>Ga0194131_10002231_pt1 | contig 32072 bp, 24 predicted proteins | sample TA2KigO120mmetaG_FD_148631 | JGI IMG/M metagenome (GOLD analysis project Ga0194131, IMG submission 148631) | Freshwater microbial communities from Lake Tanganyika, Tanzania - TA2015053 Kigoma Offshore 120m | ecosystem: Environmental > Aquatic > Freshwater > Lake | place: Tanzania: Lake...
GGAGCAGCTCGGCGGGGTCGACGGCGTCGAACTCGTCCTTCACCTCGAGGAGGGTGTAGAGGGGGTGGTGCGCGGGGTTGTCGTCGCTCCAGCGGCGCATCGTGTCGAGGCAGTCGCGCAGCGTGGGGCAGGTGCTCGTCGCGTCGAGCGCGGGCACGTGGAACACGTCGAAGCCACCGTGGCCGTCGTACCAGACATCGAGCTCGAACTGGCGCACGCCTTGCGAACCTACCTGCGCGTCGAGCGGCGCGTGCTCGTAGTCCCACGCCTCGATTTCGAGGCTGGGGGTGCGCATGTGGTAGCTGTTGTGCGTGCCGACGGCCTGGAGGTGGTTGAACCGCAGGCTGTCGTCGAGCGGGTAGTCGAAGCGCTCGCCGCTGTCGGCGGGACCGGGCGCGCAGCCAAGCACCAGGGCGAGGATCACCGCGCGAGTGTAACGGGGGCGAGTGAGCCTCATCGTCGACTGCGATCCCGCGCTCGGCCTGCCGATGAGCGACGTCGACGACGCGCTGGCGCTCTGGGCGCTCCTCGCCCGCGGCATCGAGATCGAGGCCATCACCACCGTGTTCGGCAACAGCACGCTCCCCCGGGTACACGCGGTGGCCACCGACCTCGGCGCCCGCTGGTCGATCCGGGTCTTCCGGGGCGCGTCGCGACCGGGCGACGTCGATACGCCCGCCGTGGAGCGCCTCCTGGCCCACCGGGGCGACGTGCTCGCCATCGGCCCGCAGACCAACATCGCGGCGGCCCTGTCGCGCGGCGCGAGCTGGTCGCGACTGGTGTTGCTCGGGGGGACCGACCGTCGCCTCGTCAACCTGCGACCGCTGCACACCACCGAGCTGAACTTCGCGCTCGACGAGGCCGCGGCGGCCGCCGCGCTCGCGGGGTGCACCGATCTCGTGCCGATGGAGCCCTGCCGCGCCGTGCTCTTCCGGGCCGCGCACTTCCGCGTGTTGCCGCCGTGGATGGAGCCGCTCTGCCAGGGCTGGCTCCGCCTCGGCCCCTTGCTCAACGGGCACCTGGGCGTGGTGCCCTGGGACGTGGTGGCGGCGCTCTACTACGCGGGCGTTGACGGCTTCATCGTGGAACCGCGCGGGGTGGCGCTCGCCAGCGGCCCCCTGCGGCGCGGCTACGTGCGCTACCACCCGGGGACGGTGCGCGTGGTGACCGGCGTGCAGCCCGCGAGCTTCTACGCGGCGTGGACGGCGCTCGGGGCCGCTACACCCGCGGCAGTACCGGCGCCCTGATCGCCGGGTCGGAGGCGGCGGCGCGGAAGAGGCGGGCGCTCACGCGCCCGTGCGCGCCCGGGGGGCAGGGCAGGCGTCGAGCCACGTCGCGACCGAGCTGGCGACCGCCCTGGCGACGGGCGGAGGGAACGCGTTGCCCACTTGCCGATAGGCATGGGTCTTTCGGCCGGCAAACCGCCACTCCGGCGAGAAGCCCTGTAGCTGCGCCACCATGGCGACCGTCAGCCGCGGCATGCCGATGAAGTCGGGCGGGGGGGGCGAGTCGGCGATGCCCATGCCATCGACGCCGAGGGCGGCCCAGGCGCGCTTGGCCCGCGTGGGTCCGAGGTCGGGGCCGCCGTGCTTGTGCGAGCCGCCCACGACGGTGGGGGCGATGCTGGCGGCGCCTCGCGCCCAGGTGGCGGCGCCGCTCCACTGTCGCGCGGACATCATCGCGAGGAGCGCCTCGCCCACCGTGGGCGGCGGGTGCGGCGAGGGCGTGGGCCACGCGAAGGGATGGGAGGCCAGCGCGCGCGTGGGCAACCCCACCATGACCACGCGCGGACGAAGCTGGGGCACGCCGAAATCCGACGCGTTGAGCAGGCGCCACTGCGCGGTGTAGCCGAGGTCGGCGAGCTGGCCGCCGAGCCACTGCCGGTACTCGGCGAACACCGGGTCGAGCAGGCCGCGCACGTTCTCGAGGAGGATCGCGCGCGGGCGGCACTCGGCCACCACGCGGAGGGCCTCGGGAAACAGGTTGCGCTCGTCGCCGGCCCCGAGCTGCTTCCCGGCTTTCGAGAAGGGGGGACAGGGCACGCCCCCGGCAACGAGGTCGACGCCCGCGAACGGCCGGGCATCGAACTCTTCCAGCCGCCGCTCGATCACGTTCCACTTCGGCCGGTTCTGCCGCAGGGTGGCACACGCGTGCGCGTCGCGCTCCACCAGCGCCACGTGCTCGAAACCCGCGGCCTCGAGGCCGAGGGCCTGCCCGCCGCCGCCCGCGCAGAGTTCCACGGAGGAGAACAGCCGCGGGAGGGTGGGGTTGGTATCGGCGTTCATCCTCTCGCCTGGGGCGTTCGCGGTGAGCGACACCCGCCCCCGGCTAACACCAGCGACCGGGCGCCAGCACCGCCGGGGCGTGGTCACGCGCTATCCTCGCGCCATGCTCCCCATCCTCCTCGCCTGCGCGGCCCAGCGACCCGGCGTCGAGCCGCCCGTGGCCGCTTCCCCGGCGTGGGCCCTCGCCGCCCGCCACCCGGGTTCCCCCTGGGTCGTCGCGCACCGCGGCGCCAGCAGCTATGCCCCGGAGAACACGCTCGCCGCGTACCGGGAGGCCCTCGCGCGCGGGGCGATCGCCGTGGAGACCGACGTGCACGTGGCCGCGACCGGCGAGGTGGTGGTGAGTCACGACGCCAACACGCGCCGCACCACCGGGGTCGACCGGGTGATCGCCGACACGGCCTGGGACGACCTGCGCGCCCTCGACGCCGGTCGCTGGTTCGGCGAGGCCTTCGCGGGCGAGCCCCTGCCCCTGCTCCCCGAGCTGCTCGCACTGCTGAAGGGCCGTGCCGTGCTCTGCCTGGAGCTCAAGGCCGGGAAAGATCTCGTGGCCCTCGCGGCTGCCGATGTCGACCGCGCCCGGCAGCGCGACGAGGTCGTGATCTTCTCCTTCGAGGCCGCCTTCATCGCCGAGGCGCGCGCGCTCATGCCCGACGTCCCCGCCGTGCATCTCCTGGTGCCGCTCGCGCCCGACCTGCCGGGCGGCACCCGCGCCCCCTACGCCCCGGCCGACATCGAGCCGGCCCGCGCCTCCGGCGCCACTGCCGTGGGCTTTGCCTACAAGTACCTCTCGGCCGAGGTGGTGGCCGCCGCGCACGAGGCGGGCTTCCCGGTGTTCGCGTGGACGGTCAACGACGAGGCCGACGCGCTGCGGGTGCGCGACCTCGGCGCCGACGTGATCATCAGCAACCGGCCCGACGCGGTGCAGGCGGCCCTCTCGCGGCCCTAGGTGGGCGGTCGCCCTGCCGGTCGTGCGACCGGTGATAGCCTACCCGAGACCTGGAGCCCGCCATGTACGCCTACGCCCACGAGGAGATCGCGCACCTCCGCCAGCGCCTTGACTGGACCCGCCAGCGCATCTCTCCCGAGTTCCGGCTTCCCCACCAGGTGCTGGGGGCCAAGCGCACCATCGGCTGCGTGGCCCTCGAGGTGACCCAGCGCTGCAACCTCGATTGCTCCATCTGCTACCTGTCGCCCAACTCGGAGAGCACGCCCGACATCCCGCTCGAGACGATCATGCACCGCGCCCAGCTCATCCGCGAGCAGTACGGCGTGGGCACCAACGTGCAGATCACCGGCGGCGACCCCACGCTGCGCAATCACGACGAGCTGGTGCGCATCGTCAAGCGGGTGGCCGAGCTGAAGATGGTGCCGTCTCTGTTCACCAACGGCATCCACGCCACGCGCGAGCTGCTCACCCGCCTCAAGGAAGTGGGCCTGGTCGACGTGGCCTTCCACGTGGATCTCACCGAGAAGCGAAAGGGATTCACCTCGGAGGCGCAGCTCTGCGAGGTGCGCAGCGAGTACATCGAGCGCGCCCGCGGCCTCGGCATCAACGTGATCTTCAACCAGACGGTCTTCGCGCGCAACTTCGAGGAAGTGCCCACGCTGGTGGGCTTCTACAAGCAGAATGCCGACGTGGTGGGCATGGCGAGCTTCCAGCTACAGGCCGACACTGGCCGCGGGCTCACCCGTGCGCGCAAGCAGACGATCTCGCTCGACACGGTGGGCGGCACCATCGACGAGGCCCTCGGCGTGAAGCTCTCGTGGGAAAACGTGCTCTTCGGGCATCCCAAGTGCCACCGCATCGGCTACGCCGGGGTGATCGGCGACGGCGAGCAGGTGGTCGACCTGTTCGACGACCCGGCGGTGTTGCAAGACATGCTCAAGGTGTTCGACGACATCTACCTCGACCGGACGCGCCCCCGCCGCGCCGTGGGGCAAGTGTTGGAAGCGGCGGTGAAGCGCGGGTACCTCGCGCCGGGCCTGAAATACTGGGGCAAGCGAGTGGCGGAGAACCTGCCCGCGATTGTCAAGGCGCGCGGCAAGGTGCGAAAGCTCAGCTTCTTCATGCAGAACTTCCAGGACCGCGAGCGCCTCGACCACGACCGGGTCGACAACTGTTCCTTCCACACGGTCAACGACGCGGGCGCGATCTCCATGTGTGTACACAACGCCTACCGCGACTACTACATCCAGGGCGGGACGGGCTACCCCGAGGAGTACCAGGCCTGGCGCTTGCGCGACGGGTATCACCCGACCGAGGCGGGGAAGATCCAGGCGGAAGCCAAGTAGTCACCGCCGCACGACAACGTCCACGCGCGCCGTTTCCGGAGAGGGCGGTCAACTCCCAGGCGATGAAGCGGAGCGGGCCCATCGCGTCGACCCGCTCGCTGACGATCCCCGTCGTGGCCGTGCAGGAGGCCAGTACCACCCAGCCGTCGTAGCTGTCGGTCTGGTTGCCGGTGATCAGATTGATGGTTGCGCTCCCGCCGCCCTCCACCCCGAGGACGCGCAGCCGCGCGGTGATCCGCGCGTAGCGGGTGCTCGGCATCGCGGCGCGGAGATCTTGCTTCGCTGGAGCCGTGAGGCGGACGGGGGCGCGGGTCAGGTCGAACTCGGCGGGCATGGCAGCACCTGGGTGATGCTGGCACAGTTAGTGCAGACAGAGCGTCGTCAAGAAAAGTGCGTGCCTCCCGCCTCGCCCGCGCGGGCGCTCACCGCCTCACGAGAATGTCGACGTACGCGGTCCCCGGGTTGTCACTCGTGGTGCACGAGGCAATCCCCTCCAGCGTGCCCAGCCGGATGGTGTCGGTGCTGGTCGAGCGGGAGATCACGAAGTCGTAGCCGCCGATGTAGTCGGTGGCGGAGGTGTAGCTCGTGGTGGACATGCCGCAGATGGACGATCCCCAGTTCAGCGGCACGCCCCAGGCCTCGCTGCCGAACTGGAAGCCGAGGTTGTTGCACCCCGTCAGGTCGCCCGGGTAGGTGCAATGGGCGTGCACCGAGCCGGTGTCGTAGGCGAAGAGCACCTCCGCCCAGGTGAAACCCTCGCTGTTGTAGTACGCCGTCTCGTAGCCGGTGCCGTAAACCGGCTGGTCGTCGCGCACCTGCGTCCAGCCCCCGCCGTCGGTGGTCATGTCGCAGAAGTAGGTGCCCGGGTCGAGGCTGTAGGCCCCGTCGAGGGCGGAGGGGTCGCTGTCGAGGATCTCCGCGCAGTCCTCGGCGGGACAGGCCGCGGAGGCGCCGAGCACGCCCTCGTCGATAAAGCCGTCGCAGTCGTTGTCGAGACTGTCGCAGAGCTCGGTGGCGCCCGGGTAGATGGTGTCGTCGCCGTCGTCGCAGTCGGTGCTGTCAGAGACGTAGTCGACCGGCGCGGTGCAGTCGGTGGTGCTGTCGGTGGCGTCGCCGAAACCATCGCCGTCGGCGTCGGCGTAGAAGGTCCGCGTGGCCAGGCCCTCGTCGGTGCTGCCATCGCAATCGTTGTCGAGGCCATCGCAGCTCTCGCTGGCACTCGGCGACACGCTGGCGGTGGTGTCGTCGCAGTCGTCGCTGCTGGCCACGTAGCCGCTGGGCGCGTCGCAGCTCACGGTGCTGTAGCGACTGCCGCCGTGGCCGTCGCTGTCGTAGTCGAGGTACCAGGTGGTGGCGTCGGTGGCGCTGTCCTCGTCGGTGGTGCCATCGCAGTCGTCGTCCACGCCGTTGCAGAGCTCGGTGCCGCCGGGTGACACGTCGGCCTCGGTGTCGTCGCAGTCGTCGTCGTTGGCCACCGTCCCCGGGGGCGCGTCGCAAGATGTCGTGGCGACGGCGGGGTCGCCGTAGCCGTCGCCATCGGCGTCGTCGTACCAGGTGGCGGTGCCCACGGCGTCGGCGCCGTCGACGGTGCCGTCGCAGTCGTCGTCCACCCCGTTGCAGATCTCGGTGCCCCCCGGTGACACGTCGGCGTCGGTGTCGTCGCAGTCGTCGGGGTTGTCCGCGTAGCCGGTGGGCTGGGCGCAGGAGGTGTCGGCCGCGCCGGCATCGCCGTAGCCGTCGTCGTCGAGGTCGACCCAGTAGGTGCTCGTCACCCCCTCGTCCACCGAGCCGTCGCAGTCGTTGTCGGCCTCGTCGCAGACTTCCTCGGCGCCGGGGTGGGCGCCGTCGTCGGTGTCGTCGCAGTCGCCGTCGTTGTCGGTGTAGCCACTCTGGGGGCCGCAGGCGGTGATCTCGGCGGCGGCGTCGCCATAGCCGTCGTCGTCGGCGTCGGCCCAGTAGGTGTCAGAAACGCCCTCGTCCACGCGCCCGTCGCAGTTGTCGTCGACCTCGTTGCAGGTTTCAGGGGCCCCCGGGTAGGCGCTCTCGTCAGTGTCGTCGCAGTCGTTGCCGTTCTCCACGAGGCCATCGGCCACGCCGCAGGCCTGGGTCGTCTCTGCCGCGTTGCCGAAGCCGTCGCCGTCGTTGTCGGCGTAGAGCGTCTTTTCCACGCCCTCGTCCACCTCGCCGTCGCAGTTGTCGTCGCGACCGTTGCAGACTTCGACCTCGCCGGGGTTGACGTTGCCGTCGTTGTCGTCGCAGTCGCCCTCGGCCTCGGTGAAGCCGTCGTCGTCGTCGTCGGGGGTGGCAGTGCTGCCGCTCTCGCCGGGCTGGTCCTTGGAGTCGCCGGCGTCCTGGCAGGCGAGTGCGAAGAGCAGGATCATGCCTGCAAGGTATCAGACCCCGAGGGCGCGATCGATGAAGTCTACCAGCCCCCGGGCGCGGAGCACTGGCTGGTGGATGCCCTGCGGCTCGAGCACCCGGGCGGCCTCGGTGCTGTCGAAGGTGGCGTCGTGGGCGAGGTAGTCGAGGTAACGGCCCAGCATCCCGTGTACGCGCGACTCCAGGCGCGTGGGCTGGCGCATCGTGCCCCGGCGGGGGGTGACGACCCTGAGCCCCGGCATGCCGAGGCGCTCGGCCAGCGCCGAGAACCACTCGTCCTGCGTGGGCGCGTCGGCGACCAGGTGGAAGTTGCCGCCCCGCGCCCCGGCGGCCTCGGCCAGCGCCACGATGCCTTCGGCCACGTACTCCACGGGCACGATGTTGAATCGCGCGCCGCGCAGGCCGGGCATGCGGAGCTGGGCGTCGGCATGCTTGCTGTGCCAGGCGAGCTGGCTCACGAGGCGAACGAAGCCGTACACGGCGGAGGTGGGCCCGGCCCCGGTCGTGTCGGGGGCCTCGCCCACCACGATCGAGGGGCGCGCCACGCGCAGGTCGGGCAGGCCGAGCGAGCGGAGAGCAAGCTCGGCCTCGAGCTTGGTTTCCTCATAGGGGTTGTGGAAGGACTGGTCGAGGTCGGACTCCGACTCGAGGATGCACCCGGTGCGCATGCCGCACACGAAGGCGGTCGACACGTGCAGGAACACGCCCGCGTTGGCCTTCCGGGCGAGGTCGACGGCGCCATCGACGTGGGCGCGGCGGTACACCTCGGCGTCGCGCGGGAAGAAGGTGGTGTCGCCGGCGCAGTGGATGACGATGTCCCAGCGCTCGCGGGCCACCGCCTTCAGCTGCCCACCCACCTCGCCTTCAACCAGGTCGGCGGCGAGGCCGCAGGCGGCAAGCCGGGCGGCAGGCACCTGCCCATCCTTCGCGCGCACCAGGCAGGCGAGCGAGTGGCCTTTCCCGACGAGGCGCCGCGCTACCGTGCGTCCGACGAAGCCGGTCGCGCCGGTGAGGAGGATGCGTGCCACGGGCGCTACTGTATCAGCAGCACTTGTCGCCGGGCGCGCAGCAGGCGGCGGCCTCGGTGGTCACGTCGTAGTCGAGTCCCTTGGTTTCCCGCGGGTGGCGCGGCAGGGTGCGCGCGCAGTCGAAGCCCTTCAGATCCGCGGGCGCGACGAGCGGCTCGACGCCGATCACCTGCTCCTTGTAGGGTCCGCTAGTCATGATCTTGAAGGTCTTGGCGCACACCGCTGCGCGCTCGCCGCGGCGGAACACGTGGCCGTCGTCGTCTTGCACCTGTCGCCATGGGCCCTTGTAGATGACGGCCTGGAGACCCTCCATGCAGGGGCCTTCCTTGCCCTTGTAGGCGGTGACGGTGGCCGAGCGGAACTCGATGCCGTTGACCACCTGCCAGGGCGTGCTGTCCCACTTGTCCCACGAGATGCCGTAGAAGCCCACTTCCTCCAGGAGTTTCAGCAGCTCCATCTCCTGGAAGGCGCCGCTGATGCAGCCCGACCAGAGCACCGGGTCGTTGCGCAGCTCGGGCGGCGCTACCTCGTCGGAGATGATGTCGCTGATGGCGATGCGGCCGCCCACCTTGAGCACGCGGAAGATCTCGCGGATGAGCTGGGGCTTGGCCGCGTCGTCGACGAGGTTGAGCACGCAGTTCGACACCACCACGTCGACCGAGTTGTCGGGAATCATCGGGAACAGTCGCCGCTGCTCCTTCTCCCACGCGCCATAGGCGGCGAGCTCGTCGATCGTCTTGATGGGGTGCTCGGCGAGGTAGGCGTCGACCGCGTCGGCACCGAGCTGGAGATCCTGGATCTTGCCTCGGCGAAACTCCACGTTGGCATAGCCGACGCGCTCGGCCACCACCGGGGCGCTCCGCCGGGCGAGGTCGAGCATGTCGGGGTTCATGTCGACCCCAATCACCTTGCCCGCGGGCCCGACGATCTGCGAGGCGATGAAGCAGATCTTCCCACCGCCGCTGCCGAGATCGAGCACGGTCTCACCCGGGCGGACATAGCGCGAGGGATCGCCGCAGCCGTAGTCGCGGTCGAGCACCTCTTGCGGCAGGATCTTCAGGTACTTCGGGTCGTAGTCCACGGGGCAGCACAGCGCTTCCACGCGCTGCGCCGCGCCCTCGGAGTAGCGGGCGCGGACGGCGCTCTCGACATCGAGCGGGGCAGATTCGTTCTTCTCCTCGTTCACCGGTCACCTCGGAGCTTCCGCCGATAACGGCGTAGGGGCCACAGCGCGAGGGGGATTAGGGCGGCGGCGTTGCCGTCCTCACAACCGCAGGGCTCCTCGCGGGGGCGCCGCGCGGCAGCCAGGCCGCTGTCCGTGGCAGTGTCGCCGGTGTCGCCGGTGTCGCCGAAAACGTCCTCCAGCGTGAGGCCAGGCCAGCTGCCCTCGACGCTGTCGAGCATCACCGCGCCGTCGACCCCGGCGATCTCCACCTCGTGCCAGCCGCCATCGAGAGCGACGGCCAGGGCGTCGATCACCTCGTCGCCGCCGCCGTCGAAGGGGATAGGCTCGCGACCGTCGATGGCAAGGGTGGCGAGGCCGGTGCCGGCGGCCCGGATGGCGAGCGACTCGGCGCGCACCCAGCCGCGCAGCGTGCAGCCGGGGGAGAGCGCCGTGAGAGTGTCCAGGTCGCCGCGGGCGTCGTCGTCGGCCGGGGCGCAGCTGGTGGCGGTGAGAAAGTTCGACGCGTCGTCGATGCGTTGGCGCGGCGCGAACGCATCGAGCTGGCCGCCTGCCTCGAGCCGAGAGAGCAGCCAGGCGCCGTCGTAGCTTCCCACCAGCACCACCGGCGCGCCGGCGAAGCCGGGGTGGGGCGCGAGCCCGGTGACCGGGGCGGGCATGCGGACCGCGAGGGCGGTCCACGTCTCGCCGCCGTCGTGACTGGTGAGCATCGAGCCGCCCGCGGTGGCAGCCACGACGGTGCCATCGTCGGCCACGGCGGCGGCGGCGAAGCTGTCGGCCTCGAGCAGGGTGGCGCGCGTCTCGCTGGCGAAGTCGTCGTCGCTGCGGCGCACGGCGGTGCCGGAGAAGAGGAGGAGGCGGGTTGGCGACCCTGCGGGCCAGCCCACCATCGCCACCGCCGCGCGCTCGTCGATCGCCACCGCCGTCGACCAGTCGTCGCCGCCGGGCTCGGTACACGTCACGGTGGTCGGGCGCGCCATCGCGACACAGGTGGCCGTCGTCGTGCGCACGGCGCTGGCCAGGCTGCCGCCGGCCCCGGTCGGCACGTCGGGCCGGCTGCTCCAGGTGCGGCCCTCGTCGCCGGTGCGCCACAGGCCACTCTCGGCGTGGGCCCACGCCACCCCGGGCGCTCCCTGCTCCAGGGCGAGGTTCTGGGTGAGCCCGTCGACACTGGTGGCGTCGAAGTGTTGCCCGCCGTCACCCGACACGAACAGCGAGTGGTTGGCCAGCGTCAGCACGCGCTGCGTGTCGCTGGGGAAAGCCACCACGTCCTGGATGTTGGACTCGCCGAGCCCGTGGGAGGGCGCAGCCCAGGTGAGGCCGCCGTCGGCGCTGCGCAGCACCCCAGCGCCGTAGCTGCCCACCAGCAAGCGCAGCCCGCCCCTTTCATCGTGGTCGATGGCGACGCCGCGGGTGAAGTCGGCCGCGAGCGCGGGGGCATGGTGCCAGCGGCCGTGGTCGATGGTCCAGATGCCGGTCCAGCCGGCCCAGGCCACGCGCGCGGAGTGGGTAGCCAGCGCCGTCACCGACTCGAAGACCGAGCTTGCACCACCGTCGCTGGCGTACTGGGTCTGCTCGGGCGCCGTCCGGTCGGTCCACGCGGCGCAGTCGATGGCAGTGGCGTGGGGCGCGCCGAGGCCGGTGCCGGCCAGGAGGGTGGTGCCGTGAATCGCGAGCGCCACCACCGCGTCGTAGTCGCCGTCGCCGGGAATCGTGCCGCATTGCGTCCACGTGCTCCCGTCCCAGCGCCAGGTCGCGCCGGACATCGTGCCCGCGAACACCGCGTCGCCGGCCGCCGCCGTGGCCGTGATGCCCTCGCCGAGGGCCGGGAGGGCCAGCCACTCGCGCGCCACGCGGACCGAGGCGATGCCCCCGGTGTCGATGGCGGTGGGGAGGACCCCGCGGCCGAGTTGCCACGAGGGGGCCTCGCTCTCCCGCGCGGGCACCTCGCCGGGCCGGAAGGCCCAGATGCCCGACTCGCCCACCAGCAAGAACTCGGGCCCCGCCGAGCCGATCTGGATCACGCTCCCCGGGTGAGGCTCGCTCGCCCAGGTGAGGCCATCGTCGCTCGACCACCAGTACCGGCTAGACCCGAGCACGGCCACGACGCCGTCGCTGGTGCGGGCGAGGCCCAGCGGGCTGTCGCCGGCGGGCGGGCCCCCGTGGTGGTACCAGGTGCGTCCCGCGTCGTCGCTGCGCATCAGCGCGGTAGCGTAGGGCTGCACCAGGGCGAACCAGGGCGCGCTGCCGTCGAGCTCCGGCGTGGGCGCCAGCGCGTTGACCTGCTGGTGCGGCACGTGCGCCAGCGCGAGCGAGACGAGGCCGAGCATCTAGCCTCGAGCCGCCTCGTACTCGGCGAGGGTGCCGATGTCGGTCCACTCGCCCTCGTGGACGATCCCGCGCACGCGCCCCTCGGGGACGAGCGCCCGGTAGGCGGTGCGCACGATGCAGGCCTCGCCCTCGGGCGGCACCAGGTCGAGCACGCTGCGATCGAGCACGTGGATCCCGGTGAAGTGTAGCTCCGGGCTCGCCTCGCCCGCCACCCCGTCGATGCCGGTGACCACGCCGCCGCGGAGCCCCACCGGCGTGTGAACGCGGGACGACTGGCGGCGCAGGGCCATCACCGCCGGCGCGGGCTGTTGCCACAGCGCGGTGAGGTCGACGTCGGCGAGGATGTCGCCGTTGACCACGGCGAAGCGCTCGGCCAGCCAGCGACGGGCGTTGCGCAGGCCGCCGCCCGTCCCGAGGATCGCCGGGTGCTCCACCACCACGGTCACGCCGTCCTTGCCCCGCGCCCACTCCACCACCTGCTCGGCGAGCCAGAAGGCGTTGACCACCACCTCGCGGTGCCCGTGCGCGCGCACCTGGTCGAGCGCGTGGTCGAGCATCGGCCGGCCGCGCACCGGCAACAGCGGCTTGGGCGCCTGCAACGTGAGGGGGCGCAGGCGCGTGCCGAGCCCGGCGGCGAGGATGAAGGCGGTTGCGGCCACGGGCGCGCGGATAACCGGTGGCATGTCCACCATCCCCGCCATGCTCCGCGCCAAGATCGAGCGCGACCGGCACCGCCCCTACGCCCGCGTGAAAGAAAACGGCTCGTGGAAGCAGACGAACGGCGAGGACTGCGAGCGGAACGTGGCCGCGGCCGCCCGCTGGCTCGACGAGATCGGCATCGAGCCGGGCGACCGGGTGGCCATCCTCGGCCCGCCCCACCCCAACTGGACGGCGCTCGACTTCGCCACCCTCTGCCGGGGGGCGATTACCGTGGGCATCTACGCCACGCTCACGCCGGACCAGGTGGGCTGGCAACTGCGACACTCGGGCGCGAAGGCGCTGTTTGTCGATAGCCCGGCGATGCTCGATCGGCTGGCTGGCATCGAGGCCCCGGAGCTGCGTTTCCGCTCCACCTGGGACTGTCCCCACGCCGACGGCGACCGTGCCGAGCTGTGGCAGCGGGCGGCGCAGGTGGAGCCCGGTCACCCGGCGGCCATCGTGTACACCTCGGGGACCACCGGCGACCCCAAGGGCGCGGTCCTGACACACGGCGCCATCCACGCGGTGTCGGTGACCAGCCGCGAGGCGGTACCGCTCGAGCCCGGCGACCGGGCGGTGCTGTTCCTGCCACTCGCCCACTCCTTGCAGCGGGTGACGGTGTACCGCGGGCTCCTGGAGGAGGTGGAGGCGTGGTTCTGCCCTCGCATCGAGGACTTCCTCGACGTGGTGAAGGAAGCGCGCCCCAGCGTGCTCGCCTCGGTGCCGCGGATGCTGGAGAAGATCAAGGCGCGCATCGAGGGCGAGGTGTCCCGGGCCTCGCCGGCGCGGCAGCGGGTGTTCGCCGCCGCCATGGCCGTGGGCCGGGAGCGCAGCCTGTGCGTGGAGTCCGGTCGTCCCGTGCCATGGTGGCTCGCCACCCGCTGGGCCTTCTACGACAAGCTGGTGTACCGCAAGGTGCGCGCTTTCTTCGGCGGCGACCTGCGCATGTTCGTGTGTGGCGGCGCCCGGCTCGACCCGGAGGTGGCGCGGTTTTTCCACGGTCTCGGCGTCGACGTGATGGAGGGCTGGGGCCTGACGGAGACCAGCGCGCCCGCGACCGTCAATCGCCTGGAGGCCTTTCGCTTCGGCTCGGTGGGCAAGGCGCTCCCGGGGACCGACATCCGCATCGCCAGCGACGGCGAGGTGGAGGTGAAGGGGCCCGGGCTCTTCGTCGGTTACTGGAACAACCCCACCGCCACCGCGGAGAGTTTCACCCCGGACGGGTACTACCGGACGGGCGACGTGGGCACGCTCGACGCCGAGGGATTCCTGCGGATCACGGACCGCAAGAAGGAGATCCTCGTCACCGCCGGCGGCAAGAAGATCCCGCCGGTGAACATCGAGAAGCCGCTCGAGGGCGGTCCCGTGGGACAGGCGGTGGTCATCGGCGACGATCGTCCCTACCTCGTGGCCCTGTTCGCCCCCGATCCCGAGGCGCCGGTCGAGGGTCGCGACGCGCTGGTGCAGGCCCGGGTCGACGCGCTCAACGCGACCCTCGCGCCCTTCGAGCGCATCAAGAAGTGGGCGTGGTTGCTGGAGCCGCTGAGCGTGGAGAACGGGACGCTCACGCCCACGATGAAGCTGAAGCGGAGGGTGATCGCGGAGAGGTATGGCGGGGTGATCGGGGGGTTGTACGGCGCGTAGCTTCCCGTCGCGCGTGTACGGCGACTTTATCGAAACTGGGCGCGACCCCCCCCACGGCCTCCCTGCTTGGTAGGGTCCCGTTGCGACGCAGGTCGCGACCCAACCCCTAGTCGTGGGGTACAACCGTGAGTTCCCTCGCCCAGCGTCTACTTGATCTCACCCTTGTGACCGCCCGCTTCAAGGCTGCGAAGGAGGATGTGCTCGACGTGGGCGCCTACTCCAGGGGGAGTTGCAGTACCGGCGGCTGAAAGGCGGCACCTCGGCCACGACCTGTCTCCGTCTCCAGCACGCGGGCGTCAACGAGGAAGACGCGTTCATGGATGCCGAGGACCCGGCGGGGGCCAACGTGGAGATCGTGCTCGGCGCCGCCGTCGCCTCGGTGAAACATGCGTCGTGTGCGAACGTCCTACGCCACGTCCGTCTGGTCGCCACCACCACCTACGGCCTGCAGCCTACCCGAGCCACCTTCCCACGACATTCCCCGACACCCGCGCCCGGTAGTCCCGGGTCGACCGGACGTCGTCGATGGGCACGATGCCCTCGCGCACCAGCCGCACCACCTCGCTGACCGGCGCCCCGGCCACCAGGGCGTCCTCTGCCGCGCGCACGCGCAGCGGGACGGGTCCCACGGCGCCGAAGGCGAGTCGCGCCACGCCGTGCGAGCGGCGCCCGCAGAAGATCACCTTGGAGATGGCCTGGGCCATGCGGGTGCCCACCTTGCGGAAGTGGGCCTCGCCTTCCACCTCGGGCAGGTAGATGGCGGTGAGTAGCTCGTCGGTCGCCAGCGCCGTCTGCTTGTAGCCACGCCAGTAGTCCGCCGCGGCCACCCGGCGGGTGCCCCGGACGCTCGACAGCTGGAAGTCGGCGTCGAGGGCCAGCCACACGGGGAGCGTGTCGCCGGCCGGGGAACTGTTGCAGATGTTGCCGCCCACCGTTCCCCGGTTCTGGATCTGCACCGCGCCCACGGTGAGCGCGGACTCGCGCAGCACGGCCGGCACCCGGGGATCGCGGGCCAAGTCGCTGTGGGTGGTGGTGGCGCCGATGCGCAGCTCGTTGCCGCGAGCCTCGATTCCCCGGAGCCCGTGGCAGCCCCAGAGGTCGATGACGGCCGAGGGCTGGAGGACGCCGGCTTCCATGTAGACCATGACGTCGGTGCCGCCGGCGAGCACGGTGGCGTCGGGACGATCGGCGCGGGCCTGGAGCGCGTCGCGCAGCGTCCGGGGACGGATCACGGGGGCGGTGCAGGCGAGCATCAGGCCTCCTTCGCGATGGCGCGCACCACCGCGTCGACGATCTTCTGGTAGCCGGTGCAGCGGCACAGGTTCCCGGCCAGCGCAACGCGCGCCTCTTCCCTGGTGGGATGAGGGTTTTCGTCGAGCAGCGCCGCGGCGGCCATGAGGAAGCCCGGCGTGCAGATGCCACACTGGGCGGCCCCGTGCTGGAGGAAGGCGGACTGCACCGCGTGGACCACCGGCTGCGCCAGCCCCTCCACCGTCTGCACCTCGGCGCCCTCGACCTGGCACACCGGCACGAGGCAACTCATCACCGGCTCCCCGTCGATGCGCACCGTGCACGCCCCGCACTCGCCCTCGCCACAGCCTTCCTTGGGCCCCGTGTAGCGGAGATCCTCGCGCAGCACGTCGAGGAGGCGCGACATGGGCGCGGCGCCGGTCTGCACGTCCATCCCATTGCAGCGGAAACGAGTCATCGGGACTCCCCTGGAGTTTCCAGCGCCGCGAGCACGCGCTCCGGCGTCATGGGCAGCGCGTGGAGCGCGGCGCCGGTGGCGGCCTCGATGGCCTGCGCCACGGCGGCGGCGGGACAATCCATCGGGATCTCGCCGATGCCCTTGGCGCCGAAGGGACCGCCGGCGAAGGGGATCTCCACCAGCTCGGTGACCATCTCCGGGGCGTCGAGCGCGGTGGGGATGATGTAGTTGGTCAGCCGGTCGTTGCGCATGCCGCCGCGACTGTCGAGCACCACCTCTTCCTGGGTGGCCCAGCCGAGGGCCTGGAGCGTGCCGCCCTCGATCTGTCCCGATGCGAGCACGGGGTTGAGCGCCCGGCCCACGTCGGTGGCGGTCACCACGCGGTCGTAGATCACCTCGCCGGTGTCGGTGTCGACCCGCAGGTCGACGATGACACACGACCAGCCGTAGCAGGGGTAGGCGTCGCCCTGGTAGGTGTCCATGTCCCACTGGATGTTGGCGTCGACCTCGTAGGTTTCCACCACGCGCGCGGTGGCGTCGGGGGCTAGTCGCGACAGCAGGGCGTCGAAGCCGTGCTCGTCGCTCATGGCCGTCGACTGCAGGTGACGGCGCAAGGCGCGCGCGGCGGCCAGGGCGGTGCCGCCCACGACCATCGCGGTGCGACTGGCGACTGTCGGGCCCGAGTCGGGCACCTGGGCCGTGTCGTGAGGCAACATCTGCACGCGCGCGGTGTCGATGCCGAGCTCCTCGGCCACGATCTGCGGGAAGATGGTCTCGGTGCCCTGGCCTATGTCGGTGCTGGCGATGCCCACGTACACGGTGCCGTCGCGCACCTCGAGGGCCACCTTGCCCTTGATCTTCGCCTCGCCGTTGCCGGTGAAGCCGCAGCCGTGCCACGCCAGCGCGAGGCCCCGTCCCCGGGCCATGGCGGGGGCGGTCACGCCGGGACGGATGGTCTTGTCGTCGACCGGCGCCTCGGCGGCGGCGAGCGCGCGGTCGAGCACCGCGAAGCCGCCGGGATCGTGCAGCACCTGGCCCGTGGCGGTGATGTCGCCCTCCTTGTAGAGGTTGCGACGGCGCAGTTCGAGGGGATCGAGGCCGAGGGTCCGCGCGACGCGGTCCATGTGACGCTCGGCCGCCCACTGGGCCTGCGGGGCGCCGAAGCCTCGGAAGGCCCCGTTGGGGGGCGTGTGGGTGGCCACGCACACCCCGTCGAGGGCCACCGCCTCGGCGCGGTAGGGGCCGGTCACGTGGAGGATGGCGCGGGAGAGAACCACGGTGGAGAGCGTGTGGTACGCGCCGCCGTCCATCACGATCCGGGCCCCGAACTCGAGGACGTGCCCCCCGGGCGACACCAGCGTGTCGAGCTCGATGATCGACGGGTGACGCTTGGTGGTGGCGCGCAAGTCCTCGTCGCGACGGTAGGTGATCTTGACCGGGCGCCCGCTGGCCCGGGCGAGCAGCACCGCGTGGCAGGCCAGCATCGAGGGGTACTCTTCCTTGCCGCCGAAGCCACCGCCGGTGACGGCCTGGACCACGTTCACCCGCTCGTCGCCCAGCATGCGCTTGACGGCCCGGTCGATGTAGTAGGGGCACTGCATCGAGCCCTGCACGGTGAAGCCGCCGTCGGGGCGTGGCAGCGCGAGCATGCTCATCGGCTCGATGTAGAGCTGCTCCTGGAGGCCGGTCTGGTAGCGGCCGCGCACGCGGATACCCTGCCGTCCCCCGAACGTGCCGCGGCGGATGGAGATCTTCTTGAAGACATTGTCGTGACCGAAGATCTGGATGGCGTTGCCCTCGGCCAGCTCGGGGTCGAAGAGCGCGGGCAGGTCCTCGTAGTCGACGATGACGGCGCGCGCGGCCGCGAGGGCCTGCTCGCGGGTGGGGGCCGCCACCAGCGCGAGGGGCTCGTGGACGTGGCGCGTGATGCCGCCGGCCAGCACCGGCTGGTCGTCGGTCATCAGGGTGACGATGTTGGTGGGCACGTCGGCCGCGGTGACCAGAGTGACGCCGGTCCAGTCGAAAGCCGGGTCGCGACGGAGGCCGAGGATGCGCGCGTGGGCGCGCGAGGAACGAACCGTGGCGCCGTAGAGGCAGCCGTCGGGACGCAGGTCGTCGGCGTAGAGCGACGAACCTACGATCTTCTCGAGGCCGTCGCGCCGGGGGGGCGAGGTGCCGATGCTCATGGCCGCGAAGCTATCGCGCAGGTGCCGCTTTCAGCGCGCTCGGAACCGGGTCAGGACGCGGTTACTGTCGAGGGGGATGGGCTGCCCCCGCCGCTCCGCGAGCGCGAGGGCGCCGGATACCTCGATGGGCACCTCGTTGTAGGCGCCCCACTCGTGCGTCATCGTGGCTTCCATCTTCTCGACGAGCCAGGAGCTCACTGCCTTGCGCATCGTCGGCTCGTCGCCCGCGGAGAGCGCGAGAGTGAAGCGCTTGAGCGGCAGGCCGAGGCCGGCGTCGCTGAGCTCCGCGCCCTGCGCCGCCGCGTTGACGCTCAGCGACTCGCCGAGCACGGCGGCGGCCACCATGCGGGCGTTCTGGGCTGGGCCCGGCGGCGAGATGGCGGTGGCGATGAGGAAGGCGCGGGCGGTGTCTTCCGTGGACGCCGAGGGCGCAACCGCAATCGCCAGCCAGCCGCGCGTGCACGCGAAGTCGGCGAAGCCCTGCGCCTTGGCGTGGCCCTCGCGCACGGCGCGGACCCACTCCTCCATCCGCGCGGAGGCCCGCGCGATCAGGCGGATCGCCTCGTCTTCCCGATCCGAAAGGCACGCGGCCGAGGCGGATCGGAGCAGGTGATTGACAACGCTGTGGTACTCGCCCACCGCGAGGTATCGCTGCTCGTACAGGTCGACGCGCAAGAGCGCGCCCGCCAGCCGGTCTATCTCGTAGTCGGGCCAGTTACCCATTGGGCCACAGGCTAACACGCAAAAAACGCTAGCGGCGCTCGGGCGTCCCGCAAGCGGGAGCGGCGCGCGGCCGAATGCGGCGATGTCTCCTGCCCCACCCAGAGTGTGGAGGTGGCCATGTCGAGCACCACCCCGACCATCCTCGTGGCGGGCCCCGGGGCCGTCGGCGTCGCCGCGAAGCTGGGGGCCGAGCGCGGCTACACGGCAGGTGCCCGCGCGCGGGCTCGCGGCGGCGCGGCAGCAGCTCGAGACACAGCACTTCTACGCGATCATCGCTGAGTTCGGGCTGGCTACCAGCGGAGGCGGCGACCTGCCGGAGGGTGCAGTGTCCCGGATCACCGTGAACCGCTACGAGGGCAACCCGGTGAGTTGGCGGGGCATCGGCGGGTTGCGGGCCATGCCCCCAGCATAGCCGCCCCGGCGGCCGATTCTGCGCTTGCCAGCGTTTACGCGTGCAACGCCGGGGGCGCGAAGGGGAACAGGCGGCCCACGCCGGGCGGGGAGCACCCCCCCACACACTGGCCCCGCCCCACTACCGGTCCAGGCCGATGGCGCCCCCCAGCTTGGCGCCCGTGAGGTCGGCGCCCTCGAGCGTGGCGCCCGAGAGGTCGGCGCCCGAGAGGTCGGCGCCCGAGAGGTCGGCGCCCGTGAGGATGGCGCCCGAGAGGTTGGCGCCATCGAGCTTGGCGCCCGCGAGGTCGGCGCCCGCGAGGTCGGCGCCCGCGAGGTCGGCGCCGTAGAGGTCGGCGCCGTAGAGGTTGGCGCCCGTGAGGTCGGCGCCCGTGAGGTTGGCGCGCGCGAGCTTGGCGTACCTCAGGTTGGCGCCCGCGAGGTTGGCGCCCGCGAGGTTGGCGCCGTCGAGGTCGGCGCCGTAGAGGTAGGCGCCCGTGAGGTCGGCGCCCGAGAGGTCGGCGCGGTGGAGGTTGGCGCCCGTGAGGTTGGCGCCCGTGAGGTTGGCGCCCGTGAGGTTGGCGCCCGTGAGGTTGGCGCCATCGAGCTTGGCGTACCTCAGGTGGGCGCCGTCGAGGTCGGCGCCGTAGAGGTCGGCGCCGTAGAGGTCGGCGCCGTAGAGGTTGGCGCCCGCGAGCTTGGCGGCGTGGAGCAGGGCGCCCTGGAGGTCGGCGCCATCGAGCTTGGCGCCATCGAGCTTGGCGCCCTCCAGCTTGGCGTCCGTGAGGTAGGCGCCCGCCAGCTTGGCGTACCTCAGGTTGGCGCCATCGAGCTTGGCGCCGCTGAGCTCAGCGTACCTCAGGTCGAAGCCCGAGAGGTTGGCGTACGAGAGCCACGCGCCCGAGAGGTGGGCGCGCCCGCCCTTGCTGTGGTCTTTCGCCCACTCCGAATGGAGGCGCAGCGCTTCCAGGCGATACGCCCTGATCGCCAACGCGCCAACGCCCGCTAGCCCCACCACGAGCGCCATCAGGATGAACACGCGCTTCATGATCTCCGCGGCCTCCGCGGCGAGGTAACTAGCCAGCAGGCCGGTGCGTTCGCCCCCCAGCTACGTTCACCCCTCGGCCCGCCCCACTACCGGTCCAGGCCGATGGCGCCCTCGAGCTTGGCGCCCGCGAGGTCGGCGCCCGCGAGGTCGGCGCCCCAGAGGTCGGCGCCCGCGAGGTTGGCGCCCTCGAGCTTGGCGCCCGTGAGGTAGGCGCCCGCCAGCTTGGCATACCTCAGGTTGGCGCCGAGGAGCCTAGCGCCGCTGAGCTCAGCGTACCTCAGGTCGGCGCCTGCGAGGTTGGCGCCCTCGAGCTTGGCGCCCGTGAGGTAGGCGCCCGTGAGGTCGGCGCTCGCGAGGTCGGCGCGCGTGAGGTCGGCGCGTATGAGGTCGGCGCCCTCCAGGTTGGCGCCCTCCAGGTTGGCGCCTGAGAGGTTGGCGCCCGAGAGGTTGGCGCCATCGAGCTTGGCGTACCGCAGGTAGGCGCCCATGAGGTTGGCGCCCGTGAGGTCGGCGCCGTCGAGGTTGGCGTCCGCGAGGTTGGCGCTGCTGGCGCGGGCGTCGTTGAGGTCGGCGCCCTCCAGGTTGGCGCCCGAGAGGTTGGCGCCATCGAGCTTGGCGCCATCGAGCTTGGCGCCGGTGAGGTCGGCGCCCTCCAGCTTGGCGTACCTCAGGTTGGCGCCATCGAGCTTGGCGCCGCCGAGCTCAGCGTACCTAAGGTCGAGGCCCGAGAGGTTGGCGTACCAGAGCCAAGTGCCCGAGAGGTTGGCGCGCCCGCCCTTGCTGTTGTCTTTGGCCCACTCCGAATGGAGGCGCAGCGCTTCCTCCAGGCGATTTGCCCTGATCGCCAGCAAGCTAACGATCACGACCGCCAGGACCGCCACGACCGCCACGACCGCGAACACGCGCTTCATGATCTCCGCGGCCTCCACGGCGAGGTAACCAGCCAGCAGGCCGGGGCCGTTAGTCCCCCCCCCCGGCTACGTTCGCGCCTCGGCCCGCCACACCCGGTCCTCGGCCCCCCTCGCCAGGTGCTTCCAGCCCCCGCCCCTGCTCGACGCCGCGCCCCCGTGCGACCCAGGCATGACCCGCCCCGATTGGTCGTCGCGAGAAACACAACGCCCGCCGGGCGATCATGCCGGGCGGGCGTTGGTTTGTTTATGGCGCACCCAGAAGGATTCGAACCTCCAACCTTCTGATCCGTAGTCATAAGGAATAGCGTTGACCCGTATGGGTGCGAGGAAGGTGCGTTTTTAGGTGGCGGAGACGGAGGGATTTGAACCCTCGGTACGCTTTTGGCGTACACTCGCTTAGCAAGCGAGCACCTTCGGCCACTCGGTCACGTCTCCGAAGGAGTCAAAGTTGTGGAGGAGGTGGTGGGATTCGAACCCACGGCCCCCTTTCGAGGGCGGCGGTTTTCAAGACCGCTGCCTTCAACCACTCGGCCACACCTCCGAGAGGGGTGAAGCCTCACTTATACGCCCGGTCGAGAGGCGTCAAGGGAGGCGCGCCTGCCTCAGCCGCTCAGGCCCGCGGCACCACGCGCTCGAGACCCCCCATGTACGGGCGCAAGGCAACGGGCACGACCACGCTCCCGTCGTCCTGCGCGTAGTTCTCGAGGATGGCCACCAGCGTGCGGCCCGCAGCGAGGCCGGAGCCGTTGAGCGTGTGCACCAGCGTGGTCTTCTTGTCGCCCGCGCGCTTGAAGCGGGTCTTCAGGCGTCGTGATTGGAAATCGGTGAAGAGCGTGCAGCTGGAGATCTCGCGGTAGGCCGACTGGCCGGGCAGCCATACCTCGAGGTCGAAGCCCTTCGCGCCGCCGTTGCCCACGTCACCGGCGCAGCGCGCCACGGTCTGGTAGGGTAACTCTAGGCGTTCCAGAACGATCTCGGCGTGCCGCGTGAGCGCGTCGAGGGCGGCCACGCCGTCCTCGGGACGGGTGAACCACACCAGCTCCACCTTGTGGAACTGGTGTACCCGGATGATCCCGCGCGTGTCGCGACCGGCCGAGCCTGCCTCGCTGCGAAAGCAGGGGGTGAAGGCGAAGTAGCGGATGGGAAGCTGAGCCTCATCTAGGATCTCGTCGCGGTGCAGGTTCGTCACCGGCACCTCGGCGGTAGGGATGAGGTAAGCGGCCTGGCCGGAGAGATCTGCCGTCAACTTGAAGAGATCTTCCTCGAACTTGGGTAGCTGTCCCGTGCCGGCCATGCTCTCCGCCGTCACCATGTAGGGCACGAGCACCTCGCGGTAGCCGTGGGCCTCGGCCATGTCGGCGAAGAAGGCCACGAGCGCACGCTCCATCCGGGCAAGCGCGTCGCTCAGCACGTAGAAGCGGCTGCCGGAGAGCTTCGCCGCCCGCTCGGGGTCGTACATGCCCAGCGTGGACGCGATCTCGTCGTGGGGCCGCCCCCCGGCGCGAGGGCTGCCCCAGCGCCGCACGACGACGTTGCCGTGCTCGTCGGCGCCGCTCGGCGTGTCGGGGTGAACCTGGTTCGGCAACCACAGCAAGAGGCGCTGTTCCTCGTCCTGGAGCGACGCGATCTCCGCGTCGAGCGCGGCGGCGCGGTCGCTCGCCGCCCTCACCTCTCCCTTGAGCGCCTCCGCGTCGGCGCCGCGCCCCTGCTTCAGCAAGGCGCCAATCTGCGGAGAGAGCTTGTTTCGACGCGACAAGTTGTCGTCGCGCTCGGTCTGCGCCCCGCGCCGCTGGGCGATCAGCTCAACCAGGCGGTCCACCATCCTGAGCAAGTCGTCGCTCGCGTTGCGACGGCGCAGGCTCTCTCGTACGGCATCGGGGTTCTGGGCAACCAGATTCGGGTCGATCATCGCGCCCCGCCGCTAACTCCCCGGGTGACTCGCCGCCCCTTGCCGCGTCAAGAGCCAAGTCTTAACCCTTAACCTCCGGCTCCTTTCTGGCATCGCGGTCACCAGTCGGCAAGACGTTTCGAGAAAGCGCTCTTGACGGCTACGAAATCAACCGACCCGAGCTCGCGCTCCATGGACGTGTACACCGAGGGGTCGAGCCCACAGGGCTGGACGCGGGACAGGTAGTCGAGGTCGGTCGTCACGTTCAGCGCCACGCCGTGCCACGTCACCCAGCGACGGCAAGCAATGCCGATGCTGGCGATCTTGCGGCCGCGCACCCAGGCGCCGGTGCCGCGGGGGTCGCGCTCGCCATGCAGGCCGAAGTCGGCCATAACGTCGAAGCAGAGCGACTCGAGACGACGCAGCCATGCATGCAGGTCTCGGTCGCGACCGCACAGGGCGAAGACAGGGTAGACGACCAGCTGCCCGGGGCCGTGAAAGGTCACGTCGCCCCCGCGCTCCACCTCCACCACCGGTACGTCGCCAGGGGCGAGCACGTTGGCCATGGCGCCGAGCTTCCTTCCCACGGTGTACACCGGGTCGTGTTCCACCAGGAACGCGGTGTCTTCGACCTCGTTCGCGATCCGGAGCGCGAGCTGTCGCGACTGGATGGCCCACGCCTCGGCGTAGGGCAGGCGCCCGAGGTCGACTACCCGGGCCAAACCAGCCCGCGCACGAGCCCGTGCACCTCGGCGGGTGATCCGCTGGCATCGATGCGGACGATGCGATCGCCGCGCCGGCGGCAGCGCGTGATCGCCGCCTCGTAGCCATCGGCCACCCGGCGGAGCTGCTCGAGCGTCTCGAAGCGATCGCGCACGCCGGCCCGCGCCTCCACGCGGGCGAGGCAGGTGTCGACGGGAAGGTCGAGCATCACCACCGCGTCGGGGGGCGGGAACTCGGCGTTGAGCGCCCACACGCGGTCGAGCCCCAGCGAGAGCGACTGGTAGGCCAGCGACGACAGGAAGTAGCGGTCGGTGAGCACCACGGCGCCGCGCGCCACGGCGGGCAACACCACGCGATCGAGGTGGTCCCGGCGATCGGCGGCGAAGAGATGCCCGAATACGGCGTCGCCCACCACGCCGCTGGCGAGCTCGGCGCGGATCAACTTGCCCACGGGACCATCGGAGGGCTCCCGCGTGACCACCACCTCGCGCCCGGCGGCGCGCAGGGCGTCGGCAAACAGGCCGATCTGCGTGGTCCCGCCGGAACCGTCCAGGCCCTCGAATGCGATGAACACGACGCGTGAAGAGCTAACTCGCCTTCGACCCATGGCGCAGTCGGCGATTTCTTGACTGGCGCACGGGCAGCAAGGATGCGATCTTGCCGCGCGCCCCGGACGGCCCATGCTTGTGCTCGCAACTCTCGCTCACGCTGCCCCGCTCGACGCGGCCGATCTCCGACAGCACGCGGGCCTGATGGCGCTGGTCGATCGCGTCGACGAGCTCCGATGCGCCACGCCGCTGGTTCTCTCCCTCGAGGAGCACTGGGCGCACCTCCCGGCTGCCGACCGTGCGCACGCCACCGCCGTGCTCGCCCCGTTCAAGGCCGACCTGTTCGACCCGCTGCCCGTCAACCGCGCCGCAGGCGCCCCCCCGCCCGCGAGCGACACCTGCTGGGGTCAAATGGCCGACAACCGCATCGTGGGCGACCACTTCGTCGTCGAGTACGACGATGGTGTCGATGCCGACGACGCCGACGCCTTCCTCACCGCGCTCGAGTACAGCTGGGAAAAGGAGGTGAACGACCTCGGCTGGAACGAGCCCGATGGCAGCGACCAGTACCTGATGCTCGCCTACGTCCAGAACCAGAACACCGGCGGCGCCTACACCACCGTGGAGCGCTGCGGCAACGTGTACATGCCCTACATCGTGACCGGCAAGGATTCCTGGCGCGATCCCTACTGGGGCGACACGATGGCCGCCCACGAGTTCAACCACGCCATCCAGTACTCTTACGGCTACTCGCCCGAGTTCTGGTGGTGGGAGGCCACCGCCACGTACATCGAGGACTACGTCTACCCCAACGTCAACTACTGGTCGGCCTACGTCACCGGCTACACCGATCACCCAGAGATCGCCTTCGCCGCGTACAGCCAGCAGGACTACGACGTCTTCTACCACATGTACGGAATGGCAATCTGGGCATTCTACATCGACAACTACCATGGGGGTCACGACACGGTGCAGGAAACGTGGAAGAACGCTTCCCGGGAGTCCGGCACCTACACCTACGGCGGCAACGACATGGTCGACGATCTCGGCCTCGACTGGGACGAGAGCTACCTGGACTTCACCGCGCGCAACACCGTGATGGACTACGAGCAGCAGCGGTTCTTCTCCGACATCGAACTCGTGGATACCATCCGCTCCCTGCCCTACTCGGCGGAGTCTGGTCGCGACGCCCCCCAGGGCTACGGGCAGAACTACTACAAGGTGGCGGCCGACGCTGGCGGCGGCGACCTGGTCGTGAGCTTCACCACCGAGGAGCGGGTCGACTTCGCGGTGCAGATCGTCGAGGCCGACGACGCCGTCTTGAGGCACGAGTACGCCGTCGTGGAGGACGCCGGCGAGGTCCGCCTCGAAGACTTCGGTGATCACGACGCCTGGATCATCATCTCGCCGCTGAAGTACACCGACAACGACACCGAGTATGCCTATGCCTTCACCGCCAGGCTCGACGAGGGAGAAGTCGATCCCCCCGACACCGACGGCGACGACACCGGCGACGGGCTCGTGGACCAGGGCGATGGCGACACCGATGGCGACGTGTCGATCACCGGCCCCGCCTGCGCGTGCAACACCGGGGGACAAGCTCTCCCCGCGCTCGGGATGGCCGCGACGGTCCTGGCGCTCGCGCGTCGCCGCCGGTAGCTACCGCCGCGCCGCGAAGCGCGAGGCCCCCTCGATGCCCTCCGCGTGGAGCGCCGCCACGCCGCCCTGGTGCTCGGCGAGGAGCGCATCCTCCATCCCAGGCGCGAAGGCGGCGTAGACCGAGGCGCGGTCGGCGAGGGTGCATGCCTGGGGGAAGGCGGCGATCTGGGCGGCGAGCTGCTCGGCGTTGGCGCGCGTCGTGCCCGGCTCCACCACGCGGTTGACGAGGCCCATCGCCAGCGCCTCCTCCGCGGCCACGGCACGGCCGGTGAGCACCAGGTCGAGCGCGCGCCCGAGGCCCACCACCCGCGGCAGCCGCGCCGTGCCACCGTCGATCAGCGGCACGCCCCACCGGCGACAGAACACGCCGAGCACCGCGTCGCGCGCCGCCACCCGGAGGTCGCACCACAGCGCGAGTTCGAGTCCGCCGGCCACCGCGTGCCCCTCGATGGCCGCGATTACCGGCTTGGGCATGGTCGTGCGCGTGGGCCCGAGGGGGCCGGGCTCGCCCGGCTCCACGCGGTTCGGTCGTCCCGCGGCGATCGCCTTGAGATCGGCGCCGGCGCAGAAGTTCCCGCCCTCGCCCCACAGCACCGCCACGCGCGCGCCCGCGTCGGCGGCGAAGGCCGCGAAGGCGCCGGCGAGGGCATCCGCCGTGGCCCGGTCGATGGCATTTCGCCTCTCCGCGCGCGACAAGATGACCGTCATCACCGGGCCGCTCGTCTCCACTCGCACGGGGTCCATCCGCACCTTCCAGTGCGGTCTGGTGTAGCATCGCCGGTCGATGCGAGCGGGCGACAGCGAGGCGCTTAGTCGGCGGCTGGTGGCCGCCGTGGAGAACGTGGCCGAGGCGATCGAGCTGAGCGACCCCGAGGGGAAGATCGTCTACGTCAACCGCCGCTGGACCGAGCTTACCGGCTACACCGAGGCCGAGGCGATGGGCCGGGCGGCCTCCGAGCTGCTCCGGAGCGGCGGCCACCCTGCCGACTACTACGCCCAGGTCGAGAAGGAGCTGCGCGCCGGCCGGGCGTGGCGCGGCTACCTCGTGTCGGCACGCAAGGACGGCAGCCTCCTCCCGCATACCCTGTCGGTGACGCCCCTGCTGTCGGCCGGGGGTGAGCTGGAAGCCATCGTGGCGGTCCGTCTCGATCTCACCGAGGAGATCGCCGCCAAGCAGCGCCTGCGCGAGAGCGAGGAGCGCTACGCGCTGGCCTCGATGGGGGCCAACGACGGCCTCTGGGACTGGAAGATTCCCGAGGACGAGGCCTACTTCTCCGAGCGCTGGTGCGGAATCGTCGGCATCGATCGACAAGGTTTCTTCGGCAAGGCGCACGACTGGCTGTCGCTGGTGCATCCCGACGATCTTTCCCGGCTGCGAGAGCTCATCGACGAGCACCTCGACCTCCGCTCGCCGCACTTCGAGAGCGAGCACCGGCTGCGACACGTGGATGGCAGTTTCCGCTGGGTGCAGGCGCGAGGCCTCGCCTTCCGCGGCCCCGACAGCGCGGCGGTGCGCTTTGTCGGCTCGCTCACCGACATCACCCAGCGCAAGCAAGCCGAGTCGATGCTGTCCTTCGCGGCGGCACACGACGGGCTCACCAGCCTGCCCAACCGCAGCCTGTTCCGCGAACGCGTGTCTCAGGCGCTCGAGCGCGTCAAGCGCAACCCGGTGAAGCGCTTCGCGGTCCTGTACCTCGACCTCGACGGCTTCAAGCAGGTGAACGACGGGCTCGGTCACCACGTGGGCGACCGGCTGCTCGTGGGCGTGGCCCGTCGCCTGGAGACCTGCGTGCACGCCATGGACATGGTGTCGCGACTTGGTAGTGACGAGTTCGGCCTGCTCCTCGAGGAACTGGACAGCAACGAGGAGGCCGCGGCGGCGGCGGCGCGCATCGAGCGCGCGCTCTCGATGGTCTTCGAGATCGAGGGTCACCACGTCTTCATCAGCGGAAGCATCGGCGTCGCCTGCTCCGACGCGGAGAGCACCGTGGAGCAGATGCTACGCGACGCCGACAGCGCGATGTACGAGGTGCGCGCTGGCGGCCGCCGTGGCCACCACGTGCTCGACGTCGCCGCTCGCGAGCGCCGCGAGCGCCGGAGCCGGCTCGGCGAAGCCCTGCGCCGGGGCGTGGAGGTGGAGGGACTGGAGGTGGTCTACCAGCCGGTGGTCTCGCTCGTCACCGGGCAGGTGCGCGGCCTGGAAGCGCTGGCGCGGTGGAACCACCCGGTTCACGGCGCCGTCCCCCCCGCGGAGTTCGTGCCGCTGGCCGAGGAACTGGGGCTGATCGATCGCCTGGGCTACCAGGTCATGCGGGAAGCCTGCCACCGCGCCGCGCAGTGGATCCACGAGCACTCCCGCGACCAGTTCTTCGTCAACGTCAATGTCTCCGCTCGGCAATTTCGCGACCCGCACTTCGTGGAGCGCGTGGCGGAAGCGCAGGCGACGAGTGGCTTGCGTCCCGGGGTGCTGGGTCTGGAGCTCACCGAGACCATCTTCGTCGACCGGCCCGAGAGCGTCGTCGCCATGCTCCGTGAACTGCGCGACATCGGCGTCCGGCTGACGCTGGACGACTTTGGCACGGGCTTCTCCTCGCTCTCGCACCTGCGGCGCTTCCCGGTACACAGCGTGAAGATCGATCGCAGCTTCGTCTCGGCGCACGACACCGACGGCATCGCCTTGCACATCGTCCGCGCGATCGTGGCCCTCACGCGCGCTCTCGGGATGGTCGCGGTGGCGGAGGGCGTGGAAACCCTCGACCAGGTCGCGATCCTCCGTGGCGTCGGTTGCGACCTCGGGCAGGGGTGGCTGTTCTCCAAGCCCGTTGGCGCACACGATGTGTCGCGACTGCTGAGCGAACGCTTCCCCACCCAGGGCTGAACACGGGATAGGACGGCCGGATCGATGAACCCGCTCGCGGCGGCCACGCACAGCTCAGCGATGCTGCCCGTGCATGGGCCGCTCTACTGGCTCTCGGGGCTGCCGTTCCTGCTCCGGCGCCTGCGCATGGAAGACCACTCCGCCGAGCGCGTGCGCCGGGCGGCGGAGCGCGGGCCCGTGGTCTACGTGCTGCACACCCGCTCCCAGGTGGACTGGCTGGCGCTCAAGTCGGTGCTCACCGAGCGACGGCTCCCACTTCCCGTCTTCACGCCCGACTTCGACCCGCGGCGCTGGCTGCCCCTGGGCGAGATGGGTCGACTGTTCGGGGGCCTCGACGCGGGCGGACCCGAGCGCCTGGGCGACTACGTCGCGCCTGGACTGCCCACGTGCGCCTTCCTGTCCACGCCGTGGAACATCCTGGAACTCGTGGGCGCCGCGCCGGAGCAGGGCGACGTGGTTCCCCACCTCGTGGAGGCGCAGGCGCGCGCCTCGCGCCCGGTCCAGGTGTTGCCGGTGGTGGTGATCTGGAACAAGAGCCCCGAGCCCGCCCGCACCGAGGTGGGCCGCTTCCTGCTCGGCACCGAGGACAGCCCTGGAGTGTTCGGTAAGCTGCTGGCGATCGCCGCCTCGCGCGGCGGGGCCATCGTCCAGGTGGGCGAGCCCATCGCGTTGCCCGAGTGGATAGAGCGCTTCGCCGACGAGCCTCCCGCCCGTCGCGACCGGTCGCTGCGTCTCGTCTTGAGACGGTTCCTCTACCGGGAGAGCCGCGTGGTCAAGGGCCCGCGCGCCCGTCCTCGTGGGTTCGTGCGCCGCCAGGTGCTGGAGAGCCGCGAGGTTCGCGAGCTCCTCGTCCGCGAGTCGCAGGCCTCGGGGAGGCCGCCCGCCGCCGTGCTCAACAGGGTGGTGAAGAGTTTCGACCAAATCGCCGCGCAGTTCTCCTTCCCCGCCGTGCGCCTCGCGGCCTTCCTGTGCCGCCAGATCTGGAACCGCATCTACTCGGGCATCGACGTGCGCGACGTCGACATGGACCGCATCCGCTCCGGCCTGCGCGACGGCACGCCCATCCTCGTCCCGTGCCACCGGAGCCACCTCGACTACCTGCTCATCTCCTCGCTGCTCTTCGAGCACGACATCGTCATTCCCCACATCGTGGCCGGCGAGAACCTGAGCTTCTTCCCGGTGGGCACGTTCTTCCGCCGCTGCGGCGCCTTCTTCATCAAGCGCAGCTTCGCGGGCGACCGGATCTTCCCGGTGGTCTTCGAGCGCTACCTGCAAGAGCTCGTTCGGATGGAAGTACCCGTGGAGTTCTTCATCGAGGGCGGTCGCTCGCGTACGGGCAAGCTCCTCCCCCCGAAGCTGGGGGTGCTCGGGATGGTGATGAACGCCGCCGCCGGCGCGCGCGAGGGACGCGCGGTGAATTTCCTGCCTATCTACGTGGGCTACGAGCAGATCGCCGAGGAGCGGGCCTACGCCCGGGAGCTTTCCGGGGCGCGAAAGGAGCGGGAGAGCATGGGCCAGGTGGTGCGCGCGGCCGGCGTGCTCCGCGAGCGCTACGGCAAGGTGTACCTGCGCGTGGGCGAGCCCATTCGGGCCGACAGCATCGCCACCGCCGACGAGTGGCTGGCGATGTCCCGGGCCAAGCGCGACGAGGCGCTGATGGTGCTCGGCGAGCGCATCCTCCACGGGATCAACAACGTGGCGGTGGCGCTGCCCACGGCGATCGTGGCGCTGGCGGTGCTCGCCCACCCGCGCCGGGGGGTGCGTCGCGACGAGCTGCGCGCCCGCGTTGAGCGCCTGCGCGCCTTCCTCCGGGTGGCCAACGTGGCCGAGGCGGGCGGCGTGGAACATCTCGACGGCATCCTCGACGAGGCGATCAACCGCTTCCTTGCCAGCAAGTTCCTGCGCGAACTCGAGGAAGGCGCCGAGAAGGTGTACGTCATCGTTCCCGAGCAGCGAATCACGCTCGAGTACTACAAGAACGCGGTGCTGCACGCCTTCGCGCCAGCCGCCTACTACGCGGCGGCGCTGCGGGGGCTGGGCAAGGACGAGATCGATCCCGACGAGGTGTCGCGACTGTTCACCACCCAGCAGTTCCTGCTGCGCTACGAGTTCATCCTCGACCCCGACGCCGGCGTGGAGGAGATTCACCGCCGCGCCATCGACGCGCTGGTGGCCTACGGGGCCATCGAGCGGCGCGGCGAGGCCATCGTGGTGACCGACCGCTCGCGGGTGGGCGAGATCGCCAATCTCGTGGCGAACATCCTGGAGTCCTACCTGCTGGTCTTGCGGGCGGCGAAGGACGAGCCCCCGCTCAAGACCCTGCCGGAGGCCGCGCTCGCCCGGGGACGGACGATGCTCGCCGCAGATGAGCTGTCGCGACCAGAATCGCTGAGCGTCGTGAACCTCCAGAACGCGGCCAAGGCCCTGAAGGAAGACGGCGTGCTGCGCTCGGGTCCCGATGGCCGGGTGCAGGTGGACAGCGACGCGTGGCAAGCCTACGTCGACGACCTCTCCTTGCTCCTGCGCCGCACCGAGGCCTAGTTGGGGGTCGACGATCTCTTCAGCGGCCAGCCCGACGAGGGGCAGCTGCCCGACCCCACGCCCCGCCTCGGGACGGCGGTGCACGTGTCGGCGATCCTCGTCATGCTCGGTCCCTGCTGCTGCACGGGGCCGCTGGGCGGGATGGTCGCGCTGTGGGCCTGGGCGCGCAGCGGCGATGCGATCGCGCGCGCCGAGCTGGGGCTCCACGCCGAGATCGTGCGCCGCCGCGCGGGCCAGTGGCGGCAGCGGGCCTTCGGCCTGATGTGGCTCTCGGCGCTCTCGCTCTGCGTGCAGTCGGCGCTGTGGGGCGCGGGGATCTACCCCTGGTTGTACGCTGGCTTGCTCGGGCTCCTCGGCGTGGAGCCGGCGCTCGCGGCCCCGCTCTAGCAGGTCAACTTGCGCCCCCGGCTTGACGGGAGGGCGCGGAAAGGCAAAGGTTGACGGGGCATGGAACCCGTTCCTGTGCTGGTGGCGGTCGGCGGCGCGCTGGCCGGTAACAGCTACGTCATCACCGAGGTCGGCTTGCGCATGGGGCGCGACGTCGAGAACGAGATCGTGATCGAGGAGGCGGGCACCAGTCGTCAACATGCCCGGGTTATCCTACATAATGGAGCAGTCTGGGTTCAGGATGCCGGCTCGCGCAACGGGGTGTTCGTCAACGGCGAGCGCGTGCCCGACCACCGGCAGCTCAAGCCGGGCGACCGCGTGCAGGTGAGCCAGTCGGTCTTCGAGGTGCAGCTCTCGCTGCCCGCGGCGGCCTCGGCGCCCCCGGCGCCTTCCCCGCTGCCGCCGTCGCGGCCGGTGCCCCGGGCCGAGCCTCGCGCCCTGGAAGAGCGCAAGCCCGCGTGGAAGATCTGGCCCTTCGCCGTGGCGCTCTTGCTTACCCTGGGATGCATCGGGTGCATCGGCATGATCGGCTGGCTACACCCCACCGACGACGAGGCGGCAAGCGCCCCGGGGCCGGGCCCCAGCTACTCGCTCGCCGCGGTCATTCCCGCCGACGGCAGCACCCCTTCGGCGCCCTC
>Ga0194131_10002236_pt1 | contig 32028 bp, 50 predicted proteins | sample TA2KigO120mmetaG_FD_148631 | JGI IMG/M metagenome (GOLD analysis project Ga0194131, IMG submission 148631) | Freshwater microbial communities from Lake Tanganyika, Tanzania - TA2015053 Kigoma Offshore 120m | ecosystem: Environmental > Aquatic > Freshwater > Lake | place: Tanzania: Lake...
TGAAAGGTCATGTCATGACAAGCAGAGATACGCATGATATAGAAGAATACCAACGCGAACAACGGAGCACCAATGTTCAACCAGCCCTGATGGTTAAACTAATGATGGAGTCTGAACCCTGTTTGTTCGCAAACAAAAATCAGCCTGCAGTCATTCCCTATAGAATGCCATATCATTTGATGATCATTAGGGATAGAATGCTCGACATTGCCCGTTCGCATGCTCAACTACAAGTACGATTCTTTAAAGAACTAGCCAGAGAGGAGATGGCAAGCAATGCAAGCTGAAGGACCAGTATACATGCAGTATGTCTACGCAAGCGACATTGCATCGATGATTGTACAAAATCGCGATGGACTTACAGCGAACGAAAACAATATTTTTGTTGTTAGTTTACTTAATGCTGTAGCTAGGTTGGGGTATAAAATCACTCTTTTAAATGAGAATGATTTTGATGTCCAGGACGGCACTTCTGTTGTACATAAAGCGTACAAGTATGCTGTAGGCAACATGTACAACGACAATCATCTGTCTTACAAGGATTACTTGAACATGATTCCTGAAGCTGATTATGACAAGGACGAAGAAATCATGCAAGCAGGAATAGAAGTGCATGTTCCGTGCACAAGTCCATTTGGCAATTCGGAGTCCGTTGTGCACATATCTCAAGAAGCCTACGACAAACAACTTGAATATCATGCCAAAGTTTTAGGTGACTTTATAACCGAAATAAATTCATACAAAAGTTTGAATAAGGAATCATCATGACAAACAAACCTATAATACACTTACCCTTGAATCCATCGAATTATTACGGAACTGCTTCTGATCTACAGAACATTGCAAAGATGCAGGATCCGCCCATATTATATATAGGTGGAAACAGAATCGCAGAAGAAATGCGGGCTCTGTCCATAAAAATCGAAGGTGGAGTGTACACAATCGAAACCGACAAAGCGTTTCTGGTTGGCACACAATTCACAAGAGTGAATCTTAAATCTAACCATGACATTAACCGAAAGGCCTCACAATGAGCAGCAATCTACCCAAAAAAGTAATCACTACGAAAAAAGATGTTGACATCCCCGAAAAGTGCGAAAATCTGAGTCTGGTATTCTATAAGCAAACAAAGCCTTCAGATAACAAAGAAGTCATTTATGCCAAAGAAATCAACCTCGTCAAAAGCAAGTTTGGAGAAGATTATGATTTCTATTCAGTTAAATCTGGAATGTATGGAATTAGGATACCATCACAGGCTACACATTGGTGCATAGCGATTTTGGGGGCTCAACCTCAAGTGTTGTACGCTTCCAAGGTTCCCGCAGAAATGAGCGTACAGATCGTCAATTACGCTGAAGGCCGCGCAATGTACTTCAATCGTTTTCAAAAGAATGCCAAGTTTATGATAGGTCTTTCACGAGAAGCGATGAAGCGCAAACTTAGATCAAAGAATGCAGAGAAAGTCAACGAAAAGGTGAAACTGATATCAGATCTATTGAACTAGCAGCAGGGGTTAAGTATGAAGGAAGATCAAATAGATTTATTGATACGTAGTTCTTACCAAGAGATAGAAAAGGTTTCTATGGACATGGTAAAAGCCATACACGCAGGTTACGCTGCAGTTACATTTTACAACGACAATATAAACAAACAAAAAGAAGCCGGAATTCTTTTGGCTGTCTTTGCGTTGAAAAATTTCTCTGAGTATATAATATCTGTTTGCGAAGAGTTTATAGAAAATAGCCCGAATTCCACCTTCGTATTACTGTATCAGAGTACCCGAAATTTTCACTCTGATTTTTTAAAGAATCTCAACGCGTTTGAAAAATCATACAGAGAACAAGTTTCTTTGTATGGCAACTAACGCGTAAAAAGGCTCTTTTTTTTCAAACTATACCCGGTAATCCTACAAAAACTAAAAGGTGACTAAACTATGACTTATGATGATAATTTTATCAATTCCAGCGACGACGATTTGTTCGAAGACAACGAAACAGCAAAGTCCAAGGATATCGCCGACGCGCTGAGAAGCCATCTTAAAGACGAGCACAGCATTGACATTGCTACAAGCGACTTGTTGACCGATGTCGAAACAGCGAGCAACCGGGCCCGTATAGCAATAGCTTTATACGAAGCGGCCGGTAGATGGTCGGCTGAATCAAATAGTATTAGTTTCGTCAAGGCCACACACGACACGCTGGACTCGTTGACAAACGGTCATTTTTCCAAGGTGACCTATTTCTACAAGATTGAGCTAGAGATCGTTCAGATGCACACGATACAAAGTGTATTACAAGCTCTCTGTTCAGGCGACTTTGAATCACTGGAAGAAATAAATGAGAAACTACATATTCATATTGATTCCCATTTCATAAATGTTTATTGGCGTACGATGCTAGCGATTATCGCACATTTGCTGGACTTCAAAACAAATTTGTATGTAGCGATGGCGAAAGATTTGAATCTTCCAATCAACCAATCAGCAGTCGATTACGACAACGCCGAAGGAAATGTTTACAGACAACATGCATTCTTCACCAACAGAATACATAGGAGCGTTTCAAGAGAATATGTTAAAGACCTTATTAAAAGACAGAGTGAAAGCAAAAACTGAAGTATTTACCGAGTATTTAGATACCGGAATTACTTCAAGCAAGGGTGCGTTTTATACTATCATGACCGCCATAGCAGTAGCACAAATAAACTTTTATTTTGTTAATCCAATTGTTGTGATCGTTCTCGTTATGAGTCTAATCAGCCACGAGTACGGTCACTACATATTTGGTAAAAGCGCCGGCGGGCAAGCCACGCATCCTTTCTTTCTACCTTTACCGTACTTTCTAATAGGTTTAACAAATATTAAAAACATAAATCCTGAAGACAAACCTGTTGTAGCATTATCTGGTATGTGGGCAGGTTTTATGTTTCTATTCATGTTGTTTCTATTGAACAGTATTCACAATGTAATCAATCCCATAATTATATTAGTAATGATGGGATTTGAGTTAATCTTTAATTATTTTGGTTCTGACGGCAAAAAATATAGATTGTCACGAAAGGAGAGTTAAATGTTTTATGTTGTATTAGCCCCAATACTGTTAGCTACTTTTGGGCTTAGATCTTTCAATCGAAGCAAACTCAAACAAAAGTTTACAATAAATGAACAAATGTACATAGATTCTATATTTGCAGAAATCATAAACAGTGTTTCTTTGGAAGCCGAAGAAAAGGAAAACAATGTTTAGCAAAGAAGAAAAAGTAAATAAGGTAAAATTCTATTTAGATGATACTTATTTCAATGTTCAGGGTTTATCAGGCCCAAACACATTTGATCAAACTTATGTTATAAAAATGCTTACAAAAATGGTGGTTGGTGTGACCACAGTTTTGTGGACTTTTGTTGAACTTAAGGATTATTTAAAGACGCTAAGAGGAGAAAAATAAATGTCTGACCAAGAGTCGTTTGACAAGTTTACATTTTCCATGAAGCTTGCCGCAGAAACGGGAAAAGATATATCTAAAAAAGTGGATATCTTAAATGAAAGAATAGATAAGATTACCACCACAGTTTTGGTAGATGATATGCCGATCATAAAAGCGATTCTTGGGGTAACTAGAAGCAAAAATGATTTGAAAAAGATTGCCAAAGCTTTAGACAGACTTGCCGATATTATCGAAATTCATGATTCTTTGAAGAACAGACTTACGGTTATTGAAGCCGTACAGAACGATTCAAAATGGTTTGTATCTTCTTTTGCGGATTTTGAGAACGATATTGATGCAACAATCGCCCAGTTAATGCCACCGGAGACAACATGATAAATTATGCTATAAAAACTAATGCAACGGGTTCTACAGTGATACAATCCGTCATAGAATCCAACAATCTAACGCATGTAACAGACAAGGACATCGTATCTTTTTATTTGAAGATGTCCAATGGTGCTTTCGTTGATACTGGTCTTTTGCCGGTTGACGGCACTGGGCTGTTGGCCTATCGTCAGGCAGGCAACCATGCCCAGATTGTCGTTCAACGGTCACCTAAAGTAAATAGGATTATTTGGGGCAGATCGGAACGCGATATCCAAGCAGGAGAGTATTTTGTTGCTCAACCGTATCAAATATATATTGGTGACATACTTGACGATAATTTTTATGGAGCAAGAATATTTTATTCGCCGGTTCCAATAACGAACCCGAATGATGTGTTATATCACACAAATTTACCAAATACCAATTGTAAAGGTTATCGTGGTACTGGTGTTGGTTGGGTTTGTTTGTATCACACCGAAGTTTGGAAAGGATTTCCGATCGGCGAAAAGATGGCCAGACTCATAGAGCGTTGTTCGGGTGCAGAAGCATTCAACGACGCCAATATGAACGAAACAGATGGTACACGATTCTATCAATCTGCAGGAAAACCTCCACATCTTTGGAGTCCTACTCATTGGCAAAAGAAAACCGAAGAAGAAGGCATTGATTGGGTTACCGATTTGAATTTGTGGATACCCATTAAAGTCAATGGTATAGACGACCAGAGTTACCACTTTGATTACGGAATTCCGTTAACAATAGGAATGGCTTTGACCGGCAATTACGCTGCATATTATGGCGACACTTATTTGCCTAAACCTGTTAATGCCATTGTTCGTCAACTTGATGAGAACAACAATGTCATGCAAGTCATCAAGAAGGCGTATGTCACTTCAGATGCGTTTGGTTCTGTTGCGTCCAAGGCACAAGACCCATATACTTATGCAGTCGAAGTTCGTGGAGTAAACGCAAAAAATATTTCTAAGATCAGTAAAAACAGCGAAAAAGAAGAAGATGAGTCCGACGAGGATACCGCCGTATGTAGTTCTTGTGAAACTATCATGCACATTGATGAAGCGTGCATATCCCCAAATGGTTCAACGCTATGTCAGGATTGCTTTAGCGAAGATTATGTAGTCCTTGACGATGGTGAAACGTATAAAAAATCGGATTGCATATGGATAGATTCCCTAGATACGTGGACTCATGCAAACGACGTAACCTATTGCGATTGTGTAGTACCGTATATAGATAGTATCATATCCGGACCTAAAAATAGCTCTTTAGCCTTTAAACATTGGCTCATAAATCTCAGTGATGTGAACAATGATGAAAAAGTGTGCGTAGAATGTTGCACAGGAGAACATTATTTATCTATGCAACTCAGCGAAGAAATTAATCCTCAAATTCAAAAATGTGCTGTGAGCGGTGCGATGTTTCCTACAAACCCACTGTACGGTTTTAAGCATGTCGTGATTCCGCACTTTGCTGAAAATGGTAAACTTGTGAAATCTTATGTGGCTAAACATGTTTATGCGGATATCAATCATTGGCCAAAAACCATACCGTGCCCTTGCGGTAAACTATCGAATTTTAACGACATTTTGGTGCCCGGAGGACTCACAACGATAGTTAACCCAGAAACCCCAGAATCTTTGAAAGACTTGGATGTTCAAACAAAAGTCAACATAAAGACCGTGAAACCAATTAAAGCGTTAAAAGAAAGCTTGGGTCTTAGCACCGTCGATACATCTTCCATAAACAACATGTCTTACGGATGGGCTTGCTCAGGTTGTTGTGTTTACAAGGATGATCCATCAAATTTTGTACAGTACGAATGGGATCCACAGTCGGTAGATTTGGCCAAATACAGTTTGCAAGATTTAGAAATTATACATGTAGCAAATTTTGTCAATCAAGCCAATAAGCAAGCCGAATTACCGTTTTAATAATCAAGAAAAGGATAAGATATGACAAAACAACAAGAGAAAGAATACAAGCTAGAAGACCTTGTGCATTTCGCGATGCCCAATGGTCTTTTGTGCTTTATGGGTGATAACATAAAAATATGCGACATAGTTGAATCACTTGGATATGACATGTACTATGTTTTGGCAGACAAACTTACTGTCAAAACATTTACCGCACAAGGTCAATCACAGTGGGTAAACGGAACATACAGTGCAGGAAAATCTGTTACAACAACCGAAGAAGAAAGAGAGATGGCCATATTTAAGGTCGTCAAGAATCTTATCGGAAGATCTGTAGGGATTTCAGAAGACCACTTTGGTGGCGATTTTGCGGGAATAACCCCCGTAGCGCACTATCATCTTCCACCAATACCAAGAACGATGATCAGAAAGCTTGACGAGTTCTTTAGACTTGTGGACGCCAAACACGGTACGGAGTCGATAGTTTTGTTGACATTCGATGACAGCAAACCAGATTCTTCTGAGTCTTGGGGAATACTTGTTCCCAAACAGGAGAATACTGCTGTACATTGTAAATATGATCCAGATTCGATCGTTGAATTGAAGCCTTTCAATGTTTCCATTGTTGGCTCAGTTCATTCGCATCCTGGAATGACCGCCTATGCTTCAGGAACGGATCATCAAGATCAAGCCGATTTTGACGGATTACACATTACTTTTGCCTGGCAAACAAGCGTAAATAATGGTGCTACACAGTATCATATTGAGATGCAGATGGCCGGGTCTGCGTACACGCTAAAGCCTGAAGATGTTTTTGAGCAGTTTGCGACCGATAACGAACCTGATCCGGAAGTTGTCAAGTGGACGGAGAATGTCTCAAAAAAAGCTATACCCCCGTATATGGGTACGGGGGTTTCGCCAATTCGTCACTACCCAAACCAGCCGACATCCCTGCCAGAGACCCAGAAGCATTCTATAAATACTGGTATTAAAGCACTGGATGTTGAAAACTACATATTCAATGCAAATCTTAGCAAGACATCCGTAGTTGTTGTTGAATTACCTTATGACCTTAGATCTGCGCATAGGGCAAAGGTAATTCATTGTCCAGCTTGTGAGTGGGAACTCTCAAGTGTAGATTTGTCTAATCAGATATGTAGCGGTTGCAATGTTCATATAGCCACAAGAGATCAGACAGCCAGCGAAATAATAGACAATGTAATGTATCATGAAGAGAAGGTTTACCAAACTACAACTGAACGATTCACTGATATATACTTTTTCTGTTTTGACGAGATGGGCAAACCGATGCTTCTACACTTGTATGGCAACGGTGCTGCTCTGATGGGTGAAGTCCAAAAACAGATGGAACTAGATCCGGATCGACCCGGACTAGTTGCTGATGATGATGACTTCAATTTATCGAGAAAATCTTTATGTAATGAATGGGACGAGTATGATTATGTTCACTTGCCGACAGGAAGCGAAGAGGATAAAGAAGAGTTTACAAACGCAGAGATAAAATATTATGAGGATCTTTGCATAGATTTTCACGATAAGTATCCTGAGTACACTGTATACAACGAATCTCAATACAATGATTGTTGTACATGCATAAATTATTACAGTGGGCACTGTCCGAAAATAAGAGAAATGATCGATGAATGGGTTGAGAATGATCAGAAAGGGTTAGTTGCATTTGTTCCTATCACACCATGCAGCGAATATGTGGATTATCGATCGGGAGAAAGACTGGTGTTTTATTAATGGGAATGGATGTTTACGGGAAAAAACCCAAAAATGAAAAAGGCGAGTACTTTAGAAACAATGTTTGGTGGTGGCATCCTCTGTGGGAATATGTGGAGTATGCTTTTCCAGACATAGCGGAAAAAGTACCCTATGCACACAGCAACGACGGAGACGGTCTAGGTGCACGAGATGCAAAAATATTAGCTGTTAAACTTCGTAAAAACTTAAAAAATGGAAAAGTTGCGGAATATGCCTTAGAACGCCAACAAATCCTAGACACAGCAAAGCTTGAGCACGAAGAAGCACAAAAACAAAAGGCGGTTTCAGAAGGCAAAGCGTTGGAAGGTTTTACACCAGAGCCTTTTTGGGCTGGAAGTTATTACTTTAGCGAAGACAATGTTGTGGAGTTCACTGAATTTTTAGAAAACTGTGGAGGATTTGAAATATGTTAAAAAGTAAAGGAGAAGGCATTGTCTGAAACGGAAAAAACACACCGGTTCATAGTTATTGGAGCCGGCGGAGTAGGTAGCTGGTTGATACCTGGACTTGTAAGAATTTTGGAATGGAAATTTCCTGGTTCTGTTCTAGTTATCGTCGACGGCGACAGCTATGAACCTAAAAACAAAGAAAGACAAGATTTCAAAGAAATAGGTCCAAAAGCATCAATGCAAGCAATGAAACTAACCGAAGAGTTCACAAATACTGTAATAATCCCAGTTACCAAATGGGTTGTTGGAGATGATTATGAAGGAAACTCAAGCGAAGATTCTGCTAAAATTAAAGCATCTAAACTTGTGGCAGAAAATGATACAGTTTTTGCTGTAGTAGATAATTTTGCTGCAAGAAAAATTATATTTGATGCTGCGTCAAAACTGGATAATGTTGATGTTTTTACAGGCGGTAACGACGACGCGTATTTCGGTTCAGTGTATCACTATCAGAGACGCAATGGACAGGATGTTACAGATCACCCCGTGACAATGCATCCTGAATACGAGAATCCACCTGATCGTAATCCAGGAGAACTGTCTTGTCAAGAACGAGCCAAAATAGAAGGCGGGACTCAAATATTAGCAACGAACATGGCGGTTGCATCGTTTCTTCTTGCTAGAGTTCAAAAGACGATAGTCAACGAAGAAAAGCCTACAGAAGGTGAGATATATTTTGACCTTGGCGTTGGCAAAGCTGAATCATATGACAGATCAGCAAGCCGCGTTGAAGTCAATGTTTAATAAATAATAATACTAGAAACAGGAGAAGAAAATGCAAAACATAGAAAACCAAAACCAAGAACAAGGCGGAGTGGCAAACCTTCGCTACGGTCCTTACTCACAAGCTTCATCCATTGTCGGTAAAACAGTGAAAGAAGTTCGTGAACAATTTGCTGGTAAGTGGGGCATTCCAACGGATGCAACAGCTTACCGTGGTAAGGACAAGATGGACGAGAACTATGTCATTCAGGCAAATGACAACCTAGAGTTCCATCGCCGTGCCGGAGAAAAGGGCTGATAGTTTTTTAAATTTGTGGGGCGGGTGTCTCAAGCGCCCGCCCCACTTAATTATCATTTTAGAGGTAAAAAATGTTGATAGAACAAATAAAATCTGGGAATCCAGTTTTGTGGGTCAAGACCCCTGATTGTTCCAGAATCGCAGATTTCATTGTCAATTCTAAACTGAGAGAGTTTTACACAATTGATCTTACGAATGGGTTCAGTTATTACGACACAAATAAACAGACTTGGAAACCAATACTGGTCGAAATGCTAGACCCAGTGATAAACGAAGTAGTTCAAAAAACAACAGATGATATGTCTGTTGCTTTAGAGCACATGGAAAAGAATGATCTCATTCGTAATGCTTGTTTCATATATCAACCATTTGGCAACATAGAGCTGTGGATGATGTCAAACAAGTATAATTTTGAAGTTTCATCAAGAGCGTATCGTACGGCGTTTTATAATGATTCTATTGAAGACACGCATATTCAACACATAATCATCAGCGGTGTTGACTGCCCCAAAGACGCTTTAAATGTACAGGTTGTTGAACCTAAACTCATGGATTTGGGAGAGATAAAAGACATTTTGTATCACTTTGCTGAAGGTTTAGGGATTGAACTAAATTCGGAAGAGTCAAAAGAAATAGCGAAATCATCGCTAGGCCTTTCTGAGTTTTCTATAATAAATCTAATATCTCTATCTTTGATCAAGCACAAAAAGATTGATCCAAAGTATATTTATGAACAAAAAATGCGTACAATTAAAGAAAATGGTATTTTGGAGATAGTCAAACCCAAGGTGTCTTTTGATAATATCGGTGGCCTTGATTATATTAAAGATTTGATACGAAAAAATGTTTGGCTTTGGAATAACCCACAAGAAGCGAACCGGTTTGGTGTAGAACCTTTGCGTAGAATTCTGATGGTTGGTGTTCCAGGTACCGGCAAATCGGCAATCTGTGAAGCTACAGCCCACGAGATGAACCTAGATCTTGCTCGCACTGGCGTCAGCCAAGTAATGAATTCTTTTGTCGGTCAATCAGAGGCAAACATGCGCGCAGTTTTTGCTCAAATTAAAGCAATGGCACCGTTGTGTGTTTGGATCGACGAGTTTGGCAGAGATTTGTCAGGTGGCTCAAGTTCAAATCATGTGGATGCAGGTACCACAGATCGTGTACACGGAGAATTTCTAACAGGTTTACAAGAGCTTCCAAGCAATGTATTTTTACTTTGCGCTGCGAATCAAATAGAAAACCTGCGCCCAGAAATGCTGCGTGCGGATCGCTTTGACAAGATCGTATTCGTCGGTTTGCCAGCGCATCAAGAACGCAAGAGTATCTTTGAGATATATTTGAAGAAGATTGACGACGGTAACTTTAATTATGAAGCTTTGGCTGAGATGACTTCAGGTTTTACCGGCGCAGAGATAAAATCTTTGGTTAAAGAAACAAAGTTTTATATTGCTTCTACATTTATGCGTTCAGTACGAACTGATGATATACTAGATTACATTCCAAGAATGAGAAATATTCTTTGGAATAAAAGTAGATCGTTGGTTCAGCAGTTATATTCTGCTGCTTTAGAACAGTGGGATTTTGCTTCTGCGCAGCAACTGGAAGATGCTCAAAAGATAATTTCAGGCAATTATTCAAACAGTAGAGTTAAATCCCAATCTCAAAAAGGCTACAATTGGTAAGGAGACCGTATGTCGGATTTCAATGTTAACGAGTTCTTGTCATCTTTAGATGATAAAGACTCGCAAGAAATAGCTCAAGTTACACCGAAAAACTATACTTCTGATTTGTATAAGAAATGGTTTAGAAGCAAGACTAACAGTGGGTTTCTTACCATCAAGCCTTGGTTTGAAGGCATGAAAGTCAAAGTTGATATTGGCAAGACATCTGCGGAAGGTAAATTGATCAGCAGTACTAATGTGTATCTCGATGCTTTAGATTTTGCGGCTTATCTAAAGTCAATTGTGATAGGCAGTGCCGTATCCATTTATCCTGCAAACGAGAAAACAGGTGTTCCAACAAATGAGGGGTTTGCATCATACGGTGGTTCGGATCAGAATGGGAAGATTATTAGCAGAATATTTAAAGCACATTATTGGCAGTCGAACGACACTTATGACGCTGCTGCTTTTGCTTGGAAATGTGGTCACTTTAACGCAAAGAAGAGTGACACTGGGGCTTTCATACCCGATATGAAATCGCCCTTGTCTGTCGATTCCATTAGAGTGACCAGACAGGATATATCTGAAATATCTTATCGACTTGATTTAGCTCTGACGGCTTACGCCTTTGCTAACAACGAATGGTACGAGCATTCATGATTGAAGATAACGAACAACTCAATGCTTCCATAGAAAACATAAACTATAGGGAACAGATAGACCAAGTTCTTCTGGCTATGGCGTCAAAGATGGAAGAAAGACTTCAAGAAGTCGAATCCAAACTTGAATCCATAGACAAACAAATGGCAACATTAGTGGTTGGTTTTGGCGAACAAGCAGTTTTTATGGATGCTTTGATAGCTCAAATGGCCTTCAATACAAGAGAAGCACAAAAAGCGTTTCACGACACAATATCTGAATCAAGAAAAAAGATGTTAGAAATAATGAAAGAAGGTAGTGATGCTTTCTTGGCAACAGATAGTCCCGGACTTGCCAACGCCGTTACAGAGTTGGCTGACGAAAAGCTATCTGACACATCCAAATAACGGAGTTTCCGCACTCTTTCTGGAAGAAGAAAGTTTTGTATTTCTTCACAAAAATTTGGAGTATCTTTCATTGATATATCCGTACTGTACAAAAGTACATCCAGAAATAAGATCTGTCAAACTTGTTTGTAATACATATTTAACAAAATACGTAAAGTTAGGTGTTTTGTCATATCATTCATCAAAATAGAAAGGTTATTCTGTATGCACAATTCATTGTCTAAATTCAATAAAGGCTATGTAGGTCGGATGTCCGAGAATAGATGTTTAAACATCAAAAGCATCGAAGATCAATTATCTAAAGCGATAGTGTACGATCTTTTCGAAGGCACAACTACGCAACTGCAGAGAATATACGACAATCCTACGAATTTTTCTTTGAAGGACAATTTAGTAAACACTACAACTAGTTTCATAACAAATCTTTCCGCTCCAAAGAAAACCCTTTATAATAATTATTGGACTACGCTACAAAATTTTATATCTGAGAAAACCAAAAAAGGATCATACAAGTATGCTATATATCCTACATCTTTAGGTTTGTACATTAAAAACAATTTTACTGATTTACCACCAGTTGAGAAACGGTATATTTTGGCAAAACTGACTGGAAAAGATGATAATGTAGCAGCGAGAATACATACGATTAATTGTGGAGCTGGAAATAATGTTGCCGTTTTGTTGGTTGACCAGCCTTTCAGTAAAGAAGAACATGCAGCCACGATAAACGAGTGGAAAGAAGATTATACTTTTCAAGGTGTAAAGAATGCTTTGAAGAAGATACAGAGCATCATTGACTTGTATCATTACGAGTACATGCATGTCGTGGATGCTTTTGGTGAAATGGCCAAGGAGAATAAGAAACTTTTAAAAGAGAACCAGACTCTCAAAGATGAGATTTTGAGAGTTTCTAAAACCACGTGGAACTAGTTTAACATCAACTATGAATAGGAGATATTATGACACCAGAGCCGGATGCGAAAAAGATAAAAGAGGCTAAGCTCAACAAGAAAATGGTCAATGTTGACAACTTACAACTGATAGAAAAGATAAAGGCCTTAGCCAATGAACTGAAAAAAACAAGCGCAGATAATCAGCTTTTCTTTGATTTGGCCACTGTAGACGCCGTAATTGAACCAACCCCCGATATATCGAAACAAATTGGGTCCAAGATCACTTATGTAATTCGCGATATTTTGGCACCAACGACTACTGGATCAGGAAATCCATCGGGTCTCGATCTTGGAGCAATTGCACCAGGAACCTGTTTGATTGCGTATGATCGAAACCATGCTGGAAATGATTTGATATGTTCAGGACAGTACATAGTAAACTTGTATTACAATAAAATGGTCGATTCTTATACATCAAACAAGATAAAATCTGTGAACGACAAAAATTTTGATGTAGTTGCTAATTCTATACATAGAAGCTATATAAATATGATGGCAGGAAATCAAGTTAAGCCTGATCTGTCTTTGGTAGAGCACTTTTATGATGATCGCAAGAGTTTGCATTTGTATACAGTGCCAATGGCAATATTGTTTGAACTAGAAGTAGAATCCAGTCCATATCCAGTCTGTAAATATTATACATATTTTCGCGACAATATTGTTTCTACGGAGTATGAGTATGCCAACGAAGTGCATATTTATTCTTGTTCTAACAAAGAAGTCAGAAAAAAGAACAGTGTATTTACCAAAGACAGACCTTGTGCGTGCATTTACAGCGACAGTAGTTCTTCGCAGTTGTCGTGCGCGATGTATGAACCATCTTCGGCATTTGAACTTTCTGCGTCTTCAGGTAATTCTGTACCAAATCCAATCGTAACTAAGGTAGAACTTAGATCGTTTATAGATCGAGGTTCGAAAAAGAAGGTTTACACAGTCGATTGTGACGGATCGGAATCTTTTAAGTTTTCATGCGACGATGATTCTGTGAAGAAGATATTTGACGAAATTATAGAAGATCTTTCTGTATCAGGACAATCATTTGTTTATGAGAACGAAGATCATAGCCCAATTTCAACCAAAAAGAAAATTGTACCATTTCTTAAGACATTGTTTGGTTTGGAGAAGCAAAATGACTAAAACTTTGTTTCAAAAGCTTTTTGGCGATTATCCGGTTTTACCTAACACATACAACATAAAAGCCCTAGGGCCTAATCAAACCGTAAGCTATCCGACTATCGCTGGTGCCATAGACGACAAGAATGATTATCATCAGCTTAAGATACATTACAGAAGCAATTATATGATGTATTCAACTGCCTTTGATATGACAAAATTAAATTTGGGGTCGGGTCACCAAGAAAATTGTGCGTTTGAGTATATAAGGACACCTTATGAAAACTTTGTAGAATCTTTGGGTTCGCCTATATCACCATATTATATGAATAAGTCTAACACAATTTCAGATTTATCAGATTCAATTTATCCAGTTGGTTTGCGGTATATAGACAACGAAAACGAAGTAGCGGTCTTTGAAAGACCACCATTCAAAATGAACATAGATTTCAGTCCCGTTAAAGCAAGACAACTTTCGTCAAAGTATCGCAAAAGATATGAAATGAAAGATGTATCCATTTGGATACCGTGGACGGTCTATTTGTTTAATTTGTCTTCAAAGAGTCAAATAAATATGTCTGTATATTTTAATGATAGACCTTTGAATTCGGTAGATGATATAGTTTTTGCTTGTTTATTGCCGAATGTTTTTGCGGAAGGAAAAGTATGCTTTGGTGACTACCATAGCAGCATTAACGATTTCCATGCTAAAATGGTTAAGAAGAAAAATTATTCACTAAAGAGTTTGTTTAACGAGTGTCTTTCTTATTTTTACAGTGGCGGCTGGAACAATGATATAATACCTCACGGGCCATTACCGCCTTCTTTAAGAATGTACGATAGCACTCGATCAATGAAACTTACTTTGAAGGATGATAAAACTATAGCAATATACGAACGCGCCCACGAGAACGCAGAATATTATGATGTTTCTAAAACACGTGGAACGAATCATTTAATGCGTTTTTCGAGTAGTGTCTCTACTGCTAATTATTTAGAAAATTATCTTAACGCACTCTGTTTATGGTCTCAGTATTCTTTGGAAGAAGTAATGTATTTATTTAAAAATCACTATGATAGCGCTCGGAATCATTATAAAGCCGACGAAGGGTTTAATGAAACCTACGACAGCGTACCAGGATCAAGACTAGATAGTTTGATAAAATCAAGTAGTGGTTTAAATTACAGTCTTTGTGAACAGAAGCGACAAAAGTTACAAGGTGTGTTTAATACTTTCGTAAATGGCAACAATGCTCAGAATGTCATAAACTATGATGACCCCATTGATCATTCAGGTATTCATCAGATAAATTTTGGTTTTGGAAAAGCTCTACGAAAAGTGTATTATGTTAATCCTTTAAATAATCAGCTACATTATAAAGATGTGATAGTGCATCAAAAAGAATTACATGACATATTAGATTTTGCCATTAAAGATGTCGATGATTCTTTAGGAACGATAGAAGTAGTTAATATGGGCTCTTTGCCTCAAATGGAGACAATACCATGATAAGGTTTACTGTATACAACAACAATTCTGCTATGACAACCCAAAGAATAGCAGATGGTGATATAACAACAGTTGAAAGTTTACATATTTCTGAAGATTACATAGAACAAGTCGAACAATCCTTGGAAGAGAACTATATAGAATCCTACGGACCATCTTCAAGCATTATATGTTATTCTTCAAGCGATGATTATGGGCAAACTTACCATTCCCCTGTGTATAATCTAAGTTCAAAAACATTACAAATGGATCAAGATTGGATGATAGATAGCGCAAGCTTAAACGATCTAGTTGAAGCAAACAGGGTTATGTACAAAGAAGCAACAAGCCAACGGTACATCCTAAAAGATTTTGTGTTACAAGAACAATCTGCTTTACGCTTACAGATGTTCAATCAAAAACAACAAACAAAAAAGTCTGAAGACTTCTTAAGTCCAGGTCTGATTGCCACATCACCGAATTTTACAATATACGAGCTTCCGCCTACCAGTAAACTAATACAATACTACAAGACAACCCGTGAACAAATAAACGAAGAACAGGAACTTAAAACCGAAAAAGTACCTTTACCTTGGCAAGTGTATGTTGCAGTTCATGATGTAAACTATAATCTTTTGGACACATTCATGTATTTTGCGAAAGATTCTATTTTAAAGAATGGTTTTAAACAGAATGTCTTTCTTCCGTTTATGCCTAATTTTTATTCTAATGGTCTTTTGTGTCGACCTTTTTATGGATCGTATGAAGATGTTTCTAGGTATGCAAAAAACATTGCAGGAGTAACGCAAGCATCGTATGACGCCGTATGGAACAGTGGATGGAACTTCGATTTGTGTGACGGAATTATGGAAAATGGTTATCTATTTGCTTTAACTTATTATGGGGGCGAGTTTAAAGATTATCTCTACGCTCGTGATCTTAAATATGTTTATGATAGCTTGAAATATTATGCATTGAGCGCTAGTCCGGTAAGTCGTTTTGATTCTCTGGTACAGGGCATATCAAAACTAACGCCTGAAGACATGTTACATTTCCCCTATGCCAAACCATCTTTTCATCAATTCCGACAAACAGAAGACCAAGAATATCTGGAGGAGTTGTATAATGACTTTTTAGAAGGACTTAGCGAAGAAGAGCGTGAGTACCAGGAACGAGTTGAAGAGATGTTTTCGAATTATATAGAAAAAGAAGTAAAGCCTAGCGAGTCTAAAAAAGAACGACAATTTTACGATGTTTTTCATTATTCGGTTTATTATAATCACTGCCGAAGACAATATCGTGATTTTCTTGTTCAGAACAATACCAATCAGAGCTTTGGCAGTAACGAAAATACTTACAGTAAATTATTACTTTATTTTCAGAACAATTTTGCTTGTAAATAGAACTTGTGTTTTGTTAAAAAGTGTGGTAGAATTAGTTTATGACAAAAAAACCGAACGACGAACCTGTTTTCAGCAGAGCAGAAATTGCCGAGGTTTTGAATGTTTCCGTTTTAACTATTGCGAATAGAGAAAAAACCGGAAAGTATCCAAAACCTAAGAGAGACTTGAATAACTATAGATATTATACTTTAAATGATTTGTTCAATCTTCAATTAAAAACGTTTGATCACATCGACGCAAAGCCTGTAATATCTATTATGTATGATAAGGGTTATGGCAGTTTCAAAAATGTTTCGCAAATTATAGATCAGGCTTTGTCAAAGAGAGGAATAAATGCTAGATAACACAAACAAAAACGGAGATTCATCTTCTGAAAATGAAAACGAGCTTTTAGACTTTATTGATCCCGTTGCCGAGAATGTTACAACGGATACAATAACAGATATAAAATCTGGTATTTTTAATTTGTTTGTGAGTTTGTACCACAATAACTCTATGAAACATGGCCCGGTAGTCGGTTTACAAATGTCATTAGATTATATTAATAACATATCAAATCATTTCCAGAAAATACTGGAAACACCACCAAACAACTAATAGGAGACAAATCATGATAGATCCAAGAAACGTAGTTTCATTGACAGCAGGAATTGTTGTCGATCCGGAACTAGTAAATGACAAGATAGCAAAATTGCGAGTAGCAGTTGATTATGCCGGTTCAGAAAAAGGAGCTTCTGGATCTTCAGGCTATTTTGACATTGTTTACTACCTGAAAGACGGGGAACAGTTTTCGTCTAAGAACGCAAACTTTGTTTACAACCAAATAACATCTAAAAAGATGAAGAAAGGTTCCCAGATTCAGTTGGTAGGAAGACTGGTTCAAGAGCGCTGGAAGCAGGATGACAGCAACCGTTCACGAGTTGTCGTTGTTGCGGAATCCATTTCCTATGTTGGCTCTGCGCCAAAAAGCAATGGGACTGATTCCAAATCTGATAACAGCGATTCTTCAACAGTCGTTCCTCAAGAGTTCTAATCAAAACAAAAAAGGAAAATAACATGGCAAGAAAACCAAAAAAGACCAATATAGTCAAAGACTATGTTGTTAAACACCCAAATGAAACTGTAACAGTTCAAAAGTTGGCAGACATTGCCGGCTGCACAGTACAGAATGTTTACGTATTTATACGAAGCAATCCTGCTCTGTTTGAACTGGTAAGTAGAGGCAATTACAGAATTCTTCCAGTTTCAGAAGAATCTTCTGCAAGCCTGAATGCAGTAGAGTTGGAGTAATGTTTTATGGGGGCGGACCTCGAAAAAAAAATTAACGAGTTGTCCGCCCCCGAAAACACACAAACAGGCTACAAACCTTCAAATGGTTTGTATCTGGGGTATGCCGAGAGCTCAATTTTTCAAATTCTTGAAGAAGAGCTTTCAGGCAGAATTCCAAAGTCAGAATTAGAGGAAATTTTACAGAAGGCTAGAAATGCCTTGCTGGAACAAAAGATTAATCTCACTTTAAAAGATTTACATACACAAACTGTTAATTGTAGAAAGTGTAAAAACTTTGCGGTTTCCCCTAATTTACCAATGTGGAATGTCAAGAACCCAGATGTTGTTTTTGTATTAGAATATCCGATACATAACAAAGAAGTTGCTGAAGTGCTAATGAAAGCATTGAAGAGTGCAGGATTTAGCTCTTCCCAGGTGTGTTTAACTTACATAAATAGATGCAACTATCCTAAGAGAAAATTCGAACAAACTGAGATCTTAAACTGTGCGCCATATGTTCATATGGAGATTCAACTTTTGAATCCTAAGATTGTTGTTTGTCTTGGATCTTTGCCGGCTTCCGTTTTTTACGGAAAAGATATATCCATAAAGGAATATAGAGGCAAAATTAATTGGCTTGGTTCCTGGCCAATAGTTGTCACCTATTCTCCGTACGGGATAAGTAGATCGGGGGAAGTAAATTTAGATAGTATGAATTCAGATTTCAAAGTGGTATATAATTATCTTTACGAAAAGGATGATAACAATGAATCAGGTCAACGTCGACAGTAAACAAAAGCTACTAGATCCGAATCTTGAAGCTTTCAAAAATGTAGTTTTTAAGGATGTACGAAATGAATCTAGTATGGAGGAAGTCCAATATTTGAGTGAAAATCTTGATTATTGGATATATTTTTTGCAAATAACAAAAAGAGATGTTGAATTTCAATTGGCTTCGCAAAAGTCTAGGGACAAGTTAACGGTCAAAGAAATGATCACAAACAGTACAGAGCAAAAAGAAATTGATGCCTACTTTCAACGCCAAGAAAAGTGGAGAATGGGGGCGCTCAGATTCTTGTCTGCCATAGAAAAAAGAATGTTGTACGCAAAGATCTTATTAAGACAACAACAACAAGTTGTTGTAGAGCAGTAAATGTCTTCCGGCATGGAAATATACACACCAAAATCTTTGCATAGGTATATTCCAAAATGGAACGAAGAAAAATGTTTTAACTTTTTAAGTTATTACATATCTTATAAGGATTGGCTTTGTTATGGAACAGGGTTTCATAATAAGCAATATGTTTTAGAAATGACTGATTTGTATACGCTTACACATGCGAGAATAGACCATCCTTTGAAAGAAGGCTTTGATTTTTGGTCTACTGTACCCATAAATATTTTTCGCTACAAAATGCTTTCGAGCGGTCAGTGGGACTATATTAATTATCCCCATCCTGACGACAATGAGATGGGTTATATCGTTGAAGGAGCGTATTGGACGAATGGTTTTTATTATCAAGTTCTTCTTGAAGACGATGAACAAGATAATTATATAGAAAGAATAGTACAATTGAATCTTTTTATGGACAAAAGATCTCACCAGCTCTATGCTTATCCGGACACTTATATAACGGTAAAGGACTATATCGCTAATTGTTTTTCCGAGCTCTCGTAGCTCAGCTGGATAGAGCATCGGACTTCTAATCCGCAGGTCGCAGGTTCGACTCCTGCCGAGAGCGCTTAGTACAAAATCCGGCCACAGGGATGTCTTCTCTTTTTCCATCCCTGTGGCCTTCAAAAAGGAGCATTATGATCAGAAAGAAAGTAACACAGAACGACGTAGTGTCTGTAAAACCTACAGATAAAAGTTCTTTTATCAAATCAATATCTTACACAAACACATACAAAGTTCTTGTCGTTACATTTGACTCTGGATCAATCTGGTGCTACGATGAAGTTCCCAAGGAAGTTTTTCATGCGCTGGCTATAGCGGAGTCCGCAGGAAAGTATTTTAATAAAAAAATAAGAAACAAGTATGCTGGAACTGCCATATACCGTCCGTCCGAAGAAACCAATCATGTTGTAATAAAACAGGATGCGAGTTGAGTATATGTCTAGGGGAAAGAAAAGGAAAAAAAATCGTTTCCGCCACATTATCTACGTCGATCTGAGTTCTTCGAAAGCAGATGCCGTGCAAATAAATGAGATAGCAAACGATGTTTTTGGCTCTTTATTTTATCAAATGACAGAATCAAACGAGGACAGAAATGATTCCCCAGAGATACAGCAAAATAATCAGTAGCGTAGTCAACGGAGACGCGGTTGCCAAAGAAGAAACCGATCTTCTAAAAAAACTTTTAGATTATTGGATTTCTTCTGATGTAGACATAAGAAATAAAAAAGTAATTTTGATAAGTACCGATGATCCGTACACAAAGATTAAACCCGGCGATACAGGCAGAATTAGTTTTGTCGACGATTGTGGTACTGTGCATGTTTCTTGGGATGATGGTTCTCAATTAGGTCTTATACCCGGAATTGACCAATTTTGGGTAGATTTATGATTTAAAGCCCAGGTGGCGGAACAGGCAGACGCAAGGGGCTTAAACCCCCTCGACTAGAAATAGTCGTACGGGTTCAATTCCCGTCTTGGGCACCAAAAAAGGAGATTGTATGGATTACGAAGATCTACCAGAATTCAATTGTGTCGAGTGTGGTATTAACACATTGGAAATATTTGAATATTATATGTTAAAAAATGATATTTGGGCGTTAGCCAAAGTAAAAGAAGGAATGCTTTGTATTAGGTGTTTTGAAACTAAAGCTAATATAACTTTAAACAAAACTCATTTTACTGACTATCCTTTAAACATTGAGCCTTTCATGCGTTCTGAACTTTTGCAGAATCGAATAGATAACTAATTTTTTTAACGCATACAAAGACGATTTACATGGTATAATAGGATTCGTTTTATTTTTGAATGAGGCCTTAGATGACCACTATACTTGCTGTACAGGGGACTAATTACGCTGTTATTGGCTATGATTCAAGAGTATCATCAACAGACGATTCTCACAGCCCTCAGATTTCAACTCTTTCAGAAAATAATGCAAAAGTAGCTTTAAACGGAAAATACTTATTAGGTGCAGCCGGAGATGTAAGAGCCATAAATATACTTCATCACGTTTTTATTCCTCCCGCCTTACCGGCAAACATGAAAGAAAAAAAATTAGATAAATTCATAACAAACACGTTTGTACCCGCATTGAGAGAATGCTTTGAGAAGCAAGGATATGCTATACCAGATAACGACGAAAAAGAACACATAGCAGAACAGGCTTCCGATGTATTAATTGCTGTTATGGGTAAAATATACATAGTTGATAACGATTATTCTTGGTCTTCAGACGCTTCCGGTGTGTACGGGCTCGGTTCAGGGGCGCCGTATGCTTTAGGCGCGTATACTGCTAGTTTACCTGCGAAAGGAAGATATAGTATTTTTCAGGCAAAAAATAATATACTAAAATCCCTAAGTGTAGCGGCTAAATACGATCCATTTACGGGATCTCCATTCAGAACTCACGTACAAGACATGAGTAAATAAAAAACAACAAAAAGGAACAAAAATGATATCCTGTTACGAAACGCTCAACAATCCCAACCCCAAATTTAATGAAATATCGATAGAAGACTGGTACAAAAACGAATTCAAAGTTTTTGCTAAAAAGTATGCTGAAGGCAACAAATATAATTTTGTTTACAAAAACAAAGAAGAATATTCATATTTATCTGAATACGAAAGAGCTTTAAGCGTACTTAGATATAAGGGCCCTGAAGCTTTTGGTGTTCATTCGATAAATCCGATCGTAATTGAAGATATTAAAAGAGCATACAAAAAACAATTTTCAAACGTCGGATCCGAAAACAAAATAAATGCTAAAAAAGGTCAACGTAAGCAGAAATATGCTTTAGCAGAAAACTGGTGCAAAGAAAACGCAGGCATGAACGTATCTGTCAAAGATGTAATGAAAGTATCAAAATGGTCTTACCCAACCGCCAACAAATTTATTCAAAACAGACCGGATCTTTTCAATCCCCGCAAAAAGGGTGTTTATGTTCTTCGTAATCCTGATGTAGAACGCAAAAACGATAAAGTTCGGATGAAAGTCAAACTTTAACTTTAAAACCTATATAGGTAAAAAATGGAAAAAATTTTTGAGGCCGGTTTTCATTTTTGAACTTTTTTCAAATTTTGGATTTCAATATGCAGCCTTAGATTACGGCCTACGTTACTATAATGAATACTTATGGCAGATAAACCTCGTCCTATAATACCTCTCACAACAAAGAGTCAGCTGCATGATAGTCAGTCGCGAATACGTGGAACCCTGCTGACTCAAAATCGTCCCATAATACCTGTTGGAGTTGGAACAAAGAAGCCCTCTATTCTTAAAGCATGGTTTGCTGGATTAATAGAAAATATCCCATACATGAATGCTGATCAAAGCGCTGATAACATTTCGGAACAATTATCACGATATTGGCAACATAGAGCTGTGGATGATATTAGAAGAAACCTGACACTTGTTGCTGGAGACTCTAGAGTGGATCCAGTAACTGTAGAATCAGATACTTTTAATCCTGTCTATAAAAAAATTGCTGGAGAAATTGCTGGAGTTCTAAGTTCGCCAGCTGGAGATCGCAACTTAAGAGATTTAAGCCCCGCAGAAAGCGTTTCTGACAACAGTGTCTTATCTGCGTATTACGAAATGGTAAAACGAAGAAGTGCAGGCTTTTTAAGCCGTGGTCAAACTTCGGAAATGACAGATGCGCTTTTTGCAGGAAAACTATATGAACAACTTGAAGGTATAGAATCTGCTTTCGGTTCTTCTGGTTCTCTTAGGCAAGGTTTTAGGATTGCCGGTGAGCAAGTTGTCCAGGGTAGAAGAACTAGAGTTCAAGTAGATAATTTTGAGGCAGCAAATTTAATTTTTGGTACGGCTAGACCTATACCACAGGGTTTGGGTGAAGGATTTAATATATTTTATGGAGGAGGAACACATTATGGCAACCTATACAGCGGATTAAAAGGTCTTAGCTATGCTTCACACAAAGGTTTGCCCGGTTATCAGCCATCACCAGGAGCGCTAAGATACCTAACAAATCCATATGATACCTGGAGATTTTCTGATTTTTATGTTGTTCGCCACGAACTTGGTCACGCGCTGCACGACGAAATAAAAAGATTACACAACAACGCAAGAGCGCCACTGGTTGAATTTATAGATCCACTGGCGAAACCGGATATATCAAATACATTTGTATCAGACTACAAAGCCAAAGCTAGCGACATAGCCAGAAATTTAGGGTACGTTTATCCGAGCATGAGTCGGTGGTGGCTGGTCCGGTGGTGAGGCAATGCAAGAATCTCTCATCATAGACACTTTGATCAATTCCGGAATAAGACAGTCTTTAGATAAAAGTATTCTTTCTTCTTCAGAAAGAAAAAGAGGAGCCATCTTTGCTTCGATAGCGGAACATGCTTTTATAAACAAATATTTAGTAGGAACAGATCATGAACATTTTGATACAATAAGAGTGTTAGGTGACTTCATCAATCCCAGTATGACAAATCCTAATTATGCTGGCGCAGTGCAAATTGGTGAGAATGTAGGAAGATTATTGACAGGAAGGTTTAGTCGGAAGCAAGGCAATTGTAGCGGCAAAAGATCCGCTATCTATGATGAGATTACTTTTAGGTGGATCCAAAGAATCATTTAAAACTCTTACAACCCAAGATGCTATCAATATAAGGGATACTTACTTTGGCAATGCGGCTGCCGGAATATATTACCGGCGGATTAAAAGATAGAGTAGCTAGTTTGGCTAGCGTTATTGAACGTGTAGGTGGAGAAATAGTCGCAGACAGTGTGGGAATTGCGGGAGCTCCTAGGTTAGATAAAAGATTTACCACTTCTTTGATTGCTCAAAGTAATCAAGAACTTCTCCAAGAAGTTGACAGAATACGTCAAACGGCCATAAAAGATGTAGAAACTAGAACAGGAAGAACTGTTGCAGGCTTATTGGATCAATTAAAAACAGAGCGATCAAGCCCATCAAGCCAAAGTATAGTTACAAGATTACGTGGAACTTTACTTGGCAAACTAAACGATGAAGAAAGAATAGCTATCACTAGTTTGACTGGAACTCGCATTTTTGATAGCATAAAAACAATAGAACCATTGAGCGGTACAGCGGCTAATGACATTAGGGCTATAGATGAGCTTATAAGTCCACTGGTCTCGAAGACGAGTGAACAATTCATCTACCATATTAAAAGCATACCCCGGATTACAAGGCAACGATTATATACTCAATGCAGCCTTAAGGCAATCGGGACTTATGGAAGAAGTATTTACGGCCCAAGCCTCCATTGATGTAGATGAATTGATGGGCATGACGGCAACTCAGGCAGCAGAAGTTTTTACCAGATACTCGGGCATGGGTCACACTATAATTGATAGAAGTAGTGGCGAAAAATTTATGACTGGAAATCCGTTTGGATATTATCTAAAGACTTATTTTGATAAAGTCACAGATCAAACAGGGACGTCATTAGCTCAACGAGCAAACTTGGGGGTTGCCGAAAAAAGACTATTAAGCGAAATCTATGCGTCCAGAAACTCTCTTGGCCTAACTTCATTTGGATCTGCAAGAACTTATGAAAAAACTGTGCATCTTCCTGCGGTCAGAAGAATTCTTGAGGCCCAAGGTTACGAAGCAGATGAAATATCCTCAATGATAGACTACATGAGAAGATCTTTTGCCTACGACGCAAGCCCAGAATTAAAAGCTATCTTTGAAGAAATGGACGCAAAGTTTGATACGTTAGGTGGTTTGAGTCCTGGAGATCTGATTGAAAAATCTAAACGACTCGCAATTGCGAGATTAAAAGCTCTTTCTCCAAACATGAGCGCAGAAAAACTAGCGCAATTCGACGTAGACGATATAGGACCTTATCAATACAAGTATATATTCAAAGAATCAGAAGCTCCAACTAAAAAAATCACTGGTTTCTTTGCGCATCTTCTCGAAGGCGAATTACCTTCGGGGGATTTAGACGCCCTGACCGACCTACAAAGCTACTCGTTACCTACAATCATTTCCGATCAAACCGCTAATCAAACTATTGCGGCTAAGATCACATCAACTGCACAAAAAGCCCAACAAGTGGCGAAAAGCGTACCCAGACAAATAGCTAAGGCTACAGTAGGTCAAAAAGTGGGAGCTTCTTCAGCCGGGAAAGCCTTCATGTCCACTATGGCCTCTTCTGCAAGCGGAAGAAAAGTACTAGATTTGGCTAAATCAGCCAGTAAACTGGTCAAACAATTTACTTAACTAAAATGATTCAAGAACTGCTGCTCAGTTGGCTCTAGCCATTCTATATTTGAAACCTTACCGTTAAAAAACGTAAGATTGTAAGCCACAAACAAATCTTTGTCTTCTATATTTACGATAGTATATATCTCCATCGGACCATAATGATCTATTTTTTCTGCGGTTTTTAGATTTGGTTCAACGTTTTTGAACGGAAGAAAAGTTCTTTTTGCATCATACAATTGACCATCACTAAAAATAAAATAGTGAGAAAGAATATTATCAAAGTCTTTTGTTTGAAAACCTTTTTGTTCAAACGTTCTCTTAATAATACTTTTATATTTCTCCGGAATAAAATCCGGAACCGGAAGATCTATAAAGACCTCTACATCATCAAACATACCCATAAATCTCCTTTGGTTGGAGCGGGCAGAGGGAATCGAACCCTCACGATCAGGTCGGAAACATGATAGTCTACCATTAACTTATACCCGCATTGTAATACTATACAGTACGATGTGCTTACCAAACTAATCCTCGCTCAACTTTTCCAAATGTTAAAGAATTGGAGAAAGTACTATAAATTTTTTACCGCAAAATCAATAAAAGATATTTAACTATAAATTATTTATAACTTCTATAACTTTAGCTCTGGTATTAACTAAATTGTTTTCATCTAGGCTAAGCGCCAGAGATAGATCCCAGATAGAATCCGTTATTTTCTTGGCGGCACTTACCCAAAGTGCTTGAGGTACGTTGTCTTTTGTAAGAGATGATAAAATGCTATTATAAAGTTGCGTATAGTCTGTAATGATGCTAGATCTCATAACTCATATTATATCACATCTGTTCCATTTCTTCTCTCTCTTTTCTTCTCATTTTACCCCTGGAAACGGCAGAAGCCGTTGCCAATGCAACGCTTGCACCTAATCCAACACCAATTGTTTTACCTAAGCCAAATTTTCTAACTATTTTTGAAGATCTTACTATGTTTGCTGCCGCTTGTCTTATTCCAGTTGATTGTACAGTTGCCGTAAGGGAAGTTAAACCTGCCGTTGGTGCTGAAGGTGGGACACTAAAAAATTTTCCAATAATATTATCGTCATAAGACGGAATTGTCCTAAGACTATTTATATTTTTTCTAATTAATGCACCTCCAGCGGCACCGGGCGGATAATATGGTCCGCAAAATTGGAGTAGCAGCTTTGGCAATTTTTTTACGTGGTAAAGTTTTTGCTACAGTAGCTGCAACTGGAGTTGGAGACGCAGGTGGTGTGACCGGCGGTGTTACCGGTGGTGTGACCGGCGGTGTTACCGGTGGTGTGACCGGTGGTGTGACCGAGGATCCTGCAGTGTATGTGTACATATAGTGTGCGGGAAGTTCAGGAGGCAGTGGGAAATCAAGCCTCTCCTGATGAGGTATACCCAGGATATATGCAAAAGGTTGATCTGGATATTCATCACGAAAATATTCAAGCTTACTTTGACTAACATGCCCAAATTTCGCCATGATTTTATCAGCCATTGTATGCCTGTTATCAAGATCCGGCAGAGTTGCTTTACGTCCTCCTATAAAATCATCAGCATCAAAAAGTCTAGGTTGAACTGGCATAAAGGCCGATGAATTTCTATTTTTTCCTAAAACTCGCAAGTTAGGTGTAATTACTTCTTTTTCAAAAGCTAAAGATGCCGCTGTAATTTGTCTTTGAATTCCTTCAGCGGACTGACGAGTGACACCAAACCTTCCTAGATACATATCACCGTGAAGAGACAATCTCTCAACGACGCTACGATCAACAGCTTGCTCTTGCATATATCCTGGAATTCTTCTAGCCCAAGTTAACGGAAGGCCTTCAGCCACGTCAACAGCTGCCATATTTTCTGTGACCTTTGAAGAATCTTCCAGTGCCTTCTGCATGAGCGTAGTTTCTGTCTTGAAACTAAGATGACCCGACATCGCCCTTTTCAGAAATGTGGTTACACTCATCGAAACATCGTGATGAGCTGGAACGAATTCACCGCGGTTTTTTTAGTAATCTAATTGAATCGTACGCATGCTTGTCTGAAAAGGGATCTGGGCCACCTTCACCTACCCCAGAGTGAAGATCAAATCCCATAGGATGAAAAACTTCTCGGTTCATCCTCTCCATAAAATCTTTTCTTATTTTTCGTATTGGTGAACTAACATCTATACTGCGACGACTAGAGTCAGCTGGAAATCCCGAAGTAGTTACCTGCCCAAGATATTCTATACCGAGACCCCTGACTACCGACTAAACGCTTTGGAACTAAATAAGAAGTTGACCCTCCATGTTCTATAACATTCTTATAATGCAATACCTTATCTAAATGAGAACGTTCATATCTTTGTGCTGCCTTAGAAATTAAATCGCCGGTCGGAGATCAAGCCGGGTCGAGTTTGTCGAGACTGCAAACCCGCAAGATCCTGAAAAGGATTAATAACTCCAGGATCTGGCAAATAACCGCGCATTACCAAATGGATCAAGTGGATTGTTTACTGCATTGTTATGCCCTGCATCATCATACGCAGGAGCTCTTTCAAGTAAGCTAGTAGCAATTCTATATGCATGTATGGTCCCCGTATAAGAGCTTCTGTTATCTGGAGTTCCAGCACCTATCATCGATCTTTGAATAGCGGCCAAAAGAGTTCCAGCGTGAAAGTTACGAATGCCACCTTCATTATGGGGTGCACCTTCTCTAGTCGCATGAAATACCGTGACAAATTGTTGTAGTCTGTCTGGTTGAAGATCTCTAAATTGTACTGCCATAATTTATTTTCCTATTTTAATATTGTTGCTGCAGCGCCAGCATTTTTCAAAGCGGTAGCGTTTCCAGTTGTTTTAATAGTAACATATTTAAATTGCAGATAGTTAATAAGTGTGGTACTATTTATAATTAACAAGGGCCTGAAAGGATTCGACGTTAAGAATAAAAGTATAAAGTGCAGTTCAAGTTAGATGACAGACTTGTAAAACAGTTATCAAAAAACAAATGCCGATACTACACAGTACTCGTGCGACTGGGATGCAGAGCTTATTAAGCTAAACCGTGAGGTTTGTTTGGTTGCTTAATTCCGGTTAATGGGGCCCGCTTAAGCCCTATAAAATAATTAAGTGGACGACTAGGAAAGACAAGTTGACATCTGGAAAGACAGATGACACATAGGGAAAGACATATGAAGAGTGGCCTAATTACTTTAATTTAGGAATAACTGTAACACAATATATTTTTACTTATCGGACGCGGGTTCAACTCCCGCCAGGTCCACTATTACTATTATTTTTTTAAGGAGATTAAAAATGCAGAATCATTGGCTGTCAGATATTAACTATCAAAAAAGCGTAGCTAAAAACATTAGTGAAGCCGCTAAGAAGCTTAATCCAAAATCCATGTCCCGCTACAACGTTTCTGACATGGATAGGGTCAGAATGTCGGCTGCCGAGAGAGAATTTGCCAACAGCCTACTATCAATAGCTCAAAAATACGGAAAACTTTCCGACATGGACAACAACGGAATATGGGTTGGATACGTTTCCAAAGCTGAGAACGACGACTACGATATAGGCGTACGTTGCGAGAACTGTGTACTGCACGAATCAGAATCCGTATGTAGAATTATTAAACAAAAGATAGAGCCAGGCGGACGCTGCCGCTTAGCGGCCATACCAGACGGATTGGTTGATATTGATATGGACGAAGAAGATATGGACGATGAAGACTAATCTTCATGGAAAACGAGCAAGAACAAAACAGTTTCATTGATCAGATAGGTCTACTCTCTACAAAAAATCAAAAACGTTTTCGGTAAACTATTAAATAAATTTGAAGACGGATACAATACAGTTCAAGCAGAAAAAACACAACTTGAACAAAAAAATCAAGAACTTCTTAAAGCAATACAGGATCTGCAAACTCCAGAGAAGATAGAAAAAAGAGAACTCATTTCAGAATACGACCTTGCGTATAAAGAGTGCCTAGATGCTCAGGAAAACAATGCTCAGACACAGAAAGAACTATATCCATACGCATCTGCTACGTCTACCTATGGAACCGAGATCATTTGGTTTTCTGTTGTAGTGGGTTTGGTGTTTGACTTCTTGTTGTGGAAAGATATTTTTGCCGGCAAATTCGGTGACGACATATGGGCAGAAAGAGCCGAGAGAGCATCTGCTGTTATCATGTCTTTTTCTTACGCGTTTGTTTGTGCGCAGTTGGGTGCAGCTTATGCAGTAAAAATGTTTACAAAGAAAAGACTAACAGCCAATAGTGAAAGTAGGATAGAGAAGACTGTTTATAGTAAATCTACCGCTAAAGATACTTTTGGTATAAATTTAATTTTATTTGTTCTTTTAACTATACTTGCAACCTCGGCTAGATTTACCGAAGCTGGACTTGACTTGAATGATCGATTTATACTATCATTGGCTGCTACAACTATTGGTCTTGTGATTTCTGCAATATCATATTGGTATACTGATGTTTATGAACATTTTATGAAGGCCGCAAAAAACAGAGAACGAATAGCTAAGAAAAATTTTATGAAGATAAGCAGAAAAGTAAAACAAAATGAACGATAAATTCAGAAGAATTATAACCAGGGTGCTGGTTGCAGCAGTTGCTGTTGGAATACTTGCGTATATATTTATGCCAAAGTCAGAAGAAGTGGTGGTAACAGAAACCACTACTACAACCATTCCGGCAGTCACGACAACCACCTCAACTCTGCCGGAGATTGAGGTAGCGTGTTTAGTGCTTTATATAAAAGATTCTGCGAAGTTCCTGATGGAGCAGACATCGTGTCTTGATTTTTATATAAACAAATATTTTTCTGGACAATACAAAAAACTTGAATTAACTTGCAGATCATCTGGTGATGGTAGCAGAGTAAACAGAGAACAGTTGTCGATAAAGCGTGGAGAAACTCTTCAGTTTTATCTTATGAAAGTCGGAATCAAATACGACGATATCGTTCTGCAATCCGTAGCCGACGACCTACCATACGAAGGTGTAGATCCAAATACTGAAGAAGGAAAAGTTTTAAATAGATCATGTGAAGTTAATGGAAAACAATAATCTTCAAGAGTGGTTCTCTAACGATGAGTTGTTTTTTAAAGAACTTTTTTCTGGCGACCAATGGACAAGGTACGTTGCTGCAAAATTAAATCACAGACGGAATCAGGTGTCATGTTCCAGAGTTCAAGATTCGAAAGCATGTTAGCGAAAGACATAAGTACGCCAAGAAGGAAAAAGACATTATTCTTGATGACATGCCAGGCTACATTGAGGTCAAATCAAGAAAACTAATTTTCAATAACAAACCAGAATCTTTCCCGATGCCTACGGTCTACGTGGACACCGTTAGCGGGTGGCATAAAAAAGAAAGCTTACCGTTAGCTATAATAGTTATTAGCCAAGAAACTAAACAAATGCTCATCATACCTACCAGCTCAAAAGACAAGTGGATTAAGATAGATTCTTTTGACAGAACAAGAAAGATAAAAGACAAGTGGTATGCCGCAGATAAATCTTTACTAAAAGAATATGAAACATTTATTGAATGGCTTTTAGCCAGACAAACGTTCGTAAATAAAAAGGAGAATTTAAAGTGAGCTTAGACAAGGATATTGCACAGCTAGAAAAAGATCTTAAAGAATTGAAAGCTTTAAGAAAAGAAATTATAAAACTTGAAAAAGAACTTAATAAATTAAACAAACAAATTGATCAAACGCCTGACAAGGTAGAGCAGTAGAACAACAGTTACTATACTCCTAACCAAAAACAGGAGTGATCATGGAACAATTAAAAAATATATTGCTTAGAATAGTTGCGACGTTTGCCGCATCGGGTTTGGGTGTGGTTGGTGCAGGTACCATAGCCGGAGTGCCGATCTGGAAAGCCGTATTTATGGCCGGCATTGCTGGTGTGGCTACGGTTGTGGAAGGATTGTCACGTGCATTCTTGGACGATGGCAAGCTCAGTGCCAAAGAAATCAACGAAGTATTCAACAAGGTGGACAAGAAGGCAAAGAAAGTCGCTGATGCAGAATGAAAAAAGCGATAGTGACGGTGGCTATTTTGCTTTTATCTGGATGTGGATACGATGGAAGTTATCGCTACTCATGTCAAGATCCCATAAACTGGGAAAATGAAGAGTGCAATCCGCCGATATGCAAAGTTGATGGTGCGTGCTCAAAGGATCTTATTGGATTCGATTGGGAGGAAGAAACAGATGAGAAATAAGAAAAGGTTTAGCCCAGAAGAACTTGATGCGCGTTTAAAATTTGTAGTTGGTTGCGTTCTTGCGGGAGTGTTGGCAATGACAACTGCTGGAGTGCTGTATGCATTGGTGTTTGTTACTCAACCTATAGGTGTTCAATCAGAGAATGATAAAATGTTTTTTGGCGTGCTCTCAAGCGTTGCCACATTCATTACCGGTACGCTCGCTGGCTTGATGATCTCAACAGGAAGAAATAAGCACGAGGAGACCAAGACGACCACCGAAGATGGCGATCAGCAACCATGACGCAGGGGTATGTCACCGGCATAGACGTGTCTGAGTATCAGGGGGAAATAGCCTGGAAGAAGGTCGCCTCGTTCGGGTTTGATTTTGCATACATCAGAAGCAACGTGGGCACCAAGCAGGATTCCATGCTTGAGTACAACTCGAAGCGCGTAGCGAACAACAAGA
>Ga0194131_10002240_pt1 | contig 32001 bp, 60 predicted proteins | sample TA2KigO120mmetaG_FD_148631 | JGI IMG/M metagenome (GOLD analysis project Ga0194131, IMG submission 148631) | Freshwater microbial communities from Lake Tanganyika, Tanzania - TA2015053 Kigoma Offshore 120m | ecosystem: Environmental > Aquatic > Freshwater > Lake | place: Tanzania: Lake...
CCCAAATGTGAATTTTTATAATGCTTCAACAGTTTGGAATGACCAAAGATTAGAAGATATAATTAAAGGATGGTCAGTATATTTTGGAGTAGGAAGGGAAATGAAACATTTTGGTGTTAATTTATCATTTGGTATAGGAAACGAGCAGGAAAATTTTCAGTTTTATGATGAGTTGAACATACTTTCTAATAACGGAAAATACTCATTCAAAAACTTTATAGACAATTACGTTTCAACAAGTGTTGGAATTACTCATGATTATAAATTTGTATCAATTTCTGCAGATTATGACCCATTTAGAAAGACGTTTTGGTTAGGAACTGGGTTTAATTTTTAATATGATTACAGTAACAGAAACAGCAAGTAAAAAAATCCATGAATTAATAAATCAAAGTGGATTCAATAAACCATATCTTCGTGTTGGAGTTAAAGGTGGAGGCTGCTCAGGCTTAACTTATGAATTAGAATTTGATACGGATAAAAAACAAGGTGATGAATTATTTGAAGATAAGAACGTAAAAATTTTAGTTAACATGAAATCTTTATTATATTTATTTGGCACTGAATTAGAATTTAGTGATGGATTAAATGGTAAAGGATTTCAATTTATAAACCCAAATGCAAATAGAACCTGCGGTTGCGGAGAATCGTTTGCAGTATAAAAATAAGAATTAAGTTTATGTAGCAAGCTAAATAATAATCAAAAATAACACTACATACAAATAGTCATTAATAATAATCAAAAATCAAGAGTATGAGCTGGTTTAAATCGCTGTTTGATGACAGCAACACAATTAATGAAAAAGCAGTTGTAGGATTTGGTGCATTTATTATGATGGTAATTACTCTAGTAATAGATATTATTACAGGAGTAATGGGAAAAGATATGCCTATACATGAATTTGTATTTGATGGTTTTATGATAATAGTTCTCGGCTCTTTCGGTATTGCATCAGTCGACAAGTTTATCAATAAGGGCAAAAGCGACGAAAAATGAAAAATCTGTCAAAAGAGGAGTTGGTAAGCAGGTTAGAGGCAATAGTCGGAACAATTATGGGTATAAAGTATGCTACCCAAGAGACAAAAAAGGAAAACGCCACTATCTAAGAGAAGAGATTTGCTGTAAACTCTTTTTTTTATTTAAATGTTTGTAATTTAAAATAAAATACTTATATTAGTATACTGAAGACGGTTTGAAAGCGTTTACAAAACGGAGTGACTATTAGCTCAGAAGGTTAGAGCAAGCCCTAAATCAGGCCGTGCCACTGGTTCGATTCCAGTATAGTCACCTTATACTGACTCTTAGCTCAGTTGGTGAGAGCGGCTGACTCATAATCAGTAGGTGACTGGTTCGATTCCAGTAGAGTCAACGAACAGGGTGGCGAAAAAGAGCGGGCATATGACCGCCGAAGGTTAGACGTAGACGAAAGTCTGCCGCAAGGCGTGAAGGTTCGATTCCTTCCCCTGTTCCAAGTTACTGCTCTTTGACATATAAGGAGAGACAAATTATGGAAACACTATCATTCATTTTAGGGATAGCGTCTGTGGTGGTTATTGCTACGGCAATAGTTGCTGTTTACGCATTCGTTAAGGTAAATAAAGTACAAATACGAGTTAATGATCTAGAAACGTTATTATCTCGTGAAAATGAAAACATTCTCAGAATAATTAATACTGAAATTCAAAACGTATCTAGACATGTTGATAATGTTGAAAGAGATATTTACAGTCAAATGGATTCACGTTTTGATAGATTAGAAAATAAATTAACTAACAAAAAATAAAAAACAAGTTGAAGAGCAGTAACTTTTTTCTTATAATAAAAGTATAAACTAGATAATATGCTGCAAAAGCAAGTGAATCTTAACATATCTCTTGATAAGACTATTTCCATTACATGCGACGAGTGTGGAAATGATAAATTCACGCAAGTAACCTTCTTACGAAAAGTAAGCAAATTCATTGCCGGTACTGACAGCGACGCTCTTATACCTATTCCGAGTTTTGCTTGTAGTAAATGCGGATACGTAAATAAAGAGTTTCAACCTAAAAATTTAGCTAATGACTTGGAATAGAGATTTAGGGGCTATTACAATTACAAACGGACCTGGAAGACCTGAGGATAGTATTACGAAAGCGGTTATTAGCGATTTAAACAGTAGAGCTGATAGAGGTTGGAAAAAGTATAATTCAACACTTAGTCAAAATAATCACGAAAATATGCTTCAGCATGCTTATGAAGAAGCTTTAGATTTCGCTCAATACTTAAAGAAAGAAATAACGACTCTTAATACTGTTCAGGATTTAGTTAAACAGTACCCTAACGATCAAGAGTTAGGAAATAAAATAAGAGCGTTATATGACAAAAGATAAAACTGTATCATTTTCTCAATATCAAATCTATAAGACTTGTCCACACCAATGGTACCTATCTTATGTTAAAAAGCTACAACCTTTTAAGCCTTCAGTACATTTAATTTTCGGTACAGCCTTCCATGAAACATTACAAAACTATTTAAAGGTAATGTTCGAGGTATCGATCTCTGCAGCAGATAAGATCGATCTACCTACTTATTTTAAAACTAGGTTTATAGAATTATATAAGGAGAACTCAGTAGTAAGCCATTTCTCAAATCCTGAAGAACTAAGCGAGTTCAATGACGATGCAGTAGCGATATTAAATTTTATTAAAAGAAAGCGAGGGTTATTTTTTAAGAGAAAGAATCACGAGCTCGTTGGTATAGAGATTCCTATTAACGGGACTATTGTAGAAGAATTGAAGTTCGTTAAGATGAAAGGTTTCATTGATCTCGTTATATATAATAAAATTCTCGATAAGTATACTATTTACGATATTAAGACTTCTACAAGAGGCTGGTCTGACTACGAGAAGAAAGATCAAACTAAAATTAATCAAATTCTTTTGTATAAACGGTTTTTCTCAGCTTTACGCAATGTTCCTGAAGATAAGATAGACATACAGTTTTTTATAGTACGTAGAAAAATCAATGAGAATCTTGAGTTTGCCCCTAAGAGAGTACAGGAGTTTATACCCCCACACGGGATTAGGAAAGTAAAGAATGCTTTTGAAGATTTTCAAAGTTTCGTAAATGATGTCTTTAATTTAGAAGGAGGGTATCAAGAAAAGATTTATTTTAAAAATATAGCTAAGTGCAAATTTTGCCCCTATTTCGATAAACCAGATCTTTGCGACAGAAAAAACAACTAGTGATATATAGTTTTAGATATAGATCGTACTATTTATTAATAAACCAAGTATATGCATATCGGCAAAAAAGGAGATATCCTGACAACAGTCAGGCTTCAAGATGAATTATTTGAAGCCTTTAAGCAAGAGGGCTTAAAGAATAGGATTACAATGAGAAATCTTTTAGAAAGAGCTATGTTCCTTTACCTTACAAACGAAGACTTCAAAAGAACTATTAATAATCAATTAAGTGCTCGTTATATCAAACCAACAGAATAAGTTTAAGTATTCAAAAATAGGCATGAGATTGTTATATATTTTGTTGGAGACTTATAAAATTATTTAAAATTATACGAAAACTTTAATTATAGTTCTATGAATTATACTATGATAATATACTGTCTCAAGCAATTAAAAAAGTGAAAGATATAAATCTATAAATTACATGTCAAAAGAAGGTTATATTCCAAAAGAGCAGAGAAAAAAAATACTTTTGCTTGCAGACGATATTCGATTTACCTCTGGAATATCTACAATGGCTAAAGAGATAGTTATCGGAACCTCTCATCGCTTAAACTGGGTTAACTTAGGCGCAGCTATTACACACCCAGAAGCAGGTAAAAAACTTGATTTATGCGCAGATACAAACACTTTAGCGAAGATCGAAGATGCTTCGGTTTTTATATATCCTCACTCAGGTTATGGATCTCAAGAGATCTTACGTCAATTAATTGAAATCGAAAAGCCTGATGCTATCGTTTTCTTTACTGATCCTAGATATTGGATCTGGCTTTTTCAGATAGAGAATGAAGTAAGAAAGAAAATACCAATGGTATATCTTAATATATGGGACGATTTACCTGCACCTCTCTATAATAAAGCTTATTATGAATCTTGTGATGCATTAATGGCTATCTCAAAGCAAACTTTTAATATTAATAAGCTAGTACTTGGAGAAAAAGCTAAGGACAAAGTAATAAAATATGTTCCTCACGGTATCAACGAGGAAGTATTCTATCCCATTACTCCTGAAATGACAGAAGACTATAGTAAGGTTAAAGAGAAGAAAAAGAAGTTTTTTGGAGAAAATCAACCTAATTTCGTTATTCTTTATAACGCGCGAAATATTAGAAGGAAGTGTGTACCTGATTTGATAGTAGGTTATGTTGAATTTTGCAATCAGTTGCCTCTAGAAGAAGCTAAAAAATGTGCATTACTCCTACACACACAGCCTGTAGATGATAACGGAACCGATCTTCCGGCAGTTATCGAGCTGTTATGTGATCCTGAGAGACATAGGGTAGTATTTTCTACTGATAGAAACTCTCCTTATGATATGAATATATTATATAACTGCTGTGACGTAGTAGCCCTCGTCTCTTCTAATGAAGGATGGGGACTGTCGCTTACTGAAGGTATGATGTGTGGTAGGCCTATAATTGCAACAGTTACCGGAGGAATGCAAGATCAAATTAGATTTGAAGATAAGCAAGGCAATTGGATAGAGTTTAACGAAAACTTTTGTAGCAATCATTTCGGAACTTATAAGACTCACGGCAATTGGGCATTCCCCGTATTTCCTAGCAATATTAGTCTTGTAGGGTCCGTACCTACTCCGTATATCTTTGACGACAAAGCCGACTTCCGAGATATCGCTATTCAAATATCTGCTTGTTATAAATCAGGCGAGAATTTCCGTAAGTTTATCGGAGCGGAAGCTCGAAAATGGGTAACTTCGGACGAATCTATGATGTCAGCTAGAGCTATGTGTAAAAATGTTATAGATACACTTGAAGAGACTTTTGCTAAATGGAAGCCGAGACCAAGTCACGAATTTATTAAGATATCAAAATTACCTAAGAAAAAAATTATACATAAGCTAACTTATTAAAATGAAGCAGTTCTGTGTTATTTCAGCTCCGCCGGATACTTATAGCGGTTATGGAGCAAGAGCGAGGGATTTTATAAAAGCAGTTTACGAACTAAAAAAAGATCAATGGGATATAAAAATTATGTCTCAGAGATGGGGTAGTACTCCTTGGGGTTTTATAGATGATAATCTAGAGGAGTGGGGATGGATGAAACCTCTTTTAATAAACAATCAGTTACCTAAGCAACCAGATGTATGGATACAGATTACGGTTCCAAATGAATTTCAGCCTGTAGGTAAAGTAAATATCGGAGTAACTGCCGGAATAGAGACTACTGTATGCGACCCCGAATTCATTATAGGATGTAATAAAATGAATTTAGTTTTAGTATCTTCTAATCATGCTAAAAAAGTATTTGAAAGTACTACTTATGAGCAGAGGGATAAAAATAGTAACGCTGTAGTTGAAATAATTAAAATAAAAGCCCCTGTAGAGATATTATTTGAAGGTGTAGATTTAAATAAGTATTTTTATATCCCTAAAGAACAATTAGAGTGTACACCTCTTGTCAATAATCTAAATAGTATTTCAGAGCAATTTAGTTACTTATTTGTGGGGCATTGGCTCCCAGGTGACTTCGGCGAAGATAGAAAGAATACGAGTCTTTTAATTAAGATATTTTTAGAATCGTTTAAAGATAAAAAAGAACAACCAGCCTTGATTTTAAAAACTTCTCAAGCTGGTGCTAGCATAATGGATAGAGATGAGGTATTAAGAAAAATAGATATAATTAGAGAAAGTGTAGAAGCAAAAAAACTTCCAAACATTTATCTCGTACACGGTGATTTAGATGATAAGGAGATTAACAATTTATATAATCATCCAAAAGTGAAGGCTTTCGTATCTCTAACTAAAGGAGAAGGCTTCGGTAGACCATTAGCTGAATTCAGTCTATCTAAAAAACCTTTAATCGCTTCAGGATGGTCCGGTCATACTGATTTTTTGAACCCTGAATTTAGCATCCTTCTCCCAGGAGAAATAACTCCCGTACATCCTTCAGCATTTGCAAAAGGGCTAATTATAGAAGGCTCATCTTGGTTCTCAGTCAATCATTCTGCAGCTGCCCAAGCTTTAGTTGACGTTCATAAAAATTATAGTAAATTTGAAGGACCTGCTAAGAGGCAAGCTTATAAAATTAAAAATGAATTTAACTGGGACAACATGGTCTTAGTTTTGAATGAATATTTAAACCGTTACGTACCTGAACAAAAAGAGATAGTATTACCTAAGCTAAAAAAAATTGAACTTCCTAAACTTACAAAATTAACTTTATGACATCCAAAGAATTTATTACCTGGCTCAAAGGCTTTTCAAAAGCAGCTAACTCATATAATATAACTCCAGAGCAATGGGAAGCTATTCTAGAAGAACTCAACAAAGTACGGGATACGAACTTTTTACCTGACTACAGTCCTAAGCCTAATAAAACATCGGACGTCCCTGAACCGGTAAAAATCTGGTACACTACAGATACTAATTCAGTTACAAAAGATAAAACGCTACTCAATGACTGATCAAATAGCAATATGTCCTAAATGTGGATGCGATGGATGTTATATAACTCCTATCAACGAAACTAAATCAAACTACTTCTGCTGGGGTTGTGGTTTTCAAACAAATGATTTAATGAAGCAGGGAGAGTTTAATTTTGAAGAGTATGAAGAAACTCTACCGGAACTTTATAAGGATGTTAAATTTGTAGATAATCAAGAGAGGGTATGGTATCCGATTAGTGTTAATATACTAGATAAAGGTACTGTTTTTTTGAACGGAAAGACTAAGGAAGAAACGCAATGGTCGGCTATTAAAGTAATTCCTTTAACCGAGGAAGAAAAAAAACAGCCGAAGTATAAAAACCTCTCTCATAAGTCTGATGCTAAATCAATAAAACATTTCGGAAGTGATTTTATTGAAGCGTGCGACTATATTGGAGTATTTAACCAAGAGTAATGTTTAGAATAAGCTACGCTATTACTGCCTGTAACGAGTATGAAGAATTAGCCCGTTTACTTGATCAGCTAGACAAAGGCATTAGAGACATAGATGAAGTAGTTGTACAGGTCGACACTACTGTAACCCGAGAGGTACTAGATGTTGTGAGCAGATATCCGGCTTTCTCTTTATGGCAATTTCCGCTGAAAGGTAACTTTGCTGCATTCAAAAATAACTTAAAGAGTAAGTGTACCGGAGAGTGGATATTTCAGATTGATGCAGACGAATATCTTTACCCTGAACTGCTAATTAACTTACCAGAAATACTAGCCGCCAATCCTACTGTAGATCTTTTTTTAGTACCTAGAATAAATCTAGTAGAAGGTTTAACTCAAGAGCATATTCAAAAGTGGAGATGGCATGTAAATGATAACGGCTGGATTAACTTTCCTGATTATCAAACAAGGATACTTCAAAACTCTTCTAAGATACAGTGGACAGGGAAAGTACATGAAGTGATCACTGGACACAGCGGGTATGCTATGCTTCCAGCAGTTGAAGAATATTGCTTACTACATGAAAAAAGAATAGAGCGACAAGAAAGACAAAACGCTTATTACAGTACTTTACAACAGCTTGAAAAATGAAAACAGCATTAGTACTAGGTGCGGGAGGTTTTATAGGCTCCCACCTCGTTAAACGTCTAAAAGAGGAGGGGTTTTGGGTACGTGGAGTCGATTTAAAGTACCCTGAACACTGGGAGACGGTAGCAGATGACTTTATTATTGGAGACCTAAGAGACTCCGCGTTAGTCAGTAAGGTGATGTTCTCTCCAAATCAATATTCAGAGAGCGATAGAGAAAATGCTTTCGATGAAGTATATCAGCTAGCTGCAGACATGGGAGGCGCTGGATACATCTTCACAGGTAATCACGATGCTGATGTAATGCATAATTCCGCTCTCATTAATCTTAATGTTGCACATGAAGCAGTAAAGAAAAGTATTAAATGTATTTTTTATAGTTCTTCTGCCTGCATGTATCCTGAGCATAATCAACTAGACCCAGATAAGCCTAACTGTGAAGAATCAAGTGCATATCCAGCAAATCCAGATTCTGAATACGGATGGGAGAAGTTATTTAGTGAGCGAATGTACTTAGCTTTTAACCGTAATTACGGACTAGATGTACGTATTGCTCGCTTTCATAATATTTTTGGACCTTACGGGACTTGGAAAGGGGGAAAAGAAAAAGCTCCTGCGGCTATGTGCCGTAAAGCTGCTGAAACACCTAATAGAGGTGTAATAGAGGTATGGGGGGATGGCCAACAAACTCGTTCTTTTCTTTACATAGATGAATGTGTAGATAAAATTTTAAAGTTTGTAAGACAGAAGAGATTTATAGGGCCAGTAAACATTGGATCTGAAGAGATGGTTACTATTAATCAGCTTGCACAAATGGCGATCGATGCCTCCGGTAAACATATTTTAATTGAAAATATTAACGGAAAAGAATTTGAAGATAAATATGGATTTAAATGCCCGGTAGGAGTAAGAGGTAGAAACTCTGATAATAATCTTTATAGAAAAGAAGTAGGTTACGATGTGTTTTATCCTTTAAGTCGAGGAATCAGGCAAACATTTGAATGGATCGATAAACAGGTTAACAGTTAAGTATAACTAGGTTCTAACTCTGAGTATAAGATGTTTAACATCTATACTGAGCTGCGAAATTAAGCATGTGAAAGAGAGGTTAAAAATAAAAACTCGACGAGCAGGACTCTACCGTCCGAATGATTACGGAGAACCCGCTTCTTCTTCTGGATATAATTCTCCCAGGTTAGTCGAGTGGATTAGTGATAAAGAGAATGTAGAGACCCCTTTTACTGTTTATGTAGATAGAGATTTAGTAGCTGGACTTCAGGATCCAAATCCAAACAAAATGGGATGGGTGTTAGAGTCTAGACAGATAGTTCCCGATGTAATCCAGGTGCTTCAAAACAATTTAGAAGTTTTTAAAAAGAGTTACAAGTACATTTTTACCTGTCAGACGGACTTATTAGCTCTAGGAGAACCTTTTGTTTATACTATCAGCAATGCTGTTACTTGGATAAAGCCTGAAAATCAAAAAGTACATTCTAAAAATAAGCTAGTCTCTATGATAGCTTCTGCTAAGAATTTTTGCCCAGGCCACAATGTACGTTTAGATTGGGCTAATAAATTAGCTCCCTATGTAGATTTGTTTGGTTCAGGAAGACCGAATGAGTTGGTTCAGAAAGAAGACGGGCTAGTAGACTACATGTTCTCTGTTGCTATTGAAAACGATGCTTCAGATGCGTACTTTACTGAAAAACTAACAGACTGTTTTGCAGTAGGAACTGTTCCAGTCTATTTCGGATCTAAAAGAGTGATTGAAGAGTATTTTGACGGAAGAGGAATAATTTGGCTTAGCTCTATAGAGGACGTTAAGAGTCTTACAGAAAAAGACTACTACAGTAGAATGCCTTATATCGAAACCAATTTTCAAGCAGCTATTAACCTTCCTACATCAGAAGATTTTATAACCTATACGTACTTACAATGACACATTTAATATTAGGCTCAGCTGGACAGATAGGCTACCACCTAGTTAATTACTTGAGAAGTATTAATGAGCAGGTAATTGAGTTTGATATACTTTATACCGAAGAGCAGGATTTAAGGCTTTATAATAATAAGGACTTAGAGAAGGCTGTAAGGGAGTGTGATTATGTTCACTTTTTAGCTTTTGATATTGGCGGCTCTGCTTATATGAAAAAATATCAAGACACCTATAGCTTTATTAATAATAATATTAAGATCATGGATAGAGTGTTTGAAGTATTAGAGCAAACTAAAAAGCCTTTTACTTTCGCTTCCTCTCAAATGTCTAATATGAGTTATTCAACTTACGGACTTTTAAAAGCCATTGGAGAGAAATATACAGAAGCTTTAGGAGGTCTTGTTGTTAAATTTTGGAACGTGTACGGGTATGAGAAGGATGAAGAAAAGTCTCATGTAATCACCGATTTTATAAAGATGGCAAGAGAGACGGGAATAATTGGTATGAGAACAAAAGGTATAGAGCAAAGACAGTTTTTATACGGAGATGATTGTGCGGAATGCCTAGTGAAGCTTGCTAGACAGTATGAAGCTGTTAATAGAAGTAAGCCTCTACACGTAACTAGTTTTATTTGGAGCTCTATCAATGAGGTAGCTAGAGCCGTGCAAGCTAATATAAGCTGCTCTATCGTTGTAGGAGATGCAACAGACGAGGTACAAAAAGACAAACGTAATGAACCTGATCCTTATATTTTAAATTACTGGTTACCTAAAACAGGCTTGAAAGAAGGTATATGCAAAATAAATTTATTATATTAACTCCTGCATACAAAGTTTCTAAATGGATTGAAATGTATGCTAACATGCTTAAATTTCAAAGTTATAAAAACTTCGAAGTCTATTTTGTAGACGATGCATCGCCGGACGATACAGTTGAGAGGTTAAAAGAAGAAGTAGGAGATGATCCTAGATTTCACATCTATAAGAACGAAGTAAAAGTAGGATCTCCCTTAGCAAATATTGTAAAAGCTTTTAACTACGCCAACCCGGCTGATGAAGATATTATTGTTAACATAGATGGAGATGACTGGCTCTCTTCCGTATTTGTATTTCAGTATCTAGATAACGTTTATAACGCTCACAGGTGTTGGTTAACATACGGAAACTATCAAATGTATCCTAGCGGAGAACTAGGAGGTCATGCTACATTATCTATACCGGACGGGGTTAGTAAAGCAAACGCATATAAACAGTACCCGTTTGTGACAAGTCATCTACGTAGCTATAAGGCAGGACTATTTAAAAAAGTGGATAGAAATGATTTACTAGATCCGAGAACAGGAGAAATCTACAAAGAGGCGAGTGATTTAGCTCTCATGTTTCCTATGCTTGAAATGGCCGGAAATGAGAAGGCTATTAAGACTGACGATGTACTTCTTATTTTGAATAGGGAAAATGAAATAAATGAAGCAAAGCTAGGGATAGAAAAGCAAAAAGAAACAGAAATGATAATTAGAACAAAACAGAAAGTGTATGACAGGATACATAACCTGTGATGTACTGGGACCTGGTGATGGAAAGTATAACTTTGGTTTATGCAATCAAATGTTTCAAGTAGCTGCTCTATACAGCCACGCTTACGATAAAAAACTAAAAGTTACTTTCCCTCAAATTAAACATTCTTCTTTTGGAGGGTACGGTAAGAATATTTTTTCTAAAGTAAACACTGAAGACATAGATATAAGTAAGTTTTTTTATTTAGAGCTTCCGTACGGATACCACGATCTACCAGCTCAAGACGATATCATCTACAGAGGGTATATGCAATCAGAGAAGTACTTTATACATAACCGTCCTTTAATATTAGATTTATTTTCACCAGTAGACGAAGTAGTAAGTTATATAGAAACTAAATATAATACGTTACTAAAAGAGAATACCCTAGCAATTCATATAAGAAGAGGGGACTACGTTCACCTATTCAACCACCATCCGGTAGCAGGGCCAGAGTATTACATAGAGTCTATTAACTATATAGTTTCTAAAACTCAGATAGATAAGTATGTTGTTTTCAGTGATGATGTAGAATACTGTAAAACATTATTTGGGAGATCAGAGGATATTATTTATATTGAAGGAGAGAGAGATTATATAGATTTATATCTAATGTCCTTATGTAAACATAACATTATTGCTAACAGTACGTTTAGCTGGTGGGGAGCTTGGTTAAATCAAAACCTAGACAAGACGGTAATAGTTCCTAAGCAATGGTTCGGTTCAGCGAGAGCAGACCTGGATACAAAAGACCTTATACCTGAAAATTGGATAAAGATATAGTATGGAAAAAATTTATAGTAAACAAGATCCTGGAGCTTTGCTTCATGTTGTAGTTCGAAAAGAAGATATGCTTCCTGGAAGACAAGATGTTATTCCGGAAGAAAATTTTATTCAATGCTCTATCCTCAATATGGAACAGGATAAAACTTTTAGACCTCACAGACATATTTGGAAAGAGAGAACAAGAGATGTAATTGCACAAGAGAGTTGGATTGTAGTTCAAGGCAAAGTAAAATGTATTTTCTACGATTTAGATGATACTATTATTGCTGAGCGTATTTTAGAACCAGGAGATGCAAGCTTTACTCTTCAAGGAGGACATAATTATTTAATACTAGAAAATAATACGTTAGTTTACGAATATAAAACAGGTCCGTATGAAGGACAAGCTTTAGATAAAACATTTATAGGTTAATCTATGAGAATATTATTATTATTTTTATTACTTATTTCAAATGTCTTTGCCCAAGACACAATTACAATTTATCATAAAGCTTATTCTACTACATTTAGTAAATCAAAACACTATCCTGTTAAAGTAGAATGGTGGTTAACTAAAAGTAAGTTAATATGTGATACTAAAGCTAAACGTGGTGATAAATTTATTTCTGACCCTAAATTAGCTAATGAAACTAATTTACAATCAAGTTATACAGGACAAGGATTTGACCGTGGACATAACTTTCCATCTGCTGATGCTGCTTGTGATCAAGTAGCTAATGATGAATCATTTTATTTTAGTAATATGACTGCTCAATACCCAGCTTTAAATAGAGGTGATTGGAAAACATTAGAATCATTTACTCGTGAACTAGCTTTAAAAAATGATTCAACTAAAGTATGGTGTGGTTCAGTAGGTGAGGATAAAAAAATAGGAACTGTATCTGTACCTAAACAATGTTGGAAAGTTATTTATGTTAAAAAGACAAAGGAATGGTTAGCTTATTTATTTGATAATGATACAACTAAGGCAGATGGATTAGAAAATAATAAAGTTAATATTCAAAAAATAGAAAAATTAACTGGATTTAAATTTAAGTGAGAAATATAATATTCATATTCAATGTTAAAGATAAACTTAGGCTGCGGAAAAAGAGATTTCGGGAACGATTGGATACATATTGACGGAGGAGACTTTCCTCACTTACATTCAAAGGATATCGTTGATCTTCCTTTTGAAGATGATTCGATAGACTTAATTTATGCCAGTCATGTATTTGAATACTTTGACAAGCAAGAGGGGGAAGAAGTATTAGGAAAATGGCGTAGCAAATTAAAACCAGGAGGTATGTTAAGACTAGCTGTACCTGACTTTCAGAATATAGCCCGTCTTTATTCTTTTGAGAATGTAGCACTCAGCAAATTCCTAGGGCCTTTATACGGTAAAATGAAAATGGGAGATAAGACTATCTACCATAAAACGGTTTATGATTTTGTTAGCTTACAAATTATGCTTCGAGAGTGTAACTTTAGGGAGATACAGAGATACGATTGGCATGATACAGAACACGCTCAGTTTGATGATCATTCTCAAGCGTATATACCTCACATGGATAAAAAGAACGGAACCCTTATCAGTTTAAATGTACAGGCAGTAAAATAATGATTTCTGTAATCACCACAACTCACAAACGTCCTGATCTACTTCTAAAATGTATACGGAGTTTGCAATCACAGACCGTTTCCGACTATGAGCATATAATCTTCTCGGACCATTGTCCGAAAGCTAAGAAAGTATACGATTTAGTAAAAGAAGATTCGCGAATTACCTTTTATGAAAACCCTAAACCACATATATGGAACGCTGGTGCAGTAGGAAAGCACTTCGGAGTAGAAGTCGCTAGATTTAACTACATTTGTTATTGTGATGATGATAATATCTTATTACCTAACCATCTTCAAGTAATGGAAAATAATTTTAGGTTAGGGAGTGAGGTCGTTTTTACTAAAAATTTAATAGTAGATTTTAAAGACTATATAAACAAGAAAGAGAGTAGTGCTAACGAAGTAGTACAGGAGATTTTAAAATTTAGAGAAGCCGATATAGTTAATAGTTCCCGGGTAGTAAAACCATCGTATCTGGAGTATGACGATTATAAATTTATACCTTTTGATACAGGATGTATAGGACATAGTAAGGAAATTTATAGAAAGACAAAACAATGGAAACCTGCTTATGAAATTAACACTAATAACGAAGACGGGTATTTCATAAGTAGTATAAAAATAGAAGCTGAAGAAGAAAGAGTTATATACGATAGAACATATACTTCTCTCTATTTTTCAACGAACGCAAGCAGTAATATTAAAGATGATTTATACCGAAATAAGTTTGAAAATTTAAAAGAGAATGATATATTCGTTTATCCTGAGTTATTAACGAAATTGAGTTTACTATGACTTTTAATACTGTAACTTTTTTTGAAAATAAAATAGCAGAGTTTTTTGGAGCTCCTTATGCTATTGCTGTTGATAGCTGTACGCACGGTATCGAATTAGCATTACGTCTTACTCAAGCCGATCATATAACTGTACCTAAACGAACTTACCTGTCTATTCCTTTTTTAGCCGATAAGCTTTTGATTGATAGATTTTGGAAAGATGAGAATTGGGTAGATTATTATTACTTAACAAGTACGGTTATTGATGCAGCCGTATTATGGGAACCTAATAGTTATATTCCCAATACTTTTATGGGTATAAGCTTCCAATATCAAAAACATTTATCTCTAGGAAGAGGCGGAGTTATACTTTGCGATAATCCTTATGATGCAGAAGAGTTAAAAAAAATGTCTTATGACGGAAGAATTCCAGGTATACCTTGGAGGGAGCAAAATATTAGTTCTATAGGGTATCATTACTATATGACGCCTGAAACAGCTCAACTAGGACTTGATAAATTACCTTCTGCTATTTCTACTATACCAAGAAAATGGACGGTTGAAGACTGGCCGGACTTAACACAAATGAATATTTTTAAAGATGGAAGTTGATTTTAATAAAATCGTTACAAGACCTGATCCTATTTTTTTAGATATTGGAACCCATAATGGAGAGGATAGTATAAAGTTCTTACAAATGTTTCCTGGAGCTACTGTTTATGCTTTTGAGGCAGATCCAGCTGTATGGCCTATCTTTGAAGCTAATGTAAATAGTAAAGTAGGTTATCCTAATTCAAGATTGAAGTTTATTAAATCAGCTGTAGGAGATATAGACGGCCAGAGCTTATTTTTCTCTTCAGTGGAAATCGAAAAGAAACGTCCTGGCGCTTCAGGCACTTTTCAAAAACCTACTGCACATTTATACCTACATCCTCATGTAGGATTTAATGAGGTTATCATAGACTGCCTAAAACTTGATACTTGGTTTAAAAATCAAAATATAGACTTTATCGATTTTGCCTGGACCGATGTCAATGGAGCTGAAGTTGCACTAGTAAAAGGAGGTCGGAATACTTTCCTTAATCACACTAAGTTTCTACAACTTGAATGTATAGACTATCAGTTATGGGAGAATCAATCTACTCGTTCTGAACTCGCAAACCTTCTACCTGGTTTTGCATTGTTAGCTGACGATGGACATAATTTATTACTTTTAAATACTAATTTAGCATAATGAAAAAAGCATTTATTACCGGAATAACAGGACAAGACGGAAGTTATTTAGCAGAGTATCTAGTAAGTCAAGGATATGAAGTACATGGTATAATGAGAAGAAATTCAGTACCTGAACATCAAGACTCTAGACTTCAAAACGTATTTGATAAAGTAAATACTTACTACGGTGATTTGCTAGATACTAATAGCTTAAGCAAATTATTAAACAAAGTACAGCCGGACGAAATTTATAATATAGCAGCTCAGAGTCATGTCCGAATCAGCTACGATATTCCTCAATTTACCGCACAAACAAATGCACTTGGAGTCTTAAATATACTAGAAGCTTATAGAGAAGTTTGCCCTAATGCTAAATTCTACCAAGCTAGCTCTTCTGAGATGTTCGGATCTTCTGTAGATGCAGACGGATATCAAAGAGAAACTACCCCGATGACTCCAGTCTCTCCTTACGGGTGTACTAAAGTATTCGGTTACAATATTGTACGCAATTACAGAAACGCCTATAAGCTTCATGCTTCAAATGGTATCTTATTTAATCACGAATCACCTCGTAGAGGTTCAAACTTCGTAACAAATAAAGTAGTTAAGACTGCTGTGCAAATCAAATTAGGTCTAGCTAAAGAACTTGAGTTAGGTAACTTAGATGCTTATAGAGACTGGGGTCATTCAAAGGATTACGTACGAGCAATGCATCTTATATTACAGCAAAACGAACCAGGAGATTGGGTGGTAGCTACAGGAGAGACTCGTTCAGTTAGGGAGATGTGTAAGTATGTTTTTGAGAGGTTAGATTTAAACTACGAAAATTATGTAGTACAGAATCAAAAATTCTTACGTCCTGAAGAATTAAAATACTTAAAAGGTGATTCGAGTAGAATTAGATCTTTAGGATGGCAGCCAGAATATACTTTCGAAACTATGATGGATGAAATGATTGAACACTGGTTAACTATTTTTGCAAAATGAAAGTAGCATTCTTTACAGAAATGGGCTTTGAGGGTAAAGTACCTCGTAATCATCCAAATATGAGAACTGAATTTGCTTGGATGTGTGCCTTAGAAGCTGATCATTATAGCATAGTCAGAGCTCCGTTCGTACAAGGATATGATTTAGGTATAGTTATTATACCGAAGAAAAATCCAGATTTCGATATTAATTCCTTAAAGTCTGCCTGCAAAAAAGTAGCTATAATGCAGGAAGGACCTAACTGGTACTGGCAAGATTATGATTTAACTAAACAAGTATGGTATTTTAATACGTTGACTTCAGCTGATATTATTTTTACGCATAACGAAACTGATAGAAGGTATTACCAAGGATTAACAGCTCATTCAGATGTTAGAGTGCTACCTTCACTTATGATTGAAGATGCTATAGGGGAGTTGGAACAAGTCAAAAGACAAGGTGTGATTATAGGTGGCAATTTTGTTTCATGGTATGGCGGGTTTGATTCATTTATTATAGCTCAAGAATTAGATAGAGGTAAAGTAACAGCACCATCAATGGGTAGAAAACAATTAGGGGAAGAACAATTATTAATTCACCTACCTTATTTTGATTGGAAGAATTGGATCCATCAGTTAAATAAATTTAAGTACGGAGTTCATTTAATGAGAACTCATGCAGCAGGAACATTTGCTCTTAACTGTGCTTACTTAGGTATACCTTGTATTGGATATAAAGGGTTAGATACTCAAGAAATTTGTCATCCTAATTTAACAGTCGAGGTAGGAGATTTAGTTACAGCAAGAAAATTAGCTACCTTACTACGAGACGATGACGACTTTTATAATTATCAGAGTAGGATAGCTAAAAGTATTTATGCAAAGGTATTTGCAGAAGATAAATTTTTAAATAATTTTCAAAGTATTTTATGATCAGCGGAGTATGGATGGACGGAAGAGAGAAAGCTATTATTGAAAAGTATCTTCACAAAGACGCTACTGTAATGGAATGGGGAAGTGGAGGAAGTACAGTTGAGTTTTCTACCAAAGTCAAAAAGTATTATTCAGTAGAGCATAATCAAGGATGGTATGCAAAAGTAAAAGAAGCTATTCCATCTTATACTACTCTTTATTACCGCCCTGTTACTAAGGTACCTCCTAATGAGCCTTTTTATAACCAATCTACGTACGAGTACTATCAAGAATATTTAGATGTAGTTTACGAAATAGGTGAAATGTTCGATATCGTTTTAATAGACGGTAGAGCAAGAAGACTTTGTGCTTTGAAGATAATACCTTATCTTAAACCTAATGCAATAGTTTTTATACATGATTGGTGTTTAAGACCTTGTTACCATTGCGTGTTAGATTATTATGATTTGATTGAAAAGGTAGACGATACTCCGCAAACAATTGCTTCCTTTAAGCTAAAAGCTGATTGGAATAAAATTAAAGGTTACGATATTAATTTAGGAACTTTTGAAAGATTAGATAAATGATTAGTTTAATTCAGCCCAGTAGAAATAATTTAAAGTATCTAGTATGGTCCTATAATTCAATAAGAAAAAATGCAGGACCTGTAGTAGAGGTATGTGTTGCAGACGATTTTAGCAACGACGGGACTTGGGAATGGTGTCAAGATAGAATGAAGGCTGATCCTAATTTTAAAGCAATTAGAAATGAAGGTCCGACTCGTCTAGGGCATACTATACTCTACGATAGGCTTATTAACGAGGTTGCTACTAAAGATATAGTAGGTATATGGCATGCTGATATGTATATGACTCCCGAAACGGTAGAAAGAATTGTAGAAGCTGTTAAACCAGGAGTGGTAGTATCGCTTACTAGAATAGAACCTCCATTACATCCTCCAGGACCTGAAAAAGTATTAATGGATTTTAAGACGGAGCCTGAAGAGTTTGATGAAGAGAGCTTTCTTAAATGGTATGAAGGTTATCGGTTTACAGCGAAAGGTAAAACTACTGAGGGGATCTTTGCGCCCTGGTTTCTCTTCAAAGAAGATTTTCAATCTACTGGAGGACATGATCCCCTATACGCACCTCAATCCAAAGAAGACAGCGATATCTTTAACCGTTTTCTTCTAAAAGGATATTCTTTCGTACAATTATGGGATGCAGCAGTATATCATATGACGTGTAGAGGTAGTAGATTCAATCCTACCTTAACTGAGGTCGGAAAGAATAGTTCTGAGTGGGAAGAACAGAATATAAGGAGTACTAAAAACTTTATACGGAAATGGGGACATTTCGTAAAGCACGACTCTTTAATGAAGCCTATAGTACCTCCTAAATTCGATATTGGGTTCAGAGTAAGTAACTGTATTGTACAAGGTCTAGCAGCATTAGAGCCCTGGTGTTCGGTTATCTCCTCAGATGCTAGTTATGCTGAGTGGATTGAAGAAGAGCAGAAAAAGAGTATGTTCGATATGTGGAAGAGAGTTAAACCTTGGAATGCTCCACTAGAGAACGATATCATAGTAGAGTTTGACATGAAAAGATTTTCAGCAGAGTCTTATACTATCATTCAACAACTATCTCAAATTATAGCTCAATCAGGAGAAATCGGAGAATTTGAATTAGATATCTTCAAAATCAGAATAAAGTCTCTAACTACTTACCAAGACAAACTGATTACCAATAGCGATCCCTACTATACCAATCAGCTTCTGTAACTATTTATTTGTATGCGAAGTTTATCAATACTCCTGGAGGAGGCAAAAATAGTACCGGATACTAAGTTCAAAAAACAGTTGGAAAAAGCTGTTAAGTATCTAGAAACAAAGGATAGAATTCTACTCATAACTACCTCAAACAGATGGATTAAGCATGAGCTTACTGAGGGAGATCTTCCGAAATCGACCCGAATTGCTCAAGTAATTCAAAGATCATTAGGAGCGCATAAATGTACGATAGTAGATGCCTCTAAACTGAAGATATATGAGTGCGAAGGAAATGTATCTAGTAAGGACGGAAATAATTGCGGAGTGAGAGGATCTAAGTTACAAGATAAAGATAAAAATCCTTCAGGTCATTTAAGATGCTGGGCTTCCTATAATAATCAAGATGATGAACTCTGGAAGCTAGTTACTCCTCTTCTTGAAGCTAATGTTATAATATTTCTAGGATCTATTAGATGGGGTCAAGCTAACGCTGTTTACCAACGTTTAATTGAAAGATTAGATTGGCTAGAGAATAGATGGACAACTCTTGGAGAATCGAATATCATCAAGGATATTGAGTCTGGCTTTATTTTTATAGGACAGAATTGGAATGGTGCTGAAGTAGTAAAGACTCAAAAGCAAGTACATACGTTTTATGGTTTCAAACCAATAGATAGACTCTATTTTAACTGGCAATTCACTACAGACGTAAACGACGAGTCGAAAGACAGCTACAAGGAAGCTGCTCACGCTTTAGATAATATTATTGATATCAGAACTTTGTTATGAGGTCAAAGAATTGGAAGATAAATCCTGACTTAATACCTCAAAGAGATTTTCATAAGGGACATTGGCTTAACATTGATGAACAAAATCCCTGGTATTATTTTTTCCCCGCTAAACGTTCGTTTAGGCTCCCTGCTTCTAGAGCTTTTTATAAAACTCTTGATCCCAGTTTAGTAAGTACAGTCAAGCTCTTACATAGCAAAGAGATTCCAACAACTCCTTCTTGTAGCGGACATTTTTACAATTCTGATTATTACTATAGCACCTACCTAAAGCTTATAGAAAACGGTAATAAGATCAGAGAGGAAGGAATAGTCTTGCATAATCCAGAAACAGCTACGAAGTATTTTTACAGAAATACTAACTTTGTCCTTCCCTGGGACTGTAATTCATTTATAGAGAGAAGTTTAATATATCAAATAACAGGCGTTCTTGGCTTTATAGATTCAGATAAAGCGCTGCATTCAGTATTGCGTCCTGATTTTGAACTCAGTCATGATAACGGAATAACATTAGTCTTTGAAAGATCTGATAATCAGGAAGAGAAAAATTTGAGATGGAGCGAGGTATATCAAACGCTAGCTGACTATTTATTATTATGAAAGCAACATTAAAAGAAGCCTTACCGGCTATGATTCCAGAGTATCCTGTAGAGATTGCAGGACACCATCTGACTCTTCGGTTCGATGTTAATATAAATAAAACAAAGAAAGGAGTTAAGCTTCAATTTGTATTGAAGAATGTACCTCAAGACCCTCGTCAGCTTCAGCAAATGGCTAATGAAATAGGGACTGAGCTTCAAGAAAAATTCGGAGCTGCTGGTATGCAAATTATATACGATGTTGAAAATCCTTATAAAAATGTTATAGGGTTTTTGCTTCCTCTTCCTTCTTTAGCTAATAATATTATAGATAAGGTATTTAAAGGAGGAGCAAAAGGGGCAACAGAGCAGCCTCCTGGAGAAGAACCAGAACAGAATATACCGGATACAGAGCAGCCTCCTGCTGAAGAAGAGCCTCTCCGGGAATGGATGAGGAGAATGGCTGGATTAAAGAGAATATAATTTAAGCTGAAGTATTATTAAAAATAAATTAAATAAACGGTTTTGGAAACGAGAAAAATACCGAGAGCTTTATTTGAGCCTCTCGAAGACATCAAAGCTTCAGATTTAATAACTAACGAAGCTCTTATTAATCTAGTCAAAAAAGAAACATTCCTTGCTATTGAAGAAGCATTTAGGAATAAAAAAACTTTTGCTACTTTATTTGAAGTTAATGGAACCGGAATGTATATTGATATTCCAAAGCAGTATTGGATTCCAGCTCTTGAGCAATGCATAAATTTTATGCTAGAAGATGAAAGATTTGAGGAATGCATTCCTATTAAAACTCTTATAGATCAAATAAAGAAGCCTTTCAAAACGGTGAATAAGATAGAAAAAACAAAGTAAATGGAAAAAGACTTCAGCGAAATCCAGATAGCTGTTAATCAGTTACTTAACATAAAGAGTTTAGTCAGGAAAAAGAAAAAGACTCAAGTTGAAAAGAAGAAAGAGTTATTTATAATGATTATTAACTCTATTGAACAGATTATTAACAGGCAAAACTTAATGTACGCTGAATTTAATTTAGATCTAACTAAGTATGATGAAGCGTTCCTAGACGTCATTGAAGGACTTCTTATGCTACACTTTAGTAAAGAAGGTGCTGAACTAATAAGCTATTACTTATGGGAAAGAATAGACCCTGATGGAAATATTAATCCTTTGATTGATTCAGATAATAACGAAATTATTTTAGAAGTTGCTGAAGATTTATGGAATCTTTTAACTCTTATTGATTCAAATGTCAAAGAATAAATTAGGGAGACCTAGAAGAGATCTTAGCGAGGCGGTTATAAGGAATGCTATGAAATTTACGCAGTCTAATTTTCAAGCTGCTAGATATCTAAACGTAACTATTGAAACTTATAGAAAATATGCTCGCTTGTATATCGATCAGCAAAGCGGTAAAACACTTTACGAATTACACAAAAATAACTCAGGAAGAGGGATAAAAAGAGTAAGGTGGAATCATGAAATTTCAATAGAAAAGATCAACCAGATTATGACTAGTGAAAGTTATCGCGCTATTAATCAGCAAAAACTGAAAGCTAGATTGATCTACGAAGGCATTTTGAGAATGGAGTGTTATAAATGTGAACATAACGAAAAAAGAGTTATAGATTTTAAACAGCCTCTTATATTAAGCTTCAAAGATGGAAATAAAAATAACTGGAAATTTACTAATTTAGAAATGTTATGCTATAATTGCTATTTTCTTTATGTTGGAAATATTTTTTCTGAAAAACAGATATTAAGATTAGAAGATGCAAATGCAACTATACTCAAGAAAGGAGAGATCGATTTTCAAGTCGATGATAACTTCTTGCAACATTTCAAAGAACTAGGACTTGATCCTAAAGATGATTACCAGGAAGGAGATGAATATATAAGTAAAATTTAATAAAAAATGAATACAGATGCAGAACAAATGGATGCAATCGATAAGATGCTTGATGTTGCTATGGAGAGTTGCTTGGAGGTAGAGATTATTTATTGGGCTCTTCAATATATAAAAAAAGATCCTAGTGTATCTCCTGCTCAAGCATTTGCTTTAGGAATTGCTGAATGGGTCAAGTAGTATATATGCTATTTATAACAGCATGGTAGAGCAAGCATTATATGAAACTCTAGAAGGTTTAGCTAAAAAACATATTCCTAAGGGAACTCATAAGCTTTTACATATCAATAGTAGAGAAGCTTGGACGAGTCTTATAATAAACCTGGTAGAGTCTGGCGCGTTAAGCAAAAGAGCATCGATGTTAGCAAAATGTGCAATTAACTGGGAAGCATTACTAATCCAAAAAATCAGCATTCAAAATTGAATATGAAAAATCCTACAGCTGAAAGTCTCACGGCTGGCGCATGGGGACTGCATTTATCAAGCTTCATTATGCAAAGTATGCCCTACTTACAAGCAACATCTCTTATTTTAGCAATAATAGTATCACTACTTACTTTACGTAAATTTATAAGAGAGTCTAGCGAAAAAAAGAAAAGAAAATAAATTATTAAAGAATCTAGGCTATCGCTTATTACCGGTAGTTATATAGCCCGCCTTAAGCAGGAAGATAAGCTTAAAAAGATAGCCAGTAGTAATAATTACTTGTACAAGGAAAAATTGTTACACTAATAAATTTCTTTATAGCTAATTTTTTGTACTAAAAAAAATTTCTTCTGAAAAAAAGTTGGAATAACTAAATAAAGATCTTATATTCATTATTGAGTCAGATTAATATATCTGATTTTAATAAAGAAAAATAGAATCGATAATGTTAAAGTTACCTATAACTAATTTTACTCGCGATTATTTTTATTATGACTCTAAATCAAGAACTAAGATTCTTGCTTCAAGGTGGCATTTTGACTTGAATAAATTCTCTAACGGTCCTATTATGGTTGAAGAATTTATCGATCATACAGGGAGACGAACAATATCTGATCATACTGACAAAAAAAAGAGAAAAGACTTAGGGTCAAATTATCCCGATTAATATTTTATGAAGTATTGTAAAGTTTGCAGCAAAGCTATCCCTGAAGGAAGGGTAAAGTTAGGGTACACTGACACGTGTATAGAACATTCTAAAGCATTTAAGTATGTAGGCTTTGTAGCAGCAAGAGGTAAAGTTAATTATGAAATTAATGTAGTAAGAGATCAAGAAACAGCTGAGCATATGCAAAGGCTCATGGAGACAAGAGGCGCATCATAATATTGCAAGATGGTTGGATTAATTATTAGAGGTATCTTATGGGGCATAACTGCCCAAATAATTACCTTCCTTCAGCTGCAAGGACAGATGAAATATACTTTTCTAAAGAATAATATATGGTTCGGAGCTCTTATGGGGATTCCTATTTCGTTAATGTTTATGGAATCGGTCAAAAATTTTGTTCTTGCTTATAACGGAGAAATATGGCCGTCAAGGCTTATCGGATTTGGAATAGGAGTTATAGTCTTTACGCTTATGTCTTATTTTTTATTTAAAGAACCAATAACTTTGAAAACTACTTTATGTCTCTTTTTAGGCCTATGTATAATTATATTACAAATTTTATGGAAGTAAATAAAATTTTATGAATAAAGATAATATACAAAGTGGGCAAGACTACGCTAAGGTATTAATCGATGCTATAGTTGAAGGAGAATTAAGCTTCTCGCGAAAAGATAGAATGGACAGTAGACTCCTCTCTTACTGGTCTGAAGAGATTAAGATCTTTGCTGATAAAACCTGGCATCAATATATTATTGGAAAACGAGAGAGTTATTTTTTTAATGAAGACGAAATGCATAAGCTATATGAAGCTGCTGGTCTTAGATATGCTTCGGATATTTTAAACGGGTTAATAGATAAAGATATGATCCAAGTAGGAGTTAGAGAGGATGGCGAATTGGTTTATAGTCTTTCCGATAAGGGGAGAGATTACGTTCAGGGAGAAAATTAGTTTAAGATATTTATATGGAAGTGATAAGAAATAGCTCACATAATAACCGAGATTACATAATTGTTGATACTAATCTTAATCTAGAAAAAGGCGAAACTATTATAGCCACACCTATTCATATTCGTGTTGATGTAAGTAAATTATCTGAAATAGATCGTGCAATTGTTTTTGGAAAGGTTAATGGAACATTTAATCATGTTCTTAATATAAGAAATAGGCAAAAAAACTCTAGTAAATCACCTTGGTGGAAAAAAATGATAAATATTTAATAATGTTTATGCTAGCTATTCTTTCATTCGTCTTCCTTATCTTAATAGTGGCTTTTTATTATATAGAGTCTAAAATAATAGATGATCTTCCTGATACTAACGGATTTAAACGTTGGTGGCGTAGACATTTAGTTGGGGATGATCCAGAGAAGTTAAAGTAAATTCTTTACTATTTATAATAAATCTGGATAAAATGAGCTATATATCTCATGAGGATTACAAAAATTTAATTTCTTGCTTTCAAGCTAATTCCCCTAAAGGAATACTTAAAGAGGCAGTAGAAGAGGGAAACGCTTTTACAGCTGCTCTCGCTAAAACTAAGAAAGGAGATAAGCTTCAAATAGGCGGTAAGAAAGTTACTGATACTTCTAATTATGATGATGGATCTGTAAGAGAATACGGATATACTGATAGTACCGTAGAGGAGGATTATATGAAACCTTTCAAGCTTCCAAAAAGAACTGATACCTCTAAATTAGATTACGATCCGGATGCTTCTAGATTCGAACCAGACTATATGAAAGCTGCTGGAGAAGAGGATGATGATGAGGACGAAGAAAATTTTGATTTTGACGAAGACGATATTATTTCAAGCTCAGATGATATTACTAAGTCCTTTAAAAAATCTATAGCAAGGGATAAAGAACGTTATCCCTTTTTGAGAGAAAATCAAGCGTCTTATAGCTTTAGTACACTATCTCCAGATGAAAATAAACAACTATCGGAGTATATTGATTCTATAAAAACTATTAAAAAAGAAATCGCAAAGCTTGCTACAAAGGCTGGAAAAAAAGTAAAGGCAGAGGGAGGGGATATGACTGGGCGTACTATGAACCGTTCTGTTACTTCTGAAGCCTCATCTAACGAGAAAATAAAAAATATCGAAAAAAAGATCTCAGAAAAGCTATACAGTGCATCCGAAAAGATTATAAAGCATCTTCGAAAATCTGGGCTTACTCCGGGAGAAATCAAAATGTTCCTCAATCATGAAACGGAGGAAATGGCAAAGAAAGCCGCAGATGCACAGTATGACCTTGAAGAGAATGAAGAAGGAATAGATAAAAAAAAAAGTTTTAGCTCAAAACCTTAAAGTAGGAGATATTGTAAGAGGGACAGGAGAGAAAGTCTTAAAGGTAACGCCTGGCGCAAGAGCAATGAACGGCAGATTAGATATGAGTAAAGTTACAGTAGATCTTGAAAGAACTAAGAAAGATGGAACGAAGGCAACAAGAGCGGGTTTGTGGGGTAAAAATACTTTAATCGGAGTTGATAGGGCTCCAGGAGTATAAATTTAAAGCCGCCTTAGGGCGGTTTTTTGTTTTAGGATAAAACTTTTTTTAATATTTTAACAGCATGGCAGCTGATATTCGAATAACAAGAAAGTCTGCACTCCTAGTGATGGAGTGGAGTAAAAAAAATCTCGGTCCTAGTAGAATAAACGGTTCATATCCTAAGCTTGTATTCCACAAAAAAAATAAAGGATGGGCCGGGCATTATGATCCTTGGAAAAATGAGATACACGTTTATAAAGATAGACATAGAGCTTTAATAAGTTTTATAGCTACTATTATTCACGAATTTGCTCACTATCATCAGAGCATAAAACGTCAATATCAAAAGCAAGATAAAATTTTTAGCTATAAGAATCACCCTCTTGAACGTCTAGCAAATAAAGTAGAGCGAAAGAATAAGTGGAATTGCTACTATGATCTTTTTAGTAATTCGTTATAAAAAGTTGCTTTCATAAAGTTTATTTTCTATATTTTTAAAAAATAAATAAATGAAACACGAAACTTTACATTTAAACGAGAGCAGGATATATGTTTTTGTTAATGATACCTGGTATGACACTCACGTTTTTTTAAATCCGAAAATCGGACAAGCTTTTTTAAACGGAAAAATTGAAGCGATTTTAGATTATAAAAATTATATTGAAAAATATCCTGAAGCTTCAGAAGAAATTTTTCCTTACATTACTGAAAAGACAGCACATTGTGGATATATACGAAGAGTAGTTAATGGTATAGTTAAATATGCAGTTAATCCTGCTATTCCTCAAGTTAGTAAGATTGCGGGAGATTACTTCGAAGAGTAATTTCGTCTATTTATTGTAGATGAAGATATCTTAATAATTCGTAAATTAGCGGAATTGCTCTTATTGTAATAAAATAAATAACTCAAATTAAATAAAAATTTTTGCGATTTTTTTCATTCAGTTATAAATTATTAACTAAAACGAAAATTATGAAAAATCTATTTTTATTGTTTTTAGTAATTAGCTACTCACTTTCTTCCTTTGCTCAATTTAAGGGTTGGGATAAAGCAGTTGGAGCAACTTTATATGCTCCCATTACTAAAAATATTTCTTGGGATTCTAAATCGTGGGGTCAGAGAGTAGACTTTACAAAAAAAAATGTAAAGGTTTCTTTTGGTTATATGCAAAATAAAGCAGGAAATGTACAGGTTCCTATACTTGTTGGCGTCGAAAAAAAACTTGGAAAAGTTTTTAAAGTCGGAGTTAACAGCGGTATGACTTTTTTTAACAGTGGGAAAGGTCAGTTTACTTACGTGCCATTTATTAAATATGAAGTAAACAAAAAATGGTGTATTGAGCAATCAGTACTTCGATTAGTAAAAGATGGAAAACATGCAAGCCAAGCAGGTTTAGCTGTTATGTATCATTTATAAGAAAAAATGTTTTAACTAATAAAAAAATGAAAAAAATCGCAAAAATTTAATTTTTAAATGCAGGTAAAGTAAAGTCAAAACAAGCATCTATTAGAAAGTTTTAAACTATAATAAAGAGTCAATGAGAAATACACTGATAAAAAAATACTGGTATCCGAGTTTAGCTATTCGGATAGGTATTATTGGAGGTATAGTTATTTTGCTCTGGATACTCCTCAGTAAATGTAATAATTCTTCAGCAGGGTTTGTAGAAAAATTAGATAGCCTGAGCCGAGCAAACAATTTGCTTGTTTTACAAAATAAAAAAGCTGATTCATTAATTACCAAGCTAAAAGCGGAGGATATAAAACTCGCTGACTTGTTGGAAGATGAAAAGAGAAAGATAAAAGTGATTCACGACGTAGTAATTAAAGAAGTTGAAGTAGTAAAAGCAGCTGATAGCTTAGGAATAGTAAAGTTTTTCAATGACAGATATCCGGCTGAGGCTAATCTAGTTGACACTTTTATACCTCTTAATAAACCTGTTCTAATAGGAGCTGCTGAAGATTTGTTAAAGTATGACGGAGCAGTGAGAGAAATAGTAATTAAAGATAGCATTATAGAATTACAAGGGAGTAGAATTAATTTAAAGGATAATACTATCAGTCTTTTTGAAACTAAAGAATCAAATTTTACGACGATCATTTCAAATAAGGACCTTGCTATAGATAATTTATCAAGACAGTATAAATCCTTGCAACGGCAAAATAAGAAATTGAAACTCCAGAATAAATTTCAGAAGATAGGAGCTCTACTTCTAGCTGGAGGAGTAGTATATTTTATTGCTAAATAAAACAACCCTTTCCTATGCAATAAAATGAAGATTTGTTAAAAGAAAGATGTTGGAAAGGATATACTCAAAAAGGATTTAAAAAAATGTTTGGAAAAACATATCCTAATTGTGTTAAAAAAACAAAAAAATGATTAAAGAAGTTTTAATAAATGAAGTAGCTTACACTATTTCAGATGAAGAAAAATACTCAATTGAAGAGGAATTAATATTTGAAATAAGAAAAGAGGGAAGTTATGAATTCGTAAAAGGAATGTGGGATGATATTTTAGGTCTCCCTGTACGGAAAATTTGGAAAATTTGCTCAAAACAATTTATTTTATTTTGGTAAAATATAATTTACAAAAATGTTTGAAATTTAACTAAAAATCAATATATTACTATTATGAATATCCCTGAAAGATTATACAAGTTTGGAGCTACACATTTTTCAGACGTTCTAGAAAGATTTCAGATTGATCAGCACATACAGAATAATTGGAGAGCAACTCCTCTTACTCAGGACTATTCGGTTAGAGTCTTGTGGTCTAAATGGGTTACTCAAAAAGAAGCTAAAGAGGCTGAGAAATGGTTTAAGCAAAACTACCCTAAAACCTTTAAAAGCGAAGTTAATTATAACGGTATTACTGAATGCCGAGATTGGAATCAAAAGCAATCATACGCTTTCTTTAAATCACTCCAAACTAAATTTCCAGTAGCTAACAAGACTCCCAACGCAACTCATAAGATTTATTACGTAATGTTAACAAAAAAATAAATACAAATTATGGCAAACCAGTTTTCGAACTATGCAGTGGTCGTATTTAGCGACCTTAAAACTCTTACAGACGAAGTAAACGCTCTTATCTCTCGCGGATGGCAACCTATAGGCGGATTGATGGTATCAGCTCAAGGTTCCGATACCTATCACTATCAGGCAATGGGTAAATTAAAGTAATTTTCATTCGCAATTTTGACTTTTGTGATCCGGTTAGATATAGCCGGATCTTTTTCGTTTTAAGTTGCTTATTTTAGTTTGACTCTTTATCTTTAGAGTCATGAAAGCTATCCTTGAGTTTGATTTAAATGAAACTAATGATATATCCGCTCACAAGCGAGCAGTCAAAGCATTAGACATGGCTATAGCACTTTGGGATATCGAACAATATCTCAGATCACAGACTAAGTATGCTCCTGATTCAATGCCTCAAGAAGCCTATGATGCTTTAGAGAAAGCAAGAGAGAAGTTTTATGAGATATTAAATGATCATAACATCGGTATGGATGAAATATTAAAATGATATGAAAAAGCTACTTCAAAAACTAAGCCGCTGGTTTGATTTAAACCTATCCTGGTTTGTTATTAATGGACGTAAACAGGGTGAACATGCAAAGCGTCTAAAAGAGAAGTACGGGAAAGGTAATTACATCAACGGTAATACAGAATATTATAAGAGCTATTACGACCAGATGAGAGAACGAGAAAAATAAAAAATTAAAATAAAAGTTATGAATGCAAAAAATGAGTTCGTTTACATAACGAGAGACAGAGAGGTAGAGTGTGCAACCCTACTTCGGCATGCTGAAAAGAACGAATGGACAGGAGCTGCTGCTGCGAAATCTACTCATATTCTCAAGCAAGACTTTACTCAGGAAGAGTATGATAAGTTCTTAGCAGGTCTAGACTTTGATTATGACTCTGGTCATGGTACTCAAGAGTTATTTGGTATAATTTGGTATAAGGATAGAGCTTGGGCTGAAAGAAGAGAGTATGACGGACTTGAATGGTGGTCAATAAATGAAAGACCTCAAATTCCTGACAATTTAAAAAGTGAGAATGAGATTAGTAAACCTCTTTAATACTATCTATCTACTACCAACATTAGACATCTCCTTTGATAAGTACTTTGAAGGCGGGCTAATCTACGTAGATCTAAATATCAGTTGGTTAAAATGGAGCCTTTCAATTAGCATAAAGAGTGAAAAAGAGTAAGTTCTATACTCCAAAGCCTTTTAAAGAAAGAGCAATCGATTTTTTAAAGAGTCTTATCTTTTGGAAAGGTAGGAGGAAAGGAATGATTCATACCAGGGATATTAAATGGGAAGACATTAGAGCTGTATTCTTTCCTAAATCCTTCCATGAAAAGTACAGATACCTAGGTTCAGTACCTTGGAATGAAGACGGAGACATATTCAAAGCAATAGAGCCTCTTGTGATCTTTATTGACTATAAAGCTAGACCTTGGTGGTGTCCTAGATTCGTATTACGCTTTCTACATCTGTTTGGTGACGATAACTCTATAGTAAGAGTAAGGAATAGATCCTTGAGCAACCTAAAGAGAAAGATAACAGGTTCGTATATGATATGGGACTATAAGACAAAGTGGTATTGGTATGATCTAAGAATATCGGTAGTAGGTACAGAGCAGATACATAACCTAGCTGATGCAATAGAAAACAGATTTTACAATGAAGGGCGAAGAAAGGACTTAGCAAAGCAGATTAAGAATCTAGATCCAAATACTAGGTTTAATAGCGGCTACACTATAGGTTCGTTAGAAGAAGAACTAAACAGATTAGTACCAGAGCAATAAAAGATGAATAAATAATATGAAAACGTTAGAACAAGTACTTACACAAGCAGGACAGATTTTGAATTTTGAAAAAAAAGATGATGTAAGAATGTTAAACATTACTATATATAGTAATGCAAATCCTGACAGTTATTACACTGTAAGTCTACCGAAATTATTCGTAGAAGAATTTGCTAAAGTGGTTATAGATAACCATAAAACATTAAAAATATAAATATAATATGGCACAACAAACAGCAGTAGAATGGTTGGTAGAACAAGTAAAGTTAAAGGAATGGCAAGATATGTTTATATGGAATAAAGAAGAAGTATTTGAACGGGCTAAACAAATGGAAAGGGATCAAATAGTTGAAGCTTTTGATTTCGACGGATATAGAGAGGGAGAGACTTGGGTAAGCTGTGGCCAACAATACTATAGCGAAACATATAAAGGATAATATGCAGCCAAAAGAAAGCAAAACGAACTGGCATTTTTGGATTAGTTTTTACAAATCTATTATTAGAATATTTGCAGGTCTATCACTCGTAGGTAATAACTTATTGATAGCAGGATTATTGTTTATATTAGCTGAATGTTTCGGAATAATGGAAGAACTTTAATATTTATTTATATCATGGCGTATTCAGACTTAGTACTTGATCATTACACAAATCCCCGTAACGTAGGTACTCTTGATAAATCTAGTCCAAACGTCGGAACAGGACTAGTCGGTGCTCCTGAGTGTGGTGATGTAATGCGTCTACAAATAGAGGTAGATGATGCTACAGGCATTATTAAAGATGCTAAATTTAAAACTTTTGGTTGTGGATCTGCTATTGCTTCATCATCAGTAGCAACCGAATGGTTGAAAGGTAAATCAATAGATAAAGCAATGACTATTGATAATATGGATATAGTTGAAGAACTTAGTTTACCCCCCGTAAAAATTCACTGTTCTGTATTGGCTGAAGATGCAATTAAAGCAGCCATAAATGATTATCGTGAAAAACAAGGACTTAAAGAAGTAATATTATAAAAAATAAAACAATGAAAAAATTTATAGCCGCAGTATTTTGTTTATTAATTTTATTTAGTTTTAATTGTAA
>Ga0194131_10002243_pt1 | contig 31990 bp, 36 predicted proteins | sample TA2KigO120mmetaG_FD_148631 | JGI IMG/M metagenome (GOLD analysis project Ga0194131, IMG submission 148631) | Freshwater microbial communities from Lake Tanganyika, Tanzania - TA2015053 Kigoma Offshore 120m | ecosystem: Environmental > Aquatic > Freshwater > Lake | place: Tanzania: Lake...
CTATACAGGCTGTAGCCATCGAGCCTCCACGTGTGAGTGCCGTGAAGCGTCCAGACATCGCTTCTATAGCACCCGCGCAGGGCTCGGTGGCTCTTCTCTTTCATCGTTCGTGAATTTTCCGGGCTAGGAGGCTTCGCATGATCGCTCTCTGGGTCAAGGTGCGGATCAAGGCGGACAAGCGCGCGGAGTTCCTGAAGGCGATCGAGCACGACGCCATTCACTCCGAGGGCGACGAGCCCGGGTGCCTGCGCTTCAACGTGCTGCAGGATTCCAAGGACCAGAACGTCTACTACTTCTACGAGGTCTACAAGGACCAGGCGGCCATCGAGGCGCACCGCGCCGCGCCGCACTACCAGGTGTGGAAGAACGCGGCGCACACGCTCGACGGCCCGACCGAGCGCATCGAGTGCGCGCCGGTCTTCCCCGCCGACCGGACGTACTGGGGGAAGGTGTAGCTACCGACGCGCTCGCCCGGCTGCGCGACGGGAACAAGCGCTTCGTCGCCGGCGTCCGCAGCCTGGACGCGCTGCTGAGCCAGCGACCGGGCGCGTTCACCGGCAACCAGCAGCCCTTCGCGATCGTCCTCGGGTGCTCCGACTCGCGGGTGCCCGCGGAGATCGTCTTCGATCAGGGGCTCGGCGATCTGTTCGTCATCCGGGTGGCGGGGAACATCGTCGCGCCGTCGCAGGTCGGCAGCGTGGAGTTCGCCGCCGCGCAGTTCGGGACGGGGCTGGTTGTCGTGCTCGGCCACACGCAGTGCGGTGCCGTCCTCGCGACGCTCGACGAAGTGCGGCGCGGCACGACGTCGTCGCCGAACCTGCGCGATATCGTCGACCGCATCCGGCCGTCGATCGAGACGCTGATCACCGCCGGGCTCACCGACGATACGCGGCTTGTCCGCGAGGCCGTGCGCGCCAACGTCCGCGCGTCGGTCCACCACCTCCGCCACGGCTCGGCGATCCTCGAGGACCTCATCGGGCAGCGGCGGCTGCGCGTGGTCGGCGCGGAGTACTCGCTGGAGAGCGGGGAGGTCGACTTCTTCGACGGCGCCTGACGTCCATGTATCCGTTTCGAGACCTCCGCGAGGCCCATTGAACGCGCATCGCCGAAGATGTCTTGTGCGTGATCGAGGGGGCAGATTCCTCGCTCCGCTACGACCGCACGACGAAGCCACGAATCTACGCGGAAGCCGCCGTCCCCGAGTACTGGATCGTCGACTGTGTCACCGAGAGCGTCGAGATCTACCGCACGCCACGGGAGTCGGCCTGTCACGATTTCATCCGCATCGTCGTCGGCGATGCCACCGTAGCGCCGCAGGCATTCCCCGACGTCGTCCTGACTCTCGCGGACATCTTCGCGTAGAGAGCGGCGTCGACCGGAGCCTAGTCGTCCAGCAGCGCGATCACGCGCGCGGGCGCCGACTCCGTCGTCCACTTCACCGCGAGCGCGATCACCTTCACCTTCGACGGCAGGCCTTCTCATAGTCGCCGCCCTTCTCCTCCTGCGCGAAGTCGAAGCCGAGCACCTGCTGCCGCTTCGTCACCAGCCACTCCGCGGAGGCCTTCGTGAGGCACGGGGGTCTCGACCGGCAGGTGCTCGATCCCCGGCCGGTCCTGGAAGAAGTGGTGCGGCGTGTCGATGTGCGTGCCCGCGTGCACGGTCATCTCGACCATGTTCGACACGAAGCCCTTCTCCTCGAACGTCACGATCGGCCGGACCTTGAAGTAGTACTCGTCCTTGGCGAACGGCGCCGAGTCGCACTCCTCGACGGTCATGCTGAGGTCGACGATGCTCATGGGAACTCCTCTCTAACCCGCGCCGAAGGCGCTCACGAGGTACACGCCGAGCACGATCAGCAGGGAGCCGGTCACGACGCGCGCGGTGAGCACCTCGACACCGCGCAGCATGATCGGCGTCAGGAGCAGGACGAACAACGGCGTGGCGCCCATCAGCGGCGTGACCACGCTCACCGACCCGTAGCTCAGCGCCAGGATCAGGATGAAGACGCCCGCGTTCTCCGTGACCCCGGCCGCGATGAGATAGACGAGCGCCCGGCCGCGGATCGCGCTCAGGCCGCGGTTGCGCGTCACCAGCATCACCAGGCTGAACGCGAGGAACGCCGTCGTGGTGTTGATCGCCGCGCCGGACACCGGGCCGACGTCGCCGAGCGCCACCTTGCGGATGATCTGGACGATCCCGAAGCACGTGGCGGACACCAGCGGCAGCGCGATCATCCACGGCCGGAAGCCGAGGCGCGCGCCGCTGAGCGAGAGCAGCACGGTGCCCGCGACGATCACGATCGTGCCGAGGACGACCGGCAGCGTCACGCGCTCGCCCAGGAGCGCGATCGCCAGGATCGACGCGATGAGCGGCGTGAGGTTCCCCACGGACGACGTGATCGAGGCGCCGACCTTCTCGATGGCGGCGAAGCGGGACATCCGGCCCCCGACCGTGCCCACGAGGCCCGCCAGCGCGAAGAGCATGACGCCCTGCCAGGTGACGGGACCGAGCCCGCCGTTGAACGCGACCGCGATCCAGAGCCCGGCGGCGCCGACGGCGATGTTGATCCAGACGCCGGTGTTGGGATCGCTGCCGCGCAACCCCTGACGGATGAAGATCGCCGCGAGCGCCGAGAGCAGCGCGGAGGCCAGTGCGAGGAACGGGATGAGGCTCACGCTGTTGCGTACGCGCTGGCGCCGAGCGAGAGCGCGCCGATCAGCGGCAGGGCGAGCGCGGTGCTCTGCGAGCCGACGTCGGCGATCGCCGAAGCGGTCCAGTACTTCAGGAATTGCGGATCGTGCCACAGGCCCGTGAAGCGCACGGGCCTGTGGCGAAGGGAAGGCGTCAGTTCTTGTACGAGGGGTCGAGCCGGTCGAGCTTGCGGAGGATGCCGGGCCACACGAGCCGGCTCGCCTTGCTGCCGGCGCCGCCGCCCTGCTGCATCGTCCCGTAGGCGGTCTCCAGGATCTCCTTGCCGACGTGGATCAGCTCGCCGCCGCCCGCCTGCGCGCGCACCTGGATGGCGCACGACGTCTCCAGGTAGTACATGCGCACGAACGCGTCGGCCGGCGCCTCGCCCACCGTGAGGAGGCCGTGGTTGCGCAGGATCAGGTGGGTCGCGGTGCCGAGGTCCGCCACGAGCCGCGGCTTTTCGTCCGCGTTGAGCGCGGGGCCCTCGTAGTCGTGGTAGCCGATGCTCGCGAGCACCGACATGGAGTGCTGCGAGAGCGGCAGCAGCCCGCCGTGCTGCGCGGCCACGCCCACGCCGTTCAGCGTGTGGGTGTGCAGCACGCACTTCGCGTCGTGGCGCGCCTCGTGGATGGCGCTGTGGATGATGAAGCCCGCCGCGTTCACGGGGAACGGCGAGTCCATCACCTTGTCGCCCTCGGTGTCGATCTTCACGAGGCTCGAGGCCGAGATCTCATCGAAGAACACGCCGTACGGGTTGATGAGGAACTGGTCCTCCGTGCCGGGCACCCGCAGCGAGATGTGGGTGAAGACGAGGTCTTCCCAGCCGAACATCGCGGCCGCGCGATAGCACGCCGCGAGGTCGACGCGCGCCGCCCACTCTTCGGGCGAGACCTTGTCCTTCACCGAGGGGATGTCGAGGGCCGAGCCTTTCATGGAATCGCTCTCCTTGTCAGATGCGATACAGGGTCAGATGCCGTACAGCTTCGCCACGTTGTCGCACGTGATCTTGCGGCGCACGCGCTCGGAGAACCCGCTCAGGTTCTTCTCCAGGATCAGCCGCGACTCCGGCCACAGGCAGTCCGGGTGCGGGTAGTCGGCGCCCCAGATGATGTTGTCCTCGCCGATCAGCGGCACGATGGGCTCGAGGAACTTGTCCTGCTGGTACGTCACGAAGCCCTGGCGGCGGAAGTAATCGCTCGGCGCCATCTTGAAGCCGAGTCCGCGCGTGCGGTCGTAGTACTCGGTGTCGAGGCGGTCGAACACGTAGGGCAGCCACGTCACGCCGGACTCGCCGAGCACGAAGTTGAGGTCGGGATAGCGCTCGCACGCGCCGGACGCCAGGATCGACACGAGCACTTCCATCGTGTCGAGCTGGAACAGCGAGGAGCGCACCAGCCGGTACTGGAGGAAGTACTCCTTCTCCATCTCGGGCGAGCTGGGCGCGCGCAGCGCCTTGAACCCGGTGGAGTGGAACGACACGGGGAACTTGCACTCCGCGGCGGCCTTCCACATCGGATCCCAGCCGTGGTGGTAGAGCGGCAGCGACATGCCCTTGAAGGCGAGATCGCCGCCCTTGAGCCCCATCTTCGCGCAGCGCCGGATCTCGTCGGCCGCCTGCTGCGGATCGTTGTTCGGGATGATGGCCAGCGGGAACACGCGTTTCGGGTCCGCGCGCTTGGCGAAGTCCGCGACCCAGTCGTTGTACTGGCGGTCGCACCAGGCGCGCAGCTCGCCGTCCGCGATCATCTCGTTGATCATCAGGCAGCCGTAGATGATCTCCGCGTCCACGCCGTCGCGGTCGAGGTCCGCGATGCGCATCTCCGGGGTCGTGGGCCGCGGTTTCGCGCCGGGCCGGTAGTCCCAGTCGAAGCCGAGGTCCTTCATCATGTCGATGCGGCCGAGCGTGCCCTTCTGGTACTTGAGGAAGCCCGGGCCGACGCCGTTCCACATGCCCTTGTCCTGCGCTTCCACGAACCAGTGACAGCCGTCTTCCAGCTCTTCGACGCGCGGGGCGAGCAGCCGCCACTTCGCCGGCGGGTTCGCCCAGAGGTCGGGGGGACAGTAGGTGAGATCGATGTGGTTGTCGCCGGAGATCAGCCTGTCGTCCTGCATGGGGCGCGCTCCTTGGACGAGAGTGGCTGAAGTGTACTCCTGAACATGGGGGGGCCGCGCAACTGGAGGACCCCCCCAAGCCCCCCCGCCCGTTGGGCGTGATCAGCGCGGCCGCAGGAACAACTGGGTGAAATAGACCGCGCGGCCTGACCGGCAGGCGCCGACGCCCGTGTGCGTGAAGCGCGGCTCCATGATGTTCTCGCGGTGGCCCGGGCTCCTGAGCCACCCGGCCACCGCGCGCGCCGCCGGGTCCCGGCTCTCGATCTTCGCGATGTTCTCGCCCACCACGCTGTAGCGGACGCCGGCCTTGCGCACGCGGTCGCCCATCGTCTGCCCGTCGGGCGCGGTGTGGTCGAAGAAGCCCTCACGCGCCATCGCGCAGCTATAGGCGCGGGCCGCGTCCGTGAGCCGCGGGTCGGCGGCGAGCGGGCCCAGCCCCTCGGCCCGTCGGGCCGCATTGACCTGCTCGAGCACCGCCCGCTCGAGCGGCGCGTCGTCGGCGGCGCCGAGCGGGGCGGCGAGCGCCACGAGGGCCATCAGCAGGGCGGCGAACAGGCAGGCGTGGTTGACAACCCTTCGTCCGAAACGATAATGGCCTCTGCTCTCTCTCGTCATGCTGGCTTTCATCCTTGCGCTTCTCGTGCCGGTCGTTGCTGACGCGCAGGGGCGCGCGGCGCCGAACCTCGACCCGAGCCTCCGATGATCAGTCGGAGGACGGTGCTGGGCGGTGTCGCGGCGACGCTGCTGGCGCCGTCCACCGTGCGCGCGCAGCCCGCGCGGCGCGTGGCCAAGCTCGGCGTTCTGATCTACAGCGACCCGCGCTCCGATCCCAACACGGGGTCGCTGCGCGACGCGCTGCGTGCGCTCGGTTACGTCGAGGGCTCGACCCTCGCGATCGAGTACCGGTACGCGGAGGGACAGGTCGGCCGGCTCGCCCAGCTCGCGGCCGAGCTCGTGGCGACGAAGCCCGACGTCATCTTCGCGCTGGGCGGCGACGTGGCGCCGTTCGCCAAGGCCGCCACGAGCTCCATTCCCATCGTCATCTCGGTGAGCAACGATCCCGTCCGGGCCGGCGTCGTCCGCTCGCTCGCGTCGCCGGGCGGCAACGTCACCGGCGTCACGTTCCTCTCGGACGCGCTCGCCGGGAAGCGGTTGCAGCTCCTGAAGCAGGCGGCGCCTCACGTGAGCCGCGTGGCCGTCATCTGGAACCCGCTCCACCACGACGACGAGCTCGTCCAGACCCAGGCGGCGGGCCGGACGCTCGGCGTGCAGGTGGTCTCCGCCGAGGTGCGCGACCTCGGGGACTTCGACGGCGCGTTTCAGGCGGTGACGTCGTCGGGCGCGGACGCGGTCATCGTGGTCTCGTCGCGGCAGACCATCCGCAACCGTGCCGGCATCGCGGCCTTCACGGCGCGCCAGCGCCTGCCGCTCGCGGGCGGGTGGGGACTGTGGGCGGACTCCGGCGCCCTCCTGAGCTATGGTCCCTATCTCGACGAGAGCATCCGGCGCGCGGTCACATACGTCGATCGCATCCTGAAGGGCGCGCGACCCGCGGACCTGCCGGTCGAGCAGCCGACCAAGTTCGAGCTCGTCGTCAACCAGCACGCGGCCAAAGCGCTCGGCCTCACCATTCCCCAGACGCTGCTCGTGCAGGCGGACCGGGTGATCTCGTGAAGCGCGTCCCCCCTCGAGGGGCGGTGAGCATGCCGTCCGCCCTCGCGTTCGCCGCGCTCCTGCTCATCGTGGGCGGCATCTACCGCCTCCAGCGCGAGGGGGTCTAGCGGCGCCGGGGCGGGGGATGCCGTATCATCGGCCCACCAGCACTCCGGAGGCCCGATGAACTTCGACTTCTCCGACGATCAGAAGGTCCTGCGGGACCAGGCCAAGAAGTTCCTGAGCCAGCAGTCCTCCTCGGCGCGCGTGCGCCGCATCCTCGAATCCGATGTGCCCTACGACGCGGAGCTCTGGCGCGGCATGGCGGAGAACGGCTGGCAGGGGACGGCGGTGCCCGAGCAGTACGGCGGCGCGGGGTTCGGGCACCTGGAGCTGTGCGTGATCGCGGAAGAGCTCGGGCGCAGCCTCGCGCCGACGCCGTTCTCCTCGAGCGTGTACCTCGCGACCGAGGCGCTGGTCCTCGCCGGGAGCGACGCGCAGAAGAAGGCGTGGCTGCCGAAGCTCGCGATGGGCGAGGGGATCGGCTGCTTCGCCCTCGCGGAAGGGCCGACCGCGCCGTCGCCGAAGACGATCAAGACCCGAGTGAAGGACGGCACGATCACCGGGACGAAGGTCCCCGTCGCCGACGGCGACGTGGCGGACGTCGCGGTCGTCGCGGCGCGCACGGCGGACGGCGCCGGCGACGACGCGCTCTCGCTGTTCCTGGTGGATCTCGCAGGACCGGGCGTGACGCGCACGGTCGTGAAGACCGTGGACCCGACGCGGTCGCACGCGCGCCTCGACTTCGACGGCGCCCCCGCGGAGCCGCTCGGCGCGGCGGGGCAGGGCTGGCCCCTCGTGCGGGCGTTGCTCGACCGCGCCGCCGTGCTGGTCGCGTTCGAGCAGGTCGGCGGCGCGCAGGGCGCGCTCGACATGGCGCGCGAGTACGCGATGGGCCGCTTCGCCTTCGGCCGTCCGATCGCCTCGTTCCAGGCGATCAAGCACAAGCTCGTCGACATGTACGTCGCCACCGAGCTCGCGCGCTCCAACGCGTACTACGCGGCGTGGGCGCTCTCGACCGGCGCCGCCGAGCTGCCGGTGGCCGCCGCCGCCGCGCGCGTGAGCGCCACCGAGGCGTTCTGGCTCTCCGCCAAGGAGAACATCCAGACGCACGGCGGCATGGGATTCACCTGGGAGTTCGACTGCCACCTCTACTACCGCCGCGCCAAGCTGCTCGCGCTGGCCCTCGGCAGCGCGCGCGTTTGGAAGCACAAGCTGATGGATGCGATAGCGGAGCCCCGACCAACGTCCCGGGCCACCCACGGTGGGTCCGAGTAAGAGGAACTTCATGGACTTCAGCGACACGAAAGACGAAGCGGCGTTCCGCGCCGGGGCGCGCGCGTGGCTCGCGAAGAACGCCGAGCCCAAGCGCGGCGCGTTCGAGACGTGGGACTCGCGCTATCGCGACGAGAAGGACGCGCTCGCGCGCGCGAAGGACTACCAGCGCCGCAAGGCGGAGGCCGGCTTCGCCGGCATCACGTGGCCGAAGGAGTACGGCGGGCGCGGCGGCACCCCGATCGAGCAGGTGATCTGGGCGCAGGAGGAAGGCGAGTACATCGCGCCGCGCGGGTACTTCGAGATCGGCCTCGGGATGATCATGCCGACGCTCTTCGCCTACGCCACCGAGGAGCAGAAGCGGCGGTACCCGCCGAAGGCGCTGCGGGGCGACGAGATCTGGTGCCAGCTCTTCTCCGAGCCGGCCGCGGGCTCCGACCTCGCGGGCCTGCGCACGCGCGCGGTGAAGGACGGCACCGATTGGGTCGTCAACGGCCAGAAGATCTGGACGTCCGGCGCGCATCGTGCGGACTACGGCGTGGTCGTCACGCGCAGCGATCCGAACGCGCCGAAGCACAAGGGCCTGACCTACTTCTTCCTCGACATGAAGTCGCCCGGCATCGAGATCCGGCGCATCAAGCAGATCTCCGGCGCGTCGAACTTCAACGAGGTCTACTTCACCGACGTGCGCATTCCCGACAGCCAGCGCCTGGGCGCGGTCGGCACCGGGTGGGGCGTGGCCATCACCACGCTGATGAACGAGCGGCTCACGAGCGGCGAGACGCGCGGGCCCGACTGGGACGAGCTGTTCGGCGTGGTCAAGGACCTCGAGCTCGAGGACGGGCCGGCGCTCGACAACGCCGCGGTGCGCGAGAAGCTCGCCGACTGGTACGTACGGCGGCAGGGGGTGCGCTGGACGCGGTTCCGCACGATGACCGCGCTCTCGCGCGGCGAGACGCCGGGGCCGGAGAACTCGATCGGCAAGCTCGTGCTCGCCGCGCAGGCGCAGGACATCGCGGCGTACGCGATGGATTTGCTGGACTCGGCGGGCGCGGTGAGCGATCCCGAGCTCGCGCCGCTGCGGGGGGCGTTCCAGGACTCCGTGCTGTCCACGCCGGGCTCGCGGATCGCCGCGGGCACCGACGAGATCCTCAAGAACATCATCGCCGAGCGGGTGCTCGGCCTGCCGGCCGACGTCCGCGTCGACAAGGACCAGGCGTTCAAGGACCTGCCCACGGGGAAGCGATAGATGACCACCACCGGGCGCGTCGCGGTCCTCAAGGCGTACGGCGGCGAGTTCGAGCTGCGCGAGTACCCGGTGCCGGAGGTCGAGCCCGGCGCCATCCTCATCAAGCTGACGCGTGCGGGGATCTGCGGCTCGGACCTCCACATCTGGCGCGGCGAGATGAAGGAGACGTACGGCGCGCTGCCGAAGGACCTGACGTTCGGCCACGAGATGTGCGGCAAGGTCGCGCGGCTCGGCGCCGGCGTCACCACCGACTCGATGGGCCAGCCGCTCGGCGAAGGCGATCGCGTGGCGTTCCTCTACTTCTTCCCCTGCGGGCGCTGCCCGGTGTGCCTGCACGACGAGATGGGCGCCTGCCCGCGCAAGGGGCGGCCCAACCGCGTGGCCGGCACCGCGCCGTATTTCAACAACGCGTACGGCGAGTACTACTACCTCCGCCCGAACCACTACGTGTTCAAGCTGCCGGACACGATCACCGACGACATGGCGACCCCCGCGAACTGCGCGCTCTCCCAGGTGCTCTACGGCCTGCGCCGGGCGGGGCTCCGTGCGGGGCACAGCGTGGTCATCCAGGGGGCGGGCGGCCTCGGCGTCAACGCGGTGGCGGTGGCGCGGGATGCCGGCGCCCAGACCGTGATCGTGCTCGACGCGATGAAGGACCGCCTCGCGCTCGCGAAGGCGTTCGGCGCCGACCACACGATCGACATCACGGAGGTGAAGACCGCGGACGCGCGCGTCGACGCCGTGAAGAGCCTCACCGGCGGCTTCGGCGCGGACATCGTCGCGGACCTCGTGGGCTATCCCGAGGTCATTCCGGAAGGGCTCCGCATGCTCACGGGCGGCGGGACGTATCTGGAGGTCGGCAGCATCGCGCCGGGCAACGTGTTCTCGTACGACGCCACCGCCCTCGTGCGCGGCAACGTGCGCTTCGTCGCCACGTCGAACTACTCGCCGTGGGCGCTCGAGCAGTCGCTCACGTTCCTCGCGCGCAACCGCACGCGCTTTCCGTTCGACCGCGTGGTCTCGCACGTGTTCCCGCTCGAGAAGATCTCGGAGGCCTTCGAGAAGGCCAACTGGATGCAGCGCGGCAACGATCCGCTCAAGATCTCGCGCGCCGCCGTGTCGATGTGAGCGTTCGCCGTAAGGAGAGAGGACCCATGCGCTACGAGATGATCTCGGCCGACTGTCACCTCGACCTCTGCTGGCTCCCGACCGACGTGTTCACGAAGAACGCGTCGCCCGCGCTCCGCGACCGGATGCCCTACGTGACCGACGGCCCGCAGGGCCCGATCTGGGTGACGAAGAAGGGCGCCAATCTCGGCCTCGTGAACGGCATGGGCTCCGCGGGCCGCCAGTACGTGCCCGGCATGATCCATCGCTCCGACCGCATGGCGTCGACCGGGCTCTACGAGGACGGCAAGAAGGGCATTCGCCGGCTGAGCGACCCCGAGCTGCGCGTGAAGGACCAGGACCGCGACGGCGTGCAGGCGGAGGTGCTCTACGGCATCCTCGGCGCCACCAGCCGCGTGAACGACCCCGAGGCCGCGGTCGAGATGCTGCGCATCTACAACGACTGGCTGGCGGACTTCTGCGACGCCCGGCCCGAGCGCTTCATCGGACTCGCCGCGATCCCGAACAATCCCATCGAGGCGGCGATCGCGGAGGTGGAGCGCGTGGCGAAGCGCGGCGCCCTGCGCGGGCTCGACATCGCGAACTCCGCCGATCTCAAGCCGCTGTGGGATCCGTACTGGAAGCCGCTGTGGGAGGCGATCGACGCGACCGGGCTCCCGCTGCACTTCCACACGGTGAGCGGCTACGTGCCCGACCACATCCGCAAGATCATGTTCCTCGGCGGCGACCCCTCGCGCGCGACGCTGCCGGACGCGCCCGACGTGCCGATGCCGGTGGCGCGCGCCGCGTTCGCCTCGAACATCACGCAGTTCCAGATGAACATGGCGAACATCCTCACCGCGATGATCTTCGCGGGCGTCTTCGAGCACCACCGCAACATCCGCCTCGTGCTCGGCGAGAGCGGCATCGGCTGGATCCCGTACGTGCTCCAGCGCATGGACGGCGAGTGGGAGGACCAGTTCAAGGACCTCTCGCTGACGATGCCGCCGAGCGCGTACTGGAAGCGCCAGTGCTACGCCACGTACCAGACCGATCCCATCGGCGTGAAGCTGCTCGCCGACCTCGGCGAGGACAACGTGATGTGGGGCTCGGACTTCCCCCATCCCGACGGCATCTGGCCGGACTCGAAGGAGTACATCCAGCGGGAGCTCGGGCACCTGCCGGCCGCGACGCGCCGCAAGGTCGTGTGCGAGAACGCGGGCAAGCTGTACGGCCTGATGAAGTAGCCCGCGTGGGCGAGCCGCACCGCTTCCGCGTGAAGGTCCGGCTCTACGAGACGGACCTCTACGGCCACGTCAACCACGCGCAGTACGTGCACTACTTCGAGACGGGCCGCATCGAGGCGCTGGCCTCGATCGGCCTGTCGATCGAAGAGATGAAGCGCCTCGGCTACCTGATCTTCGCGGTGGACGTCTACGTGAAGTTCCACACGCCCGCGTACCTCGGCGAGGAGCTCGAGATCGTGACGTCCGTCAGCGAGATGCGCGGCGCGCGCACGATCTGGGCGCAGGAGGTGCGCAACGCCGCCACCGGCGCCCTCGTCGCCTCCGGCCAGGTGACCGGCGCGCTGATGGGTGACGGCGGGCGTCCGGCCCGGCTCCCCCCCGAGTTCGCCGAGAAGCTCGGCGCGTTGCATCGCCCCGACGCGGCGCGCGGGGTCCGCTAGACTGGAACGGTGATGGATTCCCGGACGCTCCACGCCATCGCGCGCCTGAGTGCGCGTGAGCGGCTGACCATCGCCTCCACCGGAGGGACCCATATGGACGCGCCCGCGGACAAGGTGGCGGCGCTGGCCGACGTCGCGCGCGCGCTCGATCGCCTCGGCACGCCGCACGCGCTCGTCGGCGGCGTCGCCGTCGGCATTCGCTCCGGGGTGCCGCGCGCGACTCTCGATACGGACATCGCGGTGCCTTCGACCCTGACGAAGCCGGCGGTGGTCGAGGCGCTGACGGCCGCGGGCCTTCGTCTGACCGGCACGTTCGCGCACAGCATGAACTTCCGCCATCCTTCCGGAGAGCCCATCCAGCTCGTGTTCGATCCCGAATTCGACGCCATGATCGGTCGCGCCGAGCCTTTGGATGTCGCCGGAGTGCGCGTGCGGGTGGTGACGACCGCGGATCTCATCACCATGAAGGAGCGCGCCGCGGCGGACCCGGACCGGCGGCGGAGCAAGGCGCTGCGCGATCGCGCCGACATCGAGCTCCTGCGGGGCGATGTCCCGCGGCCCGACGAGGGCTGGTGAGCCCGGCTCAGTAGTCCCGGGGGTCGAGGAGGTCGCGCAGGCCGTCGCCGGCGAGGTTGAACGAGAGCGCGAGCACGAAGATCGCGAGCCCGGGATAGATCGACATCCAGGGCGCCGACTCGAGGAACTGCTGCGCGGCGTTCAGCATCGTCCCCCACGACGGCGCGGGCGGCTGCACCCCGAGGCCGAGGAACGAGAGCACCGCCTCCGCGATGATGGCCGTGGGGATCTGCACGGTCGCCTGCACGAGCAGCGCGCTCACGATGTTCGGCAGGATGTGCCGGCCCATGAGCCGCGCGTCCCCGGCGCCCAGCGCGCGCGCGCCCTGGACGTAGTCCTCCTCCTTCGTCGACAGCACGAGGCCGCGCGTGAGCCGGATGTAGGTCGGCGTGGCGCCGAGGCCGATGGCCAGCGTCGCGTTCCACAGCGAGGCGCCGAGGATCGTGACGAGGCCGATCGCGAGGATCAGGAAGGGGAACGCGAGCCAGGCGTCGGTCAGCCGCATGAGCGCCTGGTCGAGCGGGCCGCGATAGTAGCCGGCCACCAGGCCGAGCGGCACGCCGACCGCGATCGCGAACAGGATGGAGAACACGCCGGCCTGCATCGAGATGCGCGTGCCCCACACGACGCGCGCGAGGTTGTCGCGGCCGAGGTCGTCGGTGCCGAACGGATGCTCCCACGTCGGCGCCTTGCGCACGGTCTTCCAGTTGCTCTGCGTGGGATCGGCGCTCACGAGCCACGGCGCGCCCAGCGCCATGACCGTGAACGCGAGGACGACCAGCGCGCCGATCAGCGCCGCCGGGCGGCGGCGGCCCACGAGCCACGCGCGGCGCAGGGCGCCCGGGCGCGGCGGCGCGACGGGCTCGAGGGCGAGGGGATAGGTCGCCACGCTCAGGCGCCCGCCGCGCCGCCGCCGCCGCCGATGCGGATGCGCGGGTTCAGCACCGAGTAGGACACGTCGACCAGCAGGTTGATGAGCACGTAGGCGCTCGCCGTGATCAGCACGACGCCCTGCACGAGCGGGTAGTCGCGCGTGAAGACCGCTTCGACGATGAGCCGTCCGAAGCCGGGGACCACGAAGATCTGCTCGGTCACGACCGCGCCGCTCATGAGCGCCCCCATCTGGAGGCCGAGGATCGTGACCACGGGGATGAGGCTGTTGCGGAGGGCGTGGCGAACGACGACCGCGCGCTGCGCGAGGCCCTTGGCGCGCGCGGTGCGGATGTAGTCCGCGCCGAGCACCTCGATCATCGCGTTGCGCGTCTGGCGCATGAGCACGGCCGCGAGGCCGGTGCCGAGCACGAGCGCCGGCATGATCATGCGCCGCAGGTTGTCGATCGGGTCGTCCCACGGCGGCACGTAGCCGGAGGCGGGCAGCCAGCCCAATCGCACCGAGACGAGCAGGATCAGCATGATGCCGAGCCAGAAGTTCGGCACCGAGACGCCGCCGAGCGAGAGCCCGCTCATGAAGACGTCCCAGCCGCTGTTGCGGCGCACGGCCGCCACGACGCCGGCGGGCAGCGCGATGGCGAGCGCCACCACGATGGAGAGGATCGTCAGCTCGATCGTGATCGGCAGCTTGGTGGCGACGGTCTGCGCGACCGACTGCCGCGTGCGGATCGAGACGCCGAGATCGCCGCGCACGGCGTGGCCGACCCAGCGGAGGTATTGCACGACGAGGTGGTCGTTCAGCCCGTACTTCTCGCGGATCTCCTCGAGGCCCGCCTCGTCCGCCTCGGCGCCGGCGAGCACCCGCGCGGGGTCGCCGGGGATCGCGCGCACGCCCGCGAACACGATGATGCTGACGAGCGCGAGCGTGATCGCGGAGATGAAGGCCCGGCGCAGCAGGAACTCGACCATGCCGGCCGGGCCCTCACGCCTCCGCTATTGCCAGCTCGTGCCCTTGATCCGCACGAGGCCGTCCGGCACCGCCGTGTAGCCCTTGAGGTTCTTGGCGTGCGCCGCGATGTAGTGCGGGTGATAGAGGTAGATGATGCTGCGCCGGGCCGCGAGGAGGTCGAACGCCTCGCGATAGAGGCCGCGGCGCTGACTCACGTCGCTCACCTCGCGCGCCTTGTCGAGCAGCGCGTCGATCTTCGCGTCGCACGCCAGGTGCGCGTTGAGCGCGCCCTTGCACGTCTGGCCCTGGTGGACGTTGCCGTCCGGGTCCACGCGCCCGCTCCAGCCGATGAGGAACGCCTGGTGCTTGCCCGCGTCGCCGTCGTTCAGGGCGGAGGCGAACTCCTGCGGCCGGAGGGTGACGGTGAAGCCCGCCTCCTTCGCCATCTGCTGGATGACCTCGCCGATCCGCCGCTGCTGCGGATTGTTCACCACGACCAGCTCGAAGCTGTAGCCGCCCGCGAGGCCGGCGTCGGCCAGGAGCTTCTTCGCCTTCGCCACGTCGCGCGCCGGGCACGGGCGCGACTTGTCGAAGAACGGGCTGATCGGCGGCACCGGCGTGCAGCCCGCCGTGTACTGGCCGTCGTAGACGACCTGCACGATCGCGTCGCGGTCGAGCGAGAGCTCGAACGCCTCGCGCACGCGCGGGTCGTTCGCGAGCGGCGTGCCGAGATCGCCGGGCGGGTTGGTCTTCCCGGTCTTGTTCCGGTGGTTGATCGTGATGCCGTTGTAGCCGAGGCCCGTCACGCTCGCGACCTCGAAGCGGCCTTCCTTCTTGAGGGCGGCGGCGTCGGTCGGCGTGACCTGGTGCGTGATGTCGATGTCGCCCGAGCGCAGGTTCGCGAGCCGGACGTTGTCGTCCGGGATGATCTTGAACACGACGCGCTCGAACTTCGCGGCGCTCTGGTCGAAGTAGTGCTTCGACTTCTCGACCACGATGCGGTCCTGCGCCACGCGCTCCACGAACTGCCACGGGCCCACGCACACGGGGGCCGTGCCGAAGTTGTCGCCGAGCTTCTGCACGGCCGCCGGCGACACCGGCATGCCCGCGCGGTCGGTGAGCTGGGAGAGGAGCTGCGCCGCCGGGGCCTTGAGGCGCAGGCGGATGGTCGTCGGGTCCACGACCTCGACCTTGTCGATCGAGGCCAGCTCGCTGCGCCGGTTGGAGCCCTTGAGGGTCATGTGGCGGTCGATCGAGAAGCGCACGGCTTCGGCGGTCATCGCGGAGCCGTCGTTGAACCTCACGTTCGGGCGGAGCTTGATCGTGAGCGTCTTGCCGCCGTCGGCGACCTGGGGCAGCTCGGCGGCGAGCTGCGGCTGGATCTGCAGCTTGTCGTCGATCTCGTAGAGCTTCTCGCAGATGTGCGAGAAGACGATGCGGCCCACGTAGGTGCGGGCGAGCGTGGGATCGAGGATGTCCGGGTCCTGGTTGAGGCCGACCACGAGCTGCTTCTTCTGCGCGTCGGCCGCGGGCGCGAGCCCGACGACGAGCGCGAGAGCGACGAGCGACGCGAGCGTGACGATACGCTTCATCTGTCGTACCTCCTGGGTAGCGCGGCGATCATACCCGATCGAGATTGACAGCACCCGCTGGGGGCATGGGGGCCGTGTCTGGGCCCTCCCATCTTCAAATGGACACATCTCCGAGGAAGATCCGTCTCACTTCGGGCGACCGGAGCAGCTCCGCCGAGGCGCCGCTCAGCACCGTGCGGCCCGACTCCAGGATGTAGCCGCGGTCGGCGAGCCCGAGCGCCAGCTCCACGTTCTGCTCGATGAAGACCACGCTGATGCCGTCCTCCTCCCGGATGCGCCGGATCAGCGCGCCGATCTCCTGGACGATCATCGGCGCGAGCCCGAGGAAGGGCTCGTCGAGCATCAGGAGCTTCGGCCGCGCCATGAGCCCCCGCGCGATCGCGACCATCTGCTGCTCGCCGCCCGAGAGCGTGTGCGCGAGCTGGCTGCGCCGCGTCTTGATGATGGGGAAGAGCGCTTCCACGCGCGCCAGCGTCTCGGCGCGCCGCGGCCGCGCCTGCGGGTTGTGCGCGCCGAGGAGCACGTTGTCGAGGACCGTGAGGAAGGGGAACAGGCGCCGGCGCTCGAGCACGTGCGCGATGCCGTGGCCGACGGTCTCGTGCGCGGGCTTGCCGTCGATCCGCTGGCCCAGGAACGTGATCGCGCCCGCGCGCGGCGTGTTCAGCCCCGACACGGTGTTCATCAGCGACGACTTGCCGGCGCCGTTCGGGCCCAGCACCGCGACGATCTGGCCGGTCTCCACCAGGAGCTCCGCTTCCCAGAGCACCTGGAAGTCGCCGTAGGCGACGTCGAGCTTCTCGACCCGCAGCATGTCGCTCACTGCACGTACGTCTGGCCGAGGTACGCCTCGACCACGCGCCGGTCGCGCGCGACGGCGTCCGGCCGGCCGTCGGCGATGACCTCGCCCATGTACAGCGCGACGATCCGCTGCGCCACCGCCGTGATCACGCGCATGTTGTGCTCGATGACCAGGAGGGTGAGCCCCCCCGCGTGCAGGTCGCGCACGAGCTGGACGAGCCCGGGGATGCTGCGCTGGTCGACGCCGCCCGTGACCTCGTCGAGCAGCAGCACGCGCGGCTGCGTGGCGAGCGCGCGCGCCAGCTCGAGCCGCTTGCGCTGGCCGGTCGAGAGCGTCCGCGCGTACGCGTCGATCTTCTCCGCGAGCCCGACCTTGCCGAGGAGCTCGCGCGCCTGCTCGCGGGCGTGGGTGACGTCGCGCGTGCGCGTGAGCGCGCCCACCGTGACGTTGTCGAGCACGGTGAGGCCGGCGAACGGGCGCAGCTTCTGGAACGTGCGCGCGATGCCGAGCCGGCACACGCGGTCCGGCGAGAGTCCGGTGAGGCGGGCGCCGTCGAGCCGGACCTCGCCTTCATCGGGGCGATAGAAGCCGCTGACACACTCGAACAGCGTGGACTTGCCGGCGCCGTTCGGCCCGATGATGCCGACCAGCTCGCCCGGCGCGACGTCGAACGAGATCCCCTTGTTGGCGGTGATGCCGCCGAACCGCTTGGTGATGCCGGCCACGGAGAGCAGGCTCATGAGCGGGACACCGGGGGCGCGGCGGGCGAGCCGGCGACCTCGGCCCGCCGGCGGAAGCGGTCACCGACCCAGCCGACGATGCCCTGCGGCGCGAAGCGCACCATCACGATCAGGGCAACGCCGTAGAGGATCAGGTAGATCCCGACGAAGCCCGCGCCGATGCCCCCGAACTGGGCGCGCAGGTACGTCTCCACCGTGGTCACCAGCATGGCCCCCAGGAACGGCCCGAGCGCGGTGCCGAGCCCGCCCAGGATGGCGCCGAGCGCGAAGCGGATCGAGATGTCGACGGAGAAGACGTAGAACGGGTCGACGAACCCGACGTACTGGGCCCACAGCGCGCCGGTCATGGCCGTGAGGGCCGCGCTGGTCGCGATCGCCGCGACCTTGAGCCAGCGCGCGGGCACGCCGAGGGACAGCGCCGCGTCCTCGTCCTCGCGCACGGCGGCGAGCTGGAAGCCCCGCCGCGACCGCTCCAGGTAGACCTGCACGAGGTAGACGAGCACGGCGAGCGTGAGGATGATCCACACCCAGATGCGCTTGTCGGCGATGCCGAGCGTCCAGAAGCCCGCGCGGAAGGGGACGGGGATGCCTTCGGAGCCCGCCGTGAAGCCGCGCCAGCGGCTCGCCCCGAGCAGCAGCACCTGCGACACCGCGATGGTGGCGAGCACGAAGTAGGGCCCGCGGAGCCGGTTGCTGAGATAGCCGATCACGAGCCCGATGACGGTCGCGATCGCCGCGCCGACGAGGAGCCCGATCCAGGGCGACACGCCGTAGCGTGCGCCGAGCACGGCCGCGCCGTACGCGCCGAGCCCGAAGAACGCCGAGTGGCCGAGTGAGATCTGGCCCGCGTAGCCGCCCGCCACGTTCCACGCCGCCGCGGCCGAGCCCCACAGCAGGATCAGGACGAGGCTGTCGAGGAGGAACGCGTCACGCACGACGAGGGGGGCCAGGCCCGCGAGCGCGAAGAACACGACCGCCGGCGCGCGCGCGCTCACGTGCCGAGCGCCTCCGCGCCGCGCTGGCCGAAGAGGCCCGCCGGGCGCACGACGAGGATGCCGATGAACAGCATGAGGTAGAGCACTTCCTTCCACGCGGTCCCGAGGACGTACGAGCCGACCACCTCGACGGCCGCCACGATGACCGCCGCGATCAGCGCGCCCGCCATGTCGCCGAGGCCGCCGAGGACGACCGCCACGAACGCGATCAGCACGAACTGCAGCCCGGCGGTGGGATAGACGGGATAGACCGGCGCGAGCAGCACGCCCGCCACGCCGACGCACACGATGCCGACGGCCCAGGTGAGCGCGTAGACGCGGTCCGTGTCGATGCCCATGAGGGACGAGGCCTGGCGGTCCTGCGCGGTCGCGCGCATCACTTTCCCCGTGTACGACCAGCGCATGAACGCGAAGAGCGCGGCCGTGCACGCGACCGCCACCACGAACGCGACGATCTGCGCGAAGTTGAGCGCGGCGCCGCCGATGCGCACCGTGGTCGCGTAGTACTCGGTGCGCACGGTCCGGGCGTCCGCGGTCCACAGCACGAGCGCGACGTTCTGGAGCGCGATGGAGAGGCCGACGGTCGTGAAGACCTGCACGTTGTGCGAGGCCCGGATGACGGGGCGCATGACGACGTGGTAGCTCGCCATGCCGGCGGCGAAGAACACGGGGAGGGCCAGGACGAGCGTGACGTAGGGGTCGAGCGCGAGCCGGGAGAAGGCGAAGAAGGCGAGGTACATCGCGAGCATGAGGAACTCGCCGTAGGCGAAGTTCACCACGCGCATCACGCCGAAGATCAGCGTGAGCCCCACGGCGATGAGCGCGTAGAGCCCGCCGAGCAGCAGCGTCGACGCGACGAGCTGGGGAATGACGTCCATGTCAGCCTAACGAACGACGCCCCGGGGCGGCCCGGGGCGTCGTTGCCGAGCGATCAGCGTGAGACGTCCGCGCCGGACTACTTGCGCGCGTCCCAGTTCCCGAGCGGGATCCACTTCGCCCGCTCGGTCGTGAACTCCTCGGGCCACACGGTCACCATCTTGCCGCCCTGCCACTGCAGCATGTAGTGCTGCACGCGGGCGTTGGTGTTCTGGCCGTTCGGCTCGAACTTCACGCCCCAGCCGTTGATGGCCGACCCGACCGGGATGTCCATCGCGAACACCGCCGCGCGGAACTTGTCGAGGTCATCGGTCTTCGCGGCGTCGAGCGCGAGCTTGAGGACCCAGAGGCCGCCCGCCGCGAGCTGATGGCCGCCCGCCGGGATGTCGCTGCCCGTCTTCGCCTTCACGGCCTCGCGGAACGCCCGCTCGATGCGCTGGCCCTCGGGGCGCAGCTTCTCGATCAGGAAACCCGGCGCCGGCTCCAGCAGCGCGAACGGCCCGTTGCCGTCGTTGCCGAACGCCTTGCCGAAGTCCGGCGAGCCGTAGCCCGTCGCCCCCGCGTGCACGAGCGCCTTGAACTGGAAGTTCTGCTCGCGCGCCTGCCGCCAGAACAGGATCGCGTCCTGGTTGCGGGCGATGTGGTGGAGCACGTCGGGGTTGGCGGCCTTCAGCTTGAGGATGGTCGGCGTGAGGTCGTTGGTGGTGAACGCGTAGTACTCCGCCGCCACCTCCTGCATGCCGAACTCTTCCTTGGCGCGCTTGCGGGCCATCTCGGTGACGCTCTGGCCGTAGGACGAGTCTTCGGACAGGAACGCCACGCGGAGCTCGTTCGGCTTCTTGCCGAGGCGGTGCGCGAGGTGCTTGGCCATGAACTCGACGTTGTACCAGCCGAAGCCGGTGCCATCGACCTCGGTGCGGAACACGTTCTTGAGGCCGCGCTGCGTGAACCGCGGGTCGACGCAGGAGGTCTCCCAGTAGATGACGTTCTGGCGGGAGGCGGCCTCGCTGGCGGCGCCGCACAGCGTCGAGGAGAACGTGCCGCTGATGATCTTGACGCCTTCGCGGGTGGCGAGCCGCGTGGCTTCGGACGCCGCGGCCGTCGGATCCGGCGCGTCCCCGACCGCGAACACCAGCTTCTTGCCCATCACGCCGCCGAAGCGCTCGTTGATGAGGTCGCGCATGAGCTCGTACCCTTCGAGGTGGCGCTTGCCCTCGGCGGCGAGGTTGCCCGTGAGGGGCTGGAGCACCCCGATCTTGTACTCGCCCTGGAGCTGCGCCTGGCCCTGCACGCCGCCCACGCCGAGCGTGACCGCGACGAGCCCGATGACGACTGCGCCGATGAGCTTCTTCATGCCGGAGTTCTCCTCGTGAGTTGACACTGCGGCCACCCGCGTCGTGGCCCCTGGATTCTAGGCTATTCTCGGGCCCTCACACCAGCCTCAGGAGGGCTCCCTTGGGACAGCTCGACGGCAAGGTCGCGATCGTGACGGGCTCGGGGCGAGGCATCGGGCAGCAGGTGGCGCTGCGGCTCGCGCGCGACGGCGCCGACGTGGTCGTCAACGACCTCGACGACGCGCCCGCCAAGGAGACGATCGCGCTGATCGAGAAGCTGGGCCGCAGGGCCGTGGCGTGCAACGGCGATGTCACCGCCAAGGACTTCGGCGACCGCATCGTCGACACCGCGGTGACGCAGCTCGGCGGCCTCCACGTGATCGTGAACAACGCGGGCTACACCTGGGACAACGTCATCCAGAAGATGACCGACGAGCAGTGGTACGCGATCATGGACGTCCACGTCACCGCGCCGTTCCGCATCCTCCGCGCCTTCGCGCCGTACCTCCGCGAGCAGTTCGACAAGGAGTCGAAGCAGGGCCGGCGCGTCGTGCGCAAGGTCGTGCAGATCTCCTCGACGTCCGGCGTGCGCGGCAACGCGGGGCAGGTGAACTACTCCTCGGCGAAGGCGGCGGTGACCGGCATGACGCGCACGCTCGCGAAGGAGTGGGGCCGCTACGCGGTCACCGTGAACTGCGTGGCATTCGGCTACATCCAGACGCGGCTCACCAAGCCGCTGGCGGAGGGCGAGGCGGGCACGATCGAGGTGGCCGGCCGCACGGTGAAGGTCGGCGTGCAGGGCAACCGCATCGCCGCGATGAACCAGATGATCCCGCTGGGCCGCGGCGGCTTCCCCGAGGAAGCGGCGGGCGCGATCTACCTGTTCTGCAGCCCGGACAGCGACTTCGTCTCGGGTCAGACGCTCGTGGTAACCGGCGGCGCGTAGCGCCGCCGGTTACGACACATGGGGGGCTCCGGGCGCCCCCCAAGCCCCCCAACGCCTGCGCGGCCGACGTGAAGTCGTCCGCTCCGGCGAGTGCCCTTGGACTCGTGATCAGGTCGTGCGCGGCCGCGGCATGGTCGCGGGGCTGTGCCGCCGCCGCTTGATCACGCGGTAGACCAGCACCGCGACGCCCGCGACCACGATGCCGAGGCCGATCACCAGGATGACCGGCCCGTACCGCTCGAGCAGCCGCGCGGCGCGCTCGCCGAGCCAGTAGCCCAGGCTCACGAAGAGCCCGGTCCACACGAGCGCGCCGACCACGTCGAACAGCAGGAAGCGCGGGTAGGCGATGCCGCCCGCGCCGGCGAGCGCGGAGGCGAAGAGCCGCACGCCCGTGACGAACCGGCCGATGACGATCGTGAAGCCGCCCCACCGCTCGAAGTACGCCCGGGCGTCCGTGATGCAGCGCTGCGAGCCCACGGTCCACCGGCAGTAGAGGGTCAGGACGCGCTCGCCGCCCGCGATGCCGAGCAGATAGAGCACGTGGTCGCCGATCACCGTGCCGGCGACACCGAGCCCGAGCAGCCAGCCGGCGTCCGCGAGATCCGTCGCCATCGCGCCGCTGAGCACCACGATGAGCCGCCCCGGGAAGGGCAGGCCGACGGCGTCGACGACCGCGGCGATGAAGATCAGCGCGTGGCGATGGCCCGTGAGGAAGGCGAGATAGGGCGCGAGGTCGTCCGCGCTCAGCGCACGCGGCCCAGCGGGTCTCCGAAGCGGCGCGTCATCGTCTCCGCGAAGCCGAGGCCGGCATCCGCCACGATGCTGCCGCCGCGCACGCGGTAGCCCGCGGCGTTCCGCGCCGCGGCGGGTACCACGCCCTGCTGCAGCTCGCGCGCGCCCTTGAGCACCAGCTTCCGGAACTCGATGATCGCCAGATCGGTGGGGCCGAGATGCTCGCGCGAGCGGTCGGCGATGAACCCCTGGCTGTCCTGGATCATCGCGTCCTGCTCCGACACGCCCTGGACGCCGGTGAACGTCTTGCGCTTCTGGTCCATCCGGTCGATCAGGTAGTCGTTGTCGCGATTGCGCCGCGGCACCCAGCGCTCGTCGACTTCCGCGTGCACGCTGCGGCCGGCGCGGAAGGCGCGGCGCTCGTCGTCGGTGAGCGGGCGGTCGGGGTTCCACGAGTAGCAGAAGACCCAGCACGAGCGATCGTCGATCGGCAGCCACGTCTGCCCGTGGATGGTCTCGCCGGGGAACGCGTTCGGCGTGAGCGCGTGCGTGGGCAGCAGGAACTGGGCGATGCGCCAGTAGAGATCGGTGCCGTTGGCCTTGCGCGCGCCGCCGGCGACGAAGCCGACGTCGTGCGGGACGACCGTGAACTCCGGGCGGGGGTCGTCGCGCATCCAGCGCGTGCGCTCGACGTCGACCGAGCTCTTGCTCACGGCGGCGTCGACCGCGTCCTCCGCCGACCACACCGGCATGTGCAGGAACGAGAAGTGCGCGGTGTCGAGCGCGCCCTCGCACGCCTGCGCCCAGTTGCACTGCTGGAGCTTCTTCGACACGAAGCGGTGCGACGGCGGCACCAGCGCGAACTCGATGGCGGGCAGCGCGGGCAGCTCGGTCTCGCGGGGCCCGAGGTACGCCCAGACGAAGTCCCCCCACTCCCGGGTGGGATAGGCGCCCGCGCGCACCTTGTCGCGAAAGCGGCTCTCCGGCGGCATCGTCGGCATGTCCACGCAGCGGCCCTCGACGTCGAACTTCCAGCCGTGGTACGCGCAGCGGAGCCCGCCGTCCTCGTTGCGGCCGTAGAAGAGGTTCGCGCCGCGGTGCGGGCACACCGGATCGAGGAGGCCCACGCGGCCGTCGGTGTCGCGGAAGGCGATCAGCTCTTCGCCCATGATGGTCAGGCGCAGGGGCGCGCCGTCCGGCTCGGGCAGCTCGCTCGAGAGGAGCACGGGCAGCCAGAACCGGCGGAAGTAGTCGCCCATCGCCGTCCCCGGGCCCGTCCGCGTGAGGAGCTCGTTGTCTTGCCGGCTCAGCACGGGCACCATACTGCCACACAGATCGGCGTTGACCAGCCGCGGGCTTGCCCCTAGCATCCCGCGCGGGAGGACCTGCCATGGACTCGTCGTTGCTCAGCCGTCGTGATCTCCTCAAGCTCGGCGCGGCCGCCGCCACCGTGGGCGCGCTGGACGTTCGCGGCGCCGAGGCGCAGACGCCGAAGCGTGGCGGCATCTTCAAGGTGCGCCACCACGTGCAGCCGGTGCACTTCGACCCGCACCAGACCATCGCGTTCCCCACCATGATGGCGCTGTCGTACTGCATGAGCCGCCTCGTGAAGATCAAGGCGGGCGCGTCCGTCGTGCCGGGCACCCAGCCCGTCGAGAACGACCTCGCCGAGTCGTGGCAGCGCACCAACGAGACCACCTACGTCTTCAAGCTGCGCAAGGGCGTGCGCTGGCACAACAAGGCGCCGGTCAGCGGGCGCGAGCTCACCGCGGAGGACGTGAAGTACACCTACGAGCGCTTCCTCACGATCAAGGGCAACGGCAACCGCTACCTGCTCGAGGCGGTCGACAAGGTCGAGGCGACCGACAAGTACACGGTGACGTTCCGGCTCAAGGAGCCGAACGCCTGGTTCATCGACCAGCTCGCGTCCACGGCGACGTGGATCGTCGCGAAGGAAGCCGTCGAGAAGTTCGGCGACCTCCGGAAGCCGGAGTCGGTCATCGGCACGGGGCCGTGGATGCTCGAGCGCTACGATCCCGGCACCCGGCTCGTCTACGTGCGCCATCCGAACTACTTCATGCCCGGCATGCCGTACGCGGACGGCGTCGACGTCACGATCGAGCAGGATCCCGCCACGGCGTTCGCGAACTTCATCGTGTCGGGCGGCTACGACCTGGGCCCGGAGTACGGCTTCGTGGTGCGCCGCATCGACCTCGACCTCGCGAAGCAGAAGGTGGCGGGGCTGCAGACGCGGGACTACACCGTCATGTTCGGCGGCATCACGTGGATGAAGCTCGACGCCGATCCGTTCAAGGACGTCCGCGTGCGCCGGGCGCTCGCGCGCGCCTCGAACTGGAAGGAAGTGCTCGACACCAACGCGTGGTCCCAGGGGCAGGGCTCGCCGAACCCGGGCATCCCCGCGGCACTGAAGGAGTGGTCGATCCCGATCGACCAGCTTCCGCCGGAAGGGCGGCAGCTCTATCAGCACGACCCCGCCGCCGCGAAGAAGCTGCTCGCGGACGCCGGCCACCCGCGGGGGATCAAGATCCCGGTGGAGACGACGCCGGGCTACGGGCCGGACTACATGGACTCGGTGCAGGTGACGATCAAGAACTGGAAGGACGGCGGCATCGAGTCGGAGCTGAAGCTGAAGGAGTATGGCGCGTTCATCTCGAGCACGATCTTCGGCAAGTTCGAGAAGGTCGCCACGGGCCTGCGCGGCGGCCAGTCCGACATCGACAGCTACCTGCGCATCTACGTGCCGGGCGAGCCGCTGAACGCCGGCGGCGTCAACGACGGCAAGCTCACCGACATGATCGCCACGTCCAAGCGCACGCACGACGTGGCCAAGCGCCGCGAGATCATCTTCGACATCCAGCGCTACGTGTCGCAGCAGGCCTACTACGCCTTCGGGCCCTCCGTCTCGTGCGTGGGGGCGTGGAAGCCGTACGTCAAGAACTACGGCCCCAACATCGGGCACGATGTCGGCGGCCGGCTCGCTGTCGCCTGGCTCGATAGGTAGCCGGCAAAGCGAAGCGCAGGGGCCGGGGGCGGCGGCAGGGGTGGGTCGCCGCCTCAGGTCCTCGCGTTAGCGAGTCGGCATTCGCCGACTCGCTAATAGCTGCGGATTCGGCTACGACCCACCCCTGCCGCCGCCCCCGGCCCCTGCGCTTCGCTTGGGGTCGACCTGTCGAACAAGCAACGGCGATCGGGCCGCCGCATCGCTCCCATGTGCGGATCGCTTCGCTCCCGATCCTTTGTTCCTTTGTTCGTTTGTTCCTTTGTTCTTTTGTTCCCGGCTCAGCCGGCGATGACGTGCTCGCGGGTTAGTAAGAAAGGAGGGGAAGCGTCGGCCAGGAAGGTTGGTCGGTCGGCGATCAGGGCCTGGTATTCAGGGCTTGTGGCCGCCACCTTCAGGTTTTCCATCGAGGCGAACCAGAGGAGAGCGGCGCCGTCGTAAGGGAATTTGCGGCCCTGGACGTAGGCGGACGGGCGGACCATGCTCGCCACGTAACGGACCAGGCCCGGGACCTTCGTCGCCAGGGACGCGTGGGTCGTGCGCCAGTGGCGCTGGAAGTCGTCGACCTCCATGTCCGGCTTCGCTCGGAAGAACTCCACTGCCTTGACGGCGTCTCCGCTGGGCTTGCCGTCCAGCGCCGCGTGCTCGGTCGTGATCAGGACGCCCATTCGCGGTCGGTCGATGAAGCGGGCCTCGTCCTCGATCAGGGCGGGGTGCGCGGGGCTCTTCGTCATCGCGCGGAGCGCGTCCGTGTCGTCCGCCCAGACTTCCGCGATGCCGTCGTGCGCGGGCTCGCCCTTCGCGTACATCGACGGCAGCACGTGCGACTGCACGTAGCGGCGGATGCCGGGCAGGCGCATCACCGCCTTCGGGTGCTCGTTCCGCCAGTACGCCTGGAACTCGTCCAGCGCCATGCCCGGCTTGCGGTGGATGAACGTGAGCGCCTTGATCATGGCTTCTTCTGCTGCCGCGCCTTCGCGACCATCATCTTCAGCCGTGCGAGCGGCACGGCGCCGGGCGCGAACTCGTCGCCGATCACGAACGCGGGCGTGCCCGACAGGCCGAGCGCCTGGGCGAGCGCGTAGTTCTTCTGGATCGTCGCCGTGATCTCGGGCGACGCCATGTCGGTCTTGAGCTTCGCGACGTCGAGCCCGACCTGCGCGGCCGCCTGCATGACGCTCGCCTCGCTCGGCGGGCCCGGCGCCGCCATGAGCGCATCGTGGAACGCGTCGTACTTGCCCTGGGCGCGCGACGCGAGCGCCGCGCGGGCCGCCACCATCGAGCCCTCGCCCAGGATCGGCAGCTCCTTGTAGACGAGCCGGACCTTGGGGTCGTCGCGCAGCAGGTCTTTCACCGCGGCCGCGGCGGTCTTGCAGTGCGGGCAGGCGTAGTCGAAGAACTCGACGACCGTCACGTCGGCGGCCGCGTGGCCGCGCACGGGCGAGGTGGCGTCGCGCTCGAGCTGCTCGCGATGCGTGGCGATCGCCTGCACGGTCTGTTGCTGCTGCGCCTCCCGGCGCTTCGCCTCCGCGGCGCGGAGCGCGTCGGTGACGACGTCGGGGTTCTTCAGCAGGTACTCGCGGACGATCTGCTCGACCTGCTCCTTCGTGAGCTCGGCGGCGTGACCGGCGCCGGCGGTCGTGGTGACGAGCAGGAGAGCGACGAGGACGCGCCACGGCAGGGAAGTCATGGGCTCAGCTCCGGAAGCGCGGGATGACCTTCTCGGCGAACAGCTCGAGCGTCTTCTTGCAGCGGTCGGGGGCGAGGATGCCCTGGCCGAAGAGGCAGAACATCTCGCGGAACGGCACGTGCGCGAGCGCGTTCTCGATCATGCGGGTGACCGTGTCCACGTCGCCGATCAGCAGCGGCGGACGGTCCTGGCCGAACGGCACCGACCAGGTGTCCCACATCCACAGACAGTCCTCCGCCCACGCCTCCGCTTCGCTCTTCGTGTCGGCGAGCACGAGGTAGCCGCCCCACGCCGCTTCGTCACCGCGCGCGACCCGGCGCCCGTGCTGCTCGGCGGTCTCGCGGTACTTCGTCCAGAGCAGCTCGCAGAAATCCATCTCCTTCGCCATCACGATCGGCTTGCCGCCCTCGCGCGCCCAGTAGAGCGACGTCTGCAGGCTGTGCGTGAACCCGGAGTAGACGGGGATCGGGTTCTGCAGCGGGCGCGGCGCGATGCCGACCTCCCGGATGGTGCCGTCCGGATCGACGCCGCGGCCGTACTTCAGGTAGACCGGGTGCACGTGCGGCTGCATCTGGCCTTCCGGCGGGAACGACCAGTGCTTGCCCTTGAACGCGAAGGTGTCGTGCGTCCACGCGGCCTTGATGATCGCGACGCACTCTTCGAACAGCTCGCGGTTCATCGCGTCGTCGTCGGTCTTGCGGTTCCACGGCCCGGTGGCCTTCACCCCGGGGACCGCCGCGTAGTTCTCGAACCAGCGCGCCTGGTAGCCGCGCACGAACGCCACGTTCAGCCGGCCGCCGAGCAGGTGGTCGAGCGTGGCCGCGTGCTCCGCCACGCGCAGCGGATTGTGCGTGGGCAGCACGTAGCCGAACTGGTCGATGCGCAGCTTCGGCGCGTGCTGCCCGAGGAACATCGCCATGAGCCCGGGATCCTGGCCGAGCTCGAAGCCTTCGATCTGCAGGTGGTGCTCGGGGATGCCGAAGCCCGCCCAGCCGCTGTCGTTGCAGAGCCGCGCGTACTGCGCGATCTCGTCCAGCATGCGCTGGTAGAGGACCGGGTCCTTGCCCGCCATGCCGCGCTCGAGCTCCGCGCGCCGGCCGATGGTGACGTACATGAACGCGTGGAAGTCCATGCCGGTCAGTCTACGTCAGTGGACGTTGCGCGTCTGGCCGGCCCAGTAGCGCGCGCGCAGCGCCTTCTTGTCCGCCTTGCCCACCGGCGTCAGCGGGAGCGCGTCGAGGAACTCGACGCTCTTGGGCGCGTACACCGGGCCCTTCTTGTCGCGCACGAGCTGGATCACTTCCTCGGCCGTCACCGACGCGCCGGGCTTCGTGACCACGAGCGCCTTCACGGCTTCGCCCCACTTCGCGTCGGGCACCGCGATCACCGCCACGCTGGAGACGGCCGGGTGCAGGGTGAGGACGTCCTCGACCTCGCGCGGGAAGATGTTGAAGCCGCCGGACACGATCATGTCCTTCTTGCGGTCGACGATGTAGAGGAAGCCGTCCGCGTCGCGGACCGCCACGTCGCCGGTGCGCAGGAAGCCGTCGCCCAGCGCAGCGTCGGTCAGCGCCGGCTGCTTCCAGTAACCCTGCATGACGGAGACGCCCTGCACGCAGATCTCGCCCGGCTCGTCGTCGGCGGTGAGGCGCCCTTCGTCGTCGCGCACGGTCACGCGCACGCCGGGAATCGGCTTGCCGCACGAGGTGAGGCGATGCAGGTCCGCGCGGTCGTGGTCCGCGCGCCAGAGCGCCGTCCCGAGCCCCGTGCACTCCGTCTGGCCGTAGAGCTGGCAGAACACCGGCCCGATGCGCTCCAGCGCCTCCGCCATCCGCGCGGGCGCCATCGGCGAGGCGCCGTACATGACGGTCTGCAGGCTCGCCAGATCGGTGCGCGCGAGCGCGGGATGATCGAGCACCGCGTAGATCATCGTGGGCACGAGGAGGCCCAGCGTGACGCGCTCGCGCGCGACCGCGGCGAGCCACGCGCCGGGATCGAACGTGCGCTGCAGGATGACGGTGCCGCCGCGCACCAGCGTGGGGGTCGTCAGCATCCCGGCGGCGTGCGAGATCGGCGCGCACGCGAGGTAGCGCAGCTCGCCCGGCAGGTCCCAGCCGGTGAGCACGCTGAAGACCATCTGCGCCAGCCCGCGCTCCGACAGCATCGCGGCCTTCGGCACGCCGGTCGTGCCGCCGGTGTAGAGCAGCCAGCCGATGTCGTCCGGCCCGTGCGGCCCGGCCGTGAGCGGGCCGGGCGTGACGCGCTCCGCGAGCCGCGTGATGTCCTCGCCGACGTCCGCGGGACCGAACGTGAGCACCGCTTCGACCGCGCTCGATCCTTCGAGGAGCCGTGCCGCGCGCTCGGCGTAGGCGGGATCGACGAGCAGGAAGCGCAGCTCCGCCTCGTCGCACGCGTAGCGGTGATCGTCGAGCGAGCCGAGCGGATGCAGCGCGGTGTAGCGCCCGCCGGCCATCGACGTCGACGACTGCCCGAGCCAGACCTCCGGGCGGTTGGGGGACAGGATGCCGACGCCCTGGCCGTGGGCCAGGCCGCGCTGCGTGAGCACGGTGATCCAGCGCGCGAGCAGGTCCGCGGTCTGGCGATAGGTGAGGCGGCGGTCGTCCTGCTGGAAGGCGACGCGGTCGGGGAAGCGCCGGAGCGCGGTGAGGATCAGCTCCCCGTACGTGACCGCGTCGCGCAGCACGGGCTACCCGAGCTCGACCTGCGCGGTCATGGCCACGGTGCCTTCGGGCGTGACGGCCCAGACCTCGGCGCCGGTGGAGGGGGCTTGGGGGTCCTGTGTTGCGCGGCCCCCATGTCCAAAGGTCGGACGGCCGCGCAGCTCGAACGGCGCGCCGTCGAAGAGCGGCGCGCGCGCCTGCGTGGTGAACGACGTGATCGTCCGTCTCGCCGCGTGATCGCGCGCGAAGTCGATCAGCAGCGTCTGCGTGAGCGGCCCGTGCACCACGAGCGCCGGGTAGCCCTCGGTCTTCATCGCCCACTCGTGGTCGTAGTGGATGCGGTGGCTGTTGAACGTGAGGGCGGAGAAGCGGAACAGGAGGACCGGGTTCGGCGTGATCGTGCGCCGCCACGGCAGGTCGGGGGGCACCGGCTCGCGCTTCGGCGCCTGGTTGCCTTGCCCGGCCGTGACCTCCTCGCGATAGACGATGTGCCGCGTGTCTTCGATCGCGAGGCCGTCGGGCCCGGCGATGCGGCTGACCACGGTGGTGAAGACGAGCGTCCCGGTCGCGCCGGTCTTCATCGAGATGTCGGTGAGCTCGTTCTCCTGCCGGAGCGTCTGGCCGATGCGGATCGGCCGATGAAAGCGAAAGCTCTGGCCCGCGAACATGCGGCGCGGCAGCGGCATCTCCGGCATGAGGCCGCTCGAGGCCGGCGTGCCGTCGGCCCGCAGCTCGCCCGGTCCGAAGCGCGGCGTGAAGTAGATGATGTGCCAGCCCGGCGGCAGCGGATCGCCGTCCTTCAGCTCGGGCTCCGGCCGTCCGAACGTGAGCCGCAGGAGGTTCGCCTGCGCGGCGGTGACGACGTCGGTCGCCGTCTCCTTGCTGCCTACCGCGCGCTTGAGCTCCGCGAGGTCGAGCGTGGCACTCATGCCAAGGGGTTCTCGCTCTCGGGCCGGTCGTGACGGTGGAACTCGCCGGGCGGCGTGATCGCGAGGCGGATGCTGGGCCCGTTGCCCTCCGGGCGGATGTGGTGGTAGTGGCGTGCGGGCGCGAACACGAAGTCGCCGGCCTTCGCGCGCACGGGCGCCGCGTGGCCCTCGATCTCCCACTCGATCTCGCCCTCGAGCACGACCCACCACTCGTCGGTGTGGTGATAGTGCCGGTCGGTCTTGTGGCCGGCGGGCTGGCAGATGAGCGTGCCCACGATCTGGTCGTTCATCACGAGCTTCTCGACCCAGGGCGCCGCGCCCTTCTTCTGCTTGATCTCGTCGATGCGCGCGTGCAGCGTCTCCCGACCGAGCAGCCCTGTCACCGTCGCCTGCATGAGCGTTCCTCCCGTGAGCGTCGTGTGCCCGACAAGGTACTCCAATCTCCCGGCACACGGCTTGCGAGCCTGAACGGACGGGCCTCGACCGGCCCGAAGGAGACGACGCCATGAGCAGGACCGGGACAACGTATGCCACCTGGGCGTTGAGCGCGCTCGTCGCGGGAAGCCTCGCGCTGGGCGGCTCGCTCGCCACCGCCGCGGACAAGCGCGGCGTGGACAGGCCGAGCGACACCAGCACCACCGAGCACGACGCGCGCACCGCCGCCGAGCGGCGCGACAAGATCCAGCCGCACCCCGGCGGGCTCGTCGAAGCCCAGTGGCTCATGGGCGAGACCTTCCACGACCCGCAGGGCAAGGACATCGGCAAGATCGCCGAGCTGTGGCTCGACCCGAAGGACGGGCGTATCAAGGACGTGGGCGTGACGATGGGCGACGCGTTCGGCATCGGCGGCCGCAAGAAGATCGTCGCCTGGAACGACGTGAAGATCGCGTGGAAGGACCAGAAGATCCACCTGACCGTCGACCCCACCGCGCTCCGCGACGCGTACCAGGTCAAGATGGACAAGGACGACCGCGGTCCCGCGGCGAGCCCGCCGACGGCGCCCAAGCGCTGACGCGGACCGCTGGCACATCCCGTGCGACTGATGGGTTCGATCGCCGCGCTCGCGTCGCGGCGATCGAACTACTCGGATAGGAGTACGGGATGAGTCATGTTGTAAGAGATCTCACCATCGGCGCGGTCGCCGCGGTGACGCTGGCGGCGTGCGGCTCGATGGGCGGAGGGATGGCCTCGTCGACGTCGCGCGGCGGCGGCATCGAATCCACCACGCCGACCGGCACGAACACCGACACGCTCCACGGCGGCACGCAGGCGCCGAGCGGCAACGAGGGAGGCTCCGCGAGCCCGGGGGCCACGGACTCGGCGAGCCCCGGCACCAGCACCGGTGCGGGCGGCGCCGCGGGCTCCGGTAGCACGGGGGCGGGCGGTACAGGGACCGGGACCGGCGGC
>Ga0194131_10002245_pt1 | contig 31981 bp, 31 predicted proteins | sample TA2KigO120mmetaG_FD_148631 | JGI IMG/M metagenome (GOLD analysis project Ga0194131, IMG submission 148631) | Freshwater microbial communities from Lake Tanganyika, Tanzania - TA2015053 Kigoma Offshore 120m | ecosystem: Environmental > Aquatic > Freshwater > Lake | place: Tanzania: Lake...
GGGGAGCGACGCGGTCGTCCGGGGGTTCCGTCCGAACGCAAGGAAGATGGCGGCGGCGGCGATGGAAGCGAACGCTGGCGCGGTGCTCTCGCCCGCTGCGGCGGGCGAGGGTTGGGGTGACGGCCGCTACGTCGGCCGGCGCGTCCAGACTCTCGCCCGCCGCAGCGCTCAAACCCTCTCCCGCTCACGCGGGTGAAGGCATGGTGGTGAGCGGCGACGCCGTGAAGGAGGTCATCGCTCTGTCGCGGCGGGGGCGGGTTGGCGTGGCGGCGCTCGTCAACGCATAGGCGCGGAGGGGGAGCGCTTCAGGGGAGCTTCGCGATGATCCGATTCAGATCGTCGGGGCCGTAGGCGCGCATCGTCTCGCTCCGAACGTTGCCGGCCGCGGCTATGGCGAGGTTGAACGCGGTGGCGCTCTCATCGTCGGAAAATTCCGCGGTCGCGACGAAGTCGTAAGCGCCCTGGAGCCAGTAGTAGCTCAGCAGCCTGCCGCCGGCCTGTTCGATCCTCTGACGCGCGGCTTCCACGCGGCGGGGCGCCTCTTTGATGTTCTTGATCCCCTGATCTGTGTAGCGATAGAGAGTCACATACGTCGGCACGTTATCCCTCCCGATTCGATGCGGATACCCACATCAGCATGCACAGACTACCAGAACTGCCAGATAGAGAGATCTGCCGATGAATCAGTTGGTGTGCCTGCTGCCGGCATGCCCCGAATCGCTTGGGACCAATGCCGTGCCGCAGATCGCCGCTGTTAGGGTTCGTCACGTGGCACGGGTGATCGACGATGGCGATGCCCGCGAGGCGATCGACGATAACCTGCTGACCCACGTCACCTGGATCCACAGCCACCTGCCCCTGGCGCGGGCGTTCGTGACGCCGGAGATCGCGATCGCCGATTCGGGATTCGCGACCGACACGTTCAACATCGTCATGCGCGCGCGCATGAGCAAGCGCCGCGCCGGCGTGGCGATCCCCGCGACGGTGGCGCGGATGGCGGGCTACGGGAGGCCGTACTGCTGGTGGCATGGCCCGCTCGACACACCGGCCGATCTGCCCGCTCGACTCGAAGGTGCCGGTCTCGCCCGCGCCGGGGAGTCGCTGGCGATGGTCGCCGACCTGGACGACCTTCCCTCGGTGGTGATCCCACCCGCCCTCACCATCCGCCGCGCGACGACGGTGGCGGAGGTGCTCGACTTCGCCCGCGTGGTGGCCGCAAACTGGTCGCCGCCAGACGACGCGGTTGTCGCCTTCTACACAGCCGGCGCGCCGTTCATCCTCCGTCCGGACTCGCCGATCGATCTCTATGTCGGGCGCGTTGATGGAGAGCCGGTCGCGGCGGCAGAACTCTGCCTCGTGGACAGCGTGGCCGGGCTCTACAGCGTGTGTACCCGCGAGGCGCACCGCCGCCGCGGCTACGGCACGGCGCTGACGCTCCACGCGCTGCACGACGCGCGCGAGGACGGGGCGGAGGTGGGGGCGCTGCAAGCCGCGGATCAGGGGCAGCGGATCTACGCGCGGGCGGGGTTCCGGACGGTGGGGGTGTACCGGGAGTACAAGCCGGGCGGGTGATGCAGGCAGGGTACCGCTCGATCAACTGGCCGGTGGCTCTCGAGAGGCCCGTGTTCCGAACGTCGCCGTAGCTGATTGGAGTGGGTGCCGGTGCCTGTGCCGTGTCGCGCGAACCACTCCTGGTTGAGTGGGCAAGTCCTGGGCGGCGGTGCTGCCCGGGATCGCGCGCAGCACAGAGCGCGGAAGGTGCGGCGGTGCATGCTGACTGGCGTAAAATCGCACCCTCCCGGCGACTCTGTCCACCGTGTAGAAGGAGTTCCTGGAACCGTGGGGATCGACACGCGTGATCGTTTCCGGGGCTGCCTGCTCGGCGGAGCGGTGGGTGATGCCCTCGGCGCGCGCCGTGGCCGACGCGGTCAGGAGGCCGGTGCCCAGACGCGGATCGAGCGAGATCATCCGACCGCGCCAGCGCGAATCGAGGAGGTCGCGCACGCCGGCAATCTCGCCCTCGGCGACCAGATCGGTATTGATCGCGTAGACGTGGAAGACGGTGTAGGACCACGCGAAGCAGTACTTCCCGGCGGCGTCCACGAAGCGGCCGTCCAGGCCACCGCATCACGCACCTTCGCGGATCGCGTCGGGATGGAAGAGGAGCGGACGGAGCGGCGCCCACATCCCCTGGGGTGCGCCTTCCTGCAGCGCGCGGTCAGTATGGAGCATGCCGATGTCCCAGACGTAGGCGCCACCGCAGCGCTCGCGGCCGACCCGAGCGAGCCAGGAATCGGCCGAGGAATCCTCCACGTGTTCGACGGCGATCCCCGGGAAGGCGCGCTGGAACGCCTGGACGGTCTGTCGATAGCCGCCGCCGACCCAGGTGAAAAGCGAGAGTCTTCCTTCCCGCCGCACGGCGAGGATGAGGTCGAGCCATTCCCGCGCCCAGGGAGCACTGGCCTCCTCGGTGCTGGCGGCCGGAAGGGTGGCGGCAACGCGCGGCGGGTCGGGCCGCGCGATCGAGGGCGGCGAGCCGAGGGGTACGCTCTCCCCCATCGCGATGGGGTTGGATGCCGCGCCCGGCGTCGGCGCGCTCGAGCTATCCGTATCGTCGGGCACCGCCCGCGATGCCGCCCGTGGAGACGCGCAGGCGGCCCCGAGAGGTGCCGTCGCGGAGAGCCAGAGAGAGTCGCTTCCGCCGAGGCGCAGGATTGATCGCCTACCGAACCGAACCCGCGCGATCACCCAGGCCCTTCCTCACCGACCAGTATGACCGTCGCGGCGTGGCAACGCACTGTGCGCGCCAGCGCGCACGCCCGAGCAGAGGGGACACGACCGGAGCCCAGCGAACGCGGCGCCCTGGCCGACCGCGCCGGTATGTCTCTCAGCGCTCCGTGCGGTACGTCGTCGGCCGCCGTGCGCCGTGGGGGCGTCTGGTCGCACCGTCGGCGCGCGGGTGGCCCTCATCCGAGGCGGGGCGAGCGGCGCGGAACGGATAGTACGGCGCACCAGCCTGTGCCAGGCGGGCCGGCGATCCCTCGGCCTGCACGGTCGCGGCGGCGCCGAGGAACCCTCGTCCGTTCTCCCGCCTCTCCGCGACGTGGTCCCCAGGCGTGCGATCTCGATCGGACGCCGGCACAACGGGCACTGAATCTCCCGCGGCGCGACGATCGTCGCCGCGCGGTAGCGCGCTGTCGCGTACCAGGGTCCGCCGCGCCGAACCCGGTCGGCCGTGCGGTGCCGAGGATCGCTCGTCGGCTGCCGGTCCTCGCGCGGGACGCGGACGGTCCCGACGGGGGCGCGGCGCCTCGTCCCGCTCGGCCTTCGGCGGCTTCGGCGGGACAGGAGTGACCGATCGCACAGGCGCGGCGCGCTCCACCGGCTCGTTCTCGGTCGTCGGGAAATGGAACCCGGGCCACGGGAGACGGACGACCCGATGGGACGGACGACCCATCGCGCGCTGGATCTCCCGCCATTTTGCGGCATCCTCGGCGGTGACAAAAGTGATCGCTTCGCCGTGGCGGCCCATCCGTCCGGTGCGTCCGACGCGGTGGGTGAACAGCTCGGGCGACTCGGGCAGTTCGTAATTCACGACCTGGTCGATGCCCGTCACGTCGATACCGCGGGCGGCGACGTTCGTGGCGACAAGGATCGGCACAGCGCCGGAGCGGAAGTCGGCCATTACGCGCTCGCGCGCGTTCTGGCTCATGTTCCCCTGCAGGGCCGCGGCGGGGTAGCCGAGGTCGGCCAGTTGCTTCGCCAGTTTGCGCACGCCGTGCTTCGTACGGCCAAAGACGAGCATGGGGCCGTCGACCCTCTCGTCGAGCACGGCGCGCAGGGCGGGGAACCTGGTGGGCAGGTCCATGTCGTAGACGATCTGGCGCACCTCGCCGGGAGTCGCCTCGTCGGCGCGATCGACTCGCACCGTCTCCGGATCGCGCTGATGCTTCCGCGCGGTCTCGAGCACCCATTCGGGGATGGTCGCGGAGAAGAGCGCAGTCTGCCGCATCGTCGGCGTATGGCCGATGATCCGCTCCACGTCCGGTGCAAAGCCGCGATCGAGCATCTCATCCGCCTCGTCGAGAACGAGGTAGGTGACGGCGGCGAGGGAGAGGGTGCGCTGGCGCAGGTGATCGAGCGTGCGCCCCGGGGCGCCGATGATGATCTGGGTGCCGGCGCGCAGGGCGGCCACCTCGCCGCCGAGGCCGCGGCCCCCGTACAGGGTGGAGACCTTCAGGTTTCGCTTCGCCGCGAGCGGGGTCAGGACCGACGCGATCTGGACGACGAGTTCGCGCGTCGGCGCCAGGACGAGCGCCTGCACTGCGGCGACACGTGGATCGCATCGCTGGATGAGCGGCAGCCCGAAGGCGAGCGTCTTGCCGGACCCGGTGCGGGCCTGGCCGAGGACATCCTGTCCGGCGAGGAGGCGCGGCAGAGCCGCGGCCTGAATGGGCGTCGGCGCGGTGATACCGCTGGCTGCGAGCGCCTGGCGGACAGCAGGGTCGAGCGCAAAATGATCGAAAGTCAACGTGCTTCGTTCTCCGATGTGCGAGTTCCCCGAACGACCCTCGGGGTGGGTGTGGTGCGGTTCAGGGAAGCGCGCGGATCACAACCGGTGAAGCACCGTCGGTAAGGATAGGCGGTCCGGCCAGCACCCCGGGGGGAATAGCGCGTGAGAAGTCGCCGTGGCGGTGCGCCGCGCGTAGATCGCCTGCATCCGCCGCGAGAGGTGAGCGTGCTGCAAATCCCGCGGTAACGGCGCAGCGGCGCATCTCCGTCGTGGGCAACTTCAACCTGGCGTTCATAGCGCACACCACGAATCGACGAGGCGCTGGGATACGCGGCAGCCGAACTGGGCATCGCAATCTCAGGTCACCTGGTGCGCGACGCCCGACCTCGCCCGTGCCGACGCGGCGGAGCACCTCGTCCGGTTCGCCGGTTTCTGGATCGCGTCGGGTAGCCCGTACCGCGATCGCGAAAGCGGGTTCGCGGCGGTGAGGTACGCCCAGCGGACGGGGCGGCCGCCAAGGTCCGGGTGGAGTCCCATGGGTCGGCGGTGAGAACCGAAGCGCCCCGCGTCGGCATTGGTGGGCGTAGACTCCGGCCCCTGACACAGGATCTGCACCCCTCGAGATCTACGGCCCCGGCGAGGCGCTGCTGGCGCGTCTGCGGGAGATCTGCCTGGCGCTCCCGGAGGCGGTCAAGACCGGTGGTGGCGGCGCGCCCTCATTCAAGGTGCGGAACAAGATCTTCGCGATGCAGCATCGGATGGAGGGGCGCCCGTCGCTGTGGGTGAAGGGATTGCCCGGCGCGCAGGATGTGCTCACCTCCACCGAGCCGGATCGATTCTTCCGCCCGCCCTACGTCGGGCAGCACGGCTGGGTCGGCGCCTGGCTCGACCGGGACGGGGTCGACTGGGACCAACTCGCCGCGCTCGTGGACGAGGCGTACCGGATCACCGCGCCGAAGCGGTTGGTGCGTCTTCTCGGCGCCTGAGGTCAGGTGGGCGCCTGGGTGACGCTCAGGCGATCGAAGCGTGCCTCGACCTCCGCTTCGTCGGCGGCGTTGACGCCGATCGAGAGCCGTCCTCCCGAGAACAGCGCTACGTCGCCCGCCTCGGACAGGGAAACGTCGGCGACGGGAACGTCGTTGATCGTCACGGAGATGCGCGCGCCGGCGCAGGTGAGGGAGAGCCGGTTGCTCTCGTCGTCCGACCGGATCGCCGACGAAATTTGCGGCTCCAGGAGCGGAGTCGCTCGACCGTCATCCCACTGCAGCACGCTGTACTGCTGGAGTGCCGGCGCAACCACGAGCCTATAACCATCGACCGCGTTGCTCAGCGGGTGGCGACAGCCCAGGACGATCGCGCGATTCTCGCTCGGGCCGACCAGCCGCGCCTCGACGGTCATCGTCGTGTGGGCGTAACGGCCCGGCAGGGCGACGAACGGCGCGGTGCGGGCGCCGCCCGAGCCGCGGACCTGATAGCCGCCCTGGGCGTAGGCGAGAGTCTGCGCCGCGGTGGCGCGGACTTCGAGGCGTGGTCGGGTAGCATCCTCGAACTCCTCCACGAAGAGCGGCGTGCCGGCCGTCCGCGGCGTGCCGATCGCGTCGATGCCGTCATACCGCCAGGCGAGGAAGGCACCGCCGACATCGAGGGCGAGCAGGGCAGGGATGGCGACCACGGAGACGCGCAGGAGTCGCTCGCGCCGTCCGGCGCCCATAAGTAGGACACCCACACCGATACCGATGAGACTGGGGATCAGGAACGGCACGACGAGCGGCGTCAGGCAGGGCAGGTCGGTGACGGTGAGCCCAGCGTGTTCGCAGGCAAAGTGCGCGGTGATGCCGGCGGTCGATTGACCGAACAGGATGAGCAGGACGAGGAGGAGCCAGGCGAGGATGGAGCGAACCCGCACGCCCTAGACTCCGGAAGTCACGGGCACAGCGTAATCGAGTGGAGGGTGGCGGGGTAGCGAGCGGATTCGCTTCTCGATTCAGCGACCCGTATCGTGGAGATCGTCCGGATCGTCGCAGCCAGTCGCGATAGAGAGTGCGCGGCACACCTGCCCCATCGTCTGCAGGCTCGCTCTTCCGAGACGCCTGATCAGCCAGGCACGCTCGATGAGTTGCGCGCTGTCGAGGTTGATCACCGACGGCACGCGCACGCCATCAGCCTCTCCCCGCGGCACTTCGGTCGGTCCACGGACGTGCGTCGTGACGGGCGCCGCGAGGATCGCGTGGACGATCTGTGCAAGGGATCGCGCGTCGGGACACCGACTGGCCACACCTCCGAGTCGGTGTCATCCGCGATGTCGTGCGACAGGGAGATCCGCACCGCCGCGATCTCCTCTGTGGTTTGCGGCATGGGCCCGATAGAGCATGAGGTCCCTGTGCAGCCGCTCTGCCCGGATCAGGCGGTCACGCGCCAGGTCTATGACGTCGGAGGGTACTGGCCGACCCGCACAGGTTGCGTGCCGTTTCGGCCTTTGTCCGATCGATCACGATCGTCATCTTTGTTCTGGCCATGCGGATCATCCTACCGCCTGACGTACGGCCTGGAGGGTGACCTGGCGGTATCGATGGTCGGGGGCGCTTTGCCGAGGGGTCCCCGGGTCGTGACCGGCGTGGACGCGCTCACTCCGACCGGGCGCTCCGCCATCGGATGATCGAGAACTGGAGGGTGGAGGCGATGACCGCGCCTCGCAACTTCGCCAGCGAGGGCATCACCCGCAGTTCGACATCGTGCTTGGCCATCGCCGCCAGGAGATCGCCGAGCGGGTCGACCCGAATCGGGTGATGGTCTCGCGACTGATCCAGTGACCGGCGCCAATGTCCTGGATGATGAACGGTCCGGTGTTCAGCCACCCCGCGGCCCCGGAGCCGATGGCGTTCTTTGGCACGTACCTCGACGTGACGCCGCACACACGCCTCAGTTGGACCAATGAGGAATCGGGTGACGCCGGCCAGGTGACCACGGTGACGTTCGGCGATCGCCATTGCCAGACGCGGCTGGTCGTACACGACCGCTATCCCTCGAAGGAAGCGCTCGACGAGGCCATCGCCTCCGGCTCGACCGGTGCGCTGCCCGAGCAGTTCGAGCAACTGGACGAACTTCTCGCCACGCTGGACGCGCGCGCGGGAAAGGTGTGAGGTCGTCGCCTCGGCGATAGGCGATACGATCGAGGCTGCCTCGCGAAGTGCACGATCCGTTCCGCCAGCATGTCGGCTGTGCGGCCCAGGAGACGTGGCAGTGGCGTGGAGGCGTGCCGATTGGCGCGTTCCGACGCCTGGCGCAACCAGGGTGGGAGTAGCGGGTTGACGAACCACAGGCGGCCGGTCTCGCAGGGTTTTCTACCCCAAGTGGGGTATACCCCGTGTTGCCACGCGCGGGACGAGCAGCGGTTTCTCGCCCGATCTGGCTCCACCCCTTTGGAGGCGGACCCTGCCCGGGCGGGCGGAGCCTACGTCGCCCGGTTGGGTACGGCCAGGGCGGCGCCGCAGATGGCGCACCAGCGGCGCTTGATGGCGGTGCCGTGCATCTCGACCTCCACGCGCGGGTGCGTGCAGGCCGCGGGCGATGGCGCGGGTGCGCTCTCCGTCGCCTTCTGCCAGGGTAGACGCAGCTTCATGCCTCTCCTCCGGAATGAATTCGGCGTGCGTGCACGGGTAGCGCTCACAGTCTACCGTCTGGCAGCGACGAACGACACAGCGAGTAGTAGGAATCCGCCAGGTTAGTCGGCATCTTCCTGCCAGCTCCCGTCGGTTCATGGATCGGTCGCGGCCGTCAGGCGCGCCAACGCCAGCAGTTCCTCGAGGCGTGCCGTGAGGCCGCCCTCATCGACCGGGCCGATGAACCGATGGACGAGCTGCCCGCGGCCGGTGACGAGGTACTTCTCGGGCACGCCACGCACGCGGTAGTCGATCGCGATGCGGCCAGGATCGGTGCCGTTCGGGTAGGTCAGGCCGTGTTGCGCGATGAAGGCGTGCGCCGCGTCGGGCGTGTCGCCGAGCGTATTGACGCCCACGAAGAGCACGCCGCGATCGCGATACCGCTGCCACACGCGCGCCAGCGTCGGCGCTTCCTCCTGACACGGCCCTCACCACGACGCCCAGAAGTCGACGACCACGATCTGGCCGGCCGCGTCGGCCAGGGAGAATGGCGTTCCGTGAGGAGACGGAGGGTGAAGGCGCAGGCCGGGCGCGGTGCCAGCGGCATGCAGGCAAACGTCGTGTTGACGCTCTGACGCACCCGCGGCGCGCCGTTGCCGGTGACGATGGCACTGCCGAGCAGCCCGAGCACCGCGACCACGGCGAGCAGCGCGCCGAGGATGCCGAGCCGCCCGGCCATACTGGCGCGATCTCGGCCTCCTCGCTGAGGTGGAAGAGGCGCACCGCGAGGTCGATTCTACGGAGGCAGCAGCGACCCTACCGCGCGAGGCCGCCGCAGCCTCTCGCTAGACTTCCCCTTCCTGCGGCCCCTGGCCTTGCCGCTCGAGCAGAGCCGCGAGAGTGATCCGGAAGTCCGCGCTATCCCCAGACGGGCTGAGCGGGATCGCCCCCACACCCTTTGGCCTACTCCCCATCCCTGTCGGCGCGCTGTGCCTCACGCCGCTGGCTTCGAAAAACTCGAACTCAGACCCTGGGTACAGGATCCAGACCGACGCCGCCCCGGGGATCGCATCCCTGTACGCGTGCATCTTGTAGAGGTCGCCCCGCCTGAACGTCCCCTGCCGTTCCTCTGTTTCCGTGACGTCATCCTCACCCTCCGCCGAGGAAAGCACCTGCTCGATCCGGTCGAGGCGGAACTTCGCATCCAGCAGGTGCACCCTGCAATCCGTGCCCTCACCCACCTCGAGAACAATGTCGGGCCGAAGCGGCACTGAGTACGATCGCCGCTCGTTCGCCCTGCACCGAGAGAACCTCGCGTTGTAATAGAGCCGAGCTCGCCGCCCCCAACTAACGCCTAAGTCCCACGGAACCGTCAGGGCGAATGCGCCTGCTACCGGTGACGCTGCCGCATCGGGCGGGCCGAGGAGCTTTCCCAGTTCGTCGACCACCCGGAAGTAGCACCACAGCTCATAAAGTAGCGCGATGTCCTTTACCTCGAGGAGCGCGCGCACGACATCTGCAGCGAGCGGTATGCGCGACGCCAACCGGAGCCGGACAGAGTGGCGAAACACCTCACGGTATCCGCGGCGGCGCTGCAGGACCGTCGACGCCACCGGAACGTGGACCATCGGCCCGACCTCGGCCCACAACGACGCAAGCTGAATCGGCCTGAGCCGCCGCTCCATCGCGTCGCACTCTCCCACGACGCGCGCGCTAAAGGCGCCCTGGTTCCTTTCGCGGCGCACAGCCTCGCGCATCCCTTCGATGACCCCTGCCGACGCGGACAGGAAGGATTTAACGTACCGGTTCTCCGCTGTATCGAAGGTGCTCTCAATCCGAACCTCACGGATCGTCCGCGGCACCCTACCGCCGAGAGCCCGAACCAACGGCGACCGACGCGCGCCCGCCGACCTCACGTTCTCCAGATCACCCTGCGTGGCCAGCGAAAGAAGCGATCCACCATCGACGCGCGTGGCTTGCCCAATAGGGATGGTGTGGCGGTCGCGTTCGAAGCGGCGGTGGGGCTCCCGCAGCACCGCCTCCAACGCGGGAAGCAGGCGGTCGGCCGTCGGCGCACCATCAGAGAGGATGTGCCGGAGATAGACAAACGCGTGGTACAAGATGTCACGGCGGGCAACCACACTGCGGTCGTAGGGCATCGCGGTCGCTGTATCGGCCGAGAACGGCAACTGTGCCGCCACACGCGAGAGATCCGCGAGCATACGGTCGAAGAGCTCCGCGCCTCCCTTCGCGGAAACAACCTCCACCGCGCCTAGCCCGGGGAGCTCCATGCGCCCGACCGAGTTGCCGAAGTTCAGCACGAGGAGATCGTCACCGAACGCTTCACACACGCCCGGCAACGCGGCCTCGACGATCTGCAGCTTTCCAGAGGGGCCTCGCACCATCCACGAACTCTCCGCGGCGAGCACCAGCCTGTCACCGTCGCGGGGTGGGTCAATCCCGCGTCGGTCCGTCAGACGCAGCGTCACCGCAGACTCGCTCATTCCATGAACGACGTGAAACCCTGCCGCTCCAAACGCCGGAGCATTCTCCAGAGCTTCGTCGCGGTGCGCGGTAGGGCGGCCTTCGGCGCATCCTCTTGACCTTGTGCAAGCGTCGGACGCAAGCCCCCTCTATCTGGTTTCCAACCGGAGGTCTTGAGCATGCCTGCAGCGACGTCGCTGCGGCCGACTGCCACCGCGAATTCGAAAAGCTGCCGCAGCAGCTCCTCGAGCTCCTGCTGAGTCCCGTGGAGCTTCGGGAGAATCTTCTCGAGGACGCCCAGGTCGAGCGCAGCCCAGAGCGCCTTCTCGGAGCCATCAGTCTGATCGGCTGCAAGCACCACGAACCGCGCGATCTCGTTCGCCACCCGGTAGCCGAAGTGCCGATGGTCCGGGACGAGCAGGGCGTGAAGGTCGAGCACGACACGACGGAGCTTCGCGTCCAGTTTCGAGAATACGTCCCAGTCGTCCGCAGACGGCCGCCCATCTGGCACCAGGCTGTCGGGGAGCCCGCTGAGATGGAGAGGCCCTGGCTGGGGAGACGCCGAGTTCCGACCCGGCCCGTACCCCTCCAGATCGCAGTCATTGAACTCGAGCGTGAACGCGCGATCGAGGACTTTGGGGCTGAACATGTAGGTCGTCTCGTCGACGTTGACAGTGCCCGTGAAGAACACGTTTGGTGGGATGAGGAGTTGGCGCGGCACCGCACGCGCATCGTCACTCTCACCAGCTTCGATCCGGGGATCGCTATGAAGATGCAAGGACTGGTCAGATTCGAGGCAGGACAGGAAGTCGGAGAAATAGTGTTCAACGCGGGCAAGGTTCATCTCGTCCAGAATGAGGAAGAAGGGATGTGGGGCACGCCCCTCGCGCTTCGCCGCTTCCACATCCTCGGCCGCACGCAGTAACAAATCGAGCGCCGGCGTCGTCGTATAACGCTGCGTCAGCGGGTTGTAGTACCCCAACAGACCACGGTTGTCCGTCCATTCGGGGCGGACGGCCATGACGACACAGTTGTCGAGGGGCACCCTCAGAGCGGGCGACGGAAGCGCGAACCGCAGGCAATCGTTTTCTCCGTCCGGATCGGTATCAACGTCGATCAGAAGGGGGTCTCCGACCCGGACGTTCGCGTCGAACCACGAGCGAAAACGCTCCCGGAACATGAGGTGCACCACATCCCGCTCGACGTCGTGGTAGACCGAAAGCTGCGCCTCGCCTTCCGGATACCTAACGTTCACCGGCGCACTTGGCTTGCCGCCCAGCGGCGGCAAGCGGTACAGCAGCAACAGGGCCTTGGGCAGCACCATCCTGTGATATCCGAGCATGTAGGGCTTGACCGACACCTCGACCGCGCTCGTCACGGTCGGATCGGGTCGCAGCCCGCGGACCGAAGGCCGGAAGTGACGCGCTACCGCCAGCGCGAGGCCCGTCTTCCCGGTCCCGGAGATCCCGGTGACGATCGCAAAGCGCTTCGTTTGGAGAGCCAACAGGTAATTGGCGACGAGTTCCTCAGAGAAGTGAAGCCCTTCGTGCGCCAACGTCTCGAGCAGCGAAGCGAACGCGGACTTCGACGCCGCGGTGGAGTCCGGAGGCGCCTGACCTGCAATGTACTGCTTCAGCACCGCCGCCTCCTCGTCCGTCACGGGAAAGTTCGTCCCTTGTGCGAAGCGTAAGAGCGTCATCTGCGCCAGCCGCGGATCCGCTTTCAGGGCTTGTCGAGGGACCGGCTGCGATAGAGCCCTCAATACGCGCAACCGCACGCGAGGGCAGGTCCCCTCGATGGGCTCGCTCTCGACCCGGAATTGCGCCTCCTCCGGGCGATCAGTGAGGTCCTCCACGTCCGTCAGGACCTCGGCGCTCGCCCAGAGGCCGCCCTCCCTGCCCGACTCCCAGAGGTAGACGTGATCTCCTTGCCGGACCTCATCGCGATGGCGATTAACTAGCCAGGTCATGTGGGTAAGGATCTGGAGCGCGGCGCGCAGGTTCCACAGCTGCGGATTCGCCTGGAAGATCCAGGTCCGATGCTTGTGGGGCGCCGGCCCTTTCGCCGGCTGCACTCGCTCGAGCAGACGCTGCGCAAACTCCGGCCTCAGAGGGAACAGATACCCCTGCTTCACGGCTCCCGCGGCGTTGAAGGGTCCTCCCTCAGCCTTGCGCCATGCTTCGGGGATATCAATTAGGGGGATCGGCTTCTCCAGTACCTCGTAATCGATTCGGGCCAGTCTCCCCTCTTGGGTCCATGCTCCCTCAGGCAGTTTTTGAGGGCGAACCGCATCCTCGGGCGACGCCGTCACTCTCCCAGTCGCACAGATCGCCCTTCGCGCATAGTGAAAGAGGAGATCCCCTGGCTTAAGCAGCCCCACGTTGGTGTGGTGGGCGATCTCCCTTCCTGTCTTTGTTCTCTTCGACGCCCACACGTACCCGCCCTGGCGCTCCTGGTCGTAGGTTACCCCCTGGTTCACCCACCAGTACGACGCGCTGCGTCGAGGATCCGGTGGCGTGGCGGGCTGGGCCGCCGTAAGCCGGTCCCTCGCGGGAGAGTCGAAGTAGGTCTCGAGCAGAGCCTGGCGCAGGCGCGGACGCACTTCTGGATCCATCAGAAGGTCAAATAGCTGTGAGTCGACGGCCGCCCCGACGATCGTCGCTCGCAGCTGAACGAGGCTCCGAATGCCAAGGGCGGTCTCACGGCTCAGTACCCCATTCGGCCCCACCAAGTGCCAGAAACCGTCGCTCACTAAGTGGGTGAACGGTTCGACGACGCCCGCTGGCGTCCGACCGGGAAGCGCACATCTCCACAGTTGCTCATATCGACCCACGAGTGCGTCAGATGCTTCGATTTGCGCGTCCGATAACTGTCCGCTGTCGACCAGATCGATCACAGCCAAAAGTAGGAGCGCCTTGTGTGGCGCGCGATTTAGCGTCGCCGTCGGCCACGTTGCGGGGTTGATCTCGGACCTCACGCCTCTTAGGCGCCCGATCCATTCAGCAACCGTTGCCTCGTTATTCATAGCCACCCAGCGCGTCTCACCCCACCGGGTCTACCTGCATGGGTGCCGAGGCACAGACGGAGGGAAGAAACACCCTCCCCGCAGTCCCGGACGGCTCGGCGCTGGGCAGCGCACGACGCAGGCACGCGGAGCGCGTCGGCCACAGCGTCGTCGCCAAGCTCTGCGACCCATCACTGGTTCGAGCCCGCCGAGCGAAGATGCATCACGAAACGCGCATCCGAAGGAGCGAGCGGCAACTCAACCAGTTCTGCCGAGCTCGCCCACAGGATGCTCGCGTGCTCGACCGCGACGGGATCACCTTCGATGACCACTGGCGTGAACTCGATCGTGAATAGGGATCCAGGGTCTTCGAGTGCCAGGAGCGGTTCGCCCACGGCCGAGACCGTGACAGCGAGCTCCTCACCAAGCTCACGTCGAGCCGCGTCGAACGCCTGCTCGCCCGGCTCGAACTTCCCTCCGGGGAACTCCCAAAGTCCGGCGTACCTCTTCCCCGCAGGCCTCTGGCAGACGAGGAATCGCTCCTCACGCTCAATAACGGCGGCCACCACCCGAGTGCGCACGGCGGCATGGTAGCCGAGCCCACAGGTCGGACCTCGTCCGTTTCTGCGGCCCAATCGCCCCAGGAACCCAGTCTCCGCGCGAGCCTCGCACCCGCCCGCCCGCAGCGCCACGATCACCGGCACCCACCCGACCGGCCCACCGACACTCAACGACGCCGACGTCCGTCCGTCGCTGCTGGTCGCCCCCAGCGTGAAAGATCGCGTGACCGTCTTGTAGCGGACAACGATGTCCTTCGTTTGCATTCGAAACGCCCTTCCGTTCCGCGTTCGGCGCCCGCGCCGAGGTAGTCTGGGTCCGGCCCCCAAGAGACGGCTAGCGCGTGCTCGCCTCGACCGACGCGACGCACCGCGACGACTGCGGCGCCGACGGGGCAGGGACTCCGCGTGAGGCCGCCGGGTTCGTGCCCCACACCGCCTTGCGCCACTCTCGCTCCCGGGGCGGCCGGCGAAGGTTGCGGCACCGTCGGCGGTACACCTGCGTGCCGTTGCCCACCCCGCACCGCCCGATGCTCGTGCTGGTAGGCGGGATCCCGGCATCGGGCAAGTCAACCCTGGCCGATGCGATCGCGCCGGATCTCTGGCTCAACGTCGTCTCCGGCGACGCGGACCGGCCAGGCCGAGACGCGTGCGCACGCCGGACTTCCGCCGCCCTCCGGCCTCACGGTGATCGATGCCTTCTACCGTCCGGTGGGGCGGTTACTCACGGATGGCGTGGGCATCGTCGCCGAGATCTCGTTCCGCCGCAGGCTCGATGAGGCGCGGCTTCGACCGCTCCTGGGCCGGGCGCGGATGGTGAACGTTCACTGTCAGATCGACCTCGAGGTCGCGCGAGCCCGGTTCCTCGCCCTGCACGAGGAGAGGATGGCCGCGCACGCGCGCATCTGGCGCGGACACCCACTCCAGGATCCGGGCCATCGCGGCGGGATCGGCCTCGCGGTCGTCGCGGAGGTCGAGGACCGGACGTTCGACTGGAGCGCCTTCGATCCGCTCGATCTGCCAATACCTCGCCTCATCTGCGATACGAGCGACGGCTACGACCCGTCACTGGAGGAGGTCCTAACCTTCTGCGTCGGGGTGTGAGGCGGAAGATCGTCAGCGGATAATGTCCAGGCCGCGCCGCCGATCTGGACCGATCCGATGGATCGCGAAGTGATTTGTGGTACGACCACATGGCCTAATCCGCCCCTGCGGTCAGCCGGCGGTCGTCCGAATCACCACCAGCCGGTCGGTGATCGACTCCGCGCCCCAGACTTCGCCCGGGCGCCCCAGCATCTGCCGCACCGCCGCGCCGGGAGCGCTGAGTGGGAACGAGGTGAACTGCTCGGCGACAGGGTCGAACCGGACGATCGCGTTGGCGCCGAAGTCGGTGAGCCAGACGATGTCCCTCTCGTCGACGTACACGCTGTATGTCTGCGTCCGCGCGCCGGGCAGTTTCCACTGCCTCCAGGCCGATGAGACCGGGTCGAACACCGAGACGTTGCCGGAGTTCCATTCGCTGACCCAGATGCGCCCGTTCGCATCGGACCAGACGCGCCGCGCGCCCTGGCTCGCGGTGGGCGGGTCGATCGGCTTCGCCGCGCCGGTCTCCCGGTCGATGAGCGCGATGTGCGAGCCGGCAAGCGAGGCGTAATACACGTCGCCCTTCGGCGTGCCGGTGATGCCGTACGGTCCGCGGCCGCGCGGCGCCGGCCAGACATCTACTTTGCCGTTCGGAGGGTCCACGCGGCCGTACCAGCCGTTCTGGCCGGTGAACCAGAGGAGGCCCGCACCGTCGAACGCGGCTGTGTTCATGTTGATGTTCGGCGTGCCGGCGGGCATCGCGAACCGCGTGACGGCACTCGTCGCCGGATCGACGCGTACGATGGCATTGAGTCCGCTATCGGTGACCCAGGCCCTGCCCTCCGGATCGACGATGACGCCATGGGGCGCCGAGCCGGCGCCAAGGGGGATGTGCCGCGTCGCGCCCGTGGCCGGGTTCAGATGCCCGAGCGCGCCGCTGCCCTGGGCGGTGTACCAGACACCCCCATCCGCGGCCGGGGCCACATCGTGGGGCCGGGAGCCCGCCGGAACCTGGTATGTCTGCATCGTCGGCACGGCGGCCGGCGGCGGGGCAGGGTTCGTCGGCCCGACCGCCGGAGGTATCGCCGTGGCGGGCACGGGCGGCGAGGGAGGAGCCGGCACGGCCGTGGCCGTGCCGGCGGTCGGCGCTGGCGCGATCGTGGGCGGCGCGGAAGTCGGGGCCGCGTGTTTCGCCGGGGCTACGGTCGGCGGGGCAGACGGCGCGGGTGGCAGTGTTGAGGTGGGCGCAGCGGCGGCGCAGGACGCGAACATGAGCGTGCTGACAACGGTGGCGGTCACGCGGAGGAGATGCCGTCGCACGCCAGGATTCTACGGACGGTGTCCGTCGGCAACCTCTGGCGAGCGCGATCGGTGTGGGATCCATTCCCGCCGCCGGCCGCGCTTCAGGACGTGGGCGGCGGGATCTGTGCCGCGCAGCCCGACGCCCCGGCAACCGCCAGCCAACAATCGCCGCGTGGGCGTGGGCGCGGGGTGCCCCTACCAGTTCGTGATCGAGCCGTCCCGACGCCTCAAGTGGCGCATCACGTCGGCCTGGTAGCTCTGGCTCGCGGCGCGCTCCTCGTCGAACTCCACGCCGAGGCCAGGACGATCGGGCACGTGCAGACGCGGCCCTTCCTGGACGCACTGCACGGGGAACAGGTCTCGGTCGTAGAAGCCCAGCTCCTCGGTTGGTGAGGAGCGGATCTCCAGCCAGGCGTGGTTCGGCACCGCGGCGGCGAGATGCACAGTGGCGGCGGTGCAGATCGGCCCGAGTGGGTTGTGGGGCATCAAGTCGATGTAGTGCGCCTCGCACCACCCGGCTACCTTCATCGCCTCGGTGAGGCCGCCAACGTTGCTCACGTCGATCCGCGCGAACTGGGTGATCCCGCGCTCGATGTAGGGGAGGAATTGCCATTTCGAGGCGAACTCCTCGCCGATCGCGAAGGGGATGTCGGTCATCCTCCGCAGCGCCTCGTACGCCTCGGGCGTCTCATCGCGGATCGGTTCCTCCAGGTAATCCAGCGTCCCGTGCGGCATGCGCTGGCAGAAGGAGGCCGCCTCGGCGACGGTGAGGCGATGGTGGTAGTCGACACCGAGCACCGGATCGGGTCCGACCGCCTCGCGGAGTTTCGTCAGCCAGTGGGCGGTCTTCCCGATCGATTCGCGGGGCTCATAGATCCGGCGCCCGAGCGCGTCATCCTCTTCGGGGGCATGGAACCAGGTGCGGATGACGTTCCAGCCCTGGTCGAGCAACAACCGCACGTCTTCGATCAGGCGCGGCCCCATTGGCGCGGCGGTCGTGGCGAAGAGCGGGATCCAGTCGCGGTGCTTACCGCCGAGCAGTTGGTAGACCGGCACGCCCAGCGCCTTGCCGCGGATATCGTGGAGCGCGATGTCGATCGCCGACATGGCTGCGGTGAGGACGCGCCCACCTTCGAAATACCCCGACCGGTACAGCTCCTGCCAGATCGCACCGCTCGCCATCGGGTCCCGCCCGATCAGGTAGGGCGTGAAGTGCTCGATCGCGCCGGCCACGGCACGCTCGCGGGCCGAGAGGCCGGATTCGCCGAGGCCGAAGATCCCCTCGTCGGTATCGATACGGACGATGGTCTGGTTCCGCCGGCCCACGAACGTTGGGATGACGCGGACATCGCGAATGATCAAGGCGGGTGCCCTCCTCGGTCGGGTGGGCGCGATGGTAACGCCGCATGCGATTCGCGCGGGTTCTCCAGCGTCGGACGGAGCGGGCGAAACGCCTCACGCATTCCCCTCTCCAGCCGGGAGAGAGGAATGCGTCGCCGGCGGTCGTGGCACCGATTGTTCCGCCTCTCGCAACGGGCGGCGCGGGTACGCACACCCTCGCCCGCGCGCACCCGGGAGAAGGCACGCGCGAGTCCGGGGGTTCGGAGTGCTCTTCCGCGACGGGCGTGCTGGCGTATATGCCAGGCAGGGGCAGACGAGAGCGCCGGTCGCGCGACCGGCGGCGGGCCTGCCGTACGCGATGGTGCCGCAGCGCGTGCAGCGCAGCAGCGGACCGGCCAGGCTGCGGGCGTTCTCGAACCGGTGCCCGCCGAGGAGGCACCAGGCCCGAGCGAACATGAGGCCGATCAGCGACCGGGTCCGCGGCACCGGAATCGGCGTCCAAGCAACGCTGGCCGTCGCCGCGCCAGCGCCACCACGCGCGGATCGAGTTCGGGAACGCGCACGTCCGGCGACTCGAACTCTCGGGCCAGATCGCCCAGGAAGTGCACCAGATCTTGCATCACCGGACTTCTCTCGAACGACGCCATATCTCAACCGTACCGAGGCGCCAGGCACCCGGCGGTATCGTTTCCATCACAGGTCCTCGGCGGCACGCGAACCCGTCTGACCCTCAGCGGAGGTATGTGTACCGGCCGAAGCGGCCCATGATGTGGACGTTCAGGTCCGGGAACATCTCGGCGGCGAGGGAGACGAAGTGGCCGGGCGGGACGGTGTTGCCGGCGAACATCCCGTAGTGCATGGGCACGACGACGAGGGCGCCGATGGCGTGGGCGAACTCGGCAGCCTCGCGGTAATCCATGTTCCCGATGACGCCGCGAGAGGTCCGGTAGACGTCGCGGCCGTTGATCGGGAGGAGCGCGACATCGACCGCGTGGGCACGCACCCGCTCGATCTGCCCCGGGTAGGGAGTCGTATCGCCGGCGTGATGGACAGCGATGGACCCGAGACGGATCGTGTAGCCGAGGAAGCCGTATCCCTCCGGCGTCGGGTCGAGCGTCTCGTGGGCCGCCGGCACGGGATCGATCGCGACCTCTCCCGCGGGCAGGAGCAGGCGGAGCGGCACGTCGGCATCGGCCGGTACGACGCGCTCGACCGAGCCGATCAGTGCGGCGACACGGCGCAGGTGGGGCCGGGGCGCGACGAACCGCGCCGCCGGCGACGCTGCGGCGATGCCGGGCAGCGCCGATGGGTCGATGTGATCCAGGTGGTCGTGGGTGAGAAGGATGAGGTCCGCCCCCGAGACCGCGTCAGGCGGGAACGGCGGAGGACTCAGGCGGCGCGGCGAGACGGCGAGGTAGGGATCGATGTAGATCGTCGCGCCGGCACCTTTGAGCGCGAAGCTGGCCTGGCCCAGCCACCAGAGCGAGACCGCGCGGGCCGGCACTTCGGCCCGCGCGATCTCCTCGGCAAGCCCCGGAGCGCCGTAGTCAAGCACGCCTCACCTCTCCATCCACATTGGCGTCACGCCCGAAAGCATGGCGCAAAGAGGCCCGTGATGTCAGTCCCGGCTCGTCTACCATGGCGGGCCCCATCTTCCCTCGGGAGAACGATGAACCCCACGCAGGTCTGGCAGGCCGCCCTGAGCGACCTCGAGAAGACGATGACCCGGGCGACCTTCGAGACCTGGATCCGGAACACCGGCGCGGCGGGCGACGGGATTGGCGGCGATCGCTTTACCGTCACGGCGCCGACGACGTTCGCCAAGGAGTGGCTGGACACCCGTTTCCGGGAGCCGATCGAGGCGGCGCTGAGCCGGATCCTCGGGAGGAAGATCGCGCTGGATGTCGTCGTCCTCACCGGCGACTCCTATGTCGGCGGGCCGGCCCCGGCGCCCGGCCGGGCCAATCGGGAGGTTCCTCCCGCGCAGAGCCACCTGCCACGGGCGATCCCGGCGGCCTACGCCGCGGTTCCGTCACCCGCGGCCGCGCCCACCATCGCGGCCGCTTCGCCAGCGGCACAGCGGCGGTCCCGGCGGGCGCCGGCACCCCTGGCCGCGCGCGCGGTGGATGTCGATCCACGCTGGTCGTTCGACGCATTCATCGTCGGCCCCTCCAACCGGTTCGCCTTCGCCGCCGCGCGCGCGGTCGCCGACGCGCCGGCGACGACCTACAACCCGCTCTTCCTCCACGGCGGGGTCGGTCTGGGTAAGACCCATCTGCTCCAGGCGGTGGCGCAGTCGTGCGCCGCGCAAGGGTTGAAGACGCTCTACGTCACCTGCGAGCAGTTCACCAACGACCTCATCGACGCGATCCAGCGCCGTCAGACCGACGCGTTTCGCGAGAACTACCGCTCCAACGACGTGCTGCTCGTCGACGACATCCAGTTTCTCGCCGGCAAGGAGTCGACGCAGGACGAGTTCTTCCATACGTTCAACGATCTCCATGCCTCGCGCCGGCAGATTGTGATCTCCTCGGATCGTCCGCCCCGGGCGATCGCGACGCTCGAGCAACGGCTCACTTCGCGCTTCGAGTGGGGGCTGATCGTCGACATCCAGCCCCCCGACGTGGAAACACGCACGGCGATCCTGCGCGCGTTCGCCCAGCGGCAGGCGCACCCGGTGCCCGAGGAGGTAATCGGCCTTCTGGCGCAGCGCGTGCAGCGGAATGTCCGAGAACTGGAGGGCGCGCTCACCACCGTGATCGCCTACGCCCGCCTCAACGGTAGCCCGCTGACGGCCGAAACCGCCGGGCGCGCCCTCACCGAGGTGACCGCCGGGCGGGCGCGGTCCATCCAGCCGGCCGAGGTCGCCGATGTCGTCGCGGCCTATTTCAAGCTGGAGACACGCCTTCTTCGCGGCAAGCAGCGCGATCGCGAGATCGTCCTGCCCCGCCAGATCGCGATGTATCTCATGCGCGAGGAGACGACCGCATCGCTCCTCGAGATCGGCCGCGAACTGGGCGGCCGCGACCACTCGACCGTCCTCCACGGCTGGGAGAAGATCCGCGGCGATGTGGAGAGCGATGACGGTCTGCGCCGGGATGTGCTCGCGATCCGGGAGCGGTTGCTCGCCGCCGCCTACTGAGGCTTCTTCGTCCGGTCGACGGGGTCGTTGAAGACTGCGATGCCGATCAGACCGACGATGAACCCGGCGGTCGCGCCGAAGATGTCCCACCCCTGGACATCGGTGACGATCTCGGCAAGGGAGCCTACTCCCCAACCCAGCATGGCACAGACCACGACGAGGGCGATGCCCCGGAGCAAATAGCGCGCCATTTACGCCGCCTTTATAGGACCCGGCTCCTACCTTTAATCTCGTTCTAATGTGCGATTGCCGCTGAGGAGGCTCCAACCAGACTATCCGGCGGATGGCCGACGACTTCCGCCACGCGCTGCGTATCGCGTTGGGCGCGCTACTGCTCAGCCTTTTCCTGTTCGCGGCGCTCCTCTTTGACGCCGAGGCCGCCTCGGCACAGACGGTGAAACCGGCGCCGATCAAGGCCTCGAAGGTGCTCGCGACCGCGAAGAAGCATCTCGGCGTGCCGTACGTGTACGGCGGCTCGACCGCGAAAGGGTTCGACTGCTCGGGGTACGTCAGCGCCGTCTGGGAGATCGGGCGGCGGACGACCGACACGTTGGGCGATGTCACGGTGCCGATCGCCAAGGAGCAGTTGATGCCGGGAGACGCGCTCAACTATCCGCGGGCGGGCACGATCGGGCACATCCGCATCTTCGATAAGTGGGCGACCGCCGACCGCGCGCTGGTGTGGGTGTACGAGGCGGACACGCCCCAGGTAATGCATCGGGTCGTGCCCTACGACCCTCGGTATGTCCCGGTGCGTCGGGTGAACATCGACAGCGATGTGCCCCTGCCGCCACCGCCACCGCTGCCGAAGGACTGGGGAACCAAACCGATCGCCAAGCCCGCGCCGTCCGCGCCGAGACTGCCGCCGGCGACGATCGCGGGGCGGGTGATCGACGAGAAGACGCGACTTCCCATCGCGAATGCCCGCGTCTTCTACTGGAGCGGAACCGAGCGGTACACCGTCGACTCGGTCGTCACCGGGAACGACGGCTGGTTCACGATCAAGGACGTGCCGGCGGGCATGTACGACCTTGCGGGGTACGCGAAGAACTACGACGTGGAGTTCCGCGGCAATGCCGACCTGCGCACCGGCGGCCGCGCGGAGTTCGAACTCGTCCTCGCACCGGCGGTGGGAGACCTGGCCGGGTCGCGTATAGGGACCGTACAGCCGCTCCCGCCGAACGCGAACCTCCCCTCGCGGACGTTCCCGGAAAACGCACCCACGAAGCTCCCCCAGGACCACGCGATCCCGAACGGATGGTTCTACACCCAGGCGACCGGCGGCGACGGGATCACCGGCTTCGCCATCGTGGACGACGGCGCGGGCAACTTCTACAGCGAGTTCCGGCGCCTCGGCGGCGTGGCCGCGCTCGGCTACCCGATCTCGCAGCGGTATCGCGCCCACGGCTTCGTCGTCCAGGCGATGCAGAAGGGGATCATGCAATGGCGTCCCGAGGTGAGTCAGGTGTGGCTGACGAACGTCTTCGACGAGATGAACGCCGCAGGCAAGGATGAATGGCTCAAGGCGTTCCGCTCCACGCCGAAGCCGATGAGTTCGGCCGGCGACACAGGCAAGACCTGGATGCAGATCGTGACCTCACGGATCGGGCTGCTCGCACGGCAGCCATCGATCCGACTGCGCTACGACGGAGTGAACGATCCGCTGACCTTCTACGGCCTGCCGACGAGTCCGGTGGAGGACATGGGCAATCACTTCGCGGTCCGCCTCCAGCGCGCCGTGATCCAGCTCTGGAAGGTCGACGTTCCCTGGGCGAAGGCCGGCGAGACGACTGTGGCGAACGGCGGGGACGTCGCCAAGGAAGCGGGCCTGGTGCGGGCGGATGCGCTCGTGCCGATTCGGTCGCCGAGCCTACGGGCGTAGGGATTCCGCCTCCGGGTCTGCTGGCCTCCGGCCCACAGGTGGCCACAGCGGGCGGTACGGACGCGGCCCGGTCCAGAGGAGAGCACGCACCAAAGTTGGCGGCATCGGTTCTCGGCCTAATCGACCGTGCTCCAGCGCTGCGCATCGCACCGATCGCGCGGGAGCACGTCCTCGTCTTCGATCGCCTCGGCGACATCGCGGAGATGCACGATCGGTTCATCGCCGCGGTCGGCTTCGTCAACGACGCGGCGATCATCACCCGCGACGCCGCGATCCGCGCGAGCCACGCGATCCGGAGCGTCTGGGCCTGATCGCCGGAGCTACCGCGCCAGCGCGGCCAGCCGATCGGCCAGGTTGTGCGCACCCACCAGACGCAGCGCGTCCGCCCCGCCCGCCCAGTCCGGCGGACCAGTGCGCGGCAGGGTGACCGCGGCATCGTCGCGCATTCGGGCGACCTCGCGGTAGGTCATCGCCAGCGCCGTCTCGGTCGGGTTGCCGCGTGCGCCCATTACGCCTTCGAGCGTACCGTGCCGCAGGAGCAGCGCCGCGGCCGCCTTCGGCCCTACGCCGCGCAGGCCGGGGATACGATCGGAACTGTCGCCGGCCAGCGCCTTGTAGTCCGGCACCTGCTCGGGCAGGACTCCGAAGTAGGCGACGACCTCGCGGGGACCGACCCGCTCGATTTCGCGGACGCCGCGACGGGGCGAGAGGACGGCGACGCGATCGGTGACGAGCTGGTATGCGTCGCGATCGGTCGTGAACACGAGGCAGGAGCCGCCGGCGGCGGTCTCCGCCCGCACGGCTGCGGCCATCATATCGTCCGCCTCGCGGCCGCGCTCCTTGCCGACGCCGAACCCGAACGACGCGCAGAGGGTGGGCAGGAGATCCAGTTGCTGGACGATCGCGTCGTCGAAGACCCGCCCGCCCTGATACCCGGGGAGTAGCTCGTTCCGATAGGTCGGCGCGCCCAGCGTGTCCCAGCCGATGAAGACGCCGCGGGGACGCTCGGCCTGCCAGAGGTTGGCGAGCATGCCGAAGAAGCCGACCACGGCGTTGAGGGGGATGCCGCCCGTGCCGGTGACGTTCTTTGGCGTGGAGTGGTAGGCACGATGGGCGAGGTTGTCGCCGTCGACGATGAGGAGGGGCCGCGTGGTCTCAGCGTCCAGTTCGGTATCCCCGGGTGGAGCGGCGCCACAGCCACCAGAGCAGGCGAACGCCGAACAGCGCGAGCAGGACGCCGCCGTAGATGAGCGGTTGCGTCAGGTCGGCCTTGACTCTCCAGATGAAGTGAACGATCGCGAGGGCGCCGGCCAGATAGACGAGGTGGTGCAGGCGGTTCCAGCGCGCGAAGCCCATGCGGCGGATCGATCTCTTCGTCGAAGTGAGGGCGAGCGGGATCATCGTCACGAAGGCGAGGAACCCGACGGTGATGAACGGACGCTCGGCGATATCGGCGACGATCGCGCCCACGGCGAGCAGTTGATCGAGAAGCAGATAGACGAGGACGTGGAGCACCGCGTAGTAGAAGGCGAGCAGGCCCAGGTCGCGCCGGATCCGCGCCGGCCAGGTCCAACCGAAGACGTGGCGTGCCGGCGTGCAGGCGAGGCAAGCGACCAGGAGGATGAGCGCGGCGAGGCCGAGTTGATTCATGACCTCGGCGATTGGGTTAGCCGAGAGGAGTCCGTTGGCCGCCCGCCAGAGGATGACGCTGAGCGGCGCCGACGCGCCCACGTAGATCCCCGGCCCCAGCCACGGGTAGGGAGGATTGCGTTCGCGTGTGGCCGGGGCGGCTGGCTCGGCGATAGCCACGCGACTCAGTAGTTCCTGCGCAGGTTCATGCCCGCGTACAGATCGGCGACTTCACTGGCGTAGCCGTTGAACATCAGCGTCGGGCGGCGGCCCACTTCGCCAATCCGCCGCTCGGTCGCCTGACTCCAGCGCGGGTGATCGACCCCCGGATTGACATTGGCGTAGAAGCCGTACTCCTGGGGCGCCTGGAGCGCCCATGTCGTCCTCGGTTGATGTTCGACGAATCGGATGGTGACGATCGATTTCACGTTCTTGAAGCCGTATTTCCAGGGGACCACCAGTCGCAGTGGCGCGCCGTTCTGGCCGGGCATCACACGGCCATAGATCCCCGCGGCCAGGATCGTCAGGGGGTGCATGGCCTCGTCCATGCGCAGCCCCTCGACGTACGGCCAGTCGAGCAGGCGGTACTTCTGCTCGGGCAACTGCTGCGGATCGTGGAGAGTAACCATCTCGACGTACTTCGCGTTGCCGGTCGGTTCGACCCGTTTGATGAGGTCAGCGAGCGGAAAGCCGTTCCAGGGGATGACCATCGACCACGCCTCGACGCAGCGCATGCGGTATATCCGCTCCTCGAGCGGAAACCAGGAGAGGAGCGTGTCGATATCGACCGTCATCGGGTTGCGCACCTCGCCCTCGATCGACACTGTCCACGGACGCGGTTTCAGACTGTGCGCGGCCCGCGCGGGATCGCCTTTGTCCAGGCCGAGTTCGTAGAAGTTGTTGTAGGTGGTGATCGCCTGGTACGTCGTCACGGTTTCGCCGTCCGGTCCCACACGCACGACCGTCGGCGTGGGCGCGGGGACACCGGCGGATTCGACACCCTCCGCGCCCGTCGCGACCTCCCCGAGTGGCATCGTCAGCGGGGCATCGGGTGGTGGGCCGCGTCCGACGAGCCATTGAAAGGCGGTGCCGAAACCCAGGGCGGTCGCTCCGGCATAGACGCCGTTCTTGATGAAGGCACGGCGACGCAGATAGAGCGACTCGGGCGTGATTTCGCTCGGACGCGGATCGGTGGGCTGGTGCCGGCGGCGCATTGCCGGCAGTATACGGAGAGGCACCTTACCGGTCCCTTACAACGCTTGCCTCATCAAGCCACCGTGGAGCCAGACGACGCCGCGACGAACCGGGCCAGCCGAGCCGGGTCGAGGCGGCCCATGGTGCGGACGCCGCTACACACGTCCACTCCATAGGGCCGGACCCGAGCGATCGCTTCGGCGACGTTTTCGGGGTGCAGGCCGCCGGCGAGAAAGATCGGGATATCGAGCGCATCGCGGACTCGGCGGCTGACACTCCAGTCGTGGACGCGCCCGGTTCCGCCCAGCTCGCGGTGTGATCCTTCCGCCGACGCGGCCCCGGCGAAGACATTCCCCGAATCGAGGAGCAGCGCGTCGGCCTCCCGCGCGAGGTCACGCGCCTCTCTGACCGCGTCGTCGCTGCCGACGTGGAGCACCTGGACAATGCGGACACCCGGAAGCGCGGCGCGCACGCGGGTACGGATCGCGACGGAGACGGGTTCGACAATCTGCAGGACGTGAGGTCGGGCGGCGCGCGCCTGGGCAATGATCTCGTCCGCCGAAGTACGACTGGTCAGGAGAAAAGCATCGACACCCGGCGGTACGCCGCCCGCGAGATCGCGGATGAGATCATCGCCAATGACACCGGGGCCGCTCGGCATGGCGCTCACCAGACCCACCGCGGCCGCCCCAGCGGCGATCGCCAGATCCCGCTCAGCCCGGTCGGCGATGCAGCAGATCTTCACGCGGGGCCGTTGTGACGCGATCGCGGGGTGGAGTTCGGGTTCCATCGTCTCTGCTGGGAGCATAACCCTGCGAACGGCTGCGCGACGGCCTGGTCGGGAGGTTCCGCCACTCTCGCGCCAACGCACGGGCCGTTATCCCGCACGTGGGTTGGGGGCAACGACTGCATCACGTCGTCCCACCATGTACTTCTTCTCTTACCAATAAGATCGTCGCCGTAACCGTCGGGCTGTGGATAAGGGGACCCTCCTCTGGGCTGCCGATGGACAGTCGGCGCGGACAAGTCCGGGGTCTGGCCGGGACGCATTGGGGATCGCCGGCGGGACTTTTCCACTGATGCCGGCGCTTATCCACAGAATCTGGCCGTTTATCCACATAACTTACGTCAAGCCGCAGTATCGTCATTCCCGAATCGCACGCCCGCGCGAGGGCAGCGCCCCGGAGCAGCTACACCGAGAGGCCCTTCGGCCGCAACCCTCGCTTACATAAACTGGATGCAGACCGGGTTCGGCACCTCAACCGGATCGAGCGCGGTCAGCCGCCCGGTCGCATCGTCGATCCGGAACGGAACGATCGTGTCGCTGTTCTGATTGGCGGCGTAGAGGAACCTCCCGGTCGGGTCGGTCTGGAAGTTCCGCGGCGTGCGGCCGCCCGTCGACTGATGGCCGACGAGGGTGATGCGGCCGGTCTCCTGGTCGATGGCATGGATGGCGAGACTGTCGTTCCCGCGGTTCGAGGTGTAGACGTAGCGGCCACCGGGCTCGACGAGGATCTGGGCGGTGGAGTGGCGATCGCCCGGCGCTCCCGTGGGAAGAGTGGGCTCGGACTGGATCACGGCCAGTTCGCCAGTATCCACGTCGTAGGTGCAGGCGTTCACGGTCATGTTCTGCTCGCCGTTGACGTAGGCGAACCGGCCGCTCGGGTGAAAGGAGACGTGCCGCGGACCCGCTCCGGGAGGCATCGCCAGGAACGGGGGATCTGAGGCGCGGACGGTTCCGCTCTCGGTATCGAGGTAGTAGAGCATGACCTTGTTGATGCCTTTGTCGCACACGACGATCCGCTCGCCGAACGGATCGGCCATCACGCAGTGGGCGTGCGGGCCCTCGTGGTACTGATGGGCGCCGTGGCCGTAGTGCTGGACGATATGGCTGGCCGGTTGCAGCCGCCCGTCCGCCTCGATCGGCAGGACACCGAGGGTGCCGGACTCGTGGTTGGCGACGAGGAGGAAGTTGCCACTGGAGTCGACGCAGAGGTAGCACGGATCGCCACCGCCGCTCGGCTGGCGGCTCAGGAGGCTCAGATTCCCGGACGCCTGATCGATCGCGTAGGAGGCGACGCCGCCGCTCAACTGGCCCTCGTACTCCTTCGTCTCGATGACGGCGAAGAGGAAGCGTCGCGAAGGGTGGACGCAGACCCAGGAGGGGTTAGCGATATCGCCAACGGTGAGGCGGTGGTGGAGCGCGCCGGTGGTGGGGTCCTGACGCATCACATAGATGCCCTTCGACTTGCCGGGCGCGGTGTAGGTGCCTACGAAGACGGTGCGTTCCGGTGCCATCCTGAGTCTCTCCTCGTTCTGCCCCGCGGCCGCGGTGGCCGCTGCGGAATGTACCACCTGCGCGCACCGCGTCCGGGCGCATCTCCGCGCGACGGTGCACGCAGCGGTGCGCCGCGAATTGCCGGGTTCCTGCAGACCCGTACCTAGAATGGCGAGATGGCGTTCGACGCGGCGCGGGCGATCGCCCGCGGAGGCGATGGCGGGGCGGGGGCAATCTCATTCCGGCGCGAGAAATTCGTGCCCGAGGGCGGCCCTGATGGGGGCGATGGCGGGCGCGGCGGGTCGGTCTTCATCGTCGCCGATCGGAGCGCGAGCACGTTGCGGTCGCTCCAGCGTAAGCGTCACCTGACCGCCGCGTCGGGTGGGCGGGGTGCGAAAGCGGAGCGGCACGGCGCGCGGGGCGCGGACCTGCGCGTTGTCGTGCCGACGGGAACGATGGTGTACGACGAGGCCGCGGGGACGCTCCTCGCCGACCTGACGCTGCCCGGCCAGGACGTGATGGTCGCGCGCGGCGGCCGCGGCGGACTGGGAAACCGCCACTTCGCGACCTCGACGAACCAGGCGCCGCGCCACGCGCAGAAGGGCGAGCCGGGCGAGGAACGGCGCATTCGCCTCGAACTGAAACTGGTCGCGGACGTGGGGATCGTCGGTCTGCCGAATGCGGGAAAGTCCACGCTCCTGGCCGCGCTGACCCGGGCAAGGCCTGCGATCGCCGACTATCCGTTCACGACGCTGGAACCGAACCTCGGGGTGGTCGATCTCGACGACGACCCGTTCGTTTTGGCGGATATCCCCGGCCTCATCGAGGGCGCGCACCGCGGCATCGGCCTGGGACACTCGTTTCTTCGCCACGTTGAACGGGCCCGTGTCTTCGTCCATGTGCTCGACGCGAGTGCCGAGGATCCGCTCGCCGCCTACGCGACCATCGAGAACGAACTGGCACTTTACGACGTGGATCTGCGGGATCGGCCGCGGGTCGTCGCGCTCAACAAGATCGACCTGCCCGAGGCGGTCACGGCTCTTGCATCGCTGCAGGCCCACTTCGCGATGGAGGGACTCCCCTGCATCGCCATCTCGGCGGCGACAGGGGAGAACTGCGTCGCACTCGCCCGCGAGGCACGCCGGGTGTTGCGCGCCGAGCAGGCGAAGCCGCCGCCCCCCCTCGCGACCGAGGAGTTGCCCGTCCTCCGCCCCCGCGCGGACGAGACATTCACGGTGAAGGCGGAGAAGGATGGGTATCGGGTCAGCGGGCGTCGGGTCGAAAGAGCGGTAGCGATGACCGACCTGGCGAACGAGGAGGCGGTCGACTTCCTCTGGCGGGTGCTGGGGCGGACCGGCGTGACGGCCGCACTCGAGCGGGCGGGGGCGACGGCGGGAGTCTCGATCCGGGTGGGGTCGGACGAATTGCCGTACCGGGGTTAAGGGCTCCTTACTGCGAAAGTCCCCCACGACCGGCCTTCGATCCGACATGCTGGAACCAGGGTTGGGTGATAGAGTCGTACGTAGACGGATGAGGTATCGTACGAGGAGGCGATGGCCGTGGCTTTGACAGCATCTGCTCTCCGGCAGAACGTCTATCGGCTTCTGGATGGTGTTCTCGAGACCGGCGTGCCTCTCGAGATTGAGCGCCACGGACGCCGGCTGCGCATCATCGCCATCGACGCACCCCGCCGCACGGATCGACTGATCGCCCGCCCCGACGCGATCATCGGCGATCCGGACGAGCTTGTCGAGATGGACTGGTCAGCGGAGTGGCAGCCAGATGATCCTGATTGACACACACGTGTTCATGTGGTTGTTCGCCAGTGATCGAACCCGACTCCCGCAACCCGTTTTGGATCGCATTGATAGCGAACGGCCGGGGTTGTCGCCGTTCGTCCGGCTCGAATTGGCCTACCTCCATCAGGTTGGACGGATCCGCTACGAGCCCACGCTGATGGTCAATGATCTTGTCGCGCGCATCGATCTCGAGGTCCTGGACATTTCCGCGGCATCCGTCTGCCGAACGGCCGAGTCGGTGACCTGGACCCGCGATCCATTCGATCGCCTGCTTGCCTCCCACGCGATCGTTGTCCAGGCACCCCTGTTGACGCGCGACCGTAGGTTACGGGAGCACCTGAGTCTCGCCTGGTGGAGCGACCGGTAAGCTCGGTGGAACGTCTTCGCCTGTCCTGGGCTTGTCCCGCACCTGTCCACAGGAAGTCCAGTTGGGATCTTCTGGCTACTGCGGTACTCAAGACGAGGGGGAGGTGACTTTCGGGACTTTGCCCCGAAACCCGACCGAGTTCGCCGCGGCGATGCTGGCAGGCCACAACGCATCGGAAGGCAGCAATCGGAACGCTGGAAAGATCGGCGTCCATCGGTTCGGGCACCCGCGAAGACCGGGTCGCCGGCCGACGCGTTGGGCTGGAGCTCTGAAGGACGGCTGAGGTCCGCCGGCTCAGCGCGTGCCGGCGACCGTCCCGAAACCGGCCAGAGCGAGGTGCTCCGTGCGGAGGCGGGCGAGTTCGTCGGTCGGCAGGCCGTCCACCGCGGCGAGAGGGATCGCCTCGCCGGCGCGGATCGCCCGCCGCAGCGTGACGCCCTCGGCCCAGCCGAGCGGCAGAAGCTCCTCACCGGCGACAATCTCCACGAGGTCGATCTGGCCGCGGACGAGCGCGCCGCCCGAGCCATCCAGAACCGCGCCGGCAGGCAGGTCGCGCTTCGCGCAGGCGAGGACCTCCGCGACGGTGCGGCGCGATGGCGCGGCGGTCGGTCGACCAAACAGGACCGCCTCGGCGACCGACATGGGCGTTTCGATGCCGCACAGGTGATAGGGCCGCCAGAACGCGGCGTAGCGGCGATCCTCGCTGGCGGGCAGGCGATAGAAGGCGAGATCCTCGTTCAAGAGTGGCTCATCCGTCGTGACGACGACGAACACCCCGTTGGTCAGGTGGTCGGGCAGGAGGCTGACCCCATCGGCAGCGACCGCGTTGGCGAGCTCGACGACACCGGTCCGCGAGAGGAGGCCGCCTTCGGCCGCCGGGCGGAAGAGGCGGGGCAGGTCGGCAACGCCGGCGGAGGGCTCGTGCATGCCCCGACGGTCGGGGATCAGGCCGGTCGCGTTGGCGAGTGCGCACATTTCGATCTGCGCCTTCGAGCCATCGCGGAACGAGTTGTACATCTTCGGGTTGAACATCCGGCGTTCGACGATCTCCGGGTCGTAGCCGTAGCGGGCGAAGGCCTCCTCGGGGATGCCGGTCGGGTCGGCTGGGTGCATGCGCGTCCCGCGCCCGGCGGCGACGATCGTGTAGCCGGCTGCGCGTGCCCAGTCGACCATGCGCGCGGTGGTGGCCGGCTGGTCGCCATCGGCGAGGGTGTAGACGACCCCCGCGCGTCGCGCGCGGTCGGCGAGGGCGCCGCCATAGAGGACGTCGGCCTCGACGGTGACCATAACGACGTGCTTTCCCGCCTCGATCGCGCGCATCGCGACCCGGGCGGCGATCTCGGTACGGCCGGTCGCCTCGACGACGACGTCGACCGGCGCGGAGAGCGCGGCGGAAAGATCGTCGGTGAGGCAGCAGGCCCCGGCGACGATGGCCTCGGCGCGGACACCCTGGACGACGCGACCCTCATCGCCGCTGGTGCCGGCGCGGGCGGCCATCTGTCGGCTCGCCTGGCGGAGGTCGCAGATGACAGAGAGACGCACTCCAGGCATCTGGCCCAGTCCGGCGGCGACGGTCGTTCCGAACCGGCCTGCGCCGATCAGGGCGACGCGCACGGGCCGACCCTCCGCCTCGCGGCGGGCGAGGCCTTCGCGGATGCCGCGCGCGTCGAGGTCGGTGACGCTCACGGGGTCAGTGTATCGTCCTCTGCCGCGTCCACCCCACGGGTCTCCGCGGAGTCCGGCGCGCGATGGGTGGAGTCGTCCGCACCGCCCCGATGGCCACCGGCGCATGCACCCCTCACCGTCA
>Ga0194131_10002252_pt1 | contig 31928 bp, 33 predicted proteins | sample TA2KigO120mmetaG_FD_148631 | JGI IMG/M metagenome (GOLD analysis project Ga0194131, IMG submission 148631) | Freshwater microbial communities from Lake Tanganyika, Tanzania - TA2015053 Kigoma Offshore 120m | ecosystem: Environmental > Aquatic > Freshwater > Lake | place: Tanzania: Lake...
GCCGCGGCGCGGGAAGCCGCGGCGGTGATCGCGCCGCGAGTGCCGCACGAGGTCCGTCGTCGCCCGGTGAGGCGCAGCGTCGCGTCCGCGGCGCTGCTGGTGCTCGGCCTCACCGGCGCGTGCGGGCGCATCGGCTCGCCGCGCCCGCCCGAGTACGTGATCCCCCTGCCGGCGCCGTCGGTGACGGTCGAGGACACCGCCGAGGGAGTCAAGGTCGGCTGGAAGCGCCCGAAGGAGTACGTCGGGGGCGATGCACTCGACGACCTGGCGGGCTTCCGCGTCGATCGCATCTGCCGGCCGGACGGCACGCGATCCGTGGTCGCGACCGTACCGGTCGAGGACCAGCAGCGCTTCCGCAAGACGCCGTCGTTCTCCGTGCTCGACGCCGACGCACCCGCGGGCGAGACCTGTCGCTACCAGGTGTTCGCGTTCACCTTCGACGAGTACACGAGCCCGCCCGCCGAGAGCGCGGACTTCATCCGGCCGTTCCCCGGCAGCAGGCCCTGAGCAGCGGGCTCGCAGCCCGCCGGCCGGGTCGCGATCCGGACTCGCGCTGTCACGCCGAGGCTGGGTGCACCAAACTAGTCCAGCGGCTCCTCGCACTCGGTGCGCAGGATGTCGTCGAGCGTCTCGCGGCGCGACATCAGCACCGGGCGGCCGTCCTTCCACCAGACCTGCGGCACGCGGCCGAGCGAGTTGTAGTTCGAGCTCATCGACGCGCCGTAGGCGCCCGCGTCGCGCAGCAGCACCAGGTCGCCGATCCGCGGCGTCGGCAGCTCGCGCGGCTCGATGAGCTCGCCCGCGTCGCGCGTGAACACGTCGCCTGACTCGCACAGGGGCCCCGCCACCGCGAGCGGTGCGACGGGTCCGGGCTCGGCGCTCGCCACCTCGATGCGGTGGAACGAACCGTACATCGCCGGGCGCACGAGGTCGCAGAAGCCCGCGTCGACCATGACGAAGGTCTGCCCCCGGCCCTTCTCGTTGGTCCGCGTGCCCTTGATGTCGGTGACGCGCGCCACGAGTGTCGCCGACGGGGCCACGAAGAAGCGGCCCGGCTCGATCTCGACACGCACGTCGCGCCCGGCGCGCTCGCAGAAGAGCGTGCGCGACTCGCGCAGGATGCGGCCGAGCGGTGCTAAGTCTGCGACGGCGGTCGGGTCACGGTACGAGTGCGGGATGCCGCCGCCGACGTTCACCGCGCTGCAGTCGGGCAGCTTCGGCAGCAGGTCTGCCATCACCAGCGCGAGGCGCTGCAGGTTGGCGTACAGCTCGTCGATCTGCGGTCCGCTGCCGACGTGCGCGTGCAGCAGCGCGATCGGCAACCCGGCAGCCTTCGCATCGGCGGCGACGCGCGCGACGTCGTCGATCCACACGCCGTGCTTCGAGCTCGGCCCGCCGGTGTCGCAGGCCTGCACGTGGCCGTGGCCGAAGCCGGGATTGATGCGCAGCCCGATCGGTCCCCGATGGCCGGCCGAGGCGAGCTCACGGATCTGCCCGGGCGAGCCGACGTTCGGCAGGACGCCCTCCTCGCGCACCACGGCGAGCGCGTTGTCGCGGAAGACGTCCGCGGTCAGCAGCACGACCGGCGGATTCGCACCCATCGCGAAGCCGGCGCGCTTTGCGCGCAGCACCTCGTTGCCCGAAACCGCGTCGATCCAGATGCCGGCGCGCGCGATCTCCTCGAGGACCAGGTGTGCGGAGCACGCCTTCATCGCATAGCGCGCCTGCAGGCCCGGGGACGCGGTCTGCTCCTTCACCAGCGCGATGCGGCGCGCGACCGCGTCGGCTTCGTAGAGATAGAACGGCGTGCCCACCTTCCTGGCGAGACGCTCGACGTCGGTACGGGACGGGGCCTGGCTCGACTGGCTCATCTCCGTTTGAGTGCCACCCCGGGCGATCGCGTTCAAGGCGCGCCGCGGACGCATCGACGGCCGTCGAAAGGTCGGGCTCGGCGCACACGGTCATTCTGTGGCACCCCCCGGGCGACGCTGGTAGAGAGGCCGACGTGCGCCTCCCCTTCACGAAGATGCACGGCATCGGCAACGACTACGTCTACGTCGACGCCTTCGTGCACCGCGTCGGCGATCCGGCCCGCGTCGCTCGGCTCGTCTCACCGCGCAAGACCGCGATCGGCTCCGACGGCCTGATCCTGATCTGTCCTTCGGACTCCGCCGACTGCCGCATGGAGATGTACAACGCCGACGGCAGCCGCGGCGAGATGTGCGGCAACGGCGTCCGATGCGTCGCGAAGTACGCCTTCGAGCACGGACTCGCGCCGAAGGAGCGCATGGCCATCGAGACCGACGCCGGCATCAAGATCGTCGACTTGACCGTGCGCGAAGGCGAGGTCGAGAGCGTCACCGTCGACATGGGTGAGCCGATCCTCGACGGCCCGCGGATCCCGGTCCGCGCCGACGGGCGCGTGATCGAGGCGCCGCTCGCGATCGACGGCACCTCGCACACCGTCACCTGCGTCTCGATGGGCAACCCGCACGTAATCCTGTTCGTCGACGACACCGCAACGGCACCGGTTCACACGCTGGGGCCGCGCATCGAGACCGATCCGTTCTTCCCGAGGAAGGTCAACGTCGAGTTCATTCAGCTGCTCGAGAACGCTCCGTCGAGCCGGCTGCGCATGCGCGTGTGGGAGCGCGGGTCGGGGGAGACGTCGGCGTGCGGCACCGGCGCCTGCGCGGCAGCGGTCGCCGCGGCGCTCACCGGTCGAGGCCGGCGCCGCGTCGAGATCGAGCTGCTCGGCGGCAACCTGCAGATCGAATGGCGCGAGAGCGACGGGCACGTGATGATGACGGGCCCCGCGACCGAGGTGTTCTCGGGGGAGATCGAGGTATGAGCGGCGATTCTTCCTGGATGCGCGGCTCGATGGTCGCGCTCGCGACGCCCTTCGCCGACGGCAAGGTGGACTACGCCGCGCTCGAGGAGCTCGTGGAGTGGCAGATCGCGAGCGGGCAGACGGCCCTGGTACCGTGCGGCTCGACCGGCGAGTCGGCGACGATGAGCCACGCGGAGCACTCCGAAGTCGTCTCGGCGGTGATCAGGACCGCGGCCGGCCGCGTCCCGGTGATCGCCGGCACCGGGTCGAACGCAACCACCGAGGCGATCGAGCTCACGCGCGCGGCAGAGCGTGCCGGCGCACAGGCCGCACTGCTGATCTCGCCCTACTACAACAAGCCCACGCAGGACGGCATCGTCGAGCACTACCGTGCGGTCGCGAACGCGAGCGGGTTGCCGCTGATCGTCTACAACATCCCGGGGCGCACCGGGTCGACGATCGAGCCCCAGACCCTGAAGCGCCTGTCCGACATCGACCGCGTCGCCGGCGTGAAGGAAGCGACCGGCTCACTCGACCGGGTGATCGACACCATCGCCGCCTGCGGCGACCGCTTCGTCGTGCTCTCCGGTGAGGACTCGCTGACCGTGCCCATGATCGCGATGGGCGCCCGCGGCGTCATCTCCGCGGCCGCGAACGTGATCCCGAAGGAGATGGCGCAGCTCACCGAAGCCGCCCTCGCCGGTCGCCACGACGAGGCGCGCCGGGTGTCGTACCAGGCTCTCCCGGTGATCCGCGCATGCTTCCTCGAGACCAACCCGATCCCGGTGAAGGCCGCGCTGTCGATGCTGGGCCGCTGCCGCGACGAGCTGCGCCTGCCGCTGCTGCCGATGACCGCCGGTCCGCGCGAGCAGCTCCGGACGACGCTGGTCGCAGCGGGCGTCCTCCGATGAGCACGACGCTGGTCGCAGCGGGCGTCCTCCGATGAGCACGACGCTGGTCGCAGCGGGCGTCCTCCGATGAGCACGACGCTGGTCGCAGCGGGCGTCCTCCGATGAGCGCCACGCGGGTTCCGGTGGTGATCGCGGGCGCCGCAGGGCGCATGGGGCGCACGCTGGTGGCGCTCGCGGCGAGCGATCCGGCGCTCGAGCTGCGAGGCGGGTTCGAGATGGCAGGCCACCGCGACCTCGGCGCCGACATCGGGCGCATAGCCGGCATCCCGGACGTCGGCGTCGCGCTGGCATCGGACCTCCCGCCGGAACCCCTCGAGAGAGCGGTGCTGATCGACTTCACGGCGCCGGCGGCGTCGATCGCCCACCTGCGCACCGCGGCGGAGCGCGGCTTCGGCGTCGTCCTCGGAACCACGGGCTTGACCGCCGAGCAGCAAGCGGAGGTCGAGCGGCTCGCCACGCGGGCCGCCTGCATGCAGGCGCCCAACATGAGCCTCGGGGTGACCGTCCTGCTCGGGCTCGTCGAGCAGGCCGCGCAGCTCCTCGGCGCCGGCTTCGACATCGAGATCAGCGAGACCCACCACCGCCGCAAGAAGGACTCTCCTTCGGGAACCGCGCTTGCGCTTGCTCGCGCGGCCGCCAGCGGCCGGGATGCGAAGCTCGAGGACTGGGCGGTCTACGGACGCGAGGGCATGATCGGCGAACGCCCCACCGAGCAGATCGGGATCATGGCGCTCCGCGGCGGCGACGTGGTCGGTGACCACACCGTCCACTTCTACGGAACCGGAGAGCGGGTGGAGATCTCGCACCGGGCGCAGAGCCGCGAGTGCTTCGCGGCGGGCGCCCTGCGTGCCGCCGCGTGGCTCGGCGGCCGCGCACCGGGCCTGTACACGATGCGCGACGTGCTCGGGCTCGCCCGGCCTCAGTAGCGCTGGCTGCGAGCGCCGCCGCCGCGCCCCTCGGGCACGGGACGGGCCTCGTTCACCGTCAGTGCGCGGCCGTTGAGCTCCTGGCCGTTCCACACGGTGATGGCCTTCTGGCCTTCGGCCGCAGAGCCCATCTCGACGAAGCCGAAGCCGCGCGACTGCCCGGTCTCACGATCGGTGATGACGCGCGCCGACGTGACCGTGCCGACCTCCCCGAATACCCTCTCGAGGTCGTCGCTGGTGACGTTGTAGGGCAGATTTCCGATGAAAAGCCGCACCGTGTCGCTCCTGATCCGCGCGTGGGGGATGCCCACGCCCGCCGCGAAGCCGCATCGTCGCGCTCCGCGACCCGCCGTCGTTCCAAGCGGCGCGTCGCGGCGGACATTAGTCCCGATGCATGCTGTCGACAAGCGATGCTTGCGTTGGCCCGGGCGAAGAAGAAGGGCTCTCGCGGCAGGTTGTAGGGTCGACCCAATTTCGGTAAGGACAATTGCCCCGGGCCCGACGAGGCCTCCGATCGGAGGTCGGGGTGGCATGGCAGGCGGGGGGGGGGAGCGACGAGATGCCGCACCGCGCCTTCATTGGCGTCGGGTCGAATCTGGGTGACCGCAAGGCGAACATTGCCGAGTCCCTCGATCGGGTCGGCAAGCTCGCGGGTTCCCGTATCGTCCGGACCTCCTCGCTCTACGAGAGCGAGCCGCACGGCAACGCCAAGACCTGGTTCGTCAACGCGGCGTTCGAGCTCGAGACCGACTTCAGCCCCGCCCAGCTGCTCAAGAAGCTCAAGGCCATCGAGGAAGTGATGGGCCGCAAGCGCGTGAAGGGCAAGAAGTGGGGCTCGCGCATCATCGACCTGGACATCCTGTTCTTCGACAGCGAGGTGGTGTCGTCGAAGACCCTGAAGATCCCGCATCCCGAGCTGGCGAAGCGGCGCTTCGTTCTGCTGCCCCTGGCCGAGGTGGCACCGCAGGTGATGCACCCCGAGCTCGGGCAGACGGTCTCGCAGACCCTCGCGGCCTCGAAGGACACGAAGCGGGTGGTGCTGCTGCCGCCGAATTAGTTTCAACGAGGGGGCACGCCCCCCGGGCGTTGAAACGAGGAGGCACGCGCCCCCTCGCCCTGCGCGGCGAAGCCGCGCAGGGGCCCACTCCCGGCGCTCCCTTCGGTCGGCCGTGCGCAAGGCGCACGGAACCCGGGCCGGGCTCTCGCCCGCGGGTACGCACCGAATTTGTTTCGACGAGGGGCACGCGCCCCCTCGCCCTACGCGGCAAAGCCGCGCAGGGGCCCACTCCCCGCGCTCCCTTCGGTCGGCCGTGCGCGGAGCGCACGGAACCCGAGCTAGGCTTCGACCCGCGGGCCCGCACCCCCGCGTTTGCAACGGGCGCGGTGCCGCCTGCGGGTTTGCATGGGGGCGACTCGGGTTCCCCTGCTAGCTGCCCTGCTCGAGCGCCGCGCGCGCCGTCGCAGCGGCGGTCCGAAACGCGGTGACGCGGGCCGCGATCACGGCGCCCGCTTGCCCGCTCGACAGGACGTCGGGGTCTGCGACCAGGGCGCCGTAGGCGTCGAGAGCCGCGGAGAAGGCTCGCAGCGACGCACGGTCCGGATATCGGGCCTGGGCGACACGGGCGAACTCACGGGCCCGCTCCAGCGGGTAGGTGAACTCGCCCCAGTCCTGCGCGGGGATCGTGCGTTCGTCCTGCGCCAGCGCCTCGAGCTTGGCTGCGTAGAGACCCAGCACCTCGAGGTGCTTCTCCATCAGCCCCGGGTAGCGGCGCCCGAAGCAACCCGTCGCAGCGAGCGCCGCGACCAGCACGAGGGCCACGCGCATCGCCGGAGCTACCTTGACCGTCCGCACCCCGGCCCTTAGCATGAACGCGACGTCTGCGGAATCATGTCGGCACTGCCCCCGATCTACTTCGAGCGTCTGCTCGAGGATTCGCCGGATATCATCGTCGCGGTCGACAAGCATGGCGTCATCGTCTTCTTCAACGACGGCGCGCGGACCGCGCTGGGATATCTGCCCGACGAAGTTCTCGGCAAGCACGTCCAGATCTTCTACCCGACCGAAGAGGACGCCAAGGCCGTCATGCGGGCGATGCGCGACGACACCGTGGACTCCCCGGGGAAGGTCCGCAACTTCCAGACGACGTTCGTCACGCGCTCCGGTGATCGGCTGAACGTCGCGATCTCCGGGGCGCTGATCCACGACGAGCACGGGAACCAGATCGGCTCGATCGGATTCGCGAAGGATCTCGCCGAGATCCAGCGACACGACCAGCTCGCGACGCTCGGTGAGATCGCGATCGGCGTGGCGCACGAGATCAACAACCCGCTGTTCGCCGTCCTGAACAACGTCTCGCTGATCGGCGCGGACATCCGCCGCATGCAGGACGACACGCTGTACGACGTGCAGGCGGAGCGCCTCGACTCGATCGAGAGCAGCGTCAACAAGATCCAGCGCGCCGTCAATCGTCTGGCCGAGATGGCCGACGGCGGCACCTACGGCACGCGCGAGTACCTTCCCGGCACGCAGATGGCCGACCTGCGCAGCCCGGGACCGGAAGGTCCGGTACCGGCACGCATCGTGCCACGTGCGGCGGCGCCGGGCAGAGGCCCGCTGTGCGGGCTGCGCGTGCTGGTCGCCGACGACGATCTCGCCGTCTGCCACTCGGTCGCGGACGTCCTGCGTGGCGCGGGCTCGGACGTGACGACCGTCGCGTCCGGCCGCGAGGCCCAGGTCGAGCTGACCCGCGGGAGGTACGACCTGGTCCTGAGCGACGTTGTCATGCCGGACGTCGACGGATACGACCTCTACATGCACGTCCGCGAGCACTATCCCGCGATCCCGGTCGTGCTGATGACGGCGTTCTTCTACGACCGCGACCACATCATCAAGCGCGCCAAGGTCGCCGGCCTCGCCGGGGTGATCTTCAAGAAGCCGGTCGATCCGGAGCGCTTGATCGCCACGGTCCGCGAGCGCTGCAGGCTCGAGGCCTCCTGATGGCGATCCGCATCAACCGCGTCTACACGCGCACCGGCGACAAGGGAACCACGCATCTGGTCGGCGGCGACGAGGTCCGAAAGGACTCGCCGCGCATCGAGGCGTTCGGCACCGTGGACGAGCTGAACGCGATTCTCGGGCTCGCACGCACGTTCAACGAGCAGACGATCGCGTCGGGGGCCACCGGGCGCGCCGGCGAGGCCGCGCGCGAGATCGAGACCATCCTGATGGGGTTGCAGAACGAGCTGTTCGATCTGGGCAGCCAGCTCGCGACACCCCCGGGCTCCGAGTACCCGGGCATGCTCGTCGTCGGCGACGCCGAGGTGACCGGGCTCGAGAAGTGCATCGACCGCCGCCAGGAGGACCTGAAGCCGCTCGAGTCGTTCATCCTGCCGGGCGGCGGCACCGTCGCGGCGTTTCTGCATCAGGCGCGCACGGTTTGCCGGCGCGCGGAGCGGCGCGTGATCGAGCTGTCCCACGTCGAGAGCATCGACACGGGCGCGATCCGTTACCTGAACCGCCTGTCGGACCTCCTGTTCGTCCTGTCGCGCTGGGTCGCGCTCCACAGCGGCACGCCCGAATACCTCTGGGAGCGCGGACTCCGGCTCGGCAGGAAGCCGGCGCGCCAGGAGTAGCCACGCATGTCTTCCGAGCCACGGCTCTACCTCCGACAGATCGAGGTGGGCCCGATGCAGAACTTCGTCTACCTCGTCGGCGACCGCGAGAAGCGCGAGTGCGTCGTGATCGACGCCGCCTGGGACATCGACGCGATCGTCGACTACGCGCAGCGTGACGACATGAAGATCGTCGCCGGGCTGGTCACGCACTTTCACCCGGACCATCTCGGTGGCGCGATGATGGGGATGGAGATCCAGGGCGCCGCGGAGCTGATCGCGAAGCTGCCGGTCAAGATCCACCTGCACAAGAGCGAGGCTCCGTTCGCGAACCGCATCGCCGGGCTCGCCAACTCCGACATGGTGCTGACGGAAGCGGGCGACGTGACGAAGGCCGGCGACCTCGAGATCAGGTTCCTGCACACGCCGGGGCACACGCCGGGCTCGCAGTGCTTCCTGGTCGACGGCAACCTCGTGTCGGGGGACACGCTGTTCATCGGGTCGTGCGGCCGCGTCGACCTGCCCGGCTCGAGCCCGGAAGACCTCTTCCACAGCCTCAACGGCACGCTCAAGGTCCTGCCGCCGGAGACCGTCCTCTACCCCGGCCACAACTATTCCGACCGGACCACGTCGACGATCGGCGACGAGCGTCGGCGCAACCCCTACATGCGCTTCGAGAGGCTGCAGGACTTCCTCTCCGTGATGGGATACTGACGCCCCCCGGGGTTGAGACACGCGCGCGCCATCGATAGGAACGCCGCGCAGACAGGAGGATCACGATGGCCACGCAGAAGATCTACGAGCTCGGCGACATGCCTCCGCTCGGCACCGTGCCGGAGGAGATGTACGCGCAGCTCATCCGTCAGGACCGCTTCGGCGAGCCCATGAAGGGCTTCGCGATCGAGCGCGTACCGATGCCCGCCCTGCGGCCCGACGACGTGCTGGTCTACGTCATGGCGGCCGGCATCAACTACAACAACGTCTGGGCCTCGCTCGGCTCGCCGATCGACGTGATCAGGGCGCGCGAGCGCGAGGGCGACACGACCGGCTTCCACATCGGCGGCAGCGACGCGTCGGGAATCGTCTACGCCGTCGGATCGGATGTCTCGAACGTCAAGGTCGGCGACCGCGTCGTCGTGCACTGCGGCTCGTGGGACCGGAACGATCCGGTCGCGAAGTCCGGCGGCGACCCGATGTACGGTCCCACGTTCCGCATCTGGGGATACGAGACCAACTGGGGCAGCTTCGCCCAGTTCACGCGCGTGCAGGCGCACCAGTGCCTGCCGAAGCCGAAGCACCTGACCTGGGAGGCGGCGGCGGCCTACATGCTCGTCGGCGCGACCGCGTACCGCATGCTGATGGGCTGGGCGCCGCACCAGGTCGAGAAGGACGACGTCGTGCTGGTCTGGGGCGGCGCCGGCGGCCTCGGCTGCCAGGCGATCCAGATCGCGGCGGCGCGCGGCGCGATCCCTGTCGCGGTGATCTCCGGCGAGGAGAAGCACGACTTCTGCGTCAAGCTCGGCGCCAAGGGCACGATCAACCGCAAGAAGTTCGACCACTGGGGCATGATGCCGCACTGGAAGGACACCGAGGCGTACAACAAGTGGCTCAAGGGCGCACGCGCCTTCGGCTCGGCGATCTGGGACGTCGTCGGCTCGCGCAAGAGCCCGCGCATCATCTTCGAGCACCCGGGCGAGGACACCGTGCCGACGTCGGTGCTCGTCTGCGACACCGGCGGCATGGTCGTGATCTGCGCCGGCACCACCGGCTACAACGCGGTCGCCGACCTGCGCTACCTGTGGATGCGCCAGAAGCGCCTGCAGGGCTCGCACTTCGCGAACGACGAGCAGTCGGCGGCGCTCAACGACCTGGTGATCCAGAAGAAGGTCGACCCCTGCCTGTCCGAGGTCGGCGGCTTCGACGACATTCCGCGGGTCCACCAGGCGATGTACGAGAACCGGCACCCGCACGGGAACATGGCGTGCCTGGTCGGTGCGCCGCGCACCGGCCTCGGCGCGGGGGAATAGCGCATCCGCGCCTGAACCGCGCGACCGAACAGGGGAGCGTCGCGCGCACGGCAGCCGTCCGGCTGCGCCGCGAGGGAGCCGGGTGCGCGCGCCGCCCTTGCGGCGCTATCCCTCACCGCCACCCAGCGTCAGCCGGACGTCGACGTCGCTGATGTCCGGAATCTCCTCCACGAGGTAGGCGCGCAGCCGCTTCTTGATGCGCTCCTCGAGCTGGCGCACGCGCTCCCGGCTGATGCCGTACTTCTCGCCGATCTCCTGCAGCGTGAGCGGCTCTTCGGCGACCATGCGCAGGTCGAAGATCACCTTCTCCTTGTCGCGCAGCGTTCTGCCGAACTGGTGGATCTTGTCGGTGATGAGGGCGCGCACCTCGGCCTCGCCGACGCGCGCTTCCGTGTCGCTACTCCGCGAGAGGAAGTCGAGCATCGTCGCGTCGCCGTCCTCGCCGATCGGTGCGTCGACCGAGACGTCGCGCCCGGAAAGGCGCTGCTCCATCTCGACCACTTCCGACTTCTTCACCGACAGGCGCTCGGCGATCAGATCGGGGTCGGGACGGAAGCCCTCGCGCTCTAGGCGGTCCTTCTCGCGCTGCAAGTTGAAGAAGAGCTTGCGTTGCGCCTGCGTGGTGCCGAGCTTGACGAGACGCCAGTTGTTCATGACGTAGCGGATGATGTACGCGCGGATCCACCAGATCGCGTACGACGGGAAGCGCACGCCACGGTACGGGTCGAAGTTCTTGACGGCCTCGAGCAGGCCGATGTTCCCCTCCTGCACCAGGTCCAGCAGGTTCTTGAACGCCTGCTGGTACTGCCGTGCGATCATCACCACGAGGCGCAGGTTCGCCGTCACCAGCCGTGCCGCTGCCGCGCGGTCTCCTTCCTCGCGCCAGCGCACCGCGAGATCGTGCTCCTCGCCCTGATCGAGCAGCGGGTGACGCCGCACCTCCGCGAGGTAGCGCTGCAGCGGATCCGTCGGGACGAGCGCGCCGCCGGCCTCGCGCGGCTCCACCCCGCCGGCGTCCTGGACGACGCGCGGCAACCGCTCCTCGACGTCCACGTCGTCCGGCTCGACGGTCTCCGCCTCGAGGATCTCGGGCTCGTCCTCGACCAGCTCCGGCTCGATCTCCTCCGCCGGTTCGCTCTCTTCCTCCACGGGCGCGGCCTCGATCGACCGCGACGGCTCGGTCTGGCCGGCGGCGCGCACGCGCTTCGGCTTCGCGGACCGCTTCTCCTTCACAGCGCGAGCCCGTGGCGCGGGCTTCGCTGATACGCGGTCTCGAGCTGCTGCACGGCCTCGCCCACCTTGTCGGCGCGATCGGGCACGTGAACCATCGCGCGCACGTAGAAGTCGCCGCGGGCGCCACCGTGCAGATCCGGCACGCCCTTGCCCCGGAGACGCAGCCGCCGTCCGCTCTGCGTGCCCGGCGGGATCTTGAGCGACACGTCGCCGTCGGGCGTCGGCACGTTGATCGAAGCCCCGAGCAACGCTTCGCCGACCGTGATCGGGACCTCGAGCGCGAGATCCCGTCCCTTCCGCTCGAGAAGCGGGTGCTCGTTCACCTCGACCACGATGTAGATGTCACCCGCCGGCGCACCGTGGCTGCCCGCTCCGCCCTTCCCCGCGACGCGCACGCGGGAGCCCGTCTCGACGCCGGCCGGGATCTTGACGTTCAGCCGGACGCTCGCCTCGAGAATACCGTCGCCACCGCACCGCGTGCAGGGCTGGCCACCGGCGCCCACGGCCGCGCCGCCACACGCAGGGCAGGTTTCGGGCCGGCGCAGGCTGATCGCCCGGCTCGTACCGCGCACCGCCTCCATGAACTCGACGCGGATCGGCACCTCTAGGTCGGAGCCGCGCCGGGGTGCCGCGGCACTGCGCCCGAAGACACCACCGAACAGGTCCTCGAAGCCGTGGAAGCCACCCGTCGTCCCGCCGCCCCGAAGGACGTCCTCGAACCCGGCCGCCTCGGCCCGGCGACCGCCGAAGCCGCCCCGCCCCCGGCCCGCGGCCTGCTGCCAGCGCTTGAACTCGCGCGCCTTGGCCGGGTCGAACCCCGACTGCAGCGCGTCCCCGCCGAACTCGTCGTAGCTCTGCCGCTGCGTCTCGTCGCTCAGCACGTCGTGCGCGCGGGAGACCTCCTTGAAGCGCTCCTCGGCCCCCTTGTCGCCCGGGTTGACGTCGGGGTGGAACTTGCGCGCGAGCTTGCGGTAGGCCTTCTTGATCTGGTCGGCCGTCGCGTCCCTGGCGACGCCGAGGACGGCGTAGAGGTCGCGGTCCTTGCCCGCAGCCCTGGCGGAGCTGCCGTCGGTATCGCGTCTGGCCATCCGTCACGACCGGTGGCGAGATCCCCGTCTACTGCTCGGGATAACGGGCACTCACCTTGTTCGCTGCGATCTCGCGCAGGGCGCTGACGACTTCCTTGTTGTGCGTCTCGACCAGCGGACGCGAGCCCTTCAGCAGCTGCTTCGCCCGGCGCGCCGCGAGGAGCACGAGCTCGAAGCGGCTGGAGATGTTTTCGAGGCAATCCTCGACGGTTACGCGGGCCATATCACTCCATCCCTGTGGGCTTGAGATTCCGGGAGAAACCTACCCGGAACCGACACCTTAACCAAAAACCCTCAAGAAACAAAGGGCGTCTCGAGCCGAGGGGCCGGGCCACCGAACGGCTCGACGGCACCATCCGGGACAGCCGGCAGCGCCCCGGCCGACGAAGCTCCGCGAGCGGGGCCGCCGGCCCCAGGGCGATCGGGGAAAGACCCGGGACCGCGGCTCCGCGCCGCCGCGAACCGGGGCACGAGGCTCGCCTCTGCGGAATCAGTTCTCCGCGTGGGGGTCGCTGCGCGCCATGAGGTCCACGATCTCCTCACGGTGCGCCACCGCCGAGTCGCGCAGCTCGTGCACGAGCGCCGCATCCTCGGGGTGCTCGTCGTCCCAGCGCGTCCACAGTCCCGACAGCCGGCGCAGCAATCCGCGGTAGTCCTCCAGCGTGACGACCAGCCGCTCCCAGGCGTTGTGGCCACCGCGGATCGGCCCCGCATCCTCGTCGCGCAGGTGGCGCCCCAGCCCGACGAGCCGGTCGGCGATGCGCCGCGCGTTCTGCTCCTCCTGGTCGACGATCTTTCGCAGGCGGTCGGCCACGTGGGGGTACGGCGCCTCCTCGACGTGCGCCTCGAGCTGCCGCGCGATGCGGCGGTACTCGCCGTGCAGCGTCTGCAGCTCGCCGGCGACGCGTTCGAACTCGCTCTGAAAGAACGACATCCGGGTTCTTGAATCGAGTCGCGAGCCGCGTGTCAACCGACGGGCGCCGGACCCCGGGGAGCGCCCTCGACGCCCGCCACCAGGTGCAGGAAGAACTCGACGTTCCCCTTCTTCGCGCCGGTGATCGGCGACGCGCAGCTGCCAGCCGCCTCGAGACCGATCTCCGCGGCGGCGAGGGCCACCGACTCGACCGCACGCTGCTGTGCCTCGGCGTCGCGAACGACCCCGCCCTTGCCGACGGACTCCCGGCCGACCTCGAACTGTGGCTTGACCAGCGCGACGATCGCCGCCGGGCGCTCGAGCTGTGCCAGTGTCGGCGCCAGCAGCAGGCGAAGCGAGATGAAGGACGCGTCGACCACCGCGAGGCGCGGCGCCGGGTCGAGCGCGAACGGCGCGAGCGTGCGCATGTTCGTCCGCTCGTGCACGCGCACGCGCGGGTCGCTGCGGATCTTCCAGGCGAGCTGGCCGTAGCCGACGTCCACGGCGTGCACGAGCGACGCGCCGCGCTGCAGCAGGCAGTCGCTGAAGCCGCCGGTCGACGCGCCGACGTCGACGCAGACGAGCCCGGTCGGGTCGATGCGGAACCCGTCGAGCGCACCGGCCAGCTTGACGCCGCCGCGCGACACGTAGGCGTGGTCGGCGCCGGTGACGACGATGTCCGCGTCGGGCCGCACGCGCTTGCCGGCGTGGCGCGCGCGCTCGCCGTCGACGAGCACCAGGCCGGCCATGACGAGACGCTGTGCGCGCTCGCGGCTCTCGGCGAGCCCGCGCGCGAACAGCGTCACGTCAAGCCGCTCGCTCGACGACATGGCGGACGAGGGCGGACAGCGCGGTCGCCCGCGGGCCGAACGGGCGCAGCGCCGCACAGGCGTCGTCCGCCGCTCGGCGCGCACGTCGGCGCGCGGCCTCGACGCCGAGCAACCCGGGATAGGTCGCCTTGCCGCGCGCTGCGTCGCCGCCGCCCTTGCGGCCGATCTTGTCGCTCGCGTGCGTCGCGTCGAGAACGTCGTCCGCAATCTGGAAGGCGAGCCCGAGCGCCTCGCCGTAGGTCGAGAGGTTCGCGATGCGCGCCTCGGACGCGCCCGCCGCGATCGCCCCGATACGCACCGCGGAACGTATCAGCGCGCCCGTCTTGCGGCGGTGGATGCCCTCGACCGTGCGCAGCGAGACATCCGTGAGCCGCTCGCTCGCGAGGTCGACGACCTGTCCCGCCACCATGCCGTCCGGGCCCGCAGCAGCCGCGACCTCGGCGACGATCCGGACCGCGCGCCGCGGCCCGGCGGCGCCCGATCCGAGGGTGCCCGCCGCGCCCGCGATCACCGCGAACGCCTCGCTGAGGAGGGCGTCTCCGGTGAGGATCGCGATCGCCTCGTCGTAGGCCCGGTGCAGCGAGGGACGCCCGCGCCGCTCGTCGTCGTCGTCCATCGCCGGCAGGTCGTCGTGCACCAGCGAGTACGCATGGATCAGCTCGAGAGCGCAGCCGAACGGAACCGCACGCGCCACCGCACCGGCCCCGCCGACGAGCTCTGCCGCGGCAAGGGTCAGCACGGGCCGGAGCCGCTTGCCGGCACCCAGGACGGCGTACCGCATCGCCTCTCCGAGCCTCCTCGGGCGCCCCTTCGGTGTCTTGAGGATCTCCCGCAGCGCGCGCTCCACGGTGCGGCGGTGCGCGGCCAGGTAGCGCTCGAGCTCGACCGGACTCACCGCGTCAGGTCGCTTCCATCGCGCGTGCGCAGCACGCCATCCGCGTCGCGCAGCAGGACCTCGACGCGCCGCTCGACCTCCCCGAGCTGCTCGTGCAGCGCACGCAGCACCGCAACGCCCTGCTCGAAGGCGGCGAGCGACTCCTCGAGGGGCAGGTTGCCGCCCTCGAGACGGCTCACGATGCCCTCGAGCGCACGCATGCCCTCCTCAAAGGTCTGCTTCCCGTAGCCCTGCGGCTGCTCGCTCACGTCACCTCCTCGACGGATCGGCCGCGGGGCCCCCGTCCGGCGACGTGTCTAGCACCTCGACTTCCGCCGCGCCGCGCGCGAAGCGCAACGCAAGGCGATCGCCCGGCTCGAGTTCGGCGGATTCGCGCACGACGCGACCGTCCGGCCTGCGCGCCAGCGTGAAGCCGCGGCCGAGCACGGCCAGCGGCGACAGCGCGTCGAGCCGCGCGCCCGTGGCGGCGATGTCGTGGCGCGCGCCGCCCAGACGCCGCTCGAACGCGTGCAGCATCCGGCCGCCGAGGCTCGCGACCGTCCGCACCCCGGGCTCGGTGGACGGCACGCGGGCACCGAGCCGGGTCCGCAGGCGCTCCAGGCGGTGGCGCTGCTCGCGCGGCAGCGAGCGCATCGCCTCGCGCGCGCGGCGTGCGAGCGTCTCGAGACGCAGCTGGCGCTCGGTCACGAGACGCAGCGGGTCCGCGAGCACCTTGTCCGCCGCCGCGAGGCGTCCGCGCACCCGCTCGACGCGGTTCTGCAGCGCGTTCTCGAGGCGTCTGCGGAGCTGCGCCAGGTTCTCCTCGAGCTCGCGCCGCTCGGGCATGACGCGCGCCGCGGCGGCGCTCGGCGTGGGCACGCGCAGGTCGGCGACGAAGTCGGCGAGCGTCGTGTCGGTCTCGTGCCCCACGGCCGACACGACGGGGATGCGCGAGCGCGCGATCGCGCGCACCACCGCCTCCTCGTTGAACGCCCACAGGTCCTCGATCGAGCCGCCGCCGCGGCCGACGATGATCACGTCGACCGTACCATCGCGGTTCAGGTCGTCGATCGCCGCCGCGATGTCGGTCGCGGCCCCCTCTCCCTGGACCTTGCACGGACGCACCACCACGCGGCGGTCGGGATAGCGCTGCGCGAGGACCTGCAGCACGTCGCGCACGGCGGCACCGGTCGCCGCCGTCGCGACGCCGACCGCGCGCGGCAGGAACGGCAGCGGCCGCTTGCGGTCCTGTTCGAACAGGCCCTCCGCTGCGAAGCGTGCCTTGCGCTCCTCGAGAGCCCGGTACAGGGCGCCGATGCCCTGCGGCTCGAGGCGCTCGATGGTGATCCGCAGCCGGCCCGTGGGGCCGTACAGGTCGATGCGGCGCACCAGCGCCAGCACCTGCATGCCGTCGGCCGGAGAGAACGGCAGCTGGCGCACGTCGTCGCGCCAGATCACCGCCTCGAGCTGGGTGTCGCCGTCCTTGAGGGAGCACCAGGTGTGGCCGTTGCGCGCGGGCTTGACGTTCGACAGCTCGCCCTCGACCCAGAACCGTTGCGGGAAGCGCTCGGCGAGCGTCGCCTGCAGGCGACCGACGAGCTCGCGAACGGTGATCGACCGTCGCTGCGGGCGCTCCGGGGGAGCACCCGCCCTCGCCGGCTCGCCGGTGGCAGCGGCGGAAGGCCCTCGCGCCACGCCAGCCTCGGGCGGCGCAGCAGGGCGCGCACCCGACCCCGTGCGCGCCGGCGCCCCGCCCTCGAGCGAGGGAAACAACGGCGTTCCCGAGGGGCCGCCTGCGTCAGTCGTTCTTCGCAACCAGCGTCTTGAAGACCTGCCAGCTCTTCAGAAGCTCGAGCGCGCGGTCCAGCTGCGGATCCTTGCCCAGCTCACCCATCGTGCCTTGCACGGCGGGGTCCTCGGCGGGTGCATCCTCCTCGTCGGAGGGCTCCTCGCCACCATCCTTGATCGGCTTCGGCGCCGGCTTCAGGCTCGGATCCGCGTCGGGATCGCGGCTGTTGCCGTTCTCGAGGTGCTTGGGCAGGTTCTCCTCGCGAAGGAACTGCTGCTGCGGCGACTTCTTTGCCTCGACCTTCTGCAGCTGGACGTTGTTCTCCATCGCGATGTCCGGAACGATTCCGGTGGCCTGGATCGAGCGTCCGCTGGGCGTGTAGTAGAGCGCCGTCGTCAGCCGCAGCGCCGACTGATCGTCGAGCGGCAGGATCGTCTGCACCGAGCCCTTGCCGAAGGTCTGGGTGCCGAGAACGAGAGCACGCTTGTGGTCCTGCAGCGCTCCCGCGACGATCTCCGCGGCGCTCGCCGTACCTCCGTTGACGAGCACCACGATCGGGAACTCGGTGTGGCTGCCTGACTTGTGCGCGAAGTACTTCTGCTTCTGGCTGTCGAGGCGGCCGTCCGTGTAGACGATCAGGCCGGAGTCGAGGAAGATGTCGGCGACCTTGACCGCCTGCGAGAGCAGCCCGCCGGGATCGTTGCGCAGGTCGAGGATCAGGCCGCGCAGCTTGTCGCCCGAGGCGCCACTCAGCGCGGCGAGGGCCTCCTCGAGCGCGGTTGCCGTGCGCTCCTGGAACTGCGTGATGCGGACGTAGCCGTAACCGTCGCCGAGGTCCTTGTACTTGACGCTCTGGATCTGGATGTTCTCACGCGTCAGGGTGAAATCGAGGAGCTGCGCCACGCCCTCGCGCTTGACCGAGATGACCACCTTCGAGCCGCGCGGGCCACGCATCTTCTTGACCGCGTCCGCCAGCGACAGATCCTTGGTGAACTCACCGTCGATCTTGACGATCTGGTCGCCCGGATGAATCCCGGCACGTGCCGCCGGCGTGTCCTCGATCGGCGAGACGACCGTCAGGACGCCTCCCCGGTTGGTGATCTCGATGCCGAGCCCGCCGAAGCTGCCCTTGGTGTCGACCTGCAGCTCCTTGTAGAGCTCCGGCGTCAAGTACGCGCTGTGCGGATCGAGGGAGGTCAGCATGCCGTTGACGGCGCCCTCGAGCAGCTGCCTCGTGTCGACCTGGTCGACGTAGTTCTTCTGGACGATCGACAGGATGTTGGTGAACGTCTCGAGCTCGTCGTAGGTCTCCTGCGGGACCGCCGAGACGCGCTCCACGGCACGGCCGCCGGAGAACAGCACAGCCATGCACAGGCCGAAGGCGAGCGCCGTCAGAGTGGCGCGCCTGCGCCCGGCCTTCGAAAACTGCCTCATTCCATTCCTCGTGTGGAGATCGCTTTCCGGGTATCTGCCTGCAGCCTATCTCATACGCTCCCGAAACGCCCGTCGGAAGGTGGTTTTCAGCCTTCCCCGGCCAGGGAGGGGTCGTCCGCCAGCCAGACGACCGGGTCGACCGGCTTGCCGCGCTGGCGCACCGAGAAGTAGATCACGGCCGGGTCGTCGCCCCCGTCCGCGACCGGCTCGCCCGCTTCGACCTGCATGCCGCGCACGACGAGAGTTTCGGCAACTCGCCCGTAGACACTGAACGTCCGGCGCCCGTGGCTCACGACGACGACCTTGCCGGCACCCGCCAGGTCCCCCGCGTAGACGACGTTCCCCGCCGCGGTCGCCCGGACCGGCTCCCCCGGGCGAACGCGCAGGCCGACGCCATTGCGGAAGGCGCGCGGTCGGCCAGGCAGCCCGGCCTCGCCCCATGCGATCGCCATCCCCCCCGTGACCGGCGGTCGGCGCGGCGCGATCGGCGGACCCGGGAACAAGCTGGCGCCGTGCAGCAGGCGGAGCTCCGCGCGCCGCATCTCGAGCGCCGCGCAGGTGTCGCGCCAGTTCTCGACGATGCGCACGCTCTCGTCGCGCTGGAGGTTCGCGAGTCGGAACCGGATCGCGTTCTGTCGCGCGTGCGCATGCACCGCAGCGATCTCGGTCGCGGCGAGCGTGCGCTCGGCGTCGATGCGGTTCCGGTTGCAGGCCGCGAGCTCGCGGCCAACGCCACGCAGCAGCTGGAAGTCCGACGGCGGTACGGCTTCGCTCGCCTGCACAGGCGAACCGGCGCACAGCAGGCAGGCGGCGAGAAGGCCGATCAGCTCGACCGGGGCGTCGGTGATTCGCAGCACGGCGCGGCGCGCTGCCAGCACCGCCGACGCCACCGCACCGACCACGAACGCGCACGCAGCCGCCAGCAGAACAGCGCGGCTCGCGGGTGACAGCAGCGGCCCCGCCGTGGCCACCGAGGGCTCGCCTCGCCCGAGCACGAGCGACGCTCCGAGCCACGTCGCGAGGACGGCACCGAGCGTGCCCGCGAGCACGAACATCCCGAGCTGGTTGCCGAGCGGACGCCACAGGCTCCCCGGCTCCGCCCCCAGCAGGTACCGCACCGCCAGCTCGTCGCGCGACTCCCGTACCGCCATCGACGCCGTGAGGACGAGCCCGCTCGCGAACAGCAGACAGCCGACCCCGATCAGCCCGCCGCCGACGACGCCCGGTCCGGTCTGCGGCACTGGCGCGGTCGGCGGTGCGAGGGCGATGACGTCGACCACACCCTCGAGGCTCTGAAGAGTTGCAACCTCGGCCGCAGCGTCGCGACCCTGGGACGGTGCGACGTCGGCCGCGGCGCCCACGGCTTCGCGCCGCGCCATCCGCACCTCGAGGACGCGCAGCGTCTCGCCGCCGGTGCGAAGCACCGCGGTCTCACCGAGCAGGTCGTCGATCCCGTACTCGGCGACGATCGACGCCTCCGGGTGCGCGGTGAGGCCGCCGCGTGTCGCCTCGGCGAGCGGCCCCCGCGACACCACGTAGTAGTGGCTCTGCAGGGGGGCCGCGCCCTGCAAGCGAGCACGGGCGATGACCGTCGCGCCGGAGGTGACCAGCACGCCCGATGCGAGCGCCACCGCGAAGGCCAGCAGCAGCGTGCCACGAGAGCGGCGCCAGGTCGCCGATGCCACGGTCACGGGATCCGCCCGGCGAGGCTGCGAACGCGCCCCTGGGTCGCGGTCTCGAGCGTGATGCGGCCGGCATCGAGCAGCGCGAGCCGGTGCGCACCGAGTCCGGCGAGGGACGGCTCGCGGCTGGTGACGACGATGGTCTTGCCCGCCGCCCGCTCCTCGGCGAGCAGAGCGCCCAGGCGGCGGGCGTCACGAGCATCGAGGTCGGCGGTCGGCTCGTCGGCGAGCAGCAGCGAGGCTTCCGGACGGGCGAGCGCCCGCGCGACGGCAACCCAGCGACGCTCGACGGCCGACAGCGTGCCGGCCCGACGTCCGCGCAGAGCGTCGATGCCGGCGCGCTCGAGCGCCTCGTTCGCGGCACTCTGCGCCGGGCGCGTCGGCGCTCCGCTCACGTCGAGCGCGAGCGCGACGTTCTGCTCGACGGTGAGGTCGCCGACGAGGAGGGGGTGCTGCGCGATGCAACCGATGCGCCGACGATGCGCGGCGAGGACCTCCGGCGTGCTGCCACCGAGGACCAGGTCGTCGACGACGATCCAGCCGTGCGTGGGCGTGTCCAGACCGAGCAGCAGGCGCACGAGCGTGGATTTGCCGGCGGCCCCGGGGCCGCTGATCACCAGCGCATCGCCACTGTCGACGCACAGGCTCACGTCGACCAGGACCTCGCGGTCCGGCCAAGCCCGGGCAACGTGAATGAACCGAACCATCGACCGCGCCCCCCACTCTCGCGCGTCGTTTGAGAGTTGTCTTTAACCGGGAACGGCACGGGACCGCAAGAACGAGAGCGAGCGACGGTGATTTTGACTTGGCGCGCCGCGCGCTGCTATTTCGCTCGATGGAGGTCGGGACATGCGGGTGGAGCGGCAGCTATCGTTGATCATCGACAATCGCCCCGGCGTTCTCGCCAAGGTGTGCGGCGATCTCGCGCAGGCGAAGATCGACATCCGGGCGATCAACGTGGAGAACCTGGTCGACCACTCGGCGGTGCGGGTGATCGTCGACGACCCCGACAAGGCGACCCACCTGCTCGGCGCCGCCGGCGTTCTCGTGTTCGAGAACGAGGTGCTCGCGATATCGGTCGACAACAAGCCCGGCTCGCTGGTCGCTCTCGCCCGGCGCCTCGGCACCGCGCGCGTGAACATCGACTACATGTACGGCAGCACGCCCGACCGCGGGAAGGCCACGATCTACCTGCGCGTCAACAACCCCAAGCGGGCGCTCGACGCGCTCAAGCGCACGCGGTAGCCAGCCACCGCGCCGCCGCGCACGCGGTGGTCAGCGCCCTGCGCCGCCGCGCGCGCCCCTCGCGGAGCGCGAGCACCGGGTCCATGTCACGCCACGCGCGGTTGCCGTACACGACCGTCGCGAGGAACAGCGCACCGCTGAGGGCGTTCAGGAACGCGATCGCTCCCTCGAGCGCGTCGACCGGGTCGCTCGCGCCGACGTTCGCGATCGCGATGCCGACGTGGATCGCGAAGAACAGCCCCGACACCCACTGCACGACGCGAATCCCGGTGCGCCCGCCCCGGATGGACGCCGGAAACAGCGAGAACGTGAGCAGGAGGTGCCAGCCCGCCATGTGGTTGCCCATCTTGAGCGCCCACGCGTCGTGCAGCAGCTCGGAGCGCTGCAGGTAGAGCCAGCTCGCCGCGAAGCCCGCGAACGAGCCTCCGAGCGCCAGCAGCGCGTGGATCCATGCCGAGCGCGTCGGCCGCGCGCGCAGGCGGTCGCGACGCAGCGCAGCCTCGCCGTCGACGGTCACGGCGACGGCGACGCCGACGCCCTGCCCCTCCGGCACGAGCCGCATCGCGAGCCGATGCCCACCAGGGACCAGGATGGTCTCGACACCGCGCTCGAGATCCGCCCGGGAGCCAGCGCGCAGCACCGGGTGCCCGTCCACGACGAGCGTCCCGCCGTCGAAGGTGAACGACCCCTCGAACACGGCCTCCGGCCAGCCGTCGAGGGGTAGCTGGCAGGCGAGCTCCTGGTCCGGACGCGACCTCTCCACCGTGGAGGGGGCTAGCACGTCGCGCTCGACCTCTCCCGCCGCACCGCGGCCTTCTGAGCGCGCGAGCGTTGCCGCAAGTCGGCCGAGAGGGCGCGGCCCGCCTGCCGGAATCAATTCCCGTCGGGTCCGCGGACCCAGCGCCCTTCGGTGATCAGCGTACGCAGATCACGCTCGAAGCTCGGGTCGCGCCAGTCGCGAGGTCCGATGTAGCGCGCAACCTGCCGGCCCTCACGGTCGATCAGGAACGTCTCCGGGTAACCGTAGACGCCGTAGCTGCGGCCGATCTCCCCCGTCGGGCTGACCAGGATCGGGAACGAGAGCTTCATCTCGTCGACGAACTTCTGCACCACGGGCGCGCCGCCGTCGTCCTCGGCGATCGCCAGCATGACGAAATCGTCGGCCGCGAACTTCTTCGACAGCGCTTCCATCGATGGCATCTCGGCCCGGCACGGCGGACACCACGTCGCCCAGAAGTTGAGGAACACGACCTTGCCGCGGTGCGCCGCCAGCCGCACCGCCTGCCCCTGCAGGTCCTGCGCGACGAAGTCCGGCGCGGTCTTGCCGCCGCTGCGGCAGCCGCTGCTCGACACGAGCATCGCGATCGCGACCAGCGACGCCAGGGCCGCCCGGCGGCGCCGCGCCCACGACAGGCCGAACGCGCCCAGCGCGACGCTCGCGATGCCGAACCACTGCGCCTCCGAAAGGCCGAGCGCGTAGCGCGGCTCGATGCGCACGATCTCGACGAGGGAGCGCGCGATGCCCGACAGGATGAGGTACGCGCACAGCACCGAGCCGTCGGCAAGACGGTTGGGCTGCTGCGCGAGCCGGTACAGGACGACGAACGCGCCGCTGTAGAGGAGGCTCTCGTACACCGGCGCCGGGTGCACGCGGACGCCGGCAGGCTCGGTCCAGCCCGAGATCGCGCGCGGATAGGCCATCGCCCACGGCAGCGTCGACGGCGTGCCCCAGTCGCCGTCGCCGGCGAGCTGACAGCCGACGCGGCCGATCGCCTGGCCGATGGCCAGCCCCGGAGCGATCACGTCGACGACGACCAGCCAGGGCAGGCCGGCGTACCGGATGTAGGCCGAGACCGAGACGAACCCCCCGACGAGGCCGCCGTACCAGACGAAGCCCGAGCCGGTCAGGATCGAGCTCAACGGCTCCGTGACGAACTGCGTCCAGTCGTTGAGGATCGCCAGGATGCGCGAGCCGACGATGCCGCCGATGGCACCCCACCAGACGATCGACGATGCGTGTCCGCGGTCGAGTCCGCGTGCCTCGAGACCATTGCCGGTGACGTAGCCCGCGACGAGGAACGCGAGGGCCATCATCGCGCCGAAGCTGTAGAGCGCGAGCGGCCCGACCTGGAACAGGACCGGGACCATCGAGCGTTGAGACATACCCGATCGCGTCCGGAGCCGCCATGCGTTGCGACGCATCGATCGGGCTGGAATGAATGGACTCATGCCGAAGGCCGGTTTCTGGGCGATCGAGTCCCACACCATCCGCTTCGGGCGCGACGGGCGCTGGTACGCCGACGACGAGCCGATCGCGAACCCGCGGATCTCCGCCCTGTTCGCGCGCCACGTGACGCGCGCCGAGGACGGCTCGTGGTGGCTGCGCATCGGCGACGAGCGGGCGCGCATCGTGGTCGACGACACCCCGTTCGTCGTCACGCGCGTCGACGGTGGCCCCGAGCGGGGCTTTTGCATCACGCTCAACGACGGCTCGAGCGAGGATCTGGCGCCGGCGAGCCTCGCCCTCGGCGAGGGTGAGGTCCTCTACTGCGACGTCAAGGGGGGAGCGTACCGGGCGCGCTTCCTGCGCGCCGCGCAGAGCGAGCTGCTCGGGCACGTGACCCACGACGGCGAGCGCTTCGTCCTGCCCGTGCCCGGCGGGGTGCAGCCGATCGCGCGCAACTGCGACTGATGCGCGTCGTTCTCGTCGAGCCGGAGATCCCGCAGAACACCGGCTCGGTCGCCCGGCTCTGTGCTGCCACCGGCACGCCGCTCGACCTGGTCGGAAAGCTCGGCTTCTCGCTCGCCGACCGCTATCTCAAGCGGGCCGGGCTCGACTACTGGCCGTTCGTCGAGCTGGCGGTCCACCCCACGTGGGACGGATTCCGTCTGACGCGCCCGGCCGGGCGACTGCTCGCGTTCAGCTCGCACGGCGCCCAGTCGTACACGCGCATCGGCTTCCGCGAGGACGACCTGCTGGTGTTCGGCGGCGAGAGCCGCGGCCTGCCCGACGCGCTCCGCGGCGAGCTCGCGCCGCTGTGGAGCATCCCCATGCCGGGCACCGGGGTGCGCAGCCTGAACCTCGCCAACGCGGTATCGATCGTCCTGTACGAGGCGCTGCGTCAGCGCGGCCGCGTGTGACGCCGGGACGCCCGGGTCAGCCCGGACCTCTGGTGGCGCAGCCGCCCGCGGCGCAGCCGGTGGCGCAGCCGCTCCGCGGAAGCAGCGGGTCGCTCAGCGCGTATCCCAGCTCTTCGATCTCGTGCTCGGCGATGAGATAGACGCCGCGGACCGGCCCGTCACAGTGCACGCACGCGTGGCGGTCGTCTCCCGCGTCGGGCACCCGGTACGCGAGCACCTCGCGACCGCACGCCGCGCAGGGCCCGGCCGGTAGACCGGCCGCGTCCGACAGCAGCGACTCGTGCGCTCCGTCAAGCACCCGCACCTCCCGGCGGCGTCAGGTTCAGCGCCGCGATCTCGGTCTCCATGCGCCTGCGGTGCGTCGCCGGCCAGAAGATCCGCCGGCAGCGCGGGCAGCACCGGAAGTCCGTCTGCGTCGCCCGCACGAATTCGGGTACCCGCTCGGGTACGTCGGCGAGCGCCATCGCCACCATCTCCTCGTTGCACTCCACGCAGCGCGCCGGGCGGCCGTCGACACCACCGAGCGGCAGCACGCGGTCGAGCTCGCGCAGCTGGTCGCGGAAGCTCGCACTCGCGATCCGGACGACGCGCGCGCGCCCGCGCGGATCGCGCAGCCGCGCGTCGCGGGTCACGACGATCCGCTCCTCGCGTGCCGCGAGCGTCAGCAGGCGCTGCCCGGGCAGCTCCTTGCGGTAGGCCGCATCGAATCCCAGCACGCGCAGCCAGCGTGCGAGCCGGCCGAGCATGCGATCGACGGCGAATCGGGGAACGTCCATGGCTGGTTCGGGGACTCTAGCCACGCCGCCCGGCCGCACGCAACGCGGCGGCGGGTCCGTCGCCGCCTTCGACGACCCGCGGCGCGCCCGGCGGCAGCGCGGCGGCCGCGCGGGTCACCGCGGCGAAAGGGTCGTCCGCGTGGTCCGTGATCTCGTGCAGGCGCGCGATCGTCGCGCGCAGGTCCCCACCCGACGCGACGTGGATGCGATCGAAGGCCGTCAGGTCGCGCATGTAGGCGTAGTTGGCGAGCACCACCGCATTGTTCAGCGTGACCGGACGCCGGCCCGCCGGCACGGTCGGGCTCGGTACGGGACTCGGCTGGCCCGGCACGGCAGTCGGCGTGGACAGATTCGCGGCGGCGGCCGACGACACCGGGGACGGCGGCGGGACCGCGCCCTGCCCGGCCTCGGTCCTCTGGAGGCGTGCGAAGATCGCCGCCCGCGCGGCCAGGATCTCGTCGACCGGCCGCCCGTCGCTCGCGCCGTCGGCGTAGAGCGCCCGCAGCTCGGCGACCGCCGCCGACCACTGCTGCGACTCGACGAGCGCCTCGCGCCAGGCCTGCGCGGCGCGCTGCGTGGTGGCGGCCTCCGGGCCGTCGTGCGCGCGGAAGAACTCGTACGCGCCGACGTGCCCGACGAAGGTCGCCAGCGACTCGTTGAACGCGGTCTGGCCCGAGACGTACCAGGTGCGGTGCAGCAACTCGTGGATCAAGAGCTCCGCGATGCGCGTCGGTTCGGCGCGCAGCCAGCTCGACAGCACCGGGTCGTCGAACCAGCCCAGCGTGCTGAACGCGACCGACGGCCGGACGTAGGTGTCGTAGCCCTCGCGGCCGAGACGCGCGGCCTCCTGCTGCGCGTCCTCGAGCTCGAAGTAGCCCTTGTAGTCGACCGAGCCGACGATCGGGAACCACCACTCGTACGGCACGAGCTGGGTCCTCCGTGCCGCGGACACCACCTGCAGGAGCGCCCCCGGCGGCACGATCGAGAACGACGCATACGCCTCGCCGACGTCGAGGCCGAGGTCGTCTGCCGCGAACCTCCGCACCGCGAGCACGAGCTCCAGCTTGGCGCGCGTCTGCGGGTCGAGCTCCGGGCGCTGCAACAACCCCGGGATCGACTGCCGGGCGAGCAGGATGCGCGCCTCCTCCCAGCCCGACCGGGCGACGTACGTCGGCGAGCAGCCACCGCAGCCGACCAGGCTCGACAGCGCGAGCCCGAGCAGCAACCCGGCTAGCCGCGGCCGCGCGTGCCGGTCAGGACCCGGCCGTCGCACCGTCGTCCGCGGCGGCGGCCGCGCCGCCACCCGTGTACTGCAGCTCGTAGAGGCGCGCGTAGATCTGTCCCAGCGCCAGCAGCTCGGCGTGCGTGCCGACCTCGCGGACGACGCCGTGGTGCAGGACGACGATGCGGTCGGCGCGCTCGATGGTCGACAGGCGGTGCGCGATGACGATCGCCGTGCGATCGCGCAGCAGGCGGTCGAGCGCGTCCTGGACGAGCTGCTCGGTCTCGGCGTCGACGCTCGAGGTGGCCTCGTCGAGGACCAGAATGCGCGGGTCGTAGGCGAGCGCACGAGCGAAGGCGAGCAGCTGGCGCTGTCCCGCAGACAGGTTGTTGCCCCGCTCGCGGATCGGCTGCTCGAAGCCGCGTGGCAGCGACGCGACGAAGCGCTCGAGGTTCACCGCACGCACGGTCGCGCGCAGGGTCTCGTCGGTGACCTCGGACCGCCCGAGGGTCACGTTGCTCGCGAGCGTCCCGCTGAACAGGAACGCGTCCTGCAGAACGATGCCGATCTCGCGCCGGAGCTCGCTCAGATCCCAGTCGCGGACGTCGACGCCCGAGACCCGCACGCTTCCGTTCTTCACGTCGAAGCTGCGCCCGAGAAGCTTGATGATCGTCGACTTGCCGGAGCCGGTCGCTCCCACGATCGCGACCGTCTCGCCGGGCCGCACCTCGAGCGAGACGTCCCGCAGCACGAAGTCGTCGCCCTTGTACGCGAACCAGACGTTCTCGAAGCGAACGGAACCGCGCTCGGGCGCGTCCGCCGCGACGCGCTTCGGGCTCTCGGGCGAGGTGATCTCGAGCGGCGTGTCGAGCAGCTCGAAGACGCGCTCCGCCGCTGTGATCGCGGACTGCATCACCGCGTACTTGGTGGAGAACTCGCGGATCGGCACGAAGAACTTCTGGATGTACTCGATGAACGCGACCAGCGTACCGAACGCGATGATTCCCCGGACGATCTGGCCCGAGCCGTACCAGACCACCAGCGCCATCGCGATCGAGCTCACCGCCTCGATGATCGAGAACAACGCCGCCTCGTAGACGTTCGACAGGTGGTTCGCATCGCGGTGCGCCGCGTTGTGATCGTCGAACTCCGCGAAGCTCGCGCGCTCGTGCGCGAACAGCTGGATCACCGGCATCCCGGAGATGGCTTCGGAGAGAAAGCTGTTGATGCGTGCGATGCGCTCGCGGATGAGCCGGTAGGTCAAGCGCGCGCGCTTGCGAAAGAAGTCGATGGTGAGCAGCACGACCGGGACCGTCGACAGCGCAACCAGCGCGAGCCGCCAGTCGATCCACAGCATGATGCCGACGATGCCGAGCAGCGTGAGCCCGTCCATGAACATCGTCATCGCGCCCGACGCGAACATCTCGCTCAGCACGTCGACGTCGGTGGTGAGCCGCGTGACGATCCGCCCGACCGGATTGCGGTCGAAGTAGCGCTGCGGCAGCCGTTCGAGGTGCGCGAAGAGCTCGACGCGCAGGTCGGCGAGGCTGTGCTGCGCGACCACCATGGTCAGGTAGTACTGCCAGTAGACGGCGAGGAACTCGCCGACCACGGCGAGCGAGAACAGCAGCGCCACGCGTCCGAGCCCCGCCGTGTCGCCGTGCTCGGCGTAGCGGTCGATCGCGATCTTCAGCAGGTACGGCTGCACCAGCATCAGCGCCGAGATCACCGGCAGGATCGCGACGCTCAGCCAGAACGTCCGCCGGTAGGGATGGATGCACCGCCACAGCCGCCGCACGAGCTCGGCGTCGTACCCCGGGGCGTAGGCCTCCTCGGCATGGATGCCGCGGTCGATCGACGCGAGGGTTGGACGCCGCGGCGCGCCCTTCCGGTCCGGGGTGCTCAGATCGCCTCCAGCTCGGTCGTGAGGCGCTGGCGCTGGAAGAGCTCCGCGTAGAGCCCACCGCGGGCGAGCAGCGTCGCGTGGTCGCCGCGCTCGACGATGCGCCCCTCGTCGAGCACCAGGATGAGGTCCGCGTCCTGCACCGTCGAGAGCCGGTGCGCGACCAGGATGCAGGTCCGGCCGCGGCGGCGTTCCTCGAGCGCCTGCAGGATGCGCTCCTCGGTCTGGGTGTCGACGCTCGACAGGGCGTCGTCGAGGACCAGGATGGGCGCTTCGGCGAGCAGCGCGCGCGCGAGCGTCACGCGCTGCTTCTGTCCGCCCGACAGCGTGATGCCGCGCTCGCCGACCATGGTGTCGTAGCCGCGCGGGAACGTCCCGATTTCACCCGCGACCGCGGCCCACTGCGCGGCCTCGCGCAACAGGGCGTCGCCCTCGTCCGCCTGCTCGAGCTCCGGCCGCGCGAAGGCGACGTTGGCGCGGATCGATGTCGAGAACAGAAAAGGGTCCTGCGGCACGAAGGCGATGGCGCGCCGCAGGTCGGCGAGCGCGTATTCGCGCACGTCGCGTCCGTCGATGCGCACGACGCCCGTCGTCGGGTCGAAGAGCCGCGGCAGCAGGTGCAGCAGCGACGTCTTGCCCGCACCGGCACGTCCGACGATCGCCACCGTGGCGCCGGCCGGGACGTGCACGTCGACGTCCGCGAGTGCCGGCGTCCTCGCCCCGGGATAGGTGAAGCTCACGCCGCGGAGCTCGATCTCGCCGCGCTCCACCCGGGAAACGGGACGCGCCTCCCCGTGGCCGTTCTCGCTGCCGCTCGCTTGCACCGCGTGGCCGTTCGGCCGTGCGACGTCGTGCTCCGGCGCGCCGCCGGCGGGCACCGTGGCGGTCGCCCGGTCCGGCGTCGCGACGCCGGGCGGATCGGCGATTGCGGGGGCGACCGCGAACAGCTCCTCGAGGCGCCGCATCGCCGCGCGGCCGCGCTGCAGGATCGACAGCATCCAGCCCAGAGCCATCGTCGGCCAGGCGAGCAGGTGGAGGTAGCCGATGAACGCGACCAGGTCGCCGATGGTCAGCATGCCCTGCGCCACGTGGCGTCCGCCGAGCCACAGCACGACCAGGATGCCGAGCGCGCTCACCGAGCGAATGACGGGTGCGATCATGCCGCGCGCCTTGCCGAGCTCGAGAGCGACGTCGCGGAAGCGGACGTTCATGTCGCGGAAGCGCTCGACCTCGCGCTGCTCGCGCACGTACGCCTTCACGACGTGGATGCCGCTGACGTTCTCCTGGATCAGGGTGCTCATGTCGGCGAGCCCCTCCTGCACGCGCAGCGTGCCCTCCATGAGCCGCCGGCTGTAGCGCTTCACGAGGAACAGCATGATCGGGTATGGCGTCAGCGCCGCGAAGGTCAGCAGCGGGTCGATCGAGACCATGATCGACACCGCGTAGAGGTAGTAGACCGGCGTGTTCAGGACGTTCAGCACACCCGGCCCGAGCAGCATGCGGACGGCAGAGATATCGTTCACCAGGCGCGACATCAGGTCGCCCGTCGGCCGCGACTGATAGAACTCCCACGGCAGGCGCTCGAGGTGGCGGAACAGGTCGTTGCGCAGGTCGTACTCGACGTCGCGCCCGACGTTGAAGATCACGAAGCGCGAGAACGTCCGCACGACTCCCTGCACGAGCGCGATGCCGATCACCAGCGCCGCGTAGAAGCCGGCGGTGCGGGCCCCGGACGCCGCGTCGGGCGAGGCCTGGATGCTGTCGACCGCCCACTTCAGCAGCACGGGGATCGACATCGCGAGCGACGCGGTGGCGATCAGGCACAGGCAGCCGGCGAGATACCGCTTCCGGTAACGTGCCAGATAGCTCCAGAGACGTCGCATGTGATCTTCGGAGTTCTAGCGCAGCCGGGAAGGTCAGCGAAGGGCGCGTCGCCCGCGGAGGGCGGCGCTGCGCGTCAGGACTTCAGCAGCCTGGCCACCGACTCCGGCAGCGGCAGCCGGCTCCTGCCGCCGGTCTCCCACCAGCTCGCGGTCAGTACCTGCGGGGCGGGCGCGCTGCGCTTCCAGACCTCCTCGTACGTCCGCTTGTACGCCGTGCGACGGATGCGCCAGTCGCCGTCGAGCTTCACGTAATCGTCGGTGTAGAACGCAGCCCCGCGCAGGCCGAAGTCGCGGCTCGCGTCGACCACGACGTCCTCGAGCGCCCAGGTACCGGTCGCCGTCGTCGGGCCGGTGAGGTCGATCTCCGGATGGTGTACGCGGTGGCTCGAGAGAAAGCTCGGCGAGCCCATCGACTCGCGGAAGAACTCGAGGATGTCGTCGCGCCCGTGGAACTCGTACTTGCCGGCGCTGTACGAAGCGACCGCATCGGGCGCGAGCGTGAGCGCCATCTCGTCCCAGAGCTTCTGGTCGAGGCAGCGCATGTAGCGGTACTTGAGGCGCTTGATGAGCTCGATTTCGACGAGGTCGGCTGGCGTCATGGGGGGTGCGTAGCCGGGATCGCCGCCGCGGGTCAACGCCGCGGATGGCCGCCGCGGATGGCCACCCCTCACGGCGTCCGCAGATCGAGGCCCGAGACCTCTTCGTACACCGTCAGCGTCTCCGCAGCCGCGATGCTCCAGCGGTGCCGCGCCGCTCGCGCCAGCCCCTGCTCGCGCAGCGCCGCCGCGGCCGACGGATCGGCGAGCACGCGCGCGAGCGCGGGGACGAGCGCGTCCGGCGCGTCGACCGGCACCAGCAGCGCCGCGTCGCCGGCAACCTCGGCGACCGCGTCCGCCGCGGTCGCGACCACCGGCACGCCGCAGGCGAAGGCCTCGAGCACCGGCAGCCCGAAGCCCTCGTGCCGGGTCGCCAGCGCCACGACCGACGCGCCGCGGTACAGCGCGGGCAGATCCTCGTCGGCCAGCGCCCCGGTGACGACGATGCGGTGGCGTGCCGCCGCGAGGTCGATCGCGCGGCGCAACGCCTCGCTGCCGGCCGCATCCCCGGGTGGTCCGGCGAGCACGAGCCCGAGCGTCGCGTCGTCGTGCGCGAGCGCGTCGAACGCGGCGACGAGATCCGGCAGACGCTTGCGCGCGTCGGTGCCGCCGACGTGCAGCACGTAGCGCGCCGGCAGGCGGAGCCGCGCGCGCACCGACCCGTCGCTCGGCGCGGCGGCGTCGGTGAAGCGCTCGGCCGCCGCGAGCGGGATGACGGTGATGCGCGCGCGCTCGACGCCGAGCGTCTCCTCGAGCTCGCGCGCGGTCGCGCGCGAGGGCACGATCACGCGCGACGCGTGCGCGATCGCGAGCCGCTCGAGGAGGCGCATCGTCCGGAAGCGCGCCCGTGACGCGCGCGCGGCGAGCCCGTCGCCGGCGTGCGTCGCGTACCAGGCGCCGTGCCGGTGCAGCACGACGTCGTGCACGGTGACGATCGTCCGCACGCCGACGAGCGCCGGCGCGTCGGTCTGCGCCGGGAAGTGCACCGCGGCCGGACGGCGTGCCGACAGCCA
>Ga0194131_10002261_pt1 | contig 31868 bp, 28 predicted proteins | sample TA2KigO120mmetaG_FD_148631 | JGI IMG/M metagenome (GOLD analysis project Ga0194131, IMG submission 148631) | Freshwater microbial communities from Lake Tanganyika, Tanzania - TA2015053 Kigoma Offshore 120m | ecosystem: Environmental > Aquatic > Freshwater > Lake | place: Tanzania: Lake...
ACGGCCATCGCCGTCTCGAACTCCTCTCGGTTCAGGACTTCGATCGCCTTGTAACCGGCGTCCGGGTTCGCGGACTTGTTGTGGACGTACCAGAAGTCGACGAACTGAACGGCGAACGCCTTGCCCGACTTGCCCACGCTAGTCGGCATGACGCCCCAATCGAAATTCGCGCCCTTGGCGACGACCGGGACCTGCGACTGCGAGAAGTCCATCATCGCGATCCGGCCGGTGTTGAAGAGGGTCGTCAGCGGCACGGTCTGCAAGTCGGTCGGCGTCGGCGAGAGCCGCTGCTTGTAGAACTCCAGCGCGAACTCCATGCTCTCGATCGCGGCCTGCTCGGTGACCCGCACCTCACCCTTCGGGTCGATCACCTCGGCGCCGTTGGCCCAGAACCAGTGCGAGCCGTGCATGGTGTTCATCAGCATGTGCTGCCCGTAAACGCGCTCGCTGCCCTCGCCCTGGCTGATCTTCTTCGCGTACTCGAGCGTTTGCTGCTGGGTCCAGTTGCCCTTGTCCCAGCTATTGGGCGCCGTCAGTCCCGCCTTCTTGAGCAGTTCCTTGTTCACGTAGCGTACGACCGTCAGGATGCCCACCGGCAAGCCGTTGAGCTTGCCCTCGGGCGTCTTCAGGTGCGGCGGGAACGCGGCTTTGGAGTGCTGGTCGAACGGGTAGCCCTCCGAGTTTGCGTAGTTCATGAGGTTGCGGAAGAGACCGTTCTTGTCTAGCTGTTTGGCGTTGAAGCCCGCGTTGCGCGACACGTCCGGCGGCGAGCCGGCCGCGGTCATCGCGATGATCTTGGTCAGCAGCGTGGCCCAATAGTCGCCGCTCGCCGCCACGGTTTCGATCTCCGGCGTGATGTTGGGGTGGTACTTGGAGAGGACCTGTGGGTAGGTTTCCTTCCAGACCTGCTCCTCGCCGGGTCGCGTGACCCACAGGTACTTCAGCACGACCGGCTTGGCGCCCTGCGGCTTCGCGCCCGCCGGCGCAGGCGCGGGACCGGTCGTGGGAGCGGCGGCGCCGCCGTCGGCGGGTTTCGCCGCGCCGCCCGAACTCGGCGCCGGGGTCGGAGGCGACGCTGGCTGGCTGCACGCGAGCAGCGCGGCCACGGCCACGCTTACCCCCGTCCGTGCGAGCGTCCGCCGCGGGCAACGACCTGGCAGCGGGGATCCGATGCGCGCGATCGTGTCCGATGGGACCGGCGGCGCGGAGCTGCGCGCCGACGTGCCGTCGGCGCCGGTCGAGGCGGGGCGGGTCCGGGTCTCGACCCGCGTCACCGGGGTCAGCGCCGGAACCGAGTCGCGCAGCGTCCGCACGGCACGCGATGCTCGACTCATCCCCGGATACCAGAACGTCGGCGTCGCCGTCGAGGTCGGCGGCGGCGTGGACGCCGTCCGGGTCGGGGACCGGCTCTACACCCACCACTGGCACGGGGTGCCACTGCCCCCGCACCCGCGGCTCGGGTCGATCCGGCTGGCCTCGGGCGCCCAGGCGGCGGAGCGGGTCGGCGTCGCGGACAGCCCGGACCTGATCGCGCTGCCGGACTGGGTGGACGACGAGGACGCCGCCTTCCTCAGCGTGGCCGCGATCGGACTGCACACTGCCCGCCGGGGCGGAGCCGGGCCGGGCAAGCGGGTGCTGGTCACCGGCCTCGGCCTAGTCGGTCTTCATGCCGTCCAGGGTGCTCGCCTCGAAGGAGCCGAGGTCTACGGGCTCGACCGCCTCGCCAGTCGACTGGCCTGGGCGCGCGATCTCGGCTGCGTCCGCGCCTTCGATGCGGGCGCCCCGGACGTCTGGGCGGCCGTCGAAGCGGAGGCACCATTCGACGTCGTGATCGAGACGACGGGCGCGAACGCCCTGATGGACCCGATCCTGCGGGTCGTGGCCGGCGAGCGCGCGCCGACGCGCGCGATGATGCGCCAGGGGACGGTCGTGATGGTCGGCCTGCGCGACCAGGCGCAATACACCTTCTCGCTGGCCCACCCGAAGGAAGTCATCCTGACCCACACCAGCCACCACACCCGCGCCGACCTAGACGACGTCCTGGCCGCGGTACGGCGGCACGATTGGCTCATCCGCCCGCTGATCACCCACCGCCTGAGGCCGGACGAGGCGCCAGCCATCTACGGGCGCGTGGCCGGCGGCGCGGAGGACGTGCTTGGCGTGCTCGTCGCCTGGGACGGACGCCCGGCGGCTGCCGACGCGAGAAGCGATTGAAGGAGACGTGCGAGCGATGAACTCCCGAGTGCAGGACGCGAGCCGCGTCGCGAGCGTGGCCGGCGTGCCGCGGGCTGGCCTGGCGAGGCACGCCCTGCGAAGTGCTGTACGTGCCGTTTCCGACCAGTCCCGATCTCGGCTTCCGTGGTCCTGACTCATGGTACCGGTGCCGTGACGGCGCGTCCGTCAACGGCAAAGCACGCCCGCGGGCGCCGAGTCAGTTGCGACCGCCGTGAAAGTCGAGCGCCGCCACAGGGTCATCCGCGCTGGTCTTGCCCGCCTGGACGATCGTCCAGCGGAGCACCCACCCACCCACCAGCGTCGCGCACCTCAGGGCGCGATCCCGCATTCCCGGTCGGTCGCCGGCGTGCGCAAGCCCAAAGAGGAGCGGTACAATCTGACCGAGAAGCACCGCGCCCCAGAAGAGCTGGCCCCACGGGCGCGCGACGAGCGGTCGCCCGTACTCTCCCAATCTGCGCACGAGGAGCGCGACGAGCGCGAGTTCGCCGGCGAGAGCGGCGGTCTCGATGTCCTTCACCGTCGCGCGGGCGCTGCGATCCTCCTCACCCAGGCTCAGGTCGATCGCGGCGGCTCCCGTTGACACCGCTGCGACGAGGAACAGCGGCGGCAAGACCGCGCGAGCGCGGGCCCAGAGGGGCACGGCGGTCGCCGCGAGCAGGACACCGGTGTAGCTGGCGACGAAGGCCGCGGGGACGATCAGGACCGCCCTCGCCAGCGCCGCGCCACCTCTGAGCCAGGTCGCGTACCTGACCGCGCCGACGCGATTGGCTAACCCGTCGGCAGCGGTGGCGAGGCCAGTCAGATTTCCGAACAGGAGGAGCGCCCACGACCCCATCGACATCGGCGAGCGTGGCTTGAAGGTCCTGAGCATGTGATGGAATCGAGCCGGTCGTCCCAGGTCATCGATCAGGAGGGGCAATGCCGTCGCCACGGCAAGCAGACCGATGGCCTGGCCGCGACGTGCGATCACGTCGTTCCCGCGTCCGGCCGACATCCCGGCGATCGCGCCGATGAGCGCCGCACCGCTGCCCACCCCGCTCACGAAGAAGTAGAGCGGGATGTGCCACTTCCAGTGGGGTCGCCGGAGGACGGGTACCCCGTGGTAACCACGGGGCGCGGGACGAGCATCGGACCCGCGGGGCGGGAGACGTCGGATCAGCAGATCGCAAATTGCCCTCACCGCCGCCCCGATGTGAGCGCGAAGATGCATACGATCGCCGACAGCGCCGCGGCGATCGCGGCAAGCGAACCGGGCAGGACGTTATCCACCGGGATACGCGGCGCCCGCGGCAGGTTGAAGTCTTCCACCGGGCGGGTCACGATGAAGCGCGCGTTCAGACCGCCCGCGATCTCTGATGTGCCGTAGAGGGTCGTTTCACGCAGACCGCGCTCTTTCAGCGCGCGCACACGCCGTGCTCCCCGCTCCTCGAGGTCAGAGACGGGTCCAAAGACGATCGAGTCCGTCGGACACGCCTGCGCGCAGGCTGGCTCCGCGCCCGCCTTCAGGCGGTCGTAGCACAGGGTGCACTTCTGGGCGAGACCAGCCCGCGGTTCCAGCGCGATGACGCCGAACGGGCACGCCGGCACGCAGTACCCGCAACCATTGCAAATATCGGGCTGAACGAAGACTTGACCGAACTCGGTGCGCACGATCGCCCCGGTCGGGCAAGCATCCATGCACCCGGCGCGCTGACAGTGCTTGCAGACGTCACTGAGCAGGTTCCATCGAAGCGGCGGCAGTTCGGCGGTCGCCCCGGTCGAGGCCGCGGCTGCCGACTCGGCGAACATCACGTGCCGCCACGACGTGGCGCTGAGAGTGAGTGTGTTGTCGTAGCTGGCGCCGGTGAGCCCGAGAGATTCCGCGGGAAGCCCGTTCCACTGTTTGCAGGCGACTTCGCAGGCTTTGCAGCCGATGCACAGCGTCTCGTCGGTCAGGAAACCGAACTCAACCACTCCGGCTCCTCCGCCCGGGCACGATCTGGCAGGTCAACGCTTTCCCCTCGTGGATGCTCACGTTCGGATCGGCGACCATCGCCACGAGATCGTTGGCGACGTCGCCGCGGCTGAAACCCTGGAAACCCCAGTGCCAGGGCAGCGCAATCTGCTGCACCCAGCGCCGCCCCATGCGGAACGACCTGATGCGTTCGGTGACCAGAGCCCGAGCCTCGACTGTACCGCGAGATGTGCTGATGGTGACCCAGTCGCCGTTGCGAATGCCCTTCTCGGCGGCCAGGTCGGAGCCAATCTCACAGAAGAGGTCTGGCTGCAACTCGGCAAGCCACGGCAGCCAGCGGCTCATGCCCCCGGCGGTGTGGTGTTCTGTCAGGCGAAATGTCGTGAGGACATACGGATATCGGGAGTCTCCCGGCCGATGTCGCGGATTGTCCTCGCGTGCGAATAGGAGCGCCGCCGGGTTGGCGCTCCGACCGTAGAGAGGGTTGCCGATCGCCGACTCGATCGGCTCGTAATGAGTCGGCAGGGGCCCGTCCTTGAGTCCCGCGGCGACAAAGAGACTGGCTCGGCCGTCGGGAAGCATGATGAAGGGTTCGGCACCACCAAGAGCATCGAGCCCGCGCCCCGCACCCCGCGACGTGGGTGCCCGCGCGATCGGGAAGTCGGGGACGTCCTCGCCATCCCAGCGCCCGGACGCCGGGTCCCAGACGATCAACCGCTTTCGTTCCGACCACGGCCGGCCACCCGGGTCGGCGGACGCCCGGTTGTAAAGCACGCGCCGGTTCGCCGGCCAGGCGTAACCCCAGCCGAGATGCTGTCCGCCATCGACTGCGTCGGCAACCCGATTGCGCGCCCGGTTCTCGCCCTCGCGGGGACGGATTCCGGTGTAGATCCAGCAACCGGCCGCGGTCGATCCATCGTCCCTCAGGTCGCCAATCTCGGCCAGCGGCGCCCTATCCGTGACCCGATAACCATTGATCTCGGCGAGGACGGACTCGACATCTGGCTCGCCCATGCGGCCCTGAACCGGGTAATCCCAGGTCAGTGCCCGGATGGGGCGATCTCGCTCCAGGGGACTCCCGCGATAAGCCTCCTTGAGTCGACGGCCAAGGTCGACCATGAACCAGGCATCGGAACGTGCGTCTCCGGGCGGATCGAGCGCCCGATCGTGCCACTGCACCAGGCGGTGGGTGTTTGTGTAGCTGCCATCCTTCTCCGCCGCGACCGCCGCAGGGAGAAAGAACACCTCTGTCTTGATGTCGCCCGGCGCGAGCACGCCCGCCTCGAATTCAGGACCGCGATGCCAGAACGCGGCGGTCTCTGTCTCAAAAACGTCGCGAACCACCAGCCAGTCCAGTTCGCGGAGCGCGGCACGCTGCAGCCGGGCATTCTGGCCGCCCACCGCGGGGTTCTGTCCGAGCACGAGCATGCCCTGGACGCCGCCATCGCGCATACGCGTGAAGATCGGCAGGTGGGAATGGTCGCCGACGATGCGAGGCAGCCAGGCAAACCCATGATCGTTCGCCGCGGTCGCTTCCGCCCCGAACCAGGCCTTCAGGAGCGACACCACATAGGCGCGCGCCCCGCCCCACTGGCCGCGGTCCGGATACTCGGTGCGAACGTACTCTGCCAGGTTATCGTGGCTCAGGCGCGCGTCGGGCATCTTCAGGTAGCCCGGGAGCAGGTTGTAGAGCGTCGGGATATCGGTGGAGCCCTGGATGGTCGCGTGCCCCCTCAGCGCGAGGATACCCCCTCCGGGGCGCCCAACGTTTCCGAGGAGCGCTTGGAGGAGCGCGGCCGCGCGAATCGTCTGAACGCCGGTGGTATGCTGCGTCCAACCGACGGCATAGCAGAATGCCGTTGTACGGTCGCGGCCAGACGCTGCGCAGATCGCCTCGGCAAGGCGGTGGAACGCGGCCGGTGCGATGCCGCAGGTCTGTTCCACCATCTCGGGCGTATAGCGCGCGAAGTGGCGGCGCACGATCTGGAAGACACAGCGCGGATCCGCCAATGTTTCGTCGTGTGCTTCGCCTTCGGCGAAGGACCAGGTGCGCTCATCGTAGGTCCCCGACTCCGGATCGAACCCCGAGAAGATGCCGTCAAGGTCCTCGGTGTCAAGAAACTGGTTCCCGACGATCCTGGACGCGTTCGTGTAAGCGAGCACGAACTCCCGGAAGTACCGCGCGTGCTCGATGACGTAGCGGATGAGACCACCAAGGAGCGCGATGTCGGAGCCGGGACGGAGAGGGATATGTTCGCTGGCAAGCGCGGACGTGCGACTGAAGCGTGGGTCGACGTGAAAGACTGTGGCGCCGCGCTCGCGCGCGGCGACGACGAACCGGAAGGCGACCGGGTGGCATTCGGCCATGTCGGAGCCCTGAATGACGATGCAGTCGCTGTTCAGCAGATCCCACTGCGGCATCGTCGCGCCGCCTCGACCGAATGTGGTTCCCAGACCGGGAACTGTGGCGCTGTGTCATATGCGCGCCTGATTCTCGACCTGGAGCACGCCGAGAGCCGCCCAGAGTTTGCGGATGAGGTAGTTCTCCTCGTTGTCGAGCGTGGCGCCGCCGAGGTGTGCGATTCCAAGGCTGTGTTGCACGCGACGTCCTGCAGCATCGACGTCGACGAAGGTCGCGTCGCGCGTCTCCTTGACCCGCCGGGCGATTCGCTCCATCGCCCACTCGAGCGGACGATACTCCCATACGTCCGCGTGCGGCGCTCGATAGCGGACCGTCGTCCAGCGCAGTGGATTCTGGACCAGTTGCGCTGTTGCGGATCCCTTCGGGCAGAGGGTGCCACGATTGATCGGCGACGCCGGGTTCCCCTCGATGGAGACCACTCGGCCGTCGCGGGTGTAGACGAGTTGCGAGCAGCCCACCGCGCAGTAGGGGCAGACGCTCACCGTCGGCGTCAGGCCATCGGTGCGCGGCCGCAGCGCAGAAGAGCGCCGCGAGAGCAACCGCGGTCCGGTCCCAAGAGTGGCGATCCGCTGGATCACGGACACGGGGCCTCTCCCATGTCGTGAGGCCGGATCCGGCTCAGATCTCGACGGCGGTCCCGATGCCCTGCTCCCGTGCGCGTCGGTAGACCAGATTGGCGGTGGCGACATCCTCGACGGCGATGCCGACCGACTTGAAGATCGTGATCTCCGTTGCAGACCTCCGACCCCGCTTCAGTCCGGCCGCGACCTCGCCGATCTCGTCCTCGAAGTGTGTCCTGTCGATCCGACCCTCCTGCATCGGGATAAGGAGGTCGCCGCACTCGACGAGGTTCGCAGCCCGTGAATCCACGACCAGTCGGCTCTCGGCGACGGTATCAGAATCGAGTTCGCGGGCCCCTGGCGAGTGTGATCCGACGGCGTTGATGTGCACGCCAGGACGGAACCAGGCTCGTCGCACGATCGGCTCGGCGGCGGTGGTTACCAGCACCACGATATCGCTATCGCGGCACAACTGCTCGGTAGATTCTGCGATCGTGCACGGGCACTCCGAGGTGGACTCGCGATCGGCGAAGGCACGAGAGCGCTCTTCGGACCGTGAATGAACGATCACTCGTTTCACGTCCGCAACCGCCCGCATCGCTGCGACATGCGCCTCACCCTGCGCGCCCACTCCTACGATGCCGACCGTCTTCGGGCCGGGCGTGGCGAGATATTTTGTGCCCACCGCCGACGCTGCGGCGGTCCGCACTGCGGTCAAGTATCCGCCATCCATGATCGCGGTGACCTGCCCGGTCGTGGGGTCGCTGAGCACCACCACAGCCATAATCGTGGGTAGCCCCCGCGCGGGGTTGTTCTTGTAGACGGTGACGATCTTCGTCGCCAGCGCATCGGTATCTGCCAGGTAAGCCGGCATACCGAGCGCAACGCCCGCGTGCGGGGCGATGTGCGTCGTCACGCGCACCGGCATATGAGCCCGGCCGGTCGAGAACTCCACCAGAGCCCGCTCGACCGCATCGATCGTGGTCGGCATATCCAGGAGTTCCCGCACCTGCGCCCGACTGAGAACCAACGGCATCGCGCGTACCTCCCGGCTGGCGCGGCATTATACCGGCGGGCAACGCACCCCCTCGTCGAATCCCGATTCCAGCGAGATCTGAAGCTCGACCCCACCACGTCCGCGCAGAGCCTCCTGGCGCATCGCTGCCTTGATCTTGCTCGAGATCTCCAGTGCCTCGGTGGTCCCCACATTCGGGAGCAGCAATCGAAACGAACCGCCGCCATCGTGTCCGGCCAGGTCACCCGGTCGTGCGGCAGCGCGAATCGCGCGCGACACCTGGCCGTAGAGGACGATGCGGTCGCGCGCCGGAAGCTGGTCCATCGGGCGCGAGGTCATCATCCGAATTGCGAGGAGCGCCATGTCAGGCCCCGGCGAAATGCCCGTGCCTGCTCGTTGCGCCACTCCTCATCGAAGTGCCAGGTCGGGTAGAGACCGGTATCCTCATCGCGGGCATTGCTCCGGCGCCAGTTCTTGCTCCAGGTCTGTAATGCGGCTGACGAGTTCGTGCCGCTCGATCGCTCGGGCGAGGGCGCGCGCGATTTCGGGTCCCGGTGCCGCGTTCATCACCACGATCTCCTGCATCTCCGCCGCGTGGAGGGCGACGATGCGGGTCCGATCGGCTGTGAGCGTCACGCCCACAAAGGGCCCACGATATCGGGCAGCCCGTGCACGTCCGACGACGACTTCGACGGGCATGTCGTGGAGATCATCCACCAGCAGGGCGGCGTCCCACTGCTGCCGACCGATCGCAGTGACGCCGGCGGCACCGGACACGATCGCGATCGCCTCGAAGACGCCGAGGCCATCGAGGAACAGGCGCAACTGGCGCAGCCGCTGGGCATCGCCACCGATCAGGGCAACCCGCGCGCGGCGCGCTCGATCGGTCACCTCAGCCCTTCCGTGCAAAATTCTGGATACCGAGCAGACCTCGCGTACCAAGCCGACTCTCACTACGTGGCGGTCGCACAGGACTCAGGGACTCCCCAATCCCGGGGACCATCCCCTCACTCCACTATCATGGTCGCGCATGGCGCGCCGATTCGAGAAAGATCGCGGGAAAGACACCATCAGCGTCGAGGGCGAGGTCGTCGACGCTCTCGGTAACGGCGTGTTTCAGGTTAAGTTGCAGACCGGTCACGAGGTGCACGCCCATCTGGCCGGGCGCATGCGGCGGAACTTCATTCGGATCGTGCGCGGCGATCGGGTGACCGTCGAATTGTCGCCCTACGATCTGGGACGCGGTCGCATTATCTTCCGCGGCCGCTAACCCCGACAGGTTCACCCGTGCCATCGAACTCAGAGTCCCCGATGCAGCCGTCGCGCGGCTTCTGGCTCGCGCTGCCACGGCCCATTGTCGCTCTCTCCCCCATGGATGGTGTGACCGATGTAGTAGCGCGTGCGATCGCCCTGCGACACGGCCAACCCGATTTGACGATCACCGAGTTCGTCTCGGTCGAAGGACTCGTCCGGGGCGCCATCGCGCTCCTGGAGGACCTGCGCTTCATCCCGTCCGACCGGCCGGTGATCGCGCAGTTGTACGGCACCGATCCGTCGGCATACCGCGTATGTGCTACCATCGCTTGCGCCCTGGGTTTCGATGGGATCGACATCAACATGGGCTGTCCGGCTCTCACGGTCGCGAACCGTGGCGCGGGCGCGGCGCTGATCAGGAACCCCGATCTGGCCCGTCGCATCATCGCCTCGGTCCGCGAGGGCATCGACGACTGGGGCCTCGGGAAGTCGTTGGCGCGTACAGTCGACCACCCACGTCTGCGCCGCGCGATCGCGGAGCGGGTGGCTCGGACGGAGACTCGAGGCCGGACTGGCGCGATTCCCGTCTCGGTCAAGACGCGCATTGGATTCGATTCCATCGAGGCGGAACGCTGGGTGGCGGATCTCGCCGCGGCCGAGCCGGCCGCGATCACCCTGCACGGTCGAACGCTGAAGCAGATGTATTCGGGCACGGCAAACTGGGACGCGATTGGACGCGCCGCAGAGCACCTTCGCGGAAGCGGGATCGTCGTGCTCGGGAACGGCGATGTCGCGGATCGAAGAGAAGCGCTCGCGCGATGCCGCGACTACGGCGTGGACGGCGTACTGATCGGCCGCGCGACGATCGGCAACCCATGGGCGTTCCTCGGGCAGGAGGCCACCGTGGCTCAACGACTTCGGGTCGCAATCGAACACGCCGAGCTGTTCGCGACCGCGCACGCCAGTCGGCCGTTCATGGCCGTGCGGCGCCACCTCCACGGGTATGCGCGTGGCTTCGCGGGCGCGAGCGAACTCCGGCGTCAGTTGATGCTCGCACCGGACGCTACTCGGGCTCGCGATCTTCTGGAGGGAGCGCTGGTAGTATCAGCCGCGGCCTGACGATGGAGGAATCCAGCTATCTCAGTCTCCCGACTACCTCATGGCATGCCGTGGATCCCGACGATCTCGCCGAGATCCGGCGGATCGGACGCGCGATCATGGATCTGGACCTAGCGAGTCCATCGCACACGCCGGAGGATCTCGCGACGCAGATGGGCTCGGTCGCAGAGCGCGTCCTGTCTACGGTGGCGGGCGAGGAACGCGATATGCGCGCGATGATCGATGCCTTTCGCACGTGTCTGGCCGTCACGTGGGATATGTACGACAAGATCGCGGCCGACGGGACGACAGTCACCGGTCATATCGAGGCGCTACGGGAGCGCATCCAGTCACTCGAGGCGGATCTCACAGTCTTTCGACTGGAGGGTGAGATCTCGGCCGATGAGTGAACCAGCGCGAACGCCGATGGAGGCCAGAACATGCCGTTGATGACGACCCGACCCATGTTCGAGGACGCGTACTCGGGTGGTTACGCGGTCGGTGCCTTCAATGTCAATAATATGGAGATTATCCAGGGGATCGTTCAGGCGTGTGCCCGCGAGCGCGCGCCCGTGATCCTTCAGGTCTCCAAGGGAGCCCGCCGCTACGCCGATATGACCTATCTGAAGGCGCTCATCGATGTCGCCGTACGGGCGAATCCGGAGATCCCGATCGCGATCCACCTGGATCACGGTGACACGCTGGAACTGGTGCAGCAGTGCATCGCCGACGGCTTCACTTCGGTCATGATTGATGGATCCCACGAGCCGTTCGAGAAGAACGTCGCCCTGACACGATCGGTGACTGACTACGCCCACAGTCACGGCATTCCCGTCGAGGCCGAACTCGGGATGCTCGGCGGGATCGAGGAAGACGTGGTGGGAGCCAGCGCCGAGGAGTACGCGGCGAACATCGAGAAGTACCTGACCGATCCGCAGCAGGCGGCGGACTTCTGGCGCGCCTCGCGGTGCGACTCGCTCGCGGTCGCGATCGGTACCAGTCATGGCGCCTATAAGTTCAAGCACGATGCCGTGCTCGCCTTCGATCGCATCGAAGCGATCATGGAAACCTCCCCGTCGCTGCCTCTGGTGATGCACGGATCATCCTCGGTGCTGCCGGAGTTCGTGGAGCTGATCAACCGGCACGGGGGCGATCTCCCGAACGCGCGCGGTGTCCCTGAAGAGGCGATCACGCGGGGAGCGTCGATGGGAGTCTGCAAGGTGAATATCGATACCGACATCCGTCTGGCGATGACGGCGAAGATCCGCGAGGTGTTCGCTACGAAGCCGGGTGAGTTCGACCCGCGGAACTATCTGGGTCCGGCGCGCACCGCCATCGAGCAGATGGTGACGCACAAACTGCGCGTCCTGGGCGCATCCGGCAAAGCCGATCGTGTGATGGCTCGGCACCGGGCCAGCGCCGAATCGCGGGCCTGATGGCAGTCGCAATCACCGGCGGCGGGGGGTTCATCGGTTCGCGGCTCGCGCGGGTTCTCGCGGAGGCCGGAGAGACCATCGTCCTGATCGATCGGGCGTTCTCCGAGGCGTCCCGCCGGGTCGCACCGGCATCCGCCGTGCGCATCGAGGCAGACATTACGCGCCGGGATGGTCTCTGGCGCGCCCTGAGCGACGCTCGGCCGACGGGCATCATCCACCTCGCCGCGGTCCTCTCGGGGATCTCCGAGGCAGATCACGCGCTCGCGTTCGACATCAACGTCGTGGGCACGTTCAATGTCCTGGAGTTCGCCCATCGGAACGGTGTGGGCAAGGTCGTGGCGACCTCGAGCATCGCGGCCGCGGAGATGCCGGAACCAGGCCCCCCGATCACCGAGGAGATGCCCTTGGCTCCAATGGGCTTCTACGGGATGACGAAGGCAACCGGCGAGGCCTGGTGCACCTACTACCGCCGGCGCTTCGGGCTCGACGCCCGTGTCGCCCGACCAGGCGCGGTCGTCGGACCCGGACGCGAGGCGGGTTCGGCGACATCCAACTTCACCACCGCGATCATCAGCGAACCCCTTGCCGGGCGTGCCTATGAATGCAACGTGCGTGAGGACGATGCCGCGCCGATGGTGTACCACTCCGATCTCGTGGACGGCCTGGCACGGCTGTACAGGGCGAGCTCAGTCCCGTTCCCGATCTACAACCTGGGCGCGTGCTCGGCGACAGCGCGCGAGATGGCCGACGCAGTGCGGGCGCGCATCTCCGGAGCCCGGATCACCTTCGCGCCCGATGAGGTGACCCGGTATGTCGTCGGACAGTGGCGCCACATCGTCCAGGACAACGGGCGGGCAGCGCGCGACCTCGGCTACCGTCCGCGCTTCGATACGGTCGAGAAGTTGGTCGACCAGTTCATCCGCGAGTCGCAGCCAGCTCTGGTCGGCTGACGCCGCGTCACCCGCGGATGAGGGACAGCCCCGCGTCCACCACGATCTCCGACCCGGTGATGTAGCCGCTCTCCGCGCTCGCCAGGAAGACGACCGCGTCGGCGATCTCCGAGGGCTCGGCCGGGCGCCCATGGAGCGGGGGGAAACGATCGGGCATCTTCACGTTCCAGGTGATCTCTTCCAGATTGCGTCGCCAGGTGCGCTCGCCGATGTTCGTCCGCACGCCGCCGGGAAGGATCGTATTCACGCGGATGTTCCAACGCGCCAGCTCGGCCGCGGCCATACGACCGAACGCGGCCTGAGCCGCCTTGGCACTCGAATAGGCGCTGTACCCCGGCAGCGAGAAGATCCGATTGCCGTTGAGGGAGGCAGTGATGATGATCGAGCCGCCGCCGCCAGCGCGCATGATCGGGATCGATGGCTTCACGGTCAGGAAGGTGCCAGTGAGATTCGTATCGATCGTGGCCCGCCACTCCTCGTAAGTCATCTCCTCGATCGGACACTGCATGCCATTGATGCCCGCGTTGGCGAACACGACGTGCAGGCCGCCCAGGGTGTCTGCGCTCTGCTCGACGACACGTTTGATCTCGCTCTCAACGCGCACGTCCGCAGCATGAGCGATAGCGCGGCCGCCGAGGGTGGTGATCTCCCGCGCAATCGACAACGCGGCATCCTCGCGAACATCGACCACGCTCACAGCCGCGCCTTCGCGCGCCAGGGCGAAACACGCGGCGGCACCGATGCCGGAGCCGCCGCCGGTGACCAGCGCGACACTCCCGACAAGCCGGTTCATGATGTACTCTTGTTTGAGAACCACTCCGCAACATACGCCGAGGCGCCGAACTCCTGACCCGTCGCGCGCCGGATCGTCTCGCGCCAGTCGTAGCGTGCGCCGAGTCGATACAGGCGGTCGCGCAAGAACGGACCGGCAGATGGATTACCGGCGAGCCCTCCGACCTCGCGGTCCAGCGTCACCGCCATCTGCGAAACGGCCATTTCGCCCAGGATGTACTGGTAGTACGTACCCGGTATCTGCGCGTTGTGAATCTTCGCCGACCAGTCTGGGGCACGCCGCCCCTCAGGACGCGGAACAAACTGGAAGCGCTCCACCAGGTCCCACCAGAGCGTGTCGAGATCTGCATCCGGATCGGCGTGGAAGGCGCGCTCGAAGTGCGCCTGGACCAGCGACCAGCGGGTCATGATCAATTGGGCGCGTCGCGCCCGCGCTCGCACCTCGCCGGCGAGGCGGCGGGAGATGTCCTCCGCCAGGCCGACTGTCCGGTGCAACCAGCCGGCGTCATTGGCGATGCGATCGATCGACTGCGACTCCATCTCCGCGACGATCCCGTTCGGCCACAGGATCAGACGCAGCGGTAGCGACCGATCGGCGTACTCGGCCGCCAGAGCGTGGCCGAACTCGTGGAGCAGGACGCTCGTCCAGTGGTGGCTCCGGGTGAGATTGTTCAGGGTCCGCACATCGGAGGCGTCGGCGTCGATCCAGGTGCAGAAAGCGTGCTGGTTCTTGCCGGGCCGGGGCCAGTTGTCCGATCGGGACAGGATGCCCCGGGCATCCAGACCGATCGCGTCGACGGTGGCAATCGCCAGATCCTCCGGATTCAAGTTCGCGAAGTGGGGGTCCAGGTCCGGGCCCTGGGCGCGCGGCGGCCGCTGAAAGAACGGATCGCCGTAGTGCCAGGGACGGAGCGCAGCAGAGGAGATTCCGAAGCGGCGCGCGAGCTCCGCGTCCATCTCCTCCTTCGCAGCGCGGTATGGTGCCTCGGACGCGCGATCGAGTTCGTCCAGAAGTGCGAACAACATCGCCTCATCGACTTCGGATTGGGCAAGTCCGAGGGCGTAGGCATCGCGGAAGCCCAGAGCCCGGGCGCTCTGGCCCAACAGGCGGACAAGCTCTCGTGCCCGATCCGCGGCGAGACCGCCGATCTGCTTCGCAGCCTCCCAGATGTCGCGGGCGCGCCGATCGTCGGTCTCCGAGGCCAGCGCGTCGCTCAGATCGTTCTCGCTCCAATCCCGACCATCCAGCGATGCCCGAAATCGATTGAAGAGACCCTGCTGCTCGGTCTGGACGGTGATGATGCGCTCGCGGATCTCCGGTTCCTCTTGCGCGCCGAGGTAGTCGCGCCAGTACAGATCGACCTGACGTCGGGCAAGCGGGTCGAGCCCGGCTCCATCGGACCGCCAGCGACTGAGGTGATCGAAGCGCTGCCTATCCGCGAAGTGCTCGCGGACGCGGTGGTTCATCTCGCGCAGGCGCGATTCCAGCGCGGTATCGCCCGAGGTCGCGAACTGCCACTCGATGGCCCGGTGCGCCGTACCGGTGCGATGCTCGAATTCCTGCTCGGCGCGCAAGAACGGCTGAACGGAGTTCTGGCTCACGCGGCCTCCTCCCTGTGGGCCGCGGAGTTTCGCAGGTATCATCGTGCCGTGCCGGACCGGATCCTTATCACAGGCGGGGCCGGGTTCCTGGGCAAATACGTCGCGGCGGCGCTCATCGCGAGAGGCGACCGCGTGCGCGTCCTCGATGCGCTGCGACCGCCCGTGCACGTTCCGGACGCGCGACCGGATCTTCCTCCAGGCGTGGAATGCATCATCGGCTCGGTCACCGACCGCGAGACAGTCGTCGCGGCGCTCGACGGCATCGATGCGGTTCTGCATCTGGCGGCGTATCAGGACTATCTGCCTGACTTCTCGACCTTCTATGCGGTCAATACCGTCTCGACCGCGCTTCTCTTTGAAGCGATCGTCGCATCCGGGCGGCGGCCACGGCGCATCGTAATCGCCGGAACGCAGGCCGAGTATGGCGAGGGACCATACCGATGCGATCGGCATGGGACGGTCTGGCCGTCGCCCCGCTCCGAGGAGTGGCTCGCCCGAGGAGCGTGGGAACAAGTATGCCCACGCTGCGGCGGCGTCGTGGAGCCGATTCCGGCCGAGGAAAGCTCGGTGCACCCGCATTCGCCGTATGCGATGTCGAAGCGTGCTGCCGAGGAGTGCGCGCTCGTTCTCGGAGCACGGTACGGAATTCCCACCGCCTCCGCCCGCTATTCGATCATCCACGGCCCGGGGCAATCCTTTCGCAACGCCTATTCCGGCGCGTTGCGAGCCTTCACAATGCAGGCTCTGAGTGGCCGTGCCCCGGTCGTCTATGAAGACGGAGGTCAGATCAGAGACTTCGTCTGGATCGGCGACGCGGTTGCCGCCACGGTGCTCCTCCTCGATCGGGACGAGGTGATCGGTCCGATCAACGTGGGCGGAGATCGATCGATACGGGTCCTCGACCTAGCGTGGATGGTCATCGCGGCCACGGGTGCAGATCTCCGGCCGGACGTACCCGGGCTCTACCGGGTAGGGGATACGCGGCACATCCGATCGGACGTCACGCGATTGCGGTCGCTCGGATGGTCGCCGACCCTCGATCAGGGCGCGATCGTGAACGCGTATGTGGGTTGGGCGGGCCTACATCCGGAGTTGACGGATCGGTCGATCGAGGCGCGACGCCATATGACGGACCTCGGTGTCCTGCGAGAGGCCGCGGCCCCGTGAATGGGCGACCGGCTGTCTTCCTCGATCGCGACGGAGTCATCAACGAGAACCGCGAGGACTACGTCCTCACGTGGGACCAGTTCCACTTCATTCCGGGATCGATCGAAGCGATCCGGCGGCTGACTGAGGCGGGATGGCCGATTGTGGTGGTCACGAATCAGTCGGCGATAGGCCGGGGAATCGTGAAGCGACGTGTTATCGACGATATCAACCTGCGCATGTGCGCGACGGTGAACGCGGCTGGGGGTCACATCAGCCGGGTGGTGATCTGCCCGCACCATCCGGACGCGGGCTGCCGCTGCCGGAAGCCGAAGCCTGGTCTGCTACGGGCCGCGGCGCGGGACCTGGGCATTGACCTGCACGAGAGCGTGCTCATCGGGGATAGCGCCGCCGATCTGGGCGCCGCGGCGGCGGTCGGGTGTCGCGCGATTCTGGTGCGCACCGGACACGGCGCAGGTATCGAGACGCAGATCGATCCCGCCCGCGTCGCCATCGCGGAGGACCTAAGCGAGGCGGTCGACCTGCTGGTGGCGGGCAAACACGATGCGGTCGAGAGCACACTATCCACCGAGGGCGACTATTTCGACGATCTCGGCCAGGTTCTCACCCGGATCGATCGCGCGGCAGTGGCGCGCCTCATCGAGCGGATCCGTCAGGCACGCGATCGCGGCGCGACGATCTACACACTCGGCAACGGAGGATCGGCCGCGACCGCGAGCCATCTCGCCCTGGATCTGGCCAAGAACACGCGCGATCCGCGGCGACCCGCGATCAAGATCTTCGCGCTAACCGACAACTCCGGGTTGATCACCGCCTGGGCAAACGATGCCCACTACGATGAGGTCTTCGCCGCACAGTTGGACGCCGTGGTGGAGAGAGACGATCTCATCATCGCCGTCAGCGGAAGCGGCAACTCGGCGAACGTCCTGCGCGCCATCCAGCTCGGACGCGCTTCCGGCGCCGATACCTTCGGCATCACCGGATTCCAGGGCGGCCGGCTGGCTCAGTCGGCGCACGATTGTGTCGTCGTGCCCAGCGAGAACATGCAACACATCGAGGACGCTCACCTCGCGATCGTCCACGCCGTGATGGTCGCGCTTCGGGATGAGGAGGTATCGTCGCCGTGACAATCCCGTATCGTCGGTGCGTCATTTCGGACGAGATCTCGCAGGACCTGGATCGCGCGATTGCTCTGGCTCGTGACTTCGGCCTGGAGGGCCTCGAGATCCGCACGGTGTGGGATCGGCGGATCGACCAACTCGACGCGAATGACCTCGATCGTCTCGCCAAGGCCTGCACCACGGCCGGACTGACGATCCCTGCCCTGGCACCGCCCTACCTCAAGTGCACGCACAGCGACGCCGCAGAGCGTGGCGAACATCGTGCCATCTTCGAACGGACTGTGCAGGCCGCCGAACGGCTTGGAGCGAGCATCATCCGGGGGTTCACGTTCTGGCGCGATGTCCACCCGCTCGGTCACTGGGACCTCATCGTCGAGACGTATCGGTCCATCGCACCCATCGCGGAGCGAGCGGGCGTGGTCGTGGGTATCGAGAACGAGCCTGCATGCATGCTGGGAACGACCGAGCACCTGCCGCGTTTGATCGGCGACATCGGCTCACCCGCGGTTCGCATCCTCTGGGACCCGGCGAACGCCGCGCACGAGGGCGAACGCGCGTGGCCGGAAGGGTTCGAACGGGCGTTCCCGCTCACCGCGCACGTGCACCTCAAGGACGGCCGGCACATCTCTGGGAAGTGGGAGCATGCGATCGTGGGCGAGGGAGCCGTCGACCTCGTTCAGGTGTCGCGTGCCCTCCGCAGGCACGGCTACGCGGGATGGGTCAGCCTGGAGACTCACTACCGTCCTGCTCCTACGGACGCGGACCTGAGGCGGCCCGGCGGCTTGAGCCTCTCCTATCTGGGCGAGGAGGGCACCCGCGCGTGCCTGGTTGGGTGGGAGAACGTGCTTCGCGCCGCGGCCCGGCGCCCCATTCAGAGAGGCAGCCGGCTATTCTCGGTTGCCGAACTCGCGGGCGTGTTGGGCCTCACGCGCCAGCGGGTCCGCCGCATTGCGGAGCAGATCAAAGTAGGACGGCTGGTCGGCCGGGTCGTCGTCCTCGACGAGTCCGACATCACGGCGATCCTCAACTACACCAAGCGCCCGGAGGCGATGGTGTCCCGCGCGTACTACCACACGCGCAAGGACCGCATCGATCGCCTGCCCCCTGAGCAGGTCGATGAAATCCACGAACTCATGCGCGCGCACGAGGACTCCATGGTCAAAGCGCGCGCGGAGGCGGAAGCGGCCATCATCGGGGTCATCAGGTGATTACCCTAAACAGAACCTACGATGGCATCTGTGATCGCTGCGGTGTCCGCCAGACCGTCCCAGGCAAGGACATCGTTGACGCGCTGGGCCTCCTCACCGCGTGAGGGTGGCATCACGTCGGGCCAGGGAAGAATCTATGCCACCGTTGCTATGGCATCGACGCGCCACGTCTGCCACGCTGGTCTAAGGACGCTCCACTCCCCCACCGGGACGTATCCAGTCCAGGATGAGAAAGTCCCCCCTGTCGCGCCGCCAGGCTAGAAAATCGAGCATCTGACGCTCGTATTGGTCGTGAGGGACGACTTGCCAGGGTCTTGATCGCCACGGCCGTTGGCTGATATGGACCTCGCGCTCGAGACGCGGGACCTCAGCCGGCGATACAGGGACGCATGGGCACTTCGCGACCTCTCTCTGTCCGTCCGAGAAGGGGAGGTCTTTGGCTTTCTCGGGCCGAACGGTGCGGGAAAGACGACGGTGGTGAAGGTCCTCCTGGGACTGGTCGCCCCGACCCAGGGAACAGCGCGCCTCTTCGGACGTCCGGCGCAGGATCGTCGAGCGCGGCGAGAGGTGGGCTACCTCCCCGAACTGTTCCGATTTCACGAATGGATGACCGGAGCGGAACTTCTCGACTTTCACGGCCGCCTCATGGGGATCAGCGGCGCGGATCGACGAAATCGGATCGAGCACGTCCTGACACAGGTGGGCCTCGGCGAGCGTGGGCGAGACCGCATAGCGACGTACTCCAGAGGGATGACCCAGCGCCTCGGCCTCGCCCAGGCGATGCTCGCGCGTCCGCGGCTGGTCATCCCGGACGATCCTACCTCGGCGCTCGATCCGCTCGGCCGGCGCGAGGTCCGCGACGTCATCCGCGACCTCCGTAGCAGCGGGTGCGCGGTCTTCCTGAACTCTCACCTGCTGACCGAAGTCGAGATGGTCTGCGACCGGGTCGCGATCGTGGACCGAGGGCGGGTGACCTGGGAAGGGACGCCCCGGGAGGTGGCCACGCCGCGGATGGAGATTGACGTGACCGTTGAGGAGATCGACGACCGGGTCGCGACTCTGCTGGCACCATTTGGAACGATCGTCCAGATTCAGGGCGCGACCATTCGGGTTCGCGCCGGCGAGGTGGGCGCCTCGGGGAAGATCGCCGCGGCCATTGTCAGCGCCGGCTATGTGCTGACCGCGCTCGAGCCGCGGCGGTCGACGCTCGAGGATCTGTTCGTCCGACTCGTGACAGGATCTGACAGATGATCGCCCTCCAAATCAGGTGCTTTACGGTGCAGGAAGCGCTCTCGAGGCGGGCGATCCTGGCGGGCGTGCTTCTCAGCGCCGCGTTCCTGGCACTGTTCGCGCTGGGGTTCGCCCAACTCCTTGGCGTAGTCGGCGGCGCTCCCCCCTCGCGGGAGACCGGCGCCGGACGATTACCCGCGACGATGATCTTCGCGAACCTGATGACCGTCTCCGGGATGTACGCGGTCCACTTCCTGTCGAGTTTCCTGGCTCTCCTTATCTCGGTCGGCTCGATCTCCGGTGAGATCGAGTCTGGCGCGCTCTTGTCGATCCTGGCGCGCCCCATCAGACGCGCGGACTACCTGATCGGCCGTTGGATCGGCGGGGTCACTCTGGTTTGCGCCTACACGATCGCGACCGGCGGCGCGGTGATTGGAATCTCTGGGGCGATCGCGGCGTACGAGGCGCCTGCGCCGTTCGTCGCGCTCGGATACGTGTGTCTCAACGGTGCCCTATTGATCACTGTCGGTTTGCTCGCGTCGACGCGCCTCTCGACGATTGCCAGCGGGGTCGTTCTCTTCAGTCTGTTCGCGATCGCCTGGCTTGGTGGCCTGATCAAGTACATCGGCGGCGCACTGGGAGACGCGGCGGTGCAGAACACCGGGACGTTTGTGAGCCTCCTGCTACCGAGCGATGCGCTCTGGCGCGCGGCCTCGTATTTCGTGGTGACGCCGCTGTTTATCCTGGCGACAACCACCGCGAGCCAGCGCGGCGGGATCCCGTTTGTCTCTCCCGCGCCGCCATCGCTGGCGGTAGTCGCGTGGACGTGCATCTACATCACGATCCTGGTCGCCATCGCCGTTGTCAGCCTCCGCCGACGCGACCTCTGACTCGCGTGACCGGTCACCTCGTGTGTTCTCGCCTCGGGGCGGCGCGCAGTCTCGGCGATCAGTATTGCTCGAGGTACCGTTCGATCTCCCAGCCCGAAACGTGGCCCTGGTACTGCTCCCACTCGATCGTTTTCGCTTCCAGGAACCGTTCGAGGACGTGGGTGCCGAGCGCGTTCTGGATCACCTCATCGCGACGGAGCGCGTCCAGAGCATCGCCCAGAGAGCGGGGGAGGACCTCGACGTGTCGCTGGGCGAGCGAAGCCTCGTCCGCCGCGTACAGGCTCTCTTCGATCGGCTCGGGCAGCGGCATGCGGGTCCGCACGCCATCGAGTCCCGCGTGGAGCATGGCCGCGAATGCGAGGTAGGGGTTGCAGGCAGGGTCGGGGCAGCGCAGTTCGAGGCGCGTGGTCCGCAACTTGCCCTCGGACGTACGGGGGACGCGAACGAGAGCCGATCGGTTGACACGCGCCCAGGTGAGATAGACCGGCGCCTCGAATCCGGGCACGAGCCGCTTGTACGAGTTCACCAGTGGGGCGAGGATCGCCGACATCCCGCGGGCGTGGGCGATCTGGCCCGCGATGAAGTGACGGGCCACGTCCGAAAGGCCGTATTCGTCGCCACTGTCTGCGAACGCGTTCTCGCCATCGAGGGTCATCAGGCTCTGATGCACGTGCATCCCCGAGCCGTTCTTGTCCTGAAACGGTTTGGGCATGAACGTGGCATGAAGGTTGTACCGTTGGGCGATCGCCTTCAGTGTGTGCTTGAAGGTCATGGTGTTGTCGGCTGAGGTGAGCGCCTCGTCATACTCGAAATCAATCTCGTGCTGCCCCGCCGCGCCCTCGTGGTGGCTCGATTCGACCCGAATGCCCATCGCCTGGAGGACGTTCATCATCTCTTTCCGAACGTTGGCTGCCAGGTCAGTGGACGAATCGAAGTACCCGGCCTGATCGTGGGGCAGGGGTGAGATGCGCCCACCTCCCTGGGTGCGCAACAGAAAGAACTCGATCTCGGGGCCCGTGTTGTACCGGTATCCCAGATCGCGGGCCGTCTGAAGCGCTCGCGCCAGGACGGCGCGAGGATCTCCGGGGAACACGTCCCCCCGCGGGTTGAAGATCCAGCAGATGATGCGCGCGGTCACGTCGCCGTCCTGCTCCCACGGTATGACCGAGAACGTGCTCAGGTCCGGCACGAGGTACATGTCACGCTCGACCGACCGGGCAAAGCCCTCAATCGACGAACCGTCGAACCAGTGGCCGTGATCCAAGACACCTTCCAACCGCTCCACCGGGATCGTGACGCTCTTCACATGACCGACGACATCGGTGAACTGAAGATTGATGAAGCGGACGTTCGCGCGCTGAATCCGCTCCCGGGTCGCGGAGACGAGCTCCTCGGTCGGCTGCAGTTCCGGGTGCGACACGGATCCTCCCCTACGCCGGCCGAACGGCTCCAGATGATTCAGGGTGGGCCGGACTCACGATAGTACAATGAGGTTCGTGCCGCCGAGCACGATTGCCATCGATGGCCCGGCGGGGTCCGGTAAGACGGTGATCGGCCTCTGGCTCGCCGCCCACCTAGGCTACGCTTTTCTCGATACGGGGGTCCTCTATCGCGCCGTGGCTCTCGACGCGCTCGAGGCGAACCTGGACGTTCACGATGGTGAACTGCTCGCAGCGCGCGCACGGGCGATCCCTCTACGGATCTCGCCACCCGACGAGGCGGACCGTCCCCGCGGGTACAGCGCCTACCTGGGCGATCATCGCATCACCGATAGCCTGTTCGAGCCGCGGGTCAACAGCGTCGTCTCGATCGTCGCGGCACATCGATCGGTGCGTGAGGCACTCCTCCCGCTCCAGCGCGGGCTGGGCGAACGCGGCCGCGTGGTGATGGTGGGGCGCGACGTGACGACCACCGTCCTCCCACACGCCGACCTCAAGCTGTACCTGGATGCTTCGATCGAGCGCCGTGCCCGACGCCGATGGGACCAGGAGCGGGCGCACGGTTCCACCAGAGATGTGAATTCGATCGCAGCCGATCTCGCGGACCGAGACCAGCGCGACTCGGGGAGGGACGCCTCACCGCTCCGCGTGGCGACGGACGCCATACGGATTCAGACCGACGATCTCGACCTGGAGGAGGAGAAGCGCCTGATCGTGGAACTTCTCGAGTCGAGGCGTTGAGCGCGCCGATCGTCGTCCACCCGCTCGCGCCGAGGCGCTTCTGGCAGGTGCGCCCCGGGGTTCGGCTGTTCTCTTTCTACACCTTCTCCGTCGTGACCCTGCGCCTACTCTTCGCCATGCTCTGCGACCTCAGGATCGTCGGCCGGGAACGGATACCGCAAGATGGGCCGCTCATTCTGGTGAGCAATCACATCCACTTCGTCGATCCACCGCTGATCGGAAGGGCGTTGCCCCGTAAGGTGCTCTTCATGGCCAAGTCGGAACTGTTCGAGATCCCGGTGCTCGGCTGGATCGTGCGCCATTTCGACGCGTTTCCCGTGCGGCGGGGAACCGCCGACCGCCAGGCCTTGCGTAACGCGCTCGATGCCTTGCGGATGGGTCACGTGATCGGACTGTTCCCGGAGGGCACGCGCAGCAGGACCGGCGCCATGCGCCCGGCCCACGCGGGAGCTGCGCTCGTCGCGCTCCGCGGAAACGCCACGATCGTTCCGGTTGCGATCGATGGGACCGACCAGATCTTCTCCGCGCTGAAGAGCCTCCGTCGCGCGCGCGTGACCGTCACCTTCGGCGAGCCTTTTCGACTCGAGGACATCGACGGTCTGAGGGAGCAACGGGGCGACCTCGACACAGTGCTCGGGTCGATGATGGCGCGCGTCGCCGCGCTGCTGCCTCCCTGGCGAAGGGGAGTGTTCGCCGATTGGCAGGCGACCGCTGCCTGATCCGCACTGGGGCTCGGGCGACCGACCCGTCATCTGGCGCGGTCGCATCGCGCGGCACCCCGACGAGCCCGGCGGCGAGATCGTCGAGGTCCTCCCCGGCAGTCCCGCCGAGCGGCTTGACCTGCGCCCGGGGGACCGCCTGCTCGCAATCAACGGTCAGGAGATGCGCGACGTCATCGACTATCAGTTCGCGACCGCGGATGAGGATCTCGCCTTGCTGGTCGCCCGCTCGGGCCACGTGCGCGAGGTGCGCACGAGATCGGACGGCGCGCTCGGCCTCCGATTCCGGAACCCGGCCTTCGATGGCATCACCTGGTGCAACAACAAGTGTCCGTTCTGCTTCGTGAAGATGAACCCGGCAGGGGGGCGGACATCTCTCTACGTGAAGGATGACGACTACCGCTACTCGGCTCTCTACGGCAACTTCGTCACCCTGACGAATCTGACCGAGGAGGACTGGCGCCGCATCGACGCTCAGCGCCTAAGTCCGCTGTATGTCTCGGTGCACGCGACGGACCCGACGCTGCGGAGGCGACTGCTTGGAAACCCCACCGCGCCGCCCATCCTCGGACAGCTCGATCGACTCGCCGCGATGGGCATCGCCTTTCATACCCAGGCGGTCCTCTGCCCGGAGATGAACGACGGACAAGAGCTCGATGAGACGATCGATGCCATCGCGCGGCGCCACCCGGCCGCACTCTCGCTGTCGCTGGTCCCGCTCGGCCTGACCGGCAGGGGGCGTTTCCCCGCGTACCTACGGCGCCATACGCTTGACGAGGCCGCCGCGATCGTCGATCGAGCCGCGCCTTACCGTCGCCGCTTTCGGGCGGAACTGGGCCACACCTTCCTCTACCCGTCGGACGAGTTCTACCTGATGGGTGGCCGGACGATTCCTCCCGCCCGACACTACCACGGCTACGAGCAATACCAGAACGGCGTCGGCATGGTCCGTTCGCTGCTCGAAGAGTGGCGGGCGCGGCGACCCTACCTTCGCCCGGTCAGACCGGGGATGACCATCACCGTGGTAACGGGCGAACTCGCGGCGGGAGTCCTGGCGCCGATCCTCGAACAGTTCGCCCGGATGACCGAGGCGCGCATCGATCTCGTGGTGGCACAGAACCTCTACTTCGGTCGGGTCGTAACGGTCGCCGGTCTCCTCACAGCCGGCGACATCGAACGATCGCTAGCCGACCGCACGCTCGGCGAGATCGTCGTTCTACCCCGCGCAACCCTCGATACACAGGGAGAACGCTTCCTGGACGACGTCACCCCGCCGATGCTGGAGGATCGTCTGGGCCGCCCGGTGCGCTTCGCCGAGCACCTGCGCGACCTCCTCACTATTATGTCCACCGACGTGCTCAGGACCGATGTATGTGCGGCATAGTCGGCTATGTGGGCGGCCGGCCGGCGGCGAGCATCCTCTTCGAAGGTCTACGGCGCCTCGAGTACCGGGGCTACGACTCGGCCGGACTCGCGTTGGTCGACGGCGGCGTCCTCCAGATCCGCCGAGCCGTGGGCAAACTCGATCGACTCGGCGCGGTACTCGAGGAGGGCTTGCCCAGAGGCACAATCGGGATCGGCCATACACGATGGGCTACGCACGGCCGGCCCGAGGAGCGAAACGCCCACCCGCACACCGACTGCCACTCGGACATCGTGATCGTCCATAACGGGATCGTTGAGAACTATGTCGACCTTCGTCGCGCCCTGATTGCCGAGGGACATCCTTTCGCGAGCGATACCGACACCGAGGTGATCGTGCATCTGCTCGAGAAGCTGCGGGCGCGGGGAAACGACCTCGGGCGAGCACTTTTCGAGGCAATCTCGCTGCTGCGCGGTAACCACGCGATCCTCGCGCTGGATCGACGTTCCCCGGGCGAGATCGTCGCGGCTCGGGTGGGCAACGCCGGAGGACTGACGGTCGGCCGTGCCGAAGGCGAGACGCTCGTAGCCTCCGATCTCCCGGCGATCCTCGAACACACCCGCGCGATGGAGTTTCTGGACGATGGCGAACTGGCGCTGGTCCGTGCCGACGCCGTCGAATACCGCGACGCGCGCGGTGGCGTCATACTCAAGAAGCCCACGATGGTCCCGTGGGATCCCGTTGGCGCGGCGCGTGGCGGCTTCCGCCACTTCATGCTCAAGGAGATCCACGACCAACCTCGCAGCCTCGCGGATACGATCGGTGGGCGCATCTCCCTCGAACCGGCGGGGGTCTTCCTGGCCGATCTCGGCATCGAGGAGGATCGTCTCCGCGCCATCACGCGGATCGTGCTCATCGGCTGCGGGACTGCATGGCATGCGTGCCTTTGTGCGAAGTTCGCGATCGAGCACCTCGCGCGCATCCCGTGTGAGGTCGACTACGCGGACGAGTTCCGGTACCGCGATCCGCTGATCGACGAGCACACCCTCGTGGTCGCAATCACCCAGTCGGGCGAGACGGTGGATGTCCTGGTCTCGATGAGCGAGGCGAAGCGGCGAGGCGCCCCAGTCGTCGCCCTCGTCAACGTGGTGGGGTCGCAGGCGAGTCGGATCGCCGATGGCGCCGTCTACCTCCACGCCGGGCCGGAGATCGGCGTGGCGTCGACCAAGGCGTTCACAAGCATGCTTGCGGGGATCTACCTCCTCGCCCTCCACCTTGCGCGGGCACGCGGCACGATCGCGCCCCGCGACTTCTCCGACACGCTCGAGGCCTTGTTCCGCATCCCCGCGCAGGTAGGTGGACTGCTCGCCGCGAGCGGCCCGTACGAGGAACTCGCCGAACTGTTTCACCGCAAGAGCGACTTCCTGTTCCTGGGGCGGGGCATCAGCTACGTGATCGCCCTGGAGGGCGCCCTGAAACTGAAGGAGATCTCGTACATCCACGCCGAGGGCTACCCGGCGGGGGAGATGAAGCACGGGCCCATCGCGCTGATCGATGAGGAGATGCCTGTGGTGGCTATCGCCCCGCGCGATCACGTTTACGACAAGATCTCGAGCAACCTCGAGCAGGCGCGCGCTCGCGGCGGGAAAGTCATCGCTATCGCCGAGGAGGGCGACGAGGCCATCGGAACGATCGCCGATCACGTGATAAGGGTCCCTGCGACGCTGCCGATTCTCAGTCCAATCCTGACCGCGATCCCCTGCCAGCTGCTCGCCTATCACGTCGCCGTCCGACGTGGCTGCGACGTCGACCAGCCGCGGAATCTCGCCAAGTCGGTCACCGTCGAGTAGTGATCAACGCGCGCACCGGACGGCGCATCGTTTTCGTCGGCAGTTTCGGGCTCTGGCATCGGGGCACGATCGGCTATCGGACGCTGCCAATCGCGGCGCTCCTACGGGAGGGGGGTCACGATGCACGCATCGTCACCGTACCGTGGGACGCGCCGTCGGAGAGCTTCGGCTCACGTGTAGAGCACGGCGTGCCGGTGACGCGCGTCCCAACCGCGCGGCGGTGGCCCACACTTGCCGACCTGGCGGTCGCCAGCGCCCGGGCTATGCGCGTGGTCGCGAGCCTCCGGCCCGACGTGGTCGTGGCGATCAAGCCGAAGGCGTACGGCGGCCTGGTCCTGCTCGCCCACGCGGGGCACCGCGACACGGTCGTCGACACCGATGACTGGGAAGGCCGCGGTGGATGGGCCGACGCCGATGGCAGCGGCTGGCTTCGTGCGGCGGCCATCACCCTCCACGAGATCGAGACGCTGCGCCGTGCCGGACGGGTCGCTGCGGCGAGCCGGGAACTGGTCCACCTGGCCGAAGGAGCGGGCGTCCGGCCGGAGCGGGTCACGTACCTGCCGAACCGCACCTGGGAGGGGTCGGCCGCCTGGCCGCGGCCGGGATATCCCGTCATCGAGGATGCGGACATTCTGCTCTACAGCCGAATGCTCGAGGTGGCGGAGTTGAGAACACTCGACCTGATCCGCACGACGGTGGCTCGCCGTCCTGCAACGACGTTCCGCATCGTCGGAGTCGGCCCCACGAAGGGACAGGCGCTCCAGCGCTCAGTCGAGCGGTACGGACTCGGCAGCCGCGTCGAAATTCGCGCCACCGTCGCGCCCGAGTTGATCCCTCTCGAACTGCGTCGCGGTCGTGTCGCGCTAGTGTTGCTCGACGATACCCGGATCAATCGTGCACGGTGTTCCGTGAAGGTGCTCGACCTTTTGTTGTGCGGGCGGCCAATCGTCGCGGAGCGGGTTGGCGAGGTTGGCAGCCAGATCGAGGCCGGCAGAACCGGGATCCTCGTCGAACCAGGCGCGACGGGCGCCATCGTGGAGCACCTGGTGCGCCTTCTGGAAGACCCCTCCGCGAGAAGTGCGCTCGGTGGAACCGCCGAAGACGCCGCGCGCGGACATCTTCGGTGGCGCGGCGCGCGCGACAAACTTCTGGCCACGTTTGCCGGCGAGGCCGCTTGATGCGTGCAGCAGCCCCCCGTGCGACAGATCCTGGAGCCGACCGCGGTCTCCATCTCATTGAGGCGATCAACCGACTCGGCATCACGACGCGACTGCTCGATCTCGGGTTCGCCGCGGTGGCGCACCTGCATCCTCGCGCCGCCGACGCGATCGCGCTCGGGATCGCCGACGCGATCTATGCGCTGTGGTCCGGCCTTCGCTTCCGCGCCGAGGCAAACCTGGCCTGGGTCGTCGGGCCGGAGCGGGCACCGGTCGCGGCACGTTCCTCTGTGCGGAATTACGTGCGCTACGTCGTCGATTTCCTGCGATTCCATCGCTGGTCCAACGAGGAACTGCACCATCGCTCGACTGTGATAGGAGTCGAACACCTACATAACGCCATGGCGCTCGGTCGGGGAGTGATCGCAATTGGCTTTCATCTGGGCAACATCGATCTGGGGGCAACTCTCCTCGGACAGCAGGGGTACGCGGTTCACGTGGTTGTGGAGCCGTTCCAACCGCCCGCGCTGGACGAACTGATTCAAGGACAGCGGCGACGTCGCAAACTCAACCTCATCCCGCTCGAGCGAGCTGCGAGAGAGAGCCTGCGCGTTCTGCGTCAGCGAGCGATTCTCGCGCTTCTGGTCGATCGGCCGGTGCCGGGCGATGGCGTGCCTGTCCGGTTCTTCGGGGGTACGGTCTTCCTGCCGGCGGGCGCCGCACGGCTGGCTCTGCGCACAGGTGCTCCGATCGTCCCGTGCTGCGCTTTCCGGACCAGGCCGGGGGCGTACACCGCCGAGCTGGCGGAGCCGATCTTGCCGGAACATTACGCCGGTGCAGCCGACCCCGTTCAGGCAGTTACGCAAGCGATGGTGGAGACGCTCGAGCGATGGGTCCGCCGAATGCCGTCGCAGTGGTATCCATTCCGGGCGATGTTTCAGGAATCGGACGCTGCCCACACCCCGTAACGCTCCGGCGGTCGACGCTCTGATCGACGGGATCTTGTCGTGCGCTTCGCGCGTTCTGGCTTCGCTCCCCGAAGCCGCTGTCCGGCACGCGGTGAGCATCGTCGGTGCGTGCGCCTACCTGTTCGGTCGCGATGCGCGCCGCGCCGCGATCCGCAACCGCGCTTTCGTACTGGACCGTCACGATCCCGATCGGATCTCGCGTTCGACGCGTCGCGCGTTCGCAGTGCAGGTTGCGAACTACGTGGACCTGATTCGGCTCCACGCGGCGTCCACCGCGCTGATCGCCGCGCGCGTCGCGGTGCCCGATGTGGAGCACCTCGCCGCAGCGCTGCGCTCTGGCCGCGGCGCGGTGCTCGCGACCGTCCATATTGGCGACTTCAATGTGGTTTCCCACGCGTCGCTCGTGCGCGGCTGGCCCATCGCCATCCCGGTGGAGAACCTGCGGTCTCCGGTGGTCGCGGCGCTGCTCACCCGGCTGCGACGGGCCCACGGGGTTACCATCGTCCCGATCGGTCCACGGACTTTCCAGGACCTTCGCGACCATCTCTCCCGGGGCGGCGTCGTCGCGATGGCGATTGACCACGATGTCCAGGGTACGGGGGAGGTGCACGCGCTCTTCGGCCAGCCAGCGCGCCTGTCGACTGCTGCGGCGGTCCTCGCCGCGCGAGCCCGCGCGCCGATCGTTCCCGTCGCGTGCGTACGCACGGCCGACGGGTTCACAGCCGAACTCCAACCACCGATCGCGCCGGGCGATCGCCCCTCGCCACGGCTCCTCATGCGGGCCCTACTTCCCCGCGTGGAGGCGATGATTCGCCGCCACGTCGATCAGTGGGTTATGTTTCGCTCGGTCTTCGTCGACGATGATGTCGCGCAGGTGAAGAGATGAGTCGCGGTCGGGCCGACCTTCACATCCATAGCGATGCGGGTGATGGCCTCTCGTCGGTCGAGCAGATCCTCTCCTTCGCGACTGAAGTCGCCCGACTCGACGTGATCGCCATCACCGATCACGACGAAATCAGGGGTGCGCTCGCGGCGCGCGACCTTGCCTCGAGCAGTCGCTATCCGTGCGACGTGATCGTGGGCACCGAGATTTCCACCCGCGGTGGGCACCTGCTCGCGTACGATATCGACCGCGTCTTTCGCCCTTATCGTCCGCTGGACGAGACGATCGCCGCCGTGCACGACGCCGGTGGATTCGTCGTGGTGCCGCATCCGCTCAGCTGGTTGACACACTCCGCCGGTAGTCGCACGTTGCGGCGCCTTGTTGATGCCCGGTCCGGCCATACGAGACCGGACGCGATCGAGGCGTTCAATCCCTCGCTCTCCGGTCGGGTGCGTCATCGCGCTGCGCGGGAACTCAATCGGACACTACTCGGCCTTGTCGAAACGGGCGGCAGCGACGCGCACCACGTCGCGTTGGTGGGAAGCGGCTACACCTCGTTCGAAGGAGCGTCGGCGCAGGATTTGCGTGCGGCGATCAGGACCGGGACCGTCACGTGGGACGGGACATGGTGGACGGCTCGCGACCACGCGCGCGATCTGTGGCGGCAGCAGTGGCGGAGCATGGTGCGACTCCCCGCGCAGCGCGTCGAGCGAGCGTTCACCCGGGCGTATCGGTGAAGATCGCTCTCGTCTCTCCCTACGACTTCCCCTATCCGGGCGGAGTCACCAACCATGTCGCGCACCTGCGGTCCGAGTTCTCGCGCCTGGGCCACGATGTCCGCATTCTTGCCCCTACGTCGGCGGACGAGGACGCGCTGGCGAATAGTGAGTTCCTGAAGTTCGGATCGGTGGTCCCGATCCCGGCGAACGGATCGATCGCGCGCATCACCCTTTCGCTTCGCCTGTCGGGACGGGTGAAACGCGCACTGAAAGAGGAGCGGTTCGACCTCATTCACTTGCACGAGCCGTTCACGCCGGCGCTGCCCATCACGGTCCTGCGCCACTCGGAGACTGTCAACATCGCGACGTTTCATTCGTCCTGGGATGGTCGGATCGCGCGCCTCTACGGCAACCCTCTGCTCCGCCGGTTTGATCGGCGGATCCACGGGCGGATCGCCGTCTCTCGCCGTGCCGAGGAGTTTGCCAACCGCCATTTCCCGGGCACGTACGAGATCATCCCGAACGGCATCGATGTCGCGGCATTCGGCGCCGCCGTCGCGCCATTTCCCTGGCGATCCCGGAAGCAGACGATCCTGTTCGTGGGGCGCCTGGAACCGCGCAAGGGGTTTCGTTACCTCCTGAGGGCCTACGCCGAGATTCGCCAGCAACGGGACGACGTACAACTCAAGGTGGTGGGCGCCTATAGCCCGGCGATGCGGCGGCGGTACGAGGGGATCGTGGCCGAGGCGAGGATTCCGGACGTCGAATTCGTCGGTGTGGTGTCGCCGAGCGATCTGGCGCGCTACTACCGGAGCAGCGACATCTTCTGCGCGCCATCGACCGGAGGTGAGAGCCAGGGGATCGTGCTCCTCGAAGCGATGGCGTCCGGCCTGCCGATCGTGGCTTCCGGCATTGCGGGTTACCAGAGTGTGATGACGGATGGTCGCGAAGGGGTGTTTGTCGAGCCTAAGGACGCGTCCGCGTTGGTACGCGCATTGTCGGACCTCCTTGCGTCGCCAGACCTCCGCGCGCGTCTGGGCGCGGCGGGGCCAAGCCAGGCGCGGCGGTACGCATGGGACGTCATCGCATGTCGGG
>Ga0194131_10002265_pt1 | contig 31843 bp, 33 predicted proteins | sample TA2KigO120mmetaG_FD_148631 | JGI IMG/M metagenome (GOLD analysis project Ga0194131, IMG submission 148631) | Freshwater microbial communities from Lake Tanganyika, Tanzania - TA2015053 Kigoma Offshore 120m | ecosystem: Environmental > Aquatic > Freshwater > Lake | place: Tanzania: Lake...
GAGGTCCGCCCCCCTGCGGATGCGGTCTTTGCCCGCCCATGACTCGCCCAAGTCTGCGCCGCTAAGGTCGGCGCCGGGGCATTGCGTTCCGCGATCGATCTTGCAATCGCCGATGAATGCGGCGAGGGGCGTCGCTGTGAGGTTGACATTCGGCTTTCTGGTCACCGCGCTCCTTTTGCATGAGACAGTCACCAGGCTCGCGGAAACGAGGAGCACAAGCAGAAAGAGCGTCAACGAAGGCAAGACTCGACGTAAGCGTCCTAGGTTCACGATAGGGTTCTCCTTTTGATTCGGGGGCCGGAATCTACGGGCAGTTGTCGTTCCTGACGGCGCGGTCGGACCACTTGGTGTTGCAGAAGATGGCACCGTCGGTCTTGACCTCGTCCACGTCGGCGTCGCTGAAGTCTGCGGCGGTCAGATTCGCGCCGGTCAGGTCAGCCTGATACAGATACGAACTCACGAAGTACGCGTTGGTGAGGTTAGCGTTTTTGAGGCTGGCCCCTTCCAGGTGGATGCCCAGCATCTTGGTGTTGGAGAGGTTGGCCCCCTCGAGGTTGGCGCCCTTGAGGTCGGCCCCATCGCGGATCTTGTCACGGCCCACCCAGGTCTCGCCCAGGTCCGCGCCGGACAGGTCCGCGCCCGGGCACTTGGTGTCGCGTGCGATGCGGCAGTCGCCGATGGAAGCGGGAAGCGGCGTTGGCGTGAGATTCAGGCCGACACCCTTGCTGGCCCTGCCACCGCAGGCGAAGGCCGCCAGGCCAACCGAGAGGAGCAGGGCGGCGAGGATGAGCATCGTGGAGCGGGTCTGCCGGAGCGATGGTCGCAGGTTCATGGAGCTTCTCCTTTCACGGTACACGGGCATCTACGGGCAGTCTTCATTGTTGATGTTGGAGTTGGGCATCGTGGTATTACAGAAGATGGCGCCTTCCAACATCGCCTCATCCATATCGGCGAAAGTCAGGTCTGCGCCGGTGAGGTCTGCTCCGCGCAGGTCCGCCTGGAACAGGAAGGACGAGATGAGATTGACGTCGCGGAGCTTGGCGTTTCGGAGGTTGGCGCCGGTGAAGTCCACACGTTCGAGGAAGGCCTCGGTGAAGTCGGCGCCCTCGAAGTTGGCGCCCTTGAGGTGGGCTGGAAGGCGGTCGGGGTGCTGCCCGACCTTGATCTGCCCAAGGTCCGCCTTGCGCATGTCGGCGCCTGGGCACTGGGTCTCCGGCTTGATTTCGCAACTCCCCACGCTGCTCGGGACAGGCACGACGGTGGAACCCATCTTGACGACACCCTGGCTGATGCGGGTGGGTGTTGGGGTCGGGACACGTTCGTTTCCCTCGCCGGGGGCACCTGGTGGAGGCGTGCTGCTCCCACAAGCGGCGATGGCAAGGGCCAGTCCCAGCGATAGGGCGAGGGGCAATAGATGCATCGCTCTCTGCGCGCGTAAGGGGCTAACAGTTGGCATCGTTGATTTCCCCATCGGGCATGGTGGTGTTACAGAAAATGGCACCCTCGAACTTGGTCTCGTCGGTGTCGGCGTACTTGAGGTTGGCGTTGGTTAGGTCCGCGCCGCTGAGGTCGGCCTGGAACAGGTATGCACCTTCCAAGTTCGCACTCTTGAGGTTCGCGTCGCTCAGATTGCCGCCGGTCAGGTCCACACCGAACAGATTCGTTCCCTCGAAGTTAGCGCCCTTGAAGTTCGCCCCCTCCAGGTCTGCGGCGTGCCGGATGCCGGTCTTGTAGGAGTACATGACCTCACCGATATCCTGCCCGTGCAGGTCAAGGCCAGGGCACTGCGCGTTGGGCTCGAGGACGCATTCGCCGACCGAGCTAATGATGGTGGGCAGGGGAGTGCTCGTCCGCTCGACGGTCGGCCGGGCTGCGGCCTGGGAGGCGGTCGGGGTTTCGGCGGCCACGGCCTCGGTGGGAGTCTTGCTAGCCGCCGAGCCACAGCCTGCCATGAGCCACGCGCTCCCTAGGGCGGCGAGCACGATGACGGACAGGTGGAAGACCCTTATGTCCACTCGCAGGCCCATGACCCTGATCAACTGCCTCCTGGCTTGCGGTGCGCACATTGTAATCACGCAATGCACATCGAATGCAAGCGCATGAACAGGGGAGGGTCCGATCAAGGGCAGCTAGCGCATCGCGGATGCGGCGCCGCCGACGCGCAGGAAGCCGCGCTCGGTCAGGTAGGCGGCGATGCGCTGGGCATTCTCCTGGGCTGAGTGGGTGACGGTGTTGAGGGTGATTTCGGGGTGGTCGGGCGGCTCGTATGGGTCGTCTATGCCAGTGAAGCCTTTGATTTCGCCGCGGCGTGCTTTGGCGTACATGCCCTTGGCGTCGCGCTGTTCGCAGACCTCGATTGGGGTGTCCATAAAAACCTCGGCGAACTGATCGGAGCCGACCATGTTCCGCACGTCATTGCGGGTGGCACGGTAGGGACTGACGGCGGCGCAGATGACGATGCCGCCGTGGCGGACGATTTCGGCGGCGACGAAGCCGATGCGGCGGATGTTGGTGTCGCGGTCCTCTTTGTTGAAACCCAGACCCTTGGATAGGTGGGTGCGGACGACGTCCCCGTCGAGGACGGTGACCTGGCGCCCGCGCTCCATGATGAGGGTGGTGAGGATGTCGGCGGTGGTGGACTTGCCCGCGCCGCTGAGGCCGGTGAACCAGATGCAGATGCCCTGGCGATGCCGGGGTGGATAGGTCTCAGCAAGGATTTCGGCCACCTCTGGCCGGGTGAACCATTCGGGCAGCGTTCTACCGGTGGCCAGGAACTCTTCGCGGACCTGGGTGCCGGAGATGGAGGCGGTGCGGGTCTTGGGGGTGATCTTGGAGACCTCTTCGTAGTGACCTTCGTCGGGCAGGTAGACTAATTCTTTGAAAGGGACCATCTTCACACCAAGTTCGGCCTCATACTTAGCGACCACCTCCTGGGCGTCATAGGGGCCGTAGAAGGGCTTGCCCTTGGAGTCGTTGCCGGGTCCGGCGTGGTCGCGGCCAACGATGAAGTGATTGGCGCCGTAGTTGCGGCGGATGATGGCGTGCCAGACCGCTTCGCGTGGGCCGCCCATGCGCATGGCCAGAGGCAGCAGCGAGAGCAGGATGCGGCCCTTGTCGTAGTGGCGCTCGGCCAGGGCCTGATAGGTGCGGACGCGCGTGTAGTGGTCCACATCGCCAGGCTTGGTCATGCCGACGACGGGGTGGATGAGCAGGGTACCGTTCACCTCGGCGGCGGCGCGTTTGGTCAACTCCTCGTGGACGCGGTGCATGGGATTGCGGGTCTGGAAGGCCACGACGTTTTTGTGGCCGAATGCGCTGAGGGTTTTCCTGACTTGGGTGGGCGTCAGTCTGATTTCGGTGAAGTCGTGATGCACAGGAAGCTGGAGCACCCGGAGGCGGCCGGAGAGGTTGACCTTGCCCCAACGGTGCATCTCGGCCACGATGGGATGCTTGGGGTCGGTGGTGCCAAAGGCCTTCTGAGCGGCCTCGTCCCTGGTCCAGTCGTACATCTCCTCGACGTTCATCACGGCCAGGAGTTCGTTCTTCGGGCTGCGTAAGGCGACGTCGGCGCCGACGCGGACATCGGGTGTCGGGTCAACGGGCAGCGTCACGGGAATCGGGAAGAGCTGGCCGGAGGCCAGGCGCATCTCATCGAGGACGCGCTGATGGTCAGCCTTGCCCATGAAGCGGTCGAGGGGTGAGAAGGCGCCCACAGCAAGGAGCTCCAGGTCGCACATGGCCCGGGGCGAGAGTTGGACGGAGGGCAGGGTAGAGGCGTAGGCCCTTACGTTATCCGCCTCTTCCGCCGACACCATGAGGTCGACCAGTCTCCCGCCATAGGGTGCGACAGGTTCAGTTGCAAGATGGGCTTTGGTCATTCCGTCAGAACTCCCCTTCTTGTTTGTTTCCGTTAGGTCAGCCGTGCCTACGTAGCGCTCCCATCGGCGCTGTCGTGGGCAAAACGGTCCATGGGCGCAGAGTGATGGATGCGCAGATACACGGACGCGATGTCTAGGGAATAGCTCAGCCGGGTTTGGCGCTACCGCCGTTCCGCCGGACGATGGCCGGGTGGATGCCGCACTCCTTTGGCATCCCCTTCTCCCACCACCAGCGGCCGGCCCTGGGGTCTTCGCCGGGGCCGATGGCGCGGGTGCAGGGGGCGCAGCCGATGCTGGTGTAGCCTCTGTCGTAGAGGGCGTTGTAGGGGACGTTGTTGGCGCGAAGGTAGTCCCATACGCGGCTGGAGTCCCAGTCGGCTAGGGGGTTGACTTTGATGATGCCGCCGTGGACCTCGTCCCGCTCGATCTTCTGGGTCTCGGCCCTGGTCGAGCTTTGCGTGCGCATCAGGCCGGTCACCCAGGCGTCCAGGTCCTTCAAGACGCGAGACAAGGGGTGGACCTTACGCAACTCGCAGCAGAGAAGGCGGAGGGAGTAGCTGCGGTAGAAAGGGTTGATGCCGTGCTTGGCGACCATGGAGGCGAGCTCTTCGTGGTCGGGGTAGTACACCTCGATAGCCATGCCGTAGCGCTCGCGGGCACGGTCGATGAGGTCGTAAGTCTCTTGTGGAAGGCGGCCGGTGTCGATGGTAAAGACTCTCGCGCTGGGGTCAACCTCGTGCAGCATGTCCAAGATAGCCATGCCTTCGGCCTGGAAGCTCGTGCAGAAGGCGGCCCGGCCCCCGAAGGTGTCGAACGTCCAGCGGATGAGGTCTTCGGCGCTCTTGGCCTCGAACTGGGCAGCCAAAGCCTTGACCTCTTCCGCGGTGGGAAGCGGCCTTCGCGTTTTCGTGTCTTCTAGCCGTACCATTGGCCGTACCTCTTGTGGACTGGGGAAAACAAAAGCCCCTCAGGCTGGGTGAGCATGAGGGGCTGCGCGGATACTTTGGGCAGCGGCTAAGCCTGCACGTGTCGGCATGCAGGAGCCGGGGACGCTGCCTCAGCCCCTCCTGTACAGGTGCAACACGCGCAGGCCTGGCGGATAGATAACTTTTTCACAATCATCCTAAGCCGATTCTAGACTGCGACTTGTCAGGTGTCAAGCCTCTGTACTGCTCTGCAAGGGCGGCCAAAGGCAGCTGGCGGGTACCCGCTGCGACGGTCGGCCTCAGTCCTCGACGACGAAGCTGAACACCACCGAGCAAACCACCAGAAAAATGGCGTCGAACACCCCAAGAAAGGGCAGCCACTGGACGTCGTTCGCCCCGCCGAATAGCGCTGGGCCGGTGGACTCGACGGCGGCGACGATGGCGGGGAGTGCCACCGGCAGGAACAGCAGTGGCAGCATCACCTCTCTTGCCCGCGTGTTCACCGCCATAGCCGAGAACAGTGTCCCCACGGTGGCGATGCCCAGGGTGGCCAGCAGCGCCACCGGGATGAACCCCGGCGCGGACATGGGGATGTTGAACATGACGGCGAAGACGGGGAAGGCGATGGCTTCCACCACCAACATGAAAAGGAGGCTGGCAAGCATCTTGCCGAAGTAGATGGTGTCGCGGCCCACCGGCGCCAGCAAGAGACCGTGCATGTTCCCCCGCTCCTTCTCGACGGCGAAGGAGCGCGCCAGGCCCAACACGCCGCCGAAGACGAAGGAGATCCACAGCGCGCCGGGCGCCACCAGGCCGACGGTGGCCGGCGTGGGGTCCACGGCGAAGTTGAAGACGACGATGACGATGAGGGCGAAGACTAGGACGGCGACGAGAAAGTCCTTCGTCCGGGTCTCCAAAAGGATGTCCTTCCAGATGATGGCCAGGAGCGGCGCTCCCACAAGCCAATCGCGAACGGTACGCCGCCCAATCGTCATGTCGCGGCCCTGGTGTAGCGGAGATAGGCCGCGCGGACCGCGGCTGGCTCCGTAGTCTTCAACGACTCCTGATAGGCTACCTTGCCGCGCGACAGGACGGCCATGCGGTGGCCGAGGGCCAGCGCCCGGTCGAGGTTGTGGGTGGACATAAGGACCGCTCTGCCGGGGGCCGCGTGGGCTTTGATGATCGCTTCCAGCAGGGCTAGTGCCTCCTGGTCGAGGCCGCTCTCCGGCTCGTCCAGCAAGAGGAGGCATGGCTCGTGGAGGAGCGCCCGTGCGATTGAGAGGCGCTTCTGCATGCCGTGGGAGAGGGTGCCGACCCGCTGGCCGAGCCTGGCGGCCATGCCGACGGTCTCAGCAATCCGGGCGATGCGCTCCTCGATGCGGTCGAGGCTGAACATGCGGGCGAAGAAGCGGAGGTTCTCTTGGGCAGTCAGGTCGGCGTACAGCATCGGCTCGTGGGTGACGACGCCGATGAGCCGCCGCACGCCGGCGCCGGAGCGGGCAGCGTCGAGGCCGCAGACCCGCACCTGGCCAGCGTCGGGCTTGGTAAGCGTGGCGAGCGCCTTAATGAGCGTGGTCTTGCCGGAGCCGTTGGGGCCGAGCAGGACGAGCACTTCGCTCCACGACGCTTCCAGGTCGAGCCTGTCCAGAACAGTCGTGCGGCCATAGGCCTTGGACAGCCCCTCCACCTGGATAGCGGGGGTGCTACCTGTCCCGGCGGCCACGGTCTGGCGACTCGCGACTCCAGTCGGAGCTGCAGCGTCTATCACTTCTCATGCCCATGGCGCAAATGTAATATAAAGGAGTCCGACGCCGCAACACAGAATGGCGGACGAGGTGAACGATGCCCACCATCCAGGAACTCCAGAAGAAGTACGAAGCCTTGAGCGACAAGTCCGTTGCCGAGCCCGAGGAGCGGATAGACCCGAGTTGCCTCTTGTGCTTTGACTACGAGTACTCCGGCCAGGACGCCGAGGTCGCCGTTGACACCGACGAGTTCACTGCTGTTTGTCCATGGACCGGCCTGCCCGACTCCGGCACACTGAAGGTGAGCTACGTCCCCGACCGGCTGTGCATCGAGTTGAAGTCCCTCAAGTACTACCTGCTGTCGTACCGGAACGTGGGCATCGTGCAGGAACACGCCGCCAACCACATCCTGAACGACTTGGCCGAGGCCGTGAAGCCGCTGCGCATGACCGTCACGCTCGACTACCGCGTCCGCGGCGGGCTGCACACCGTCGTCACTGCACGCTACGTGCGGCCCTGAACGCCTCGCTCGCCACGCTGCCATGACCACCTTCGGCCTGAGCCTTCTGTCTGGGGGCCTGGACTCCACCACGGTGACCGCCTATGCCAAAGGGCAGGTGGACCGGCTGACGGCGCTAACCTTCCACTACGGCCAGACGCACAGCAAGGAGGTGGACTGTGCCAAGCGCGTCGCGTCCGCCCTGGGCGTCGAGCATGTCCTTGTGGACATCGGCTTCCTGGGCCAGGTGGCCTGGCACTCGGCGTTGACCCGGCCTGACCTGTTCCCCATTCCCAAGGGCCGCTCGGCCAAGGAGATCGGCTTCGGCGTACCCATCACCTACGTGCCGCTGCGAAATACCATCTTTTTGGCGCTGGCGGCGGCGCACCTGGAGAGCACCGCGCTCCACGCCATCGAGTCGGAAGGGATGAAGCCGGAACGGGTGCAGGCACGGATCTACATGGCGCCCAACGCCATAGATTACAGCGGCTACCCCGACTGCCGGCCCGAGTTCTTCGTGCAGGCGGCGGAGACGCTGCGGCTGGGCAGCAAGCTGTGGACACAGTACAAGGTCGGGTTCGAGGTGGAGACACCCATCATCCGCATGGGCAAAGCCGATATCGTGAAGATGGCTGTCCGGCTGGGCGCGCCGCTGGAGCAGACATGGAGCTGCTACGAGGGAGGCGCGGTCCCCTGCGGAGCATGCGATAGCTGCCTGCTGCGGGCCAAGGGGTTCGCCGGGGCGGGCGTGGCAGACCCGCTTTTGACGAGTTCAGGAAGGACCTAGGTGTGCTGAAAGTCAGCAGGATGCCGTTGGGGGAGCCAGAGGTTTTCCGCTCGATCCAGGGCGAGGGCGTCTCGGCGGGCACGCCGTCGGTGTTCCTGCGGCTGGCGACGTGTAATCTCACGTGCACATGGTGCGACACGACGTACACCTGGGACTGGAAGCACTACGACATCAAGCGGGAGGCGGTGGATGTTTCCAGCGAGGACGTCGAGCGCCGTGTAACCTCTTTCGCGTGTCCACGGCTGGTCATCACGGGCGGCGAGCCGTTGCTCCAGCAGGACGAACTGACGCCGCTGGCCACCTCCTTAAATGGCAAGGGCTTCTTCATCGAAGTGGAGACGAACGGCACAGTCGCGCCGAGCAGGACGATGACGAGCGCGGTGGCCCAGTGGAACGTCTCGCCGAAGCTTGCCAACTCCGGCAACCGGCCCAAACGGCGTGAGGTGCCGGAGGTGCTGCAAGTCTTCGCCAGGCTGCCCCATGCGTACTGGAAGTTCGTCGTGGTGGAGCCTGGCGACGTGGACGAGGCGTGTGGGCTGGCGGAGCGGTACGGTGTGCCCACCGACCGGGTTGTCCTCATGCCGGAGGGCACGACGCGGGGCGTGCTCCGCGAGCGGGGCGAATGGCTGGCGCGAGCCTGTGCGGAGCGGGGGCTGCGCTACTCGCCGCGGCTGCACGTCGAGCTGTGGGGCGCGCGTCGCGGCCGGTAGCGGCTGCATCGCGGTTTCGTATAGACTGTGGCGGGCCAAGTCCGGCCTAGAAATCTGAGGAGACGTTCATGAAGTTCGCGCGATTCCAATCTGGCGGCAAGACTCTGTACGGTGTTTTGGAAGGCCAGACCATTGTACGGGAGCTCACCGACGCCCCGTGGCGGACCCATAAGCGCACCGACAGGGTGCACAAACTGGCCGACGCCAAGCTGGTCTCGCCCTGTGACCCAGGCAAGATCATCGCTATCGGCCTGAACTACAAGAGCCATCTGGGGACCCGGCAGCCGCCGAAGGTCCCGGAACCCTTCTTCAAGACGCCCTCATGCGTCATCGGGCCGGGCGAGGCCATCGTTCTGCCCCGCGAAGCGACCAAGGTGCAAGAGGAGGCGGAGCTGGCGGTGGTCATCGGTAAGCGGTGCAAGGGCGCGACGAAAGAGAACGCACTGGGCTTCATCCTCGGCTACACCTGCGCCAACGACGTGAGCGAGCGGAACTGGCAGAAGAACGACCTGCAGTGGTGGCGAGCCAAGTCGTCGGACACCTTCGGCGTCATCGGCCCGTACATCGCGACAGATCTGAACCCCGGCAACCTCAACCTGGCCGCGCGCATCAACGGCCGCGTTGTCCAGGAGGGGAACACCAACGACCTGTTACACGACGTGCCGACCATCATTGAGTTCATCAGCCGTGTCATGACCCTGGAGCCAGGAGACGTCATCATGACCGGCACGCCGGGGGTCCCAGAGGACATCAAGGCGGGCGACACGGTGGAGGTAGAGGTTGAGGGCGTCGGAGTGCTGTCGAACACGGTCAAGGCGGAGTAGGGTTCCGGAAGCCTTGCGATGCCTGGCGAGTAGTCCGTGGACGAAGCACCGAAAGAGCCCCAGAACATCTACGACGACCCCGACTTCTTCGCGGGCTACTCGACCCTCGATCGGTTCGGAGGTGGATGGGAGCGGGCTGGGGAGCGGGCCGACCTGCTGGGGCTTGGATAACTATTCCGACGAAGGGCCCCGTGAAGAGAGTTGGTTCGTCCCCGGCGTCCAGAAAGTCCACCGGACGTTCTCCACGTTCATCAATGGCCTCTTGAACGCGGGACTCGTGGTCGAACGTGTCGTCGAGCCGGTTGCCAGCGAACTGTAGCTCCGCGACCACCCGCAGCATTTTGACGAGCGGAGGAGGCCCACGTTCCTGTTGGTCCGCGCTCTCAAGTCCTGATGCCTACCCGATGACATCGGGACGTACTCTCGGGTGGGTAGAGGACAGAGACCTGGTGGGCCTGAGTGGACGAAACTCAGAACCTTCTCCGCCACCTTTGCTTGGCTTAAAGCTTAGCAGACAAGTTGCCGGGTTAACACCAAAGCTGGTGTGTGGTGGAGATGGAGGAGAGTCAAACTACACCTGAAACACGACGGCGCCGTCCTGCTGGCTGCAGCCTAAGTCGCCAAGAGTCAGCTTCATGGTGTTGTCGCAAATCTCATGATGCGGCCCGATCACCGGGCCCGCCTGTCCAAATCTCAACTGGGGCACGACACACATCCAAGGGAACGGCCGTAGCTGCTCAAAGCGGATGTAGAGATAACTAGGTCCGGGGACAGATGGTCTCCAAGCTCGTTGGAATGTGGTACCGCCCCGAAGCAAGCCCAACAAGAATCTCGGCTTCTCTGGCTTCCACACAGCGGCGGCGCTCATCTCCTTGCGGCTCTACGGGCACGCCCCTCAGGGAGACTTGCTAGGGCCAACGCCTTGTCCAAGTCTTCCTGCGTGTTGACGTTGAAGAAACTCTGATGGCCGGGATCGAGCAGGTCCACCTCTTTCTGGAGGAGATAGCGGATATCGAGGCCCTCGAACGACCGCGATATCTTGAGGTCGCCGCCGCGAAGTCGTCGCTCCATATATGGGAGGCAGGCTTTCGAGTACAGCGCATGAGTCGGTTCCGGTCTGCCTCTCACCACGGGCACCACGGCGTCGTGTCCAGACCGCAGCGACAGCATGTGACGCATAAGCGTGGTGTTGAGGAATGGCATGTCGCATGCCACCACCATGCCCCAGTGACCTCGCGCCCTCGTCAGGCCTGTGAAGATGCCGCCAAGGGAACCGTTGCCGGGGAAGATGTCAACAGCGATGTGAACCCAGTCGGGCAGAGACAATGCTGCGGCGCGCCGCCGGTCTCCCACCACAACCACAACCTCATCGCCGACCCTTGCCAGCCGGTCGATTACGCGGGTGATGAGCGGCTTGCCGCCCACGGGCTCCACGGCCTTTTCGCGGCCCAAACGGCGGCTCATCCCGCCTGCTAGGACGATGCCGGAAACGTCCATCAGGCGCACCTCAGGCTGAATCAAGCCAGGGTTTCATATCAGCCACCAGCCTAGCTCTCATTCTCATCGGATCGCCATCGAACCGGATAGCGCCTCGACCCCCGGACAGCGCAACGCCACTGTGAAGTATTCAGGTCAATTCTCCTCTACCTACGCCATCCCGCCGATACTTCTTGGTACTGCTTACCTGCAAGTTCCTGCGCGCGTTCACGCTCACTCGCGAGTTGACCCTTGATCCCGGAAAAGAACCTCTGGGATAGCTGAAGACTATCCAGGCTCCCTTGGAACTTGGGCATGACGTATCTGGCAATGAGTTCATAGCTGTGCAGCATCTGTTCCCTGGTTCCAACCTCGGTGGCTAGAAGGATGAATGTGCCAAACCCTCCGCTCATGTCATCAAGCCGATGGATGGACTCTACAAGGTCATCGGGTGTGCCTATGCACCAAGTTCCTTCCGCTACCATACGGTCAATGATCTTGTCCGAAGGGCCGTCGCTGGGAGCCATACCGATGGTGTTTTCGAAGTACTCCCTTTGGAGTAGTCCTGATGTATGCCGGGCTATTTCCATTGCCTCTTTGCGCGACTCCGCAAGGAAAACGTGCTGCACCAGCCCCCACTTCTCTCGCTTCATCTCATGTCCGTAGTGGGCGGCTGTTTCTTCGGCGATGTTCCACAGGTCCCTGAGGCTGTTGTGATAAAACCCGCCGGGAGAGCGTGCGAAGGTAAGAGAGAGCGGTGTCGCGCCGTGTTTCCCCGCCAATTTCATGCCGGTCGGGGACTGTGCCGAAGCGACGGCCACCTCGAAATGGGGCTGCGTGTACGGCCTCAACTGGAGGTGCCCATCAACGAGTTCGAACCAGTCCGACTTGTGCGAGAACGGCTCTTTTTCTGTGAGCAGCCGCATGATTACGTCCAGCGATTCCTCCATCCGCGCTCGTACGGTCTGATGGTCCAGCCCCAACATGTGGCCGTCGGAGTTGAGCGCACCAGGCCCTACACCTAGAGCAATCCTGCCTCTGGTGAGATGGTCCAAGAGCACCATTCTATTGGCCACTATCAGCGGATGATGGTAGGGAAGAGGGATGACTCCGGTGCCAAGCCTGATGCGCTTGGTCCGCTCAGCCGCGGCCGCGATGAATATTTCAGGGGAGGCGATGGTCTCCCAGCCGCAGCTGTGGTGCTCGCCGATCCATGCCACGTCGTATCCGAGGTAGTCGAGCCATTGAAGCAGCTCCAGGTCACGCTGCAGCGCCAGGGTTGGATTGTCGAAAGGGGCATGGAAAGGTGCCAGGAAGATGCCAAAGCCGAGTCTCGATGGAAGCGTCATGTCAACCTCCTTACTTGTGAATTACATGTCCATTCTTGTTGGCACACGTTACACGGGCGTTACAGCTAAGCCCACTTCGTGAGAGAGCGGGTCGGCCAAATAGGGGCAAGCAGGTTCCTCGGCAAGGAAGTCTCCAGAGCACGCGTAAGCGCGAGCACGGCAGCCGCCACAGAGACGGTTGAACGGGCACACCCCACACTTTCCTTGGAGTTGTTGGGAGTCTCGCAGCGCCTGGAACACAGGGTGTGTCTGGTAGGTCTCGACGAGGGAAGTTGCTCGGATGTTGCCGCACACGATCGGCAAGAACCCGCTCGGGCAGATCTGGCCGACGTGCGAGATGAAGCAGATGCCCTTCCCGTCGTTAGTGGCGGGAGGAGGGGCGAAGGAAGCGCCTTCTTGTTGCGACCGCTGAAACGCCACCCTCCTGAACGGCTGTCCGAGGGTTGTTTTCACCCTGTATGGAGCACTTTTCTGCAGGTCATACAGCCAATGGAACACTGCTTCATGTTCTTCCGGTGAGAGCATGTCCTGCCGGTGCGCCCGCCCGGTCGGGACGAGGAAGAATAGGTCCCACATGACTACTTTGAGGTTCGCCACCAGAGTTGCCAGCGTGTCCAACTCGGTGACGTTCGAGCGGCAGACTGTGGTGTTTATCTGGACGGAGAGTCCCGCTTCATGTGCGTCGGCCACGGCCTGCAGCGTTTGCCCGTGTGAACCATGCACGCCCCGGAACTCATCGTGAACCTGCGCGCTCGCCCCGTCGAGGCTGATGGAGATGTGCCTGATGCCGCTCTCGTAGGCCCTTCGCAGGTTCTTTGGATTGCACAGGGCCGTGACGCTTGGGGATAGGGAGACCCGCAACCCACTGGCGACTCCCTGAGACGCGATCTCGAAGAGGTCGCGGCGCATCAGCGGGTCACCGCCGGTGAGCACGAGGATGGGCTTGGGCTGGAACCTGGCTATCTCCTCAACGGCCGAGTACGCCTCTTTGGCCGAGAGTTCGAGGGGGTGGCGCAGAGGCTGTGCCTGGGCGCGGCAGTGCTTACATGCAAGCGCGCACGCACGGGTGAGCTCCCAGAAGACGACGATGGGTGCCTGCGAAAGGTCGGATGGAGGTGTGCTCTGCGCCTGAGTGTGGGCTGTATGTCTCTCAGTCATCTGCCATGTCCTCACCGACTTTCTGGAGTTCTCGGTCGCTCAGGTAGCAGGCAGGGTCAGAGGCCCATACGTTGCCGGAGTGGGTCTCGGCCCGGACGCGGAGGTTCCCGTTACAGATGGGCAACACAGGGCAAGTGGAACAACGTCCCTCAAGGGGGCGGGGCCGGGCCTTGAGTCCCGCCAGGGTAGGGTCCAGAGCCTGCTCCCAAATCTGTCCAAAAGGAGTGTCCCGCACGTTGCCGAAGGAACGGTGGTGAGAGAACTGGTCCGCATGTACATCGCCGCGCGGGCCGATGGATGCGATCCCCACGCCTGAGGAGTTGCCGCCGTTGGCCTTCAGCAGGGCAGCGACCTCTCGAGTCCTGTGAGGCTGGTCGGCGGCCACACGCAGCATCAGGTAGGCCGCGTCGGTATGGTTGTCAACGGTGAGCACTTCTACGACGAGGCCTTGGCGATGAAAGGCATCGGCACGTTTCAAGCAGATGTCCACGGCCTGGCGGGTTTCCTGGTGGCTGAGGCTTGCTCTGGCGCGTATCTGCGCTCCTCGACCTGCATAAGCCAGGTGGTAGATGCAGACTCGGGGTATCCTTTCCTTCTCGACAAGGTCAAAGACTTCTCCCAGGTAGCGGTGGTTGTAAGCCGTCAGCGTGAAACGGAGGCTCACGCGGAGCCCTAGCGCACGAGCGCAACGAACGCCTTGCAGAGCTCTGTCGTAGGCACCAGTGGAACCACGAAACTTGTCGTTCACCGCCTGAGGCCCGTCAATGGAGATACCGACGTAATAGACACCAGCTTCCTTGAGTTGTCGTGCGACCTCCTGGGTGATGAGGGTGCCGTTCGTAGAAACTCCCACCCGCAGGCCATGGCTCACGGCGTAACGCGCTACGTCCATCAAGTCGCGGCGAACCAGCGGCTCGCCACCTGAGAGCAAGACGACTGGTACGCCGTACTGGGCCAGCTGGTCAACGACGCCGAAAGCTGCGTTGGTGGTCAGTTCGCTTGGATCGTCCGCGTGGATGGCGGAGATATAGCAATGGGCACAGGAGAGGTTGCACGTGCGGGTGAGGTTCCAGACAACGATGGGACGGTGATGGGGGAGGTGGCGAGGTTCTGGACGGCTGCCGTTGTGATGCGCGCCATAGCGCAGGGCGTCTCCCGGAGTGGATGCGCCGCACCAGAGCTTCGTGACATTCAGCATGGCTGTGCCTTTGTCATCCCTTTCACCTCAACCACCGGGGATGGACACCCTCAATCCACGGCTGCTCCTTGTCTCTTCCTCGCTGGAGAACGCGGGTGCCCGTTGCGTGTGCCTGGGAGATGGCGACGCAGGGTTATCTGGATCGTCTTGCAGTCGGCGGGGACGTCCTTGAGGTTGGAGAGAAAGCCGTTCACCATGCCCATCAGTACACCCGCAGGGAAGGGGCGGAGAGGCACCTCGCGTCCGTCTACGGCGAGGGCAACGGATAGAAGGGGTATGCCCGGCACTGTGATGTTGCCGAGCAGGAAGTCGGCAAGTTTTTCCATATCGTCGAACCCAAATGCTGGTCTCTCATGCAGCCCTCGAGTGTCTCCCACGACGGCCACCACGTTTTCCACCGTGGGCTGAACCAGATTGCCGTCCACGACCATGACCTTGGGAACTGGACTGGACTTGAAGCCTTCAGCTAATACAAGGTCGATATCTCCGCCGAATGAAGTGACAAGAGCAGAGAGACCCCTGTCCCCCTCGACGCGTTCGACCTTCGTGATCAGTCCCGGAGAGCTCGCGATGGAGACCACCGCGCCGGCATTGAAATGGCGGTCTGAGTCACTCTCTTCATGGTCGTGGTCATGTCCATGTGGGCAGTGCTTGATGGTCGCTATGCGTAGGCCGCGCTTGGAGAGCACCTCCACCAGGCCGGTGACCACCCTGGTCTTGCCACTGTTGGAGTTGCCGACGACGGTGACAACTGGTGGCCCACTCATATGCTGCGCTGTACCGTGGAAAGTACCCTGTAATAGGCCCCGTTCGCGCAGCTACGGCAGAGCACCTCGTCGCCTTGGAGGACTTCACGGCCATCGTTGACTCCTTCGCCGCACTGCCCGCACAAGACTCGCCGCAGAGGGTGTCCTGGGAAGTCGCTCGCTGGCACTTCTACCGACACCGGCGCCGTATTGAACAACTCTCCGTCACGCATCTCCTTGTAGGCATGGAGTTGGGCTGCCTTCTTGTCCAGGCCCACTGGGGAATAGCCGCAGGCGCGCTCTCGCGAGTCCTCTCGAGCGACGATGCGCACGGCTTCGGTCTTGTCCAGGTTCACGAACGTGGCGGCGAGTTTGCCATAGTCGAGGTATTTGAGTGTGCGCTTGCCCAGCCTGCACCCGGTGACAGTCTGTATGGCATCCGTCGCGCATCGGTCTATCTCCACATAGACGAGAAGTTTCTTGGATCCCACTGGCTCGTGGATGCCCACGAGTCCGCAGCCGAGCATGGCCATGCGCACGCCCAGAACCTGGCCCGGACACAGATGGCCGTGCGCAGACGCCGCATCGTCAAGCAGTTCATCGAACGGTTTCATCGCGCCCTCGTGTTATTGGCTAGGACTTGGCCGGGGTGGATGATGACTTCTCCGAAGCTTTGTCGGTGTCCTCGCCCGACACGCCACGCCGGAAGGAGCTGATTGCCTTGCCCAGGGACGACCCGACCTGGGGCAGCTTTCCAGCGCCGAATACCAGCAGCACGATCACCAGGATGATGCCCAGTTCCATCGCTCCGAATCTCATGGCTAGACCCTCCTTTGCCTACTGTGTACGTGTCCTACCCACTCTTGCTCTCAGGGGGTGCCTTCCTCATGCGTACGGCGATGAGAGCCCCTACCCCGAGCAGGGCCGCGCCACCAAGGACGCCGCCCAGCACCGGCCCAAGGATGTTCCTCTCGCTCTTCTCCGCCGGAGGCGGCAGCTCTGCGCCCACGACCTCTTCGATGGGTGAGGCCAACTGCATGTCCTGCCAGTCGGAGAAAGCCTTCTGCCCGTTGCGCTCGTTACGCGAGCCGTCCCAGACTGCGAAACCAACGGGCACGGTCTCCGACTCGCCCCACCTGAACTTGGATTGCGCTCTAGGGAAGGAGAATACGATGCGCCACTCGCCGTCCTTCCAGACGCCGAAACCCTGGCCATCTTGGGTTTCGTCGGGTTCGATGGTCCCGAAGCCCTCGGCGCGCATCTTTTGCAAAGGACCGATCTTCTCCTGGGCCAGAGGGTCGGCGAGCGCGTTACCTGCCGCCGCCGCAGTCAAGTATTCCTTGCGGCCTTTGGTGAGGTAGTCGGACGCTTCGGGGATCTTCCCTGCCTCGACTCCCGAGTGCTGATACCAGTCGCTGTACATGTTGGGGTAGGCCTCGTCCACGTCGTGGAGCCGCCCGAACTGCCAGTCGCTCTTCCAGTGATAGACGGTGACGCCGCGTCCTCGCTGGCCCATCATGAAGGACGTCGTGCCAGCCGCGGGGTCCTGAGGGAACTGGATGGCGACAGCGTCGCGGTAGGTCATCACCGTGCCCAGGTCCACATTCCTGTGGGCATCCTTCCATCGGACGAGGAAGGCGACACGGTCGGCGTCATAGACCGCCCTCACGTCAATCTCCTTCGCCCCCGCTTCCTGAACCCTTGGCACAACGAGATTCTGTGGTCCAAGGGCGATGGTGACGAGCCGGGCCTTGTCCCAACTTGGGTCGGCTTCATCGGTGGGCACCTTGTCCACGAGCGCCGCCAAGATCCGCGGAGTCGTGGCCTGGGCCTGGACCTGACCCGAGCGCGCCAGAGGACGGGCCAGCAAGGCCAGCGACGCGATGGCTGCACCCTTCAAGACAGTTCGGCGGCCAACCTTCTTCTCCAGGACATTCATCGCTTCATTACCTCCTGCGTCATCAACACCGGCGCTCCGTCATCTCCACATTCCGCCGGCTGCTCTTCCAGCTGGTCCGCCGAGGGCACCGCTCTGACGGAGGCGGCGTTCAAGCTGAACCTCGCGAACTCTCTTTTCATGTGGGTCTGCAACATCTCTTCCACGCCACCGTAAGGGCTGTCGCTGCCGGCCTTCCGTGCCAACCGGGAGGCGAACTCTGTGATCCAGTTGGACAGATGGTTGACAAGGAACGCCTGTTGCGCATCCCTGCAGAGAGTGACCTTATCGGCGCCATGCGCGCCTCGGATGGCGTAAGCCTCCTTCAGCGTCAGCAGGTGCATGAACTCCATCTCGACGCTGATGTGGTCTAGGCGGTCCTTCATCGAAGCGTTAAGACCGACCCCGAAGGCACGATAGAATGTGCCAAGGTCTGCTAAGGTCTGGGACTTCTGGAACACATGGGCCTGGCCGTACTCGGCCTCGTAGGGCGCGCAGTCCGCAGAGACGGCATGGCCGAAGACCTCGGCGTACTCCTTTTCCAGCCCGTCGTCGTCAAACGGCCTCAGCTTGTCCAACACGCTCTGCGCAGCCGATGCCACGTCGGGCCAATCTAGCCTGTCTCCCACCTCGGCCAACCGGGCGCCGCCGTTCCGGAGCCGCTCCACCATCCCTGAAACGGGGTAGAGGAAGGCCAGCGACAGATACTCGTAGGTGGCGCTTCGGCCTAGGGCTTCCTGGTATGAAGCATCCATGGGTATTCCACCTCAGATGGAGTTGTAATGCTTGTCTGGGCGGATGTATTGAGGTTCTTCCACTTTCACGCGGCAGACCTCCTGGTCGTCCTGGCCGAATCCCACGACCGTGTCGTTGTACATCTCCCATTGCCTGCCGTTGATGGTGGCCTCGAAGACCTTCGGCCCCTCGATGATCTCGTAGCGGAAGATGATTTCCTGAGTGGCCCTGAAAAGCTGCATGACTGCCAGCAACTCGCGGTCCGGAGCGGAATACTTTTCGATGGCCCTGTCCACTCCCGGCCCGAACATCTGGCGCAGATAAGGCCGCGGCGCCCACCGGGGCGGGATGTAGTAGCCGTTGGGCTGAAGCCCGAACTGCGGGTAGAGCGGCAAAGCAACCTCCGCCACTTTCACCAGGTAATAGACGGGGTTGTACCTGTCCTCGGCCCATGACCCATCGGGCCCCATCTTCACGAGCCCTTGGATCCGGATCTTTCCTGGGCAGGCAGCCATGCATCGCGTCTCCAGAGGTTGGCCGGGGGCCATGGGGTCGTTGCCCTCGATGCGCGGGTAACAGGCCACGCACTTCTCCGATGTCCGCGTGGTGGGCCGGTACATCGTCTTCTTGTAGGGGCATGCCATGACGCACTTGCGGTAGCCGCGGCACCTCGCCTGGTCTATGAGCACGATGCCATCCTCTGGGCGCTTATAGATGGCCTGGCGTGGGCAGGCGGCCACGCACGCAGGATAGGTGCAGTGGTTGCAGACGCGCTGGAGGTAGAAGAACCACGCGCCGTGTTCGGGCAGCGACGCCGCGTCAAGTGTCATATCGCCGGGCTTGCTGGGGGGCGCCGAGGCGGTGTCTTCGTACCAGTTGGGTGTGGCCCACTCATCGTCGGTGGGCTCGTAGCCGAGGATGACCTCCTGCTGCGGGTCCTCCTTTTCGGCGCCCTCGAACAGCGTCATGCCATCGTAGAGGCCATAGGGTTGTTGGACATCGCGCGCCCCCGCCGTCCAACCGGACCGCATGTTCGCCTTCTGGTGCGCCTCGTCCAGGAGAGCCAGCGCTTTGACGTCCCAGTACCTGGGATAGCCGCCGTAGGGCTTGGTCTCGACGTTGTTCCACCACATGTACTCCTGGCCCTTGGAAAAGGTCCAGGTGCTCTTGCACGCGTAGGTGCACGTCTGGCACGCTATGCACCGGTTGATGTTGAAGACGAAGGCCCATTGCCTGTCGGGATAGGCGCCCTCCAAGGGGTAGGACATCTCGCGGCCAAGCTGCCAGTTATAGACCTTAGCCATTCTGCGCCTCTCCTCTTATCCAGCCTTGACGCCACTGTTCGGAAATGCTCCGGATACGCTCTCTGATGTAAGCGTCGCCCTTCTGACGGAAGATGGCGTGGGTGGCGCCGTAATAGGGCGACCGGAACATGAAGAGCACCTGGCGGGGCGTCCAACCCATGAACAGGTACTCCACGATGATGTCGTCCACCACGCGTTGGGTCTCGGTTTCGGGAATCGGAACGCCGACCAACTCCATCGGGTCGTCGGGTTCGAACTCCTTGGCCGCTCCCGAACCGGGCGGGACTATCGCTTGGTACTCGCTAGGCATGTCGGCTCCAACCTCCGTCTTTGCGGCAACCCTCATTGCGCTGACGTGTCCCCTACACGTTCACCAGTTCACCCTTTAGGTACTTCTCCATGAAGGGGCTTCGGTTGCCCGGCGTGTTGCCTGTGGTGGCCGGCAGCCACACACCCTGGCCGCCGAGCCCGCCCGGCTCCGCCTTGACGATGCGCACCAACGTCTCCTTCGGGACGGTATTGACGGCATGGTTGTCAGCCTCACCGCCGAACATGAAGGCCATCTCGATCTTCTTCTTGTGGAAAAGAGTGTCGGTCTGGTGCATGGGCATCGCCCAGTCACGAGTGATGCTCTGGTGGGACCCGTAGCGGAGATTGGCTTGGTAGCCCGTGTCCTCGGAGAGCGCCCTGCCATCGGGCCGCGTCTCGTGGGCCCTTACGCTCTTCTCGGTCGCCATGAATGGGGAGTGCTTCATCATGATGATCTGGTAGGGGTATGCCGGGTTGTACTTCACCCGGAGCATGAGCCGGGCGATCTTGTAGAAGGGGTCGTCGGGCGAAGCGCCCAGGTATGGCCGATCGGCTGGGTTGGCGTCCACGTACACGTAGTCGCCCTCTTCGATCCCCAGGTCTTTGGCCGCCTGTGGGTTGATGTGTACCTGGTGCTCGCCGGTGCCCACGGTGCGCTTGTCCTTGCGGTAGGGGTCGCCGTAGTTCGATTCCCAGGTCAGATGCCACGCCTCCACACTCCAGGACGAATGGACGCGATGCCGGCTCTTGGGCGTGAGGGCGTAGAACTGGAAGCCATCCCGCCACAGCGGATTGCGGGTGTTCTTGACTTCTGCCCAGGACAGCTTGTTGTTGGCGATGGTGCGCATGTCGGCGTCCAGTACCTCGCGCTGGAGCATCTCGGGGGTGATGCCGAAGTTGTCCGGCCTGATATAGGGGTTGGTGGACACGATGACGTTCGGGAGATAAGGCGTCGCCTCCGGTCCTTCGCGGTGGACGATGAAGTTCTCGCCGTGCTGGATGGCTTCGGGCAGGTCGCAGTACGCATTGAGGCGGCCAGTGTCCGTGAAGAAGGGGAGGCTTTCTTTGACCTGCTCCCAGAAGGGGACACGCGGATAGGTGCGGAACAGCATGAGAGCCGCGCCCGACTCGCCGTATTTCCCGGCCAGGATGTCCTCGACCCTGTAGCCGGACGTGGTCGTAGAACCGTCCAACAGCCGCTGGATATACACACCTGTGTGGCCGTCCAGGGCGAACTTCCAGTAGTCCGCGAAGCGTTGGTCGTTCAGCAGCTCGCCGAGCCGATTGGCCACGCCCGCGGAGATCGCCACGTCGTCCTTGGTGTCGTAGAGCGGCTTGATGCCCGTACCGCCCCATATCTGGAGGAACGGGTTGGAGCATGAGGCCGTGACCTCCAGTGTCTCGAACTCCATCCACGAGTTGGCTGGCAGGGTGATGTCCGAGTACTCCGCCGTCGCCGTCATCTCGATGTCCTGGTTGATGATGGTGTCGATCTTTGGGTTGACGTTCTTGATGACGCCATAGGCCCACTTGGCGTTGTTGATGAGGTTGACGTTGGTGAACCACAGGAACTTCGTGGGCGTCGGCATGTGGGTCCGACCCGTGAAGACCCTCCGCCCGTACTTGGGGGTGTCCACGATAAGAGCCTGGTCGCCATGGTCCCAGTAGGCGGGCTCCTCGTCCTTGGTGCGTCCGCTGACTATGATGTCCTTGCCTGAAGCTGCCGGATCGAGGTTGGGGTTGAACGGGTCTTCGGCCACCCACCCTTTGAAGCCGGGGCCAGCCCAGGGCGCCGACTGGAACAGCGCCGCCTTGTAGTTGCCCGCCCACTGGAGGACACCGGCGCCGGGCTTGCCAACGTTGCCGGTGAGCATGAGAGGCAGGTACTCCGCCCGGTTGTGCAGCGTCGCATGGAACCAGTGCTGGATGCCCTCGCCGACGTGGATGGCGACGGGCTTGATGGTCGCGATGTCGCGGGCCAGCCGCTCGATGAGTTCCTTGGGCGCACCGCTGATCTCGGAGACGGTGTCGAGGTCGTAGTCCTTGAGGTTGACCTTATACATCTCCCACAGAGTCATCACCTCAACCTGGGTGCCGTCGGCGAGGCGAATGGCCCCCTTCCATTCCAGGTCGGGGTCGAGGCCTTTGGCCGCCACCTGTTGGCCGACATCATCGCGGGTGATGGGCTTCAGCTCTCCGGTGGCGCGGTCCCGGACGACGTAGTCGCCCAGCTTCTCGTACTGGTCGCGCTTGAGGTGCTGGATCTCGAAGCTGGGGCCGTCCTCCTTGAGGCCGAGCTGATAGCCGGGGAAGACGTCCGATGCCTTGAGACGCTGGAGGTTATCGGTACGGACCAGCAGAGGGAAGTCGGTGAACTGCTTGACGAACGCCTCGTCGTGCCAGCCGTTGTCCATGATGAGCTTTGACACCGCCAGAAGGATGGCCGTATCGGACAGGCCGGGACGTACCGAGATCCAGTAGTCGGCCTTGGTGGCTGGTGGGCTGTACTCTGGAGACACGACGACGATCTTGCCGCCCCGCTCCATCATCTCGATGAACCAGTGGGAGTCGGGCATCTTGTTCTCGACCAGGTTCTTGCCCATCTGGACGTGGAGCTTGGTGTTGCGCAGATCGTTGAAGTCGCAGTCGGAGGTCTGCAGGCCGTGAACGAAGGGATGGCCGGGCGCCTGGTCGCCGTGCCATGTGTAGTTCGACCAGTTCCGCCCGCCCAGTGCGTCCTTGGATTCAACACCACGGACATGGGTGTCTAGCAGGGCCATCATGTTGCTGAAACGGTAGAAGCCGTACTTGCCGATGACGCCGGTGAGGCCCATGCCGCCGCGGAACTTGAGAGTGCGGGTTCCCGCGCCGCGCGTATCTTCAATCATCTCCGGCTGGTAGCCATCCGCCTGGAGCCGCCGCTTACCCTCGGCGCCGCTGTAGGTTTGGGCTGAGGCGACGAGAGCCTTCGCCACGTAGTCGAAGGCTTCGTCCCAAGAGACGCGCACAAAGGTGTCCGCACCGCGAGAGTTGAACCTGTAGGTATCTCTCAGAGTGGGGGTGTCTGACAGTGAGGGAAAGCCGGCGTCGGCCCACTCCTTCCAGCCCTTCCGGATGATGGGGTACTTGAGCCGATAGGGACCATAGACCCTGCGGTGCATGGTGTAGCCCTTGCCACACCCCCGAGGGTTCCAGCCTCGGGTGGCCTGATTGCCGTACAGGTCAGTCAGCTTGCCGGAGTCATAGTTCTGCTCGGAGCGCATCACGATGCCGGACTTGACGAAGGCGCGCATCCGGCAATGGTGCGTGTCATTGGGCGAGCACACCCAGGTGAAGCTGGAGTCGTAGGAGTACTGGTCGCGGTACACCTGCTCCCAGTCGCGGTTGGGGTAGCTTTCGAGGGGATTGCCAAGCTGCGACGTCGGGACGAGCGCCCGCGATGCAAACGTCGGCTCAGCGTCGAGGCTGCGAAGTACACCAAATGCTAACGCTCCGGCTGCGACGCCCACGGAGCCACGCAGGAAATCTCGGCGGGATATCTTTAGCTCGCTCACATGCAACCTCCCAAGGAAGCTGTTGGCCTAGCTCGTTTGTATTTGCTGAGATACTCCCACACCTCTGTGAAAGAACTGTGAACTCGAAAGCCAGCGGCGTGAAATAGTTGTGAAGATATTCACGAGGGACTTGAGCTGGTGCGCTCGATAACAGGGGTGCGCTGCCGGGTGCTAGTGGCCAAGTGCAGCGAGCTGCACGGCTAGCTCTCGTAGTCTAGAGCGGAGAACCACGGGTGAGCATGACGGCCACGACGAGGACCGCCAAGGCCACCAATAGATTGAGTCGGGCCAACCAGACCACCGCGCTGCGGTTGCGGCGGATGCGCTTGATGTCCACGGGTTCGCCTCGTCGCTCGAGCAACGTCGTGAGCTTCGGGCCAAGGACGAAATCATGGACAGCACTCAGTACCAGCACGACCGCCACCAAACCTACCTTGACCTGGAGCGCGTGGACGAACCAACCAGCGCCCCCGAAGAGATCCACCAGCCCAACTCGCCAGTGGTCCGTGGCAAGATACAGCCCTGTGAGCACCAGCAGTCCGAGGCAGACCCAGCCTACGGGACGGAACTGGCGGCCGATCTGTCCGAGAAGGCGGGTGGCACGCTCAGGAGAGTCCGCGCTACGACGCGCAACGGGCACCAACACCAAGACGAGAAAGAGCATGCCACCGATCCAGACGATGGCGGAGAGCAGATGGATGAGTACAGCCAGTTGGTAGAGCATCGGCTCCCCAGGGTAGAACGTTCAGGGGCCTTGATTCTATGACTCCCAGGAGGTCGCTGGGGTCCATGGACCAAGTCCCAGGGGAGCCACGCAAGAGCTTGCCAGGTTACATCAACAGCGATGTTGAACACAAGCGAGGCGGTTCAAGCGGCCGCGGCAGGTCTGGACACGGCGAACGTAAGCTGATACCCCCGCACTGGGCAAGTGCAGCTTACACGCTCAGCGTTGGCATGACCGTTCTGTTTGAACCCGGCTAACGCGGGCTCAAGAACATCCAGAGCGGCGGTGCATAGCCGTGGGCTCAACTGGCCGTCTCTGCCAACGAGCCACTTATCGCCTGCCTGAAAGCCCCGTGGACACCCGCCCGCGCCCCCCACTGCGGTGAGCGTGAGCGGACCGTTCCGAGTCGAAATGCCGCCCGCCATCGCTGGCAACCGGACTGCCGGTGCTGCGGTCAGGACCGTGCGCCGCGCGGCCTTGGCAGCCCACCCCAATCCCCGAAGCTCATCGAACTTTGCCAACGAACTCATCCCTGCCCAGACCAGGCCCATCGCGAAGACGCCAACGAGCACGACCAGCGCCTCGACGGGCGGGTCTTCCGCCACTGCCATCAGCAACCCGGTCAGTATGGGGACACCAACCACCATGAAGGTCAGAAGGGCAAGGTCGAGGAAACGTGTTCTGCCGTGGTTCATCTCAGCTCCTTGTGGGAAGGCGTTCCTCACCATCTGTCTGGTTGTGCTGATATTCAGCATACGAAGAAGGCGTAACACGGGCGTTACAGGCAGGACGGTGTCCTGGTGGTATACTGCGCCGAGAAGAAGCGTTGTTGTTACGGGGGCTTGGCATGGGGTAGGTGAACGGCTGCTCGACAATCTCCCTTACCCGGCCGTCACGGTGGATGACCAGCTTCGAGTGGTGACATCGAGTCTCGAAGCGCGCAACGGCTCGGGACTGGACCTGAACGCAACGATAGGGCAGCCTTGCTACAGCCGATCCCTTGCGATTGACCTTGGAAAAGGCACCCCCTGCCACGAGTCCTGCCCCTTCGCCTCTTGGTCAAGCCAGCCGGGATGGGCCTTCAGCAGGCTCCTCGAAGTCCAGACCCCTGTGGGCAAAAAGACGCCCGTGGATTGCCTGCTCATCAGATGCCTTAGCCCCGATGGCCAAACCTCCAGTCTCTGCGTGCGCCGGGAACTGACCCAGACCACCCTGGCAGCGAACTACCGGGCCATGCAAGCTGTCGAAGCAGTTACGTCCGCCATCCAGCGAGCACCGCATCCGGGAGATGCGCTGGATGAAGTCTTTGGTATCGTCATGGATGCCGTGCGAGCCGACAGCATGGAGATCCTCAGGGCGGACGAAGGCGATGGCTCGGCGTCCATTTCCAGGAGACTCCGTGGGGACACTGAGTGGACCCAGGAGTTCAGACGGGCCGTCATGGACGTGGGGTTTCCACACGGCTCATTGAAGATACCGCTGGTCGCTGCGAGGACGTGGCCACGAACAGCGACAGAGCCGGCGCGGGCTTGGTACGTGGCGGCGCCGCTCGTCCAGCACGGGAACAGCGTTGGTGCGTTGGGGGTGGCTAGCAAGCAGCCCAACTTCGACCTCGTCGGGGCGCTCCGCATCATGGCCGCAATCGCCGCTCCTGTCAGCGCCCTCGTCAGCCAGCGCAGGACTTCCCCGGCCGGGGCAGTCTCCGCTGCCGGGAGCGGCATCGAGGCGGCGAACGGTATGGCCCCGTTGCTCCGTGTCTATTGCCTGGGGCCGTTCCGTCTGGTGGCGGGCGGCAAACCCGTGGCCGAAGACAGTTTCCACAGGACGAAATCCCTCGCCCTACTCAAACACCTGGTTGCCAATAGAGAGCGTCCCATCGCACGGGAGGCGCTGTCCGAATCCCTGTGGCCCGATGTGACGGCGGAGCGGTCGCGCACACTGTTTCGGGTGGTGTTGCACTCCCTACGGCTGAGCCTGGTTGACCGCATCGGCGAGCAGGCGGTCCGTTCCATAGTGGTCAGCGCGGCGGGTAAGGTCCACCTCCAGAAGAACGGTGTGGTGTGGGTTGACGCCGAGGAGTTCGACAGGAAGACCGCTCGCGCGTACCTACTGCTGCGCGAGGGGCAGACCAATGATGGTATCCAGGAGGGTATGGACGCGGCGAAGCTCTACCGCGGCGAGTACTTCGAGGACGAACCCGACTCCGGCTGGTGCCTTGTCGAGCGCCAACGCCTGAGACAGTCTTTCGTGGACCTGCTCGGGACTCTCGGCGCCTTGCTGACGGAGCAGAGGAAGTGGGACGAGGCCATCGGCATCTACCGGCGCATCTTGCGCGTTGAGTCCGGGCGAGAGGAGGCGCATCGCGCCCTCATGAGACTCCTTGCGCGGACTGGCCGGCGGGACGAGGCCCTGCGTCAGTATGAGCTGTGCAGGGACTTTCTCGCCGAAGAGCTAGGGGTCGAACCCTCCGGCGAGACCCGGCGAGCGTACGAAATGCTGCTCGCCAACGGCTAAGGGCTGCACGGCTCTCGGGCGGGGGAACGTCCTTGGACACCCCCCGCTGGCCGCCCAAGAAGCTAGCCACGGAGCCGGGATACTCTCCCACCAGAAACCTGGGTAGCCTTTCCATTGTGGGTCAGCCGCCGAGGCATCCGGGTCGGCGACGCGCAAGGTGTCGTCCCGAGCGGTGGTACCCACGCGTATCCGATCCCAAAAGGCCTGGAGATTCGTCGCAATCCTCACACGGTACTGGTCCGTCTGGTCCGTCAAAAACTTGCCGTTCAGGTCGAAGACCAAGGTCTTGGGCTGACCGACAGGAAAGCCCCTATCCATCGCTGCCTGCGCCCAGTTGCTTTCCGCATCGAGCATATCGAGTCGGGGGAGTGTGCTGACCCGCGTTTCTCCCCATTGATTCCCAGACCGGCCCTTCTTTTGCCCTGTGTAACGGAAGTGTAACAAGGCGCTGGTATAAGAACCCCCACCGAAAGGGCCGTTGACTTGTGTTGGGGGATTCACGGACTGCAAGGTTGGCTCGCAACCGGTCCTTAAGAGTTGCATTTGAATCAAAAGGGAGGTCTGCGTGGAGGTATGAGAAAGAGGCTTTGGATCGCAGTCTCGGCTTTCTCGCTCTTCGTGGTGCTTCTGGCTGCCTGCGGCAGCGAGCCCGCGACCAAGTGCAACCATGATAGCGATGATGCGGGCAGCTCGTGCGTGTGGGCGGGCAGCGGTGTCGCCGGTCTCAACCGTGACGGCCTGCCGAAGGAAGAGACCCGTCTCTACTGGCCGATCGATCTGGTCTTCGGTCCAGACGGCACTCCGTTCGTGGTGGACTGGAATAACCACCTCATCCGCAAGGCGAAGCCTGACGGGACCTTCGAGACGGTCGTCGGTGAGTACGGCGGCATCTTAGGCGACGGGCCGGTGGAGGGGAACGACTTCTCGGAGCCAGGCGTGGACGGCAAGCTCGTCCGCCTGAACCATCCCACAGACCTCGTGTTTGGCCCCGACGGTGCCATCTACTTCGCCGCCTGGCACAATCACAAGATACGGCGGCTGGACCCGGACACCGGCCTCGTGCGGACGATGGGAGGCCGGGGCGCCGGCTACGGAGGCGATGGCGGCTCATGGGACACAGTCTTGTTTGACCAGCCAAGGGGCCTAGCCTTCGGCCCGGACGGGAGCATGTATGTCCTCGACCAGCGCAATCAACGCATCCGCAAGATTTCGCCGGACGGCGCCGTCAGCACCGTCTCCGGGAACGGTGTGCCAGGGTTCAGTGGCGATGGCGGCCCACCAGAGCTGGCGCAGCTCAACTTCGAGACTGGGTCGAACCCAGTCCCATCAGGAGCGGTGGAGATTGGCCCCGACGGCAACCTGTACATCGCCGACGGGCTGAACTACCGCATCCGCCGGGTGGACTTCGCCCGCAACGTCATCGAGACCATCGCCGGCAATGGCGAGAAGGGCTCCGCCGGGGACGGCGGCCCGGCCCTTCAAGCCCAGCTCAGCGCGGTGAGCGACATGGAGTTTGGCCCAGACGGCCGGCTTTACATGGCCGACACCATGAACCACTGCATCCGCGCCCTGGACCTCACCACCGGCACCATCGCCATGGTGTGGGATGGCAAAGGCGAAGGCGCGGGCCTCAAAGGCCGCCAGCGATTCCTGTACCGGCCGCTGGGCATCGCGTTCGATAAGGAAGGTCACCTATTCATCGTGGACACCTTCAACAGCCGCATCCTCCGCGTGACGCTGTAGGGAGGACATAACCATGAGATTCACCATGACAAACGAGGGACGCAAGGCGCTCCTCTTCGCGGTCGCAGCGTTGGCAGCACTGATTGCCAGCGCATGCGGCGGTGGCAGTCCAGACTGTGATCCGGGCAAGATCTGTACCGTGGCCGGAACCGGCAACGCGGGGCGGGGTGCCGAAAACATCGCCGCGCTGGAGTCAGACCTCTACCTGCCGATGGACCTTTCGGTCAGCCCCGACGGCAAGCTGTACCTCATGGACTGGAACAACTACAGGGTCAGGGTATTCACCCCTGAGGGCGCACTAAGAACGGTGGCTGGCACGGAGGGGCTAGGCGATGGCCCCGAAGGTCCCGCCCTCGAGTCGGCCTTCAACCACCCAACGCGCATGGTCTTCGACCAGCAGGGGCGCATGGTCATCGCGGCATGGCACGGCTCGAAGATCAAACGCGTGGACTTCACGACGGGGATGCTAGAGGACATCTACGGGACCGGCGCACGCGCCTATACTGGAGATGGCGGGCCTGCAGCCACAGCTGACTTGGACCTGCCTGCTTCAGTCGTGTTCGACAAAGACTGGAACCTCTACATCATGGACCAGGCAAACCAGGTTATCCGCAAAGTTGACACCAACGGCATCATCACCCGCTTCGCGGGCCAGTGCCTGGTGGGCGAGGAGAGGACGGATGCGCCGCCGATGATGCTGCCCGGCACCAACAAGTACGGCTGGACGGAAGCAGACAGGACTAAGGCCTGTAACGCGACCTATGGCGGCGACGGCGGCTCGGCCCTCCAGGCGCGTATCGCCCAGCAGGTGGGCCAGGCTGCCGAGCCGGCCGGCGGGATGGCGATAGACGCCCAGGGCAACATCTACTTCGCCGACACCCTCAACAACCGCATCCGTAAGATCGACACCAGCGGCATCATCACGACGGTGGCGGGCAATGGCGCGCGGGGGTTCTCCGGCGATGGCGGGCCCGCGACCAGCGCTCAACTCTACAGGCCGAACGACGTGGAGGTCGGTCCGGATGGCACGCTCTACATCGCCGACACTTACAACAACTGCGTTCGTTCCATCGGCGTGGATGGCGTCATGCGCACCATAGCCGGCGTCTGCGGGTCAAGGGGATACTCCGGTGATGGCGGTGAGCCGACCAGGGCACTGCTGGACAGGCCGTTCGGCATCTGTTTGGCCAAGGACGGTAGCCTCTACATCGCCGACACGTATAATCACAGGGTCCGGATGGTGAGGGGGAGCAAGACCTAGCCGAAGCGCTGGCAACGGGCGGTGCTGGCAGCGGCCATACGTGATCAAGAAACTCGCGATAGGACTGGCGGCGCTGGTGGTCTTGGCATTCCTGGCGATCCAAGCGGTGCCCTACGGCAGGGACCACACCAACCCGCCGGTGCTCTCCGAGCCCGCGTGGCAGGGTCCCCGCACAAGGGAACTGGCAAAGCGGGCCTGCTTCGACTGCCACAGCAACGAGACCGTGTGGCCGTGGTATTCCCACATCGCTCCCGTATCGTGGCTGGTCCAGAACGACGTCCAGGAAGGGCGCGCAGTGCTCAACTTCTCAGAGTGGGGACTACCGCGGGAGAGCGACGACCCGCTGGAACCTTTCATAGTCGTGGTCGGCGAGGGAAGGATGCCACCGCGCAACTACCGATGGTTGCACCCCGGGGCATGGCTCTCTGCATCTGAACGCGATGAGCTCGTGGATGGCCTTCAGCTGACCGCCGGCAGCACCGCGCAGCAGGGTGCGGAACCCGGTGAACCGGACGAATAGCACCAACACTTCTGCCCTTGATACCGTTCCAGTAACTCAGGGTGGCGACCAGCGATGACAAGGTCGTCACGCACACCGAAAGCGCGTCTGGCGACGCTCCCACCTTCAGGCCCTGCCCCACCTGGGTTTAGACAGCCAGTTGCCCGACAGAGAAGGCGGCGATGCAGGGACGCCGGGTTTAACATGACAAGACCTCCAATCGCCCACGACTCCAGCTACATACTGACGCCGGGCCGTTTGCGCTAACCATGGTTGTAACGCTGTTGAAATCGTCGTCCGCCACATAGAGAGGTGAGGGCACCTTGCTTCACTGCTTCTAACTGGCCCACCAGGGTATAAGCTCTTCGAGAAGGGGTAGGCATGGACAGCGAGGCGCCCACGTTTGTGTGATAGCGCCGTCAGAAAAGAGAACAAACCGCGATTGTGTACGTGTCGCGGTACCTTCGTTATCAAGTGCTTCTAGTGCGCCCGATTGTACGCTTCTGCCGAGCTAGGGAGCAAGGGGTGGGCATTTTGGAGCACAGCCCAGGATGGCTCACCATGGCCGGTTTTCAGAACCTGGACAGGTATAGCACCTGTGCGGGGTATTCCAGCGGTGAAGGGCGTGTGGTTGTCCGCAGCGCCTGCAGTTCACGTGGGCATCAACGAGCCGACGCAGTTCCTCGACCCTACCCTCCAGGGCTCCTAGTTTGTCGGCAAGGCCACCGGCTATCCTCCGAAGCTCCGCCGCATCTTGCCGCACGAAGCTCAGCCTCTCGCCGTTTCTGTCAAAGAAGCCCCTTAGCGATTGGTAGGTCTCAGCTAGCCCGTTCACTCTACTGGACAAGTCCACGATGGCCTGATTGAGTTCCTCGCTATCCATGCCATCGCCTGCTTCATGGTCTGACCTATCCAGAGCTGCTTGTCTTTTCCTCCAGCGTCGCTGTTCCTTGTAGACGCTGCTTGGATTGAAGCCCTTGGCAACGATGTCCCTGCTGGCTAGGCCCATGTCTAGGTAATGCCTTATCTGCGCTAGGACGCCGTTGTCGTTCGTGGTCATCGCCACACTCCTCCTTCGAGACGTTGCTTACTGGATAGCCGCACGGAGTCCGCTCTCGATACCGCTCCGGTAAGGCCCATCGCTCAATGTCCATCGCTATTGAACTGGCTAGCTACGGGAGCTATGCACCCCCGACTGGATAAAACACCATCAGCCGACGCCTCTACAATGGGAGGTTCGCCCCTGCCAGTGCCAACAGCACCATAGCTGGCGGCCGGCTTTTGGTCGGCGGCAGCGTTGGCTGCCGAGTTAGCCACGTTCAGGTCATTCGGCGGCAAGGCCATGCGCTGCACATAGGCCCGCACAATCAGACGGGCGAGCAAGCGTGAGCCCCTTGTGAACGAGTCCTCTTGCAATTCTGGCTTTCCTGCCATAGGATAGTATGGTAGCAACATGAAACTACGTATCTACATGTATGAACTGTAGACAAACGCTTCAAGACGGTGGATAGGGATGTGGTCTTGTAGCTAGCTGTGCACCACCGCTGCATCTCCAGCTTTGTCAAGGGGGCACCATGCCGAAGAAACCAACATCGCGACTTTTGGCCCAATGGCGACAGCTTGCAGCCGAGGGACTCTCCTATCGGGAGGTAGGCGAGCGAACGGAGTGGGACTACCGCACCGTGCGCAAGTACCTGGAAAAGGACTTTGAGCGCGACGAGACCTATGAGATCAGACGGGACCTCTTCAAAGAGCGCCTCGGCCAGCACTGGGACATGCTGACCACCGAGGTAAGACAGGCCCTCGGAGGTCTGCGGATGCTGGACCCGTGGGACCTGCTGGAGTGGATGGGGCGAGAAGGGCCGGTCGAGTTCCTCGCACCAGGCAGCACCGTTACCGTCGATGCCAAGGGAAATCTCACGGTGAGTGCGGCGGCGCGGCACCTCCGGAGCTGGAGCCTCTTGCTCG
>Ga0194131_10002267_pt1 | contig 31822 bp, 28 predicted proteins | sample TA2KigO120mmetaG_FD_148631 | JGI IMG/M metagenome (GOLD analysis project Ga0194131, IMG submission 148631) | Freshwater microbial communities from Lake Tanganyika, Tanzania - TA2015053 Kigoma Offshore 120m | ecosystem: Environmental > Aquatic > Freshwater > Lake | place: Tanzania: Lake...
CACAGCTCGTCGGGAATCCGCCAGCCCCGGTGAGCCTTCCCTCGTGCAGACACTTCACCCCCGGTCGCCAGTCGGAGGGTCACGGCTTGTCAATCATTAACACCCTGGGCGGTTTTCGGATAGGCTCTTAATACAACCCCACGTGGAATTCGGTGATTTCCTCACCGGCTCAAGCCATCGGACACACGATGCGTGCCGCGCCATACCCGACCGCGTCGTCACACCCCGCGGCCCAGGATTCTCTGCTTCTGCTGCTCCGTGAAGCGCAGCAGCCGCCCCATGTACTCCATGCGGCCGTAGTCGCGGCCGATGTGCTCGATCGTGTCGAAGCCGTCGTGCTCGCCGAGCATCTCGGCGAGGCGCGGCGAGTTGCGGTGGAGTAACTGCTCGTCGACGCGCCTCGGTTCGAGGCTGCGCAGAATTCCGCGGTTGAAGTGCCAATGCAGCGTGACGCGATCGCCGGGCTCCGTTCGATCTCCCTGCCAGTGCCAGAGCCCGTTCGTGAAGAACACGACCGAGCCTTTCGGCATCTCGATCGGGATACCGGGCGGGTGCTCCTCGCCGGCTCGCGGCGCGCGGCGCATGCGATGCGAGCCCGGAATCACCCACGTCGGACCCGACTCGACGCGCCAGTCCTCGAGCGCCCACACGCCCACCCCCGTGCACGCCCAATCGGGGTACGGCTCCGGTACGAGCGCGTAGTCGGTGTGCAACGGGATCGCGGTCTTGCCCGCGCTCTTCTTGATCGCGCTCAGCGAGCCAATCACCGCGCCGCGCCCGAGCGAGGCGTCGATCAGCGTGAGCAAGAGCGGATGCTGCGCGAGCAACTCGAACGCGCGGCCATGGTAGAGCATCCACTGCAGCTGAATCCCGGTCGGCCCTAATTGCTGGCTGCGCTCGCCGTGCGTGAGCAGAGCGCGCAGCGTCTCGGCCCGCACTTCGTCCGCAAACGCGGGTGAGATCGCGCGCTCGAGCACGGTGTACCCGCGCTCCTCTACCTCGCGCACTCTGTTCGCGATTCCTTGGCGCTCGGCGCGGTGCGCGAGGTCGGGGTTCTCGTGCGTTCGCCGCGCGAGGTGGTCGTGCAGCTGCGCGAGCACCTCGCTCACGGCTTCGCTCGGCGCAGCGCCGCGCGCGCGCACCGCATCGGCGCCGAACATGTGCGCCACCTCGCGCAGCTGCGCCTCCGCCGCGCCGGGCGCCCGCAATCCCACGAACTGCGCGAAGGTGAGCGCGGCTTGGTAGCCGCCCTCCACGACGAGATCCGCGCGCTCATCGAAGTCGCGGGTCACTTCGAGCCGCGCGCCATCCCAGCGCGCGCTCCACTGCGCAACGTCATGCGCAAGCTTCAGGTGCGGCGGCGCGTGCGTGAAGCGCTCGCTCAGCGTGAACGGCGCGAGGCGGTCGCGGCGCGCGGTCACCTCGCGCGCGAGAAAGCCGCGCGCTTCCTCGAGCCACGCGTCCGCGAGAAACTCGAAGTGGCCCGGAAGAGTGATCATGCGCGCCTCCTCGCATCGCGCGAAGGCTACGCCAGCGCGCTGCTCGCGAGCCGCGCCTCGCTTCGAGTCAGCGCGCGCTCAGTCCGCCGTCCACGCGTAGTTCACCTGGATGCCCCACGTTCGCGGCGGGCCGAAGTTCGAGATGGTGCTGCCCGTCGTCGCGTTCGGCGCGTGCACCGTGACGTAGTCCTTGTCGCCGATGTTCTCGACGTAGGCCTGGAAGCTGAGCCCGGGCATCAGCGAGTCCGGCGCGGTCCAGATCGCGCGCAGGTTGCCGAGCGAGTAGGCCTTCTGGCGCGCGAAGAAGCTCTCGAACACGTCGTGGTAGTGCGTGTCGGTGTACGCGTACTCGCCGCGCAGCGTGAAATCACCCGCGCCGCCGAGCTCGAGGTCGTACTGCGCGGCGAGGCCGATCTTCCACTTCGGGGCGCGCGGCAGGTCGTTGCCTTGCGCGTTCTGGCAGAGATCCCCTGGAGCCGCCGGTGGCGGGCACTGGATCGTGCCGAGCTGCGTGTTCATCGGGTCGTCCACGATGAAGCGCTTGTACCGAGCTGTTAGGTACTACACGGTGAGATCGAGTCGCAGCGGCTCGACGGGCGCCCAGGTCCCCTCGAATTCGACGCCGTACGTCTCGGCGTCCGCGGCGTTGCGGATGATCGAGGCGTTGTTGATGAACTGGCGCGCCTGGTAGTCGGTGTAGTCGTTGTAGAACGCCGCGACGTTGAGCCGCAGCGTGTTGTCGAGCCAACTCGACTTGAAGCCGATCTCGTACGCGTTCACGAACTCGGGGTCGTAGGTGTTGCCGCACAGGCCGACGTTGTATCCGCCGGACTTGAAGCCGCGCGAGAACGAGCCGTACAGCAGCGCGTCTTCGCTCACGTCGTAGTCGACACCGATCTTCCCCGTCGGCTCGCTCCACTCCTCGAGCGACTCGAGGTTGCGGCAGCCGGGCGCGCCGAGATTCAGCACCTGCGAGTGCAGGATGTCCTTGTCGTCCTTCGACCAGCGGAACCCGAGTGTGAGCCGCAACGCTTCGGTGAAGTGCACGGTCTCCTGCGTGAAGATCGCCCAGCTCGTGAGCTGCTGATCGAGGGAGAACTCGAGGAAGGGAACGGGGCTTGCGGTTCCGTCGAGCTTCGTCCCGAACAAGGCGAGACAGTTCGACGGTGTCGCCGTCGTCGGACCGGTCGGCGTGGGCGCGCAGAATCCGAGGCCCGGCGCGCCAGAGAACAGCCACTCGAACGTGATCTGTAGATCCGGCAGCGTGTACCGATACTCCTCCGCGATGTCGGACTCGTACCAGAAGAAGCCGGCGATCCAGTCGAGGCGATCGTCGAAGAGCGAGCCCGACGCGGTCAGCTCCTGTTGCCACTCGTTGTTGAACTGCTCGTAGTCGCCTTCGAGCAAGCGAATCGGCACGCCGTCGTTGTTGCCGGGATTCAGATCTTGGTCGAGGTCGAGGTAGCCGGAGACCCACTTCAGCTGCACGGCGTCGCTCACGTCCCAGGTCACGGTCGCGTTGATGTCCCAGCTGTCGCGCGTGTACTCCTGATCGCGGTCGTAGGCGACGTTGCGCGGGTCGGGCTTCGTGAACGGGACCGGCGTCGCAATGCCCGGCAGTGGCGGCAGCACGCCGCCGGGGTCCGTTGCGCTGATGAACAGCGGGAACGCGGGGTAGTCGAACGTCTTCACGAACGGCGGCCCGCCGTAGTCGCTGCTGATCCAGTTGAAGCGCAGCGCGACGTCCAGTGTTTCCGTCGGCGTGAGCACCGCGGCGAGCTTCGCCTGCTTCGCCTTGCCGTCGTCCTCCTCGTTCCCCGTGAGCGAGTTGTCCGTGTACCCGTCGCGCGCGTCGTAGGCGAAGGCGCCGCGCACGCCGAGCACGCCGTCGATCAGCGGCAGATCCACGGCGCCGAACACGCGGCGGCGGTCGTAGGCGCCGTAGAGCGCTTGGCCCTGGAACGCGAGCTCCTCGCCGGGCAACTTCGTGAGCACGTTCAGCGCGCCCCCGGTGGTGTTACGGCCGTAGAGCGTGCCCTGCGGACCGCGCAGCACTTCGATGCGCTCGACGTCGAAGAACAGGCCCGCGGATGAAGTCAGGCCGCCGCGGTAGACGCCGTCTTGGTAGAGGCCGACGCCGGGCTCCGCGTCGATCGTCGAGGTGTCGACCCCGATGCCGCGCATCGTGATCTGCGCCATGTCGGCGATTTCGCCGTAGACCAGCGCGGGCGTCACGAACTGAACGTCGTTGAAGTCCTCGAGCCCCTGCTGCTCGATCGCGTCGCTCGTGATCGCGGTGACCGCGATCGGCGTGTCCTGCAGATTGCTCTCGCGCTTCTCCGCGGTGATCGTGATTTCCTCGATCCCGCCGCGCTCGGCCTCGGCTGGCGCATCCTGCGCCAAGGCGGGCCACGCAATCCCAACGAGCAAGCAGACGACGAGCACTCGGCGCATCTCGGACCTCCGTGGATTCCCGAGTCTGTTCCGGGATTGCGCAGGAATCAACTCAAACCACTGCGCAAGCTGAAAGCCCAGACCGGACCATGCGCCAGCCCGCGCTGCTGCGGCACCCTCGCACGCGGAGCGGAGGACGCGCCCATGGCTTACGAGATCAAGCGTTTCCCTTACGACGGCACGATCGACGCGGACGGCCACATCCTCGAGCCGCCGGATCTCTGGGAGAGCTACCTCGAGGCGAAGTACGAGCCGCGCGCCCTGCGCATCCGGCTCGATGCCGACGGCTTCGAGTACCTCGAGATCGACGGCCAGCCCTCGAAGCGCTCGCGGCGCGGATCGCTCGGCTTGTTAGGGGCGATGGGCGAGGAGGACATGACGCCGCGCGCCGATCGCCGCTACGCCGAAAACTTCCCGTATGGCGCCTCAGACACGAAGCAGCGCGTGGACCTGCTCGAACGCGAGAACCTCGACCGCACGCTGCTCTATCCCACGCTCGGCTTGTTATGGGAGTGCGAGCTCACCGACCCGGAGCTGAGCCTCGCCTACTGCCGCGCCTACAACCGCTGGATCGCCGACCTGTGCCGCGACTCCGGCGGCCGCATGATCCCGATCGCGATGCTGACGCTGCTCGATCCCGCGGGCTCGGCGGCCGAGCTCGAGCGCGCGGTGAAGGACGGCTGCAAGGGCGCGTGGGTGAATCCGTTCAACCACCTGCGCGTGCCCCACGGCGACCCGCGCCACGACGTGCTCTTCCGCAGCGTCGCCGCCTGCAACGTGCCGTTCGCGATCCATCCCACCTTCACGCCGCTCGAGAGCGCGCCCGCGAACTTCGACTGGCCCGGCCACTCGCGCGGCATCGGCGACTTGATCCGCCTGCGCGGACTCATGCAGGAGGCGCTGTTCTCGTTCTTCATCCTCGGCACGTTCGAGCGCTTCCCCACGCTCAGAGTCGGCGTGCTCGAAGCCGGCTCGGGCTGGATCGGCGCGATCCTCGATCGCATCGAGGCGATGACGCGCGCGATGGCTCGCGCTCGCGCCGGCTCGCGCCCGACCGCGAGCGAGCTCTTCCGCAAGCACTGCTTCATCTCCGGCGATCCCGACGAAACCGCCGCGCCGCTGATCTTCGACCACGTCGGCGCCGACTGCTTCATGTGGGCGACCGACTACCCGCACCCCGATCACCCCCACACCTGGGTGCCGGATCTCGAGAATCTCGTCGCGGGCCTCTCGCCGGAGACGCGGAAAAAGGTGTTGGGCGACAACGTGCGTCGCGTGTACGGGTTGGATTGAGTGTCGGCTCGGGTTCCCAGCGCCCGGCTGTCCCAAGACTTGCTCGGTGCAGTTGACGACGACCGCAGGCTCGATGTGCGCCGCAAGCCGCGAGCGCCCAAGCAGGCACGTGCTCGATGCGTAACGCGGCGCGCAGCGAGCCGCAGTCCGCGGAGGCGAGCGAAGCACATGGAAAACCCGAGCCTCCTCGCATCCGCTACACGGCTACGCGGTTGCGGCCCTCAATGACCCGTACGCGCTACTGGACGATGCTGCCGCCGTCGCGGAGCGCGGCGAAGTACGCGCAGCTCGCGCGCGAGGCGGAGGCGCGCGGCATCGAGGGCGTGTTCTCCATTCAGCTCGCGAGCAATCCCTGGGCGCCGCTCGGCGCGGTGGCCGCGAGCACGAGCACGCTGCGGCTCGGCACCGGCATCGCGCTCGCGTTCACGCGCTCGCCGTTCGAGACGGCGCTCGCAGCGCTCGACTTCGATGCGCTGAGCGAGGGGCGCTTCACGCTCGGGCTCGGCACGAGCGTCGAGTCCGTGCACCGCGAGCACTACGGCAGTGAATATGCGCAGCCGGTCGCGCGCATGGCCGAGACGGTGCGCATCATCAAGCTCGTCGTCTCTGGCGAGGCGCGAAAGCACGGCCGCTTCGACGGCAAGTTCTTCCAGCTCGACTTCTCGCGCCTCGCGCTCGCGAAGCCGCTGCGCCCGAACCTGCCGGTGTGGGTCGCCGCGCTGCGCGAGCCGCTCGTGCGCGTCGCCGGCGCGCACGCCGACGGGCTGATCGGCCATCCCTCGTGGTCCGTGCGCTGGGCGCGCGAGCAGGTGTTAGGGCCGTACGCCGCAGCGCTGCGCGCGTCGGGCCGCGAGCGCAAGCAGGTCGAGATCAACCTCTGGCAAGTCGTCGCGCCAAACCCCGACGCCAAGGAGTCCGTGCGCGACGCGAAGGCGCACGTCGCGCTCTACGGCTCGATCGCGCAGTACCAGCCCTACTTCGCCGCGCACGGCTTCGGCGACGTCGCGCGCGCCCTCGCCACGGGCGCCGCGGCCGGGCGCCGCGACCTGACAGAGCTCGTGCCCGACGAGATGGCGCGCAGCTTCGTCGTGTGCGGCACGCCGGGCGAGGTCGCGAAGCAGCTCGAGCCGCTGCGCGACGTCTCGGACTCGCTGTGCCTGCAGCCGCCGCCCGTCGCGGGCGACTCGCGCAGAGCCTACGAGCAGCGCATCGCGGAGACGTTCTACGCGTGACCGCGGAGGTGCGCCTCAAGCTCGCCCAAGCTCGCTCGGGGGATCGGAAGCGGGTGCACATGATCGGGTACTGGTGGGCGGGACCCAGTCTGCCCTTCCCCCATCCTCGTATCTCCAGGATTCAACGTGGGACATCGCAGATCGCGAGCGCATCTGCGCGTATCTCGAATCGGATTGGCGAGTCTTCGAGTCTTGGTGCGGTCTGTCTTGGTGTCGATTCGGATGTGATGGCGGACGATCCTCTCCGCGGATGGGCTCGCGCGAGTACTTCGATGGCGAGTGGGCGTGGCCGGAAGGGCTCGTTCACTATGTGCGCGACCACGCCGTGCGACTTCCTGCGGAGTTCCTCGAGCGCGCCCGCAGCCGGCGTGGCAGCGAGCAACGGGAGCCCGCTTGCGACAACCCTCTGGAGGGTCTGTCTGCCGGGATACAGCCCAGCTTCGACTACTGGCTCGACTGGTCGAGTCGCCAGCCCCGCGCGGTTCGAGACAAGCTGGACCGCAGGATCAGGCGGCGCGAGAGACGCAAGGCGATGTTGGAACCGCTCGAGCTGAAGCCGCTGCGATTCTGGTGGCGCACAAAGAGGACCGAGTGGAAGACAGGCCGCTCCTCCGAGAAATGCGCGTGGTTCGACTGCGAGCGGCGTGCGCTCTCTGGGCTCGCCTATTGTGCTCGCTGCATCGAGTCGCACAGAACGCGCTGAAGCGCACCTCTGCACCCACTCAATAGGCCCGCGGCAACCCCAGCACGTGCTCCGAGATGAAGTTGCGGATCATCTCGTTGGAGATCGGCGCGATGCGCGAGAGGCGAGCTTCCCGCCAGTAGCGCTCCACGTGAAACTCGCGCGCGTAGCCGAAGCCGCCGAACGTCTGCAGCGCCACGTCGCACGCGCGGAACGCCGCCTCGCTCGCGCGCAGCTTGGCCATGTTCGCGAGCGGGCCCGCCGGCTGCTTCGAATCGTATGCCCATGCGGCCTTCTGCCATAACAAGTCGGCGGCTTCGAGCTCGGAGAGACAGTCCGCGAGCGGGTGCGCGATCGCTTGGTTCTGCCCGATCGGACGCTCGAACACGACGCGCCCCTTCGCGTAGCGCGTCGCCACCTCGAGCGCGCGGCGCCCGATGCCCGCGGCTTCGGCGGCGATCACGATGCGCTCGGGGTTGAGCCCGTCGAGCAGGCAGTAGAAGCCGCGCCCGACCTCGCCGACCACGTCCGCCGCCGAGACGGGCAGGTTCTCGATGTAGACCTCGTTCGAGTTCACCGCGTTGCGCCCGAGCTTCGGGATCGGTCGAATCTCGACGTGCCTCGGATCGAGGTCCGCGAGAAACAGCGTCATCCCGTCGAGCGGCCGCTTGCACTCCTCGCGCGGCGTCGTGCGCGCCAATAACAAGATCTTCTGCGCCTGCTGCGCCTTCGAGTTCCACACCTTCTTGCCCGTGACGACGAAGCCATCGCCCGCGCGCCGCGCGAACGTGCGAATGCGGCTCGTGTCCGTACCCGCGTCGTCCTCCGTCACGCCGAACGAGACGTGCAGCTTCCCCGTCGCGGTCGGCGGCAGCACGCGCCGCTTCAGCTCCTCGCTCCCGTGATGAATCACGGGCCCCATCCCGAAGATCGACAGGTGCAGCGCCGACGCCGCGTTCTGCGCCCCCGCACTCGCGCCCACCGTGTTGAGCAGCACCGCCGCGTGCAGCACGCCCAGTCCGGCGCCGCCGTACACCTCGGGCACGAGCACGCCGATCCAGCCGTTGTCGGCGAACGCGTTGTAGAAGTCCCAAGGAAACTCGTGCCCCTCGTCGCGCGCGCTCCAGTACTCGTCATCGAACCGGTTACTCAACCGCTTCGCCTCACTGCGAATCGACTCGAGCTCCGCCCCCAGCGTGAAGTCCATCGCTCACTCCATTCAGCCGCGCAGCGTACGCCGACTCCACCCCCGACTCCGATTCCGATTCCAACTCCAACTCCGACTCCGACTCCGACTCCGAAAGCGAAATCAGGGCGCCTCGATGGCGCCCTGATTTCGTTCTCCCCTTTCCCACGACGCATCGCCCGCACCAGCACGAGCGGCCGGCGCGGGCCGCAGCGGGGGTCGCGGAGCGAGTGCCCAGGCGCGAGGCGCGCTCACACCTGGGTGCATCGCGAAACAGCGCGATCGGCGCACAGCAACCACCTGACGCGCCCGCGCGGCCGAGCGCAGCCGAGCCCCCGCGGAGGCCCGCGCCGGCTGCGCTGCAACGAACGAGCGCGCCACGACCTCAGCACAAGCGCGAGTCTTCGACGCGCGCCCGCTCACCTCCCCAACTCCAACTCCAACTCCGAAAGCGAGCACGAGCAGCCGGCGCGGGCCGCAGCGGGGGTCGCGGAGCGAGTGCCCGGGCGCGGGCGCGCTGACACTCGGATGCATCGCACCAAACAGCGCGATCGGCGCACAGCCACCATTTGACGCGCCCGCGCGGCCGAGCGCAGCCGAGCCCCCGCGGAGGCCCGCGCCGGCTGCGCTGCAACGAACGAGCGCGCCGCGAACTCAGCAAAAGCGAGTCTTCGACGCGCGCGACACCACGCGTTCACTTCCGCTGAGTCATCTCCGCAAGATCCGTGTTCGGCCGCGCCGAAGCCGTCCACCCCCCGTCCACCACCACCGTCGTCCCCGTAACAAACGACGAGTCATCACTCGCGAGCCACAGCGCCGCATGCGCGATGTCCCGCGGCAATCCCGCCCGCGCGATCGGCTGCACCCGCTTCAGTTGCTCCTCCACCACTGCGGGTGTGAGCGGCTCGGGCAGCGCCGGGTTCGCCCACAACAACGGCGTCAGCACACCGCCGGGGCAAATCGCGTTCGCGCGAATCCCGTGCTCCGCGTACTCGATCGCCGCGACGCGCGTCAACTGCACCACACCGCCCTTCGCCGCGCCGTACGCGCCCTGATACTTCATCCCGAGATGCGCCGAGACCGACGCCGTGCTCACGATCGAGCCCCCGCCCGCCTTCATGAGGTGTGGCACCGCGTGCTTGATGCCGAGCCACACCGCCTTCAGGTCGACCGCGACGATGCGATCGAACACCTCCTCGGACGTCTCGTGAATCAGTCCCTCGCTGCCCCCGATACCCGCGTTGTTGAACATCACGTCGAGGCGCCCGAACGCCTCCACGGCTCCGTCGACGAGGCGTTTCACGTCGGCGCTTCGGCTCACGTCCGTACGCAGAGCGATCGCGCGATCTCCCAACGACTTCGCGACCGCCTGCGCCTGCTCGCCCTGCACGTCGCCGATCGCGACGCGCGCGCCCTCCGCTACGAACAGACGCGCCGACGCCTCGCCCATGCCCGACGCGCCGCCCGTGATCACCGCGACCTTGCCGTCTAGACGCCCCATGCTCGATCTCCTCTCGTGAGCGAGTTTGCGTAGCGCATTGGCGCTTTCAAAGCGCGTTCTTGAATCCCAGCCGCACTTCGTGTTAGTTCCGGGCAGCGGAGGAGAACCGCGTGACGGAGCAAGAGCGCCGCAATCTCGAAGCCGTGAAGCGCTGGGAGGCGACCTACAACGACGACGTGGAGAAGATGGTCGACGACGTGTACGCCGCCGACTGCGAGGTGGTGGACATGCAGCGTGGCGTCACGCTGCGCGGGCGCGATCAGCTGCGCGCACTCGAACGGCGCATCTCCGCCGCGATGCCGGGCCGGAAGCTGCGCGTCGTGAAGGCAGTCGCGAGCGGCGACACCGTGGCGCTCGAATGCGAGGGCATCTTCCCGACCGGCACGTTTCCGGCGTGCGTGTTCCTCGTGTTCGACGAGCGCGGCCAAGTGAAACAAGACCACACCTACTCTCCCGATCCCTCGGGCGTGACCACGCGAGTGCGCGACGAACAGAAACGCTGAGGCGGGCGTGGAGCGCATCGCAGTCGTCGGCGCCGGCATGGGCGGCCTCGCATGCGCGCTCGCGCTCGGACGGCGCGACTTCGAGGTCACACTCTACGAGCGCGACGCCGCGCACGGCGAAGGCTTCTCCGGGGCCAGCGAGATCGCGGAGCGGCGGCGCGGCGTGCCGCACGCGGTGCATCCCCACTTCTTCATGGGGCGCCTGCGCGAGCTGCTGCGCGCGCACCATCCCGCGCTTCTCGCGCGCCTCGCAGAAGCGGGCGCTGGCGACGGCCGCTTCGAAGATGCGCTGCACGCGATCGCGCGCAGTCATTACGGCGCGCGCGCCGAGGACGCGGCGCTCACCTCGATCGCCGCGCGGCGCACCACGCTCGAGCGCGTGCTGCGCGAGTACGTGCGAGAGCGCGGCCTCGCGCGCATCGCGAGCGGCGCCGAGGTGCGGGCGCTGTGGTTCGAAGAGAGCGAGCCGCCTCGCGTGCGCGGACTACGCCTCGCGAGTGAAGACGTCGAAGCCGACATCGTCGTCGACGCCTCGGGCCGCACCGGCACGCTCGCGCGAGCGCTCGGCGATCGCGTCGCGGAGGAGCAGCACGACGCGGGCATCGTGTACTTCACGCGCCACTACCGGCTCGCGCCGGGCCGCGAGTTCCCGACGACACACGGCATCCCCGGACTGATCTTTCCGGACTTCATCGTGGGCGCGCTGCCTGCGGATCACGGCTTCTTCACCGTGACTTATCAGGTGTATCGCGACGACCCGGAGATGATCGCGGTAGTCCGCGACGCGGAGCGATTCCACGCGCTCGCGATGAAGCTGCCGGCGATCTCGCGTTGGGTGAATCCCGAACGAGCGCTTCCAGCGAGCGACGTGTTCGGCTTCGGCCAGATGGACGCGTTCTGGCGCAGCCCCGTGGTGCGCGGCGAGCCGCGCGTCCTCGGGCTCCACTTCGCTGGGGACGCCGCGGTGCGCTCGAACCCGAAGTACGGCCGCGGCTGCACGTGGTCGCTTCTGAGCGCGGAGCTGTTGGGCGACGCGCTCGTCGCCGCGACTTCTCCGCGCGCTCGCGCGCTTCACTACGCCGCCGCGCTGGAGCGCGAGTTCCGCGCCGACTGGCGCACGATGCTTGCAATGGACCGCGCCGCGCGCGCGCGCTTCGAGACGTCGGCGGGGCTGCGCTCGCGCACGCTCGCGGATCGCGCCAGCGATGCGTTCGCCGACCTCGTCGACGAAGCGCAGGTCTCCGACGGCGACTTCTTCCGCGAGATCTGGCGGGGCTATCACGGCTTCGCGCGCATGGACGCCTGGATGCGCAGCCCGGGCGCTTGGCTGCGCGTCGGGCGCCATGCGGCGCTGCGGCCTTCGCGGCGCGCGGCGCTCGCCGAGCGGCGGGTGAGGCCTTCGCGCGCGCAGATCCTGGCCTCGTCGCAAGCGGAAGCCATCGCCGCTACCTAATTGCCCCCTTTTCATCGAGCCGCCCACACATGACGGAAACCCCGCGCGTCGACGAGCTCGATCAGGCGGTCATCTCGCGCCTGAAGCGCAACGCCTCGGCGACGAATCGCGCGCTCGCCGAAGCGCTGGGCGTGACCGAGCAGACGATCGCCGCCCGCATTCGGCGCCTCGAGCAGGCGAACTTGTTACGGGTGGTCGGCGTGATCGACGCGAAGGCCGCCGGTTACGGCTTGTTCGTGATCGTCGGCATCCAGGTCGCCGGCCGCAAACCCGCCGAAGTCGCCGCTGAAGTTGCGCGCTTTTCCAATGTCACCGGCATCAACGCGTGCCTCGGCGGCTTCGAGCTGATGGCGAGCCTCTACGCGCGCGACGAGCACGATCTCTTCTCATTGCTCGAAGAGCGCATCGGAGCCGTGCGCGGCGTCGAGGAGCTCGAATCCTTCCTCGTGCTCGAGCGCGTCCACCACCGCATGGACTGGGCGAAGCTCGACCGCTTCTCCGACCGCGCGCTGCCGGATCACGTGAGTGAAGGAATCGACGCGCTCGACCGTGGGATCCTCGAGCTCCTCCAAGTCGACGCGCGCACGAGCCTGCGCGAGATCGGCCGCCGCGTCGGGCGCTCCGAGGGCACGATTCGCTCGCGGCTGCGGCGGTTCGAAGAGAGCGGGATCTGCCGAATTCAAGCGGTCTCCGACGTGACGATCGGCCCGGGCGGCGCCGCCGCGTGGATCGCGATCAAGGCGCGGCGCGGCCACGTGCGGCGCGTGGCCGAGGAGATCGCGCGCGCGCCGGAGGCGGGCTTCGTGGGCGTGACGCTCGGGCGCTTCGATGTGATCGCGCTCGTGAGTGCGCCCTCTCGCGAGCAGCTCTCGAAGCTGATGTTCGAGCGAATCGCCCTGCTGCCCGGCGTGCAGCGCATCGAAGCCTGGGAATCGCTGCAGGTGCACAAGCACGACTTCCGGATCGTGGACCTTTCGGTCGCGAGCGGAGGCCCGCGCCGGCCGCGCTTGCGGAAGCGGCGGGAGAGCGGGAGGCGTTAGAGCGCGCCCTAGAACGGGCGGCGTAAGCGAGTCACGAGCGGAGACTCCGCGGAGCTCTCCGTGCGAATCTCGAGCGCGTCGTCGGCCGCGCGCGGCGTGAGCACGAACTTCAGCGCGACCTCGACGCTCGCGCCGTCGGGAGGCTGCGCCGACACCGACTCGGCGGCGCGAAACAACAGCTCCTCCAGCAGCGCGCGTCCCCACTGATCGAGCGCGACTTCGCGCACGGACTCGCTCGCCATCCCCGGCTCCTTCACGCCACGCCCTTCACGTCGAACGCCTCGAGATCCGCGATCGCCGCCGTCATGCGCGCGATCATCTCGCGCGACATCTCGGGCGGCTGCATGTCCGGCATGGTCGGCGGATGACAGAGCGTCGGCGTCCACATCAGCAGCGCCGCGAACGTGAGCGCGCGGTAGCGGTCCCACGCCGAGTCGAAGTCGATGCGCGGAGCCCCGTGCTCGCGCAGGCGCTCGAGGTAGCGCCGTAACAACTCGCGCTCCCAGGCGCGGCGGTCCGCGATCGCGAGCGTCGTCGTCAGCGCGTAGGACACGTCCCGCGCCCAGTGGCCTTTGCACACGAGCGCCCAGTCGCAGAGACCCATGCGGCCGTCGCTCGTCACGTACCAGTTACCGAGGTGGACGTCCGAGTGGAGCAGCGTGCGCGGCTCGCGCTCGTGCAACGCGAGCGAACGCACCGCCGCGGGCCAGATCTCGCTCTTGCGCGCGAGCACGGCGGGCGGGATCACGTCGGCCGCCTCGATCATCGCGAGGTCGTGGCCCTCGCGGATGCCGTTCTTCTCGCCCGTGCGAAAGAACGCCTCGTAGGTCGTCAGCCAGCGCAGGTCCGCGTCGAAGCGCCCGCTTCCGTAATGGCTGCCATGCAGCGCCGCGAGCGTGTCGACGATCTGCTGGGCCTGCGCACGCGAGATGCTCGTGTCGCGCCGGCAAAACCTGGCGCCGCGCATCGCGGCGAGGTCCTCGAAGAGATGGATCGAGCGCGCCGAGGCGCGGTCGTAAGCGCTGTGCACGAGCAGCGGCGCCTCGATCGCGAGCTCACCGCGTAGCTCGCGAAAGAAGCGACCCTCGCCCGCGGCGGCCATGCCCGACGAGAGGCGCGTCAGCAGCGTCGGCGTCGTCTTCGCGAACAGGCGCGTCGCGAGACCTGCAGCCACGCCGGCTTCGTTCCAGCGCACGTGCACCTCGCGCCGCACGCTCGAGCCCGCGTGCCCGCCCTGCGCGCGCACTTCGAGTGCACGCGCGCCGGGAACGCGCGCCGCCATCACCGCGGTGATCCACTCCGGCGTAATCGCCTCCGCGCACCACGGCACTTCGCTCGCAAGGCGCGCTGGCGGGCGCAGGAGCGCGTCCCACACGACGTGCGCGGCCACCCGAGCGCGCGTGCGCAGCGTGCCGATCTCGTGCGCGCCGCCGAGGGGTCTCAAGGCTCCTCGCTCAGGCCTTCGAGAGCGAGTCGGTGAGCGCCATGTGCGCACCGACCGGGAACGCCTCGCCCTCGGGCATGACCTGCGACATTCCGCCGTCGATGGCGTACGCCTGCGCCGTGATGAAGCGCGCGCGGTCGCTGGCGAGGAAGCATACGAAGTCCGCGACTTCTTCGGGCTGCCCGACGCGGCGCAGCGGGTGCATGTTCGCGAGCACGCCTTCGGTGGCCGTGGTGTTCGCATGGTTCGCGCCGAGGATCGGCGTGTCGATCACGCCGGGGCAGATCGCGTTCACGCGCACTCGCGAGGGCGCGAGCTCCGCCGCGCACGCCTTCACGAGGCCGGTCACACCGTGCTTGCTGGCGTAATAAGAAGCCATGCCGATGCCGCCGCGCAGGCCGGCGACCGAAGCCGTCGCCACGATCGCGCCGCCGCCACTCGCCACGATCGCGGGCGCCACGGCGCGCATGCCGAGATAGACGCCCGTGAGGTTCACGGCGACGACGCGATGCCACGCCGCCAGATCGCCGTCGACGATCGTCGACTGGAGCGCGATGCCCGCGTTCAGGAACGCCGTGTCGACTCGAGCGAAGCGCCGCTGCGCCTCCGCCACCATGCGCGCGTTGTCCGCCTCGCTCGTGACGTCGACGCGCAGCGCGAACGCGTCGCCGCCCGCGCTTGCGATTTCCTTCGCGACGCTCTCGGCGGCCTCGCCATTGAGATCGGCGACGCACACGCGAGCGCCTTCGCGCGCGAACACCCGCGCGGTCGCGCGCCCGATGCCCGACGCTCCGCCGGTCACGATCGCCGTCTTGCCTTCGAGCAACATGGATCCTCCTCGCGCGCCGTGCGCGCCGCATGCGCGCACGCTGGCTCAGCGGACTCGAGCGCGCCCGCGCCGGCGGGGACCAGCCTCCGGCGCGGGCGCGGGCGAGCTGATCTCCTCGGGGTGCACGAACGCCGCGCACCGAGAGTCCAGCGCACTCAGAGGCCGCTGTTCGATCTCCGCTCGCCTTCGGCTCACGGCGCGCTTCGCTCGCTAAGCGGCGAAGCCAGAGGCTTCGCCGACCCGGCCGTTCCGTAACAACTTCCCGGGCGTCGCACCGGTACACTTGCCTTCCTCGAAGGTGACTTCGCCGTTCACGAGGATGAAGCGGTAACCCTCGGCGCGCTGGATGCGGCGCCACTCGTTCGCCGGGAAGTCGTGCGCGACCTCGAAGTCCCACTCGGGCACACGACGCAGGCGCGCGAGGTCGTAGACCACGATGTCTGCGGGCGCGCCTTCGCGCAGGAAGCCGCGATCGAGGAAGCCCGCCGCCTGCGCGGGCAAGTAGCTGAGGTGCCAGTGCGCTTCTTCGAGCGACATCTTGCCCGTATCGCGCACGAGCCAGGCGAGCATGTCCGTGGGGTACGAGCCGCCCGTGAAGAACTTCGTGTGCGCGCCGCCGTCGGAGACGCCGGGGATCACGTAGGGGTCGCTCATCAGCCGCGCCATCTCGTCGGCGTTCGTGAACGTTGGCCCCGCAGTGCCGGTCCGAAACTCCGGCTTGAGATCGCCCGCCACCGCGATGTCGAGCAGCGCGTCGATCGGGTGCTTGCGCTCCTCGCTCGCGATCTCGCCGATCGTGCGGCCGAGATACTTCGCGAGCGCCGCGTTCCCGCCGTCGCTCGCCACCGTGATCTCCGCGATGGGGCCTCCGGCGCCGAGCGTGATCAGCTGCGCATCTTGGTCTTTCATCTGCCGGCGGATCTCGGGATCCGCGAGCTTGCGCAGCTTCTCTGCGTGCGTGCCCTGCGTCGCATGATTCCACGCCGGCGCCGAGTCGTAGAGATTCCAGTGCTCGAGCGAGTACTGGAACCACGTCCGCACGTTCGCGCCCTGCGCCACGATGCGGAGACCGCGCGCGTTGCAGTCGTGAATCCACTGCAGAGTCTGCTTGTGCGCATCGGGGTACTGATCGACGACGGTCACGACGTTGTGCAGTACGGGGCGGCCCGCGATCTCGGCGAGCCGCTCGACGGCGCGCATGTCGCGCGCGATGGCTTCGGGCGTCGCGTCGACGGGGTTGCCCGCCTGCGCCTGCGTGATCTGGATGAAGCCCTCGTCGCGCTTCCGTAACACCTCGCCGAGCGCGAACAGATCCTCGTCGGCCATGCAGTCCGTGGGCATCGGCGTGCCGTCGTAGTCGGCCTGCAGCGACCGCTCGCCGAGGCGCTGCACCGAGAAGCCGCAGGCACCCGCGTCCATCGCCTGATCGAGCAGGCGCTGCATCTCGCGCCGCTCCGCGGGCGTCGCCGCGCGCGTCTTCGAGGCTTCGACGCCCATCACGTAGACCATCAGCGGTGACACTGGGACGTAGCTCACGATGTTCACGCCCTTCGGCAGCCGCTCGAGGTTGTCGAGCCATTCGGGGAACGACTCCCACGCCCACGGCATGCCCGCCTTCATCGACTCGTACGGGATCTGCTCCGTGCGCGTCATCATCAGCAGCGCGCGCTCGCGGTCGGCTGGCCTAACAGGCGCGAAGCCGAAGCCGCAGTTGCCGAGCACGAGCGACGTCACGCCGTGCCAGCCCGAGATCGTGCAGTACGGGTCCCAGTGGATCTGCGCGTCGTAGTGGCAGTGCAGGTCGACGAAGCCGGGCGCGACGATCTGCCCGCTCGCGTCGAGCTCGCGCGCGCCGGCGCCCGCTGCGATGCGCCCGATCTTCGCGACGCGCCCGTGCTTGATGCCGACGTCCGCGCGCACGCGCGGCAGCCGCGTGCCGTCCACCACCGTTCCGCCGCGAATCACGGTGTCGAACTGGGGCATGCGCTGGACCTCCTCGATTTCAGAACGCGCACACATCATGAACGATTTCTGCGCGAACTTGTGAAATAATCTCGCGCTGAGGAGACTTCGCATGGCCGCCGAACCGCGCTCGACCGCCCTCGACTTCGATCCCGCTGCGCTGCGCGAGAAGTACCAGCGCGAGCGCGACAAGCGCCTGCGCCCGGACGGCGACGACCAGTACCTCGAGGTCTCGGGCAAGTTCGCCCACTTCACCGAAGACCCGTACGTCGACTCGAAGCTCGCGCGCGCGCCCCTCACGGACGAAGTCGAAGTGCTGATCATCGGCGGCGGCTTCAGCGGCATGCTCGCCGCGGCACGGCTGAAGGAGGCGGGCATCGCGGGCATTCGCATCGTCGAAGCGGGGGGCGACTTCGGCGGCACCTGGTACTGGAACCGCTACCCCGGCGCGCAGTGCGACATCGAGTCGTACTGCTACCTGCCCCTGCTCGAAGAGACCGGGTACATGCCGAAGGAGAAGTACTCCTTCTCGCCCGAGATCTACGAGCACTCGCAGCGCATCGCGAAGCACTTCGGCCTGTACGAGCTCGCCTGCTTCCGCACGCACGTGCAGAGCATTCGCTGGGACGACGCGAGCGCGCGCTGGACGGTCGTCACGGACCGCGGCGACCGCATGCGCGCGCACTACGTGATCGTCGCGACCGGCCCCGCGAGCCGCCCCAAGCTGCCGGGCATCCCCGGCATCCAGGAGTTCGAGGGCCACACCTTCCACACCTCGCGCTGGGATTACGCCTACACCGGCGGGAGCCACGGCGGGAACCTGCACAAGCTCGCCGACAAGCGCGTCGCGATCATCGGCACCGGCGCCACGGCGATTCAGTGCGTGCCGTTCCTCGGTGCGCACGCGAAGCGGCTCTACGTCTTCCAGCGCACGCCGTCGTCCGTCGACTTCCGCGGCAACAAGCCCACCGACCCCGCGTGGGCGAAGAGCCTTAAGCCCGGCTGGCAGCGCGCGCGGCGCGAGAACTTCAACGACGTCGTCACGGGCCGGCCGTTCGAGGTCGACCTCGTGGCCGACGCGTGGACCGACATCTTCCGCAACCTCGCGTCGAACTCGCCCGTCTCGGCAGAGAAAGAGAACGCACTCGAGCTGGCGGCGGAGCTCGCCGAGATCGCCGACTTCCAGAAGATGAATCAGATCCGCGCGCGTGTGGACGCCGAGGTGCGCGACAAGTCCGCCGCCGAGGCGTTGAAGCCCTGGTACCGCCAGTTCTGCAAGCGCCCGACCTTCAACGACGAGTACCTCGCCACGTTCAACCGCCCCAACGTGACGCTCGTCGACGTGAGCGACACGCGCGGCGTCGAGCGCATCACGAAGAAGGGCCTCGTCGCGAACGGAGTCGAGTACGAAGTCGACTGCATCATCTTCTCCACCGGCTTCGAGATCGGCACCGCGCCGCGCCGCCGCATCGGCTTCGAGATCTACGGCAGCGGCGGGCAGTCGCTCTACGACTACTGGAAGGACGGCCTGCGCACGCTTCACGGCTTCTCCGTGCACGGCTTCCCGAACTGGTTCTTCATCGGCATCTCTCAGAACGGCGTGTCCGTGAACATGACCTCGATGTTCGATGACCAGGCCAAGCACGTGGCCTACGTCATCCGCGAGGCACAGAAGCGCGGCGCGCGGAGCGTGCAGCCCAGCGCCGAGGGTGAAGCCGACTGGGTGCGCACGATCCGCTCGCTCGCCGTGATGAACAACGCGTTCGCGGAGTCGTGCACGCCCGGTTACTACAACAGCGAGGGAAAGTTCGCGGAAACGCCGGGCACGTTCACCGCGGAGTCGTATGCCCCGGGCGCGAACGCCTTCAATGCGCTGCTCGCGGCGTGGCGGGCGGAGGGAAAGCTGGCTGGCCTCGAGCTGAGGTAGCGGAACGACCTAACAACTCAACTCAGCTGGCCGATTCCGACTCCGATTCCGACTCCAACTCCGAAAGCGAAATCAGGGCGCCTCGATGGCGCCCTGATTTCGTTCTCCTCCCTGTTCGATGAAGCGCGCGCCCCGCACAGCAAGAGCAGCCGGTGCGGGCCGCAGCGGGGGTCGCGGAGCGAGTGCCCAGGCGCGAGGCGCGCTCACGCTCGGCTGCCGCGCCGAACAGCACGCTCAGCGCACGGCTTCGCCTGACGCGCCCGCGCGGCCGAGCGCAGCCGAGCCCCCGCGGAGGCCCGCGCCGGCTGCGCCAACCCGAACGAGCGGGCCACGCATCAAGCACCAGCGCGCGAGTCTTCGACGCGCGCCTAACCCCTACCCGCGCTTGAAGTCCACGATCCCGCCGCCATCGAGGATCAACGTCTGCCCCGTCACCCAGCTCGACGCGTCGCTCGCGAGATACGTCGCCGCGGCCGCGACGTCCTCGGGCTCCCCTAATCGCTTCATCGGATACGACTGCGCCACCTGCTCCCCGCGCCCCTTGTCCCAGAGCACGCGCGCGAAGTCGGTCTTGATCAGCCCCGGCGCGAGCGCGTTGACGCGCACCTTCGGCGCGAGCTCGGCGGCGAGCTGCTCGGTGAGATAAACGAGCGCCGCCTTCGTCACGCCGTAGACGCCGAGGGCGCCGCTGGTGTGGAAGGCGCCGACGGAGACGATGTTGATCACGCTGCAGCCGCCGGCGCTCTGCTTCATCGACTTGTTCCACACGGCCTGCGTCCACGCGAACGGCGCGGTGAGGTTGGTCGCGAGCGTCTTCTCCCAGCGCGGAATGTCGGCGTCGATGGTTGGCCCGGCGTACGGGTTCGTCGCGGCGTTGTTCACGAGCACGTCGACCTTGCCGAACGCCTGCATCGCGGCATCGATCTGCGCGTCGCGCGAGGCGGCGTCGCCGACGTGGCCGGCGACCCAGCGCGCGTCGTGACCGATCTCCTTGCATGCGGCTTCGAGCGCCTCGGCTTTGCGCCCCGTGATCATCACGCGCGCGCCCGACGCCGCGAACGCCTTCGCGATGCCGAGGCCGATGCCACGCGAGCCGCCCGTGATCAGTGCCGCCTTCCCGTCGAGTCTCAGGTCCACGTTCTCCACCTCTCTCATCGGGCCGTTCAGCGAAGGGGCGGAATCGCCCCGATCATTTTGGCCCGGCCGAAATGTTCGCTCGCTCTGGCCGGCAGGCGCGTCAGCGCAATCGCACGGGCATCGACTCGAGCCCGACGATGAAGTTGCTCGGCCGCACGTGCAGCTCGCCCTCGTCGAGCGCGATGTTCGGGAAGCGCCGCAACAGCTCTTCGAGGAGGACGCGCAGCTCGAGGCGCGCGAGGCTCGCACCGAGGCAGTGGTGCGTGCCGAAGCCGCCAAACGCGACGTGGCGATTGGGGTAGCGCGTCACGTCGAGCTCGTCTGCGCGCTCGAAGGCAGCGGCGTCGCGGTTCGCGGAGGGGTAGAGCAGCAGCAGGCGATCGCCCGCTCGGATCTTCTGGCCGCGCAGCTCGGTGTCGCGCGTGGCGGTTCGGTTCATGTTCTGGATGGGGCTCACCCAGCGCAGCATCTCCTCCACCGCACTCGGGATCAGCGCGGCGTTCTCGGCGAGCAGCTTCTGCTGCGCGGGACGCCGTAACAACTCGAACAGCCCGCCCGTCATCACGTGGCGCGTCGTCTCGTCGCCGCCGATCAGGATCAGCAGGCTCTCCTGGAGGATCTCCTCGTCCGTGAGGCGATCTCCCTCGACCTCGGCGTGCGCGAGGATGCTCATCAGGTCGTCGCGCGGGCGCACGCGGCGCTCGGCGAGCGACGCGGCGGCGTAGGCGAAGTAGCCGTTCACGACTTCGCGCTGGCGCAGCCGGCGCTGCTCGTCGTCGGCGATCTTCTGCGACTCTCCGCCGCCGAGCATCTCGTCGCTCCACACCAACAGCTGCTCGCGATCCTCGGGCGCCACCCCGAGCATGTCGCCGATCACGACCATCGGGATCCAGCGCGCGACGTCGAGCACGAAGTCGCAGCGGCCCGCGGGCTCGACCTTGTCGAGCAGCTCGTTCGTGAGCGCGCGCAGCATCGGCTCGTGCGCCTCGACGCGCTTCGGCGTGAAGCCGCGGTTCACGAGGTTGCGGCGGCGTTTGTGGAGCGGGTCGTCGAGGTTGATCATCGACGGGATCCACGAGTCGCGCTCCGGCCGCGAGCTCTTGCCCGAGCAGAACGTCTCGTGATCGCGCGAGACGGCCATCACGTCGTCGTAACAAGCCACGCCCCAGAGCCCGCCGTCGGCGGTCGCGTCCCAGTACACCGGCGCGTTCTCGCGCAGCCAGCGGAAGTGCGGATGCGGATCGAGGTAGAAGAAGCGGTCGTGTAGGCGAACGTTCGGGTTCGTGGGGTGATTGGGCATGAGCCGCTCCCGCGAGAGCGGCGCAGGTTATCCCGCTGCGTCAGCGCGCTGCGAGCGTGCCCGTGAACGAGCCACCGAGCTCTGCGATGCGCTCGCGCGCTGCCTCTGCGTTCTCGAGCGGCTGCACGCGCAGCTCGTGGAGATGCGAGCGCAGCTCGATTCCTTCGTGCCGTTCAACGGCCTCGATCGCGTCGCGCAGGTCGTCGCCTTCGAACCGAATCGTCTCGACCTCGGCGCGCCTGCCGCCGGGCAGGTAGATGGCGCCGGTCGCGAAGTCGACGGCGAACGCAGCGAGGCCAGGAATCACGAACAGCAGCACGCCGATGCCGTCCATGATCGCGACGGCCGGGTCGATACGGCCGCCGCGCTGACCGCGACGCTCGGGGTAGAGGATCGTGCCGCACGCAAGCTGTGTGCCGAGCGCGAGCAGCAGCACCGCTGCCGTGATGCGAGTGGTTTGCCGCATGTCGAGTCTCCCTTCGCGCCGCGTGGCGCCAGACTCGGCGCTCATCGGCGAAGCGGAGGGGCGACTTAGCGGCGAACCTCGACCCGGGGCGTGCGCGCCGTCACGCTTTCGCTGCACTGCGCTGATCGGGCAGCACGTAGTGCTCCGACGCGAGGTGCGCGCGAATCACCTTCTTGTCGATCTTGCCCGTGCTCGTGAGCGGAATCGCGTCGCGGAACAGCACCTCGTCGGGCAGCTGCCACTTCGCGAAGCGGCCCTCGCAGTGCGCGAGCACTTGCTGCTGCGTCACCGCGCTGCCGGGCGCGCGCACCACGATCGCGACGGGGCGCTCGTCCCACTTCGGATGCGGCACGGCCACGACCGCGGCCTGCGCGACGCCCGCGAGCGCGCAGATGTGGTTCTCGAGATCGACCGAGCTGATCCACTCGCCGCCGGACTTGATCAAGTCCTTCGTGCGGTCCGTAATGATCAGGTATTCCTCGGGATCGATCATCGCGACGTCGCCGGTCCGGAGCCATCCGTCGTGGAACTTCGCCGGCTGCGGGTTGTTGTAGTACTCGGCGCAGATCCACGGCCCGCGCACGATCACCTCTCCGATCGACTTGCCGTCGTGCGGGAGATGCCGGCCGTTCTCGTCGATGATCGAGAGATCGATCCCCGGCACGACCTGCCCGGCCTTCGCCTGATTCGACATCTGCTCCTCGGGGAGCGACTTGCGCTGCGCGCGCTTCGCGATGCGGCGCGAGAGCGTCACGAGCGGGTTCGTCTCGGTCATGCCCCAGCCCTGAATCATCTCCACGCCGTACTTCTTGGCGTACCACTCGATCAGCGAGATCGGCGGCGCGGAGCCGCCGCAGGTCATGCGCGAGAGCGAGCCGAGGTCGTAGCCGGGGTTCTGCTCGAGGAAGCCCTTTACCACTTGCCAGATCGTGGGCACGCCGAGCGAGATCGTGACTTCCTCGCCACTCATCAACTCGACGAGGCTCTTCGCGTCCATGAAGCGATGCGGCATCACGCTCTTCGCGCCCAGCGTCATCACGCTGAACGGCGCGCCCCACCCCATCGCGTGGAACATCGGCACGATCTGCAGCAGGCAGTCCTGCGCCGAGAGCCCCATCGAGTCGGTCATCAGCTGCGCCATCGTGTGCAGGTACGTCGAGCGGTGCGTGTAGAGCACGCCCTTCGGATCGCCCGTCGTGCCACTCGTGTAACAGAGCGCGGCGCCCGCGTTCTCGTCGAACTCGGGCCACTCGATCTGATTCGAGTGCCCGCGAATGAACTCCTCGTAGTCGACCGCGCCGGGGAGTGACGTCTTCCACGCACCTGCTCCGGGCTCGCTCGCGACGATCACGCGCCTGACAGAGGGCATCTTGCCCGCGAGCGACTCGAGCAGTCCGAGGTGGCTCTGGTCGACGACGATCACCACGTCCTCGGCGTGGTTGACGATGTAGTTCAGCTCGCCCGCCGCGAGGCGCAGGTTCAGCGTGTGCAGCACGCAGCCCATACTCGGCACCGCCTGATACATCTCCACGTGGCGGTGGTTGTTCCACAACAAGCTGCCGACGCGATCGCCGAACCTCACGCCGTCGGCGGCCAGCGCGTTCGCCAGCTGCGCCGCGCGCGCGCGCGTCTGCGCGAGCGTCTGCCGGTGCAGGCCGTCGGGCAGCTTCGTCACGACCTGCTCGTTCGGCGCAATGCGCGCGCCGCGATCCATCAGACGCGAAAGCAGAAGCGGAGTGCGTTGCATCGTCATGGGCGGAGTCTCCAGTTCATTCGGGGATCGCAAGACGCGCACCTGGGACGTACGTGCACCAAAGCGCGCACAGGGGACGTACGTGCACTTCTACCGGAAGCGCGCGGGCCGTTTCTCGATGAACGCCGCCACCGCTTCCTTGTGCTCGGGCGTCGTCCAGCACTGGCGCAGCAGCTCGCTCTCGCGCTGCTGCACGCGCGCGAGGTCGCCGTCGGCGGCGTTCTGCGCGAGCAGGCGCTTCGTCATCGCGAGCTGCGGCGTCGGGTTCGCGGCGATCATCTCCGCGAGCTCGAGCGACTTCGCGAGCAGCGCGTCGTGCGGCACCACGCGCTCGACGAGCCCGATCGCGGCGGCTTCGTCCGCGTTCACGAGGCGGCCCGAGAGGCACAGCTCGCTCGCGCGACCGAGGCCGATGCGCTGCGCGAGCAGGTGCGTGCTCGCGAGCTCGGGCACGAGGCCGACCTTGATGAAGCCCATGCCGAAGCGCGCCTTGTCGGAGGCGAAGATCACGTCGAAGGGCAGGATCTGCGTGAGGCCGATGCCGACGCAGGCGCCGTTCACGGCGGCAACGAGGGGCTTCGAGGCGCGGCAATGCGCGACCCAGTCGAGCCCGCGCGGCATGCCGCCCTGCCCGCCCTGCGTGTCGGCGCCGGGGTCGCTGCCGGAGATGCGCTTCTGGAACGTGTCCTCCATGTCCGCGCCGGCGCAGAAGCCCCGGCCCGCGCCGGTCATCACGATCGCGCCGATCTGCGAGTCGGCGTTCGCGGCGTCGAAGGCGTCCGCCAGCTCGCCCGCCATCGCCGGCGTCCACGCGTTCATGCGCTCGGGGCGATTCAGCGTGACGAGCTGCACCGCCCCGCGGCGCTCGGAGGTGATGAGGGAGAATGGCATCGCGTGGGCTCCGTCTAGGAAGAGGGAAGACCTACGAGTATGAGCGAGGCCGCCGCGGGTCCGCGAGAGCTGCCTCGGGCTCGGCGGAACGAGAGGGGCAAGCCCGAGTGATCCGTCGGGCCCCGCCGGTCGGGGGCGGCCGCTCGGGGACGTTCCGCAAGTAAGTAAAGAAACTCGCGCTTTACTTTCTTGCGGAACGTCCCTGATTCGCGGGGCGCGGAGTCGACCTCTCGCGCGACGCAGCTCGACTCGCGCCCGGCTAGCGTGCGCCCCCTTTGGCGGAGGCACACAGAGATGGGACGCGTATCCGGCAAGGTCGCCCTCGTGACGGGCGGCGCTTCGGGGCTCGGCAGGGCGACCGCGCACGCGCTGGCGCGCGAGGGCGCAAAGGTGGTCGTCGCCGACGTGAACGACGCCGGCGCAAAACAGGTCGCGGGCGAGCTCGGCGGCAGCGCGCTCGCGCTGCGGCTCGACGTCGCGAGCGAGGTCGACTGGCAGCGCGCCATCGCCGAGACCGTGCGCGCGTTCGGCGGACTGCACGTGCTCGTGAACAACGCCGGCATCGTGGTGGTGCGCAGCATCGAGGACACCACGGTGGAGGAGCTGCGCCGCGTGCTCGCGGTCAACGTCGAGGGCGTGTTCCTCGGCTGCAAGCACGCGATCCCGGCGATGAACGCCGCAGGCGGCGGCTCGATCGTGAATCTCTCGTCGACCGCGGGGCTCGTGGGCACGCCGCCGTTCGCCGCGTACAGCGCGAGCAAGGGCGCGGTGCGCTTGCTGACCAAGACCGTGGCCGCGCACTGCCTCGCGCTCGCCTACCCGATCCGCTGCAACTCGATCCACCCCGGCGGCATGGACACGCCGATGGTGCAGAACCTGCCCGGCGCGATCGCCGGCGCCGGGCCGAGCACCGTCGCGGTGCTGGGCAAGATGCAAGGCGGTCCCGGCGGCCAACCCGAGGACATCGCGAACCTCGCGCTCTTCCTCGCGAGCGACGAGGCGAAGCACATCAACGGCGCGGAGATCGCGGTGGATGCGGGGCTGACGGCGACCTGAGGGAGCGCGGCGGCGTCTCCGACCGATGCCGCCGCCCTGCAAGCTTGCGGCTCCCCATTCGTAGGAATGGGCATGCCTGAGCGACGGGGAGCCGCCATGAGACCCTTGAAGTGGAGCCTCGCCTTACTGGTCGGTTACGTCGGCATCGTGATGCTGGCAGAGTCCGCGGTCGCGCTTCTCGGTTCACGCCATGCCGCCCGCGGCCTCGCTCCCGGCGAGGAGTGGCTCGTGCTCGAAACGCGCGACGCCGGGGGTGCGTCCCGGGCGACGGTCGTGGCGGGCGTCGTCATCGACGACCGGTTGTGCGTGGCAGCGAACCACTGGCCGCGCGCGTGGTACGCCCGCGCGCTCGCAAACCCCGACCTGGCCGTAATTCGCACCGGAAGCTCGTCGCCACATCGCGCCGTCGCCGTGGTGGGAGACGAGCGCGAACGCGTCGCGCTGGCGTACCGGCTGCCCTTCGCGGTTCGGCTGCTGACCGGCTTCCCGCCGCGCGCCTTCCTGCGCCTCGACCCGCGCTGAGCGCTGCCGCGCCGGCGCGCGGGGCGGCGGCTCTCGTCACCGCACGCGACGCAGTCCTCGCGATAACGTCGGGCGCTCTTTTACGCGAGGACCCCGATGCCTTCCTTCTCCGCCAAGCGCGCCGCCGAGCGCCCGACCGAGATCGCGCTGCGCGACGGCCGCAGCGCGTTCACTTGGGCCGAGACCGACGACAAGCTGAACCGCGTCGCAAACGCGCTGCACGCCGCAGACCTCGGGCCGAAGCGGCGCATCGCGGTGTTCTCCGAGAACGGCGTCGAGGTCGTGCTCGCGCACATCGGCGGCCTCGTCGCGGGCTGCTCCACCGTGCCCGTGAACTTCCACCTCACCGCGGACGAGGCGGCCTACATCCTCGAGGACTCGCAGGCGAAGGTGCTGTTCGTCGGGCCCGAGAACGCGCGCGCGGGAGTCGAGGCTGCCCGCAAAGCGGGCGTCGCGCGCGTCGTCGGCTGGCGTTGCGAAGGCATCGACGGCGTCGAGCCCTTCGACAAGTTCCTCGCCGCGTCGTCGCCCGCAGCGTGCCGCGAGGACCACGCGCCGCGCCCGAACATGCTCTACACGTCGGGCACGACGGGGCGACCGAAGGGCACCGAGCTGCCGCCCACGATGTTCGCGGCGGGCGCGACGATCGCGGAGCACATCGAGAAGCTCGCGCTGTCGCCGTTCGCGGCGATCGGCGGTCCGCACCTGATCGTGGGCCCGCTCTATCACACCGGCCCGCTCTCGGGCTCGCGCTCGATCGCGGGCGGCACCGCGCTCGTGATCCTCGGCCGCTTCGACGCCGAGGCCGTGCTGCGCTCCATCCACGAGTACAAGTGCGTCTCGAGCGTGATGGTGCCGACGCACTTCGTGCGCCTGCTGCAGCTGCCCGAGGCGGTGAAGGCGAAGTACGACCTAACAAGCTTCAAGCTCGCGACGCACACCGGCGCGAAGTGCCCGGTCGACGTGAAGCGCAAGATGATCGAGTGGTGGGGTCCGATCTTCGTCGACGCCTACGGCGCGACCGAAGTCGGCACGACCTGCACGATCACCAGCCAAGACTGGTTGCGCTTCCCCGGCTCGGTCGGCAAGACCGTTCCGCCATTCAGCCCGCTGATCGTGGACGAGGACGGCAAGGAGCTGCCGCCGAACACCGAGGGCCGGCTCTACTTCGTCGACGCGACGGGCCGCGGCATCGTCTATCCGAACGACCCTGAGAAGTCGAAGTCCGCGCACCTGCGGCCCGGCGTCTTCACGCTCGGCGAAGTCGGCTACGTGAACGAGGAAGGCTTCGTCTTCATCACCGACCGCTTCTCCGACATGGTCGTCTCCGGCGGCGCGAACCTCTACCCCGCCGAAGCGGAGCAAGTCCTCATCAACCACCCCGACGTCGTCGACGTCGCGTGCATCGGCATCCCCCACGCAGAGATGGGCGAGGAGATGATCGGCCTCGCGATCAAGCAGCCCGGCAGCACCGTGACGAGCCAGGAGTTGGTCGCGTGGTGCCGCGAGCGCCTCTCGCACTACAAGTGCCCGAAGCGCATCGAGTTCGTGCCGGACCTCGGTCGCACGGCGGCGGGCAAGATCAACAAGAAGAAGCTGCGCGATCCGTACTGGAAGAATGCGAGTGCTTGAGGCGTAGGCGCTCAGGGTCTGCGCCAGACGAACGCGAAGCTGATCGGGACATCGCGTTGCGAGGCCCAGCTCGGCTTCTGCGCGATCCAGCGCTCGTCGACCACCTGCTCGCGCATCTCTGCGAGCGACCAGCCGGCTGCAAGCGCGCCTCGGACGTGGTCGGAGAACAAGTGCACGTGGGTCGCGATCGCGACCGGCGAGCCCGGCAGCTCCTCGAAGTGCGTGGGCATCCCCGTCTTCATCATGAAGAACGGATGGAAGCCGACAACGACATGCACGCCGTGGGCGCGCGTGAGACGCGCGGACTCGCGGTACAGGGAATCGAGCTCGTCCAGATGCTCGTCCACGAGGACGGTCGTAACGAGGTCGTAGGCAGCGCCGGGCAATCCCGTCGCACTCGCTTCGGCGACCCGCAGGCTCGCGAAAACCCCTCGGCGCTCCGCGTGCTCGAGCATCGCGGGCGTGAGGTCGACCCCGTCGACCGACTTCACTCCTCGCCGTACCAGCCACTCCCCAGTCCGGCCCGTGCCGCAGCCGAGATCGGCAGCGCGCTTCATCTCCGACCAGCGGACCGAAGTCAGCTGATCGAGCAGCCACGTGTCCATGTCCGGCTTGATGGTGGCCTCGTAGGTCGGCGCCCACCGCTCGTATCCGTCGCGCGGCGAAACGGTCGGGTAACCGCGCGTGTCGAACGACGCGAACTTGGGCATGCTGCCGAATCTAGTCGACGCGCCCGTCGCCACGACTCACGAGGAGTCCCCCATGTCCGAGTTGTTCGTCGAGAGGAAAGACCACGTCGCGACGCTCACGCTGAACCGGCCCGATCGCATGAACGCGATCAGCACGAAGATGCTGTCGCTGCTCGGCGACGCGCTGAAGGAGTGCGACGACGACATCGACACGCGCGTGATCGTGCTGACCGGCGCGGGACGCGGCTTCTGCAGCGGCCTCGATCTCAAGGACGCCGCCGCAGGCACGGGCATCGGCGGCAGCGGCACGCTCTCGGCGGGCGGCGGCGCGGCGCACATCAGCTCGCGCGAGATCCCCACCGTCACGCTGCACCGCATCGACACGCCGGTGATCTGCGCGATCAACGGCCCCGCCGCCGGCTACGGCCTCGACCTCGCGCTCGGCTGCGACATGCGCCTGATCGCCGACACCGCGAAGCTGATGCCGGGCTTCGCGAAGCGCGGCGTCGTGCCGGAGAGCGGCGGCACGTGGTACTTGCCGCGCCTGGTCGGCTGGGCGAAGGCGTGCGAGCTCTCGTTCCTCGGCGACGACCTCTCACCCGAGCGCTCGCTCGAGCTCGGCCTCGTCAACGCGATCGTGCCCGCCGCGGACCTGACAGCTCGCGCGCAGGAGTGGGCGCAGAAGATCGCGAACAACGCACCACTCGCGATCAAGTCGATGAAGCGCCTGTTCCGCCACGGCCTCAGCCAGGATTTCGAGTCGCACACGCATCACGTGCTGCTGCAGACGATCCTGCTGTTCCGCTCGAAGGACTTCGCGGAGGGCATCTCGTCGTTCATGCAGAAGCGCGCGCCGAAGTTCGAGGGGCGTTGATGGAGATCCTGTTCGTCTCGGGCGTCTCGCCGATCGCGCGCGACCCCGCCGCGGGGCAGCGTTTCTACCGCGACACGCTCGGGCTCCCGCTGCTCACGAACGCGCAGAACTCCGACTACGTCGCGATGGACGGCTTCGGCGGCGTGAAGCACTTCGGCGTGTGGGCGCTCGCCGACGCGGCGCAGTCGTGCTTCGGCGTGCGCGAGTGGCCCGTCACCGTGCCGATCCCGCAGGCAACGATCGAGCTCGAAGTGCGCAGCCCCGAGGCCGTCGGGGACGCCGCGCGCGAGCTCGAAGCGCGCGGCTACGCGCTGATCCACGGCCAGCGCATCGAGCCGTGGGGCCAGGTGCTCGCGCGCCTGCTCGGTCCCGAAGGCCTGCTGATCGGCCTCAGCTTCACGCCGTGGATGCACCCGCCCGCGTGAATCGCGAGCAGGGCGCGCAGGAGTCGTGGTGATGAACTGGGAAACCCTCGCGAACATCGGCCAGTTCGTCAGCGCGATCGCGGTGCTCATCTCGCTCGCCTACCTCGCGGTGCAGATTCGACAGAACACGCAGACCGTGCGCGCCAACGCGTATCACGGCGCCGCGACGGAGTGGCTCTCGTTCACTGCGCAGCTCTCCGCCGACGCCGAGCTTGCCGAGCTCTATCACGCGGGCCGCTTCGCCCCGAGCACGCTCACGCCGCCGCAGTCGCGCCGCTTCGATCTCGTGCTCGACACGAACCTCGGACTCACGGAGAACGTGTTCCTCCAGTATCGGCTCGGGTTCCTGCCGCAAGCGAACCAGGACCGATTCGCGGCGATCCTGCGGGCGCAGTTCCAGACCGAGGGTGTGCGCGCGTACTGGCAACGGCGGCGCGCGTTCTACACCGCGGACTTCGTCGCTTACATCGAGCGCGAGCTGAAGCTCGTCGCTCCGCCCGCTCCCTAACAGCTCACCCGATCCCGCCGCCCGCCACTTCGAGGTGCGCGCCGGTCGTGAAGCTCGAGGCGTCGCTCGCGAAGTAGAGCGCGGCGCCCACGATCTCCTCCGCCTGCCCGCCGCGCTGCAGGAAGATGTTCTGCTTCGCGCGCGCCTCGAACGCGGGTATGTCCCAGGCCTTCGAGATGTCGGTGAGGAACGGGCCGGGGATGATGCAGTTCACCCGGACCTTGGGCCCGAAGTGGTGCGCGAAGCCGACGGTCATCGCGTTCACGGCCGCCTTCGAGCCGGCGTAGGGAATGATCCCGCCGGTCGGGTGCAGCGAGCCGGTGCTCGAGACGAAGATGATCGAGCCCGAGCCGCGCTCGAACATGTGCTTGCCGAGCACGCTCGTCAGGCGGAACGGGCCCTTCATGTTCACGCCGATCACCTTGTCCCAGAGCGCTTCGGTCACGTCCGCGACGTGCTTGTAGAGCGGCGACATGCCCGCGTTGTTCACGAGCACGTCGACGCGGCCGTAGTGCGCGAGCGCGGTCTCGGCGAGCTTCTCGTTCTGCGTCCAGTCGCTGACGTTGCACGCGACGGGGAGCGCGCGGCGGCCCGTGTCCTTGCGCACCTGCTCGGCGAGCTCCTCGCACGAATCGAGCTTGCGGCTCGCGATCACCACGTCGGCGCCCGCTCTCGCGAAGGCGAGGATCATCTCCTTGCCCATGCCGCGGCTGCCGCCGGTCACGAGCGCCACCTTGCCTGATAAGTCGAAGATCTGATTCGCGTCGCGCATGGAGCCTCCCGGTGAGCGCGGCACGGTACCCCGGACGACCCGCTGCGCGAACCGCGCTTGCCTCCCGCACGAACGCCCGCGTAGGCTGCGCGAATGCGAGGAGGGGAGATGGCGGCGCGATCGTGGAGGCAGTCATTAGGCGCCGCAGCGCTTCTGGCGCTGCTCGGGTGTGCGCGAGCGGAGGTCGCCGTGAGCGTGAAGAGCGGGCCGCCCGAGGGCTACGCGCAGCGCGCGATCGAGATGCTGCTGCCGGGGCTGCAGTTCGGCCCCGATGCTGCTTCGCACACGATTCGCGAGCTGCGCAAGGTCGACGTCGCGGGCTCGCATTTCTCACCCGGCGCGAATCGCTGGGTGGTCCACTACTGCGCCGAGTTCGTTAGCTACGCGAGCGAGGAGCTGCAGCGCCGCTGCGACATGAACGTGCAGCTCTACGAGCTCGACTCGAAGAAGTGGGTGGGCTTCGCGTCGGGCGCCGGCACGCTGTATCGCTGGCAGTTGCTGGAGGAGGCGACGCCGAACGACCCGGCCCCCGAGGCTTCCGCTCCGAATGCAACCGAGTAGCGGCCAGGCGCGCCCGCGGCGCGGAATGCCCGAGTGCGTCGCGAACCGCCACACTCGACGACGCCATGCGCGCGCGTTCCGCTGAGAGCGCGCCCCTTCGCTAAGAGCCTATCCGAAAACCGCCCAGGGTGTTAATGATTGACAAGCCGTGACCCTCCGACTGGCGACCGGGGGTGAAGTGTCTGCACGAGGGAAGGCTCACCGGGGCTGGCGGATTCCCGACGAGCTGTG
>Ga0194131_10002268_pt1 | contig 31779 bp, 32 predicted proteins | sample TA2KigO120mmetaG_FD_148631 | JGI IMG/M metagenome (GOLD analysis project Ga0194131, IMG submission 148631) | Freshwater microbial communities from Lake Tanganyika, Tanzania - TA2015053 Kigoma Offshore 120m | ecosystem: Environmental > Aquatic > Freshwater > Lake | place: Tanzania: Lake...
CCGAGCGCGGCGCCTCGGGCGTGGGGGTGGCGGTGAGCGGCGGGGCTTCGCCGGTGCGGGCGCGCGTGGCGGCGCCGAGGATGGCGGCGACGAGGAGGCCGGCGGCTAGGAGCGCGAGCCGGGCGGCGTGCATCGGTTCATGCTACGCACGGGGACGCGGCGACTTCATCGGGTGCGTGGGGTGCGGCGCGATTCCGGTTGCCGGGACCGCGCGGTAGACTGCACGCGGCCTGGCGCCTGGTTTGGAGGAGGGGCTCGTGACGGTGATGCGGGGCGCGCTGCTGGGGAGCCTCGCGGCGGCGCTGCCGGTCGTCGCGGCCGCGCAGGAGGCCGAGGGTCGCGCGCTGCCGGCGCCGGCGGATTTCGGAGGCGTCGTGCTCGTGACGGCGCTGGCCGTGGGCGCGCTGCTGCTCGTGACGGCGGTCGGCTACCTCTACCGGCGCGAGCGGCGGCTCGACTGGGAGTTCCAGAAGCCGGACGCCTCGACGCAGGGGACCGAGGGTCACCACTAGGCACACATTCGACGGCGGCGGGGCGGAGGCGTGCGGCGCTCGTTGCCGCGGAGCCGCGCGGTCAGGGGCGGAGGGGCGTGACGATGATCGAGGTGGGTGCTCAGCTGCCGGCGTTCTCGCTTCGCGACACGAAGCGCGAGGAGGTCACGGACGCGGCGTTCAAGGGGTCCGTGTCCGTGTTCGCCTTCTTCCCGATGGCGTTCACCGGCGGCTGAACGACGGAGATGCGGGGGTTCCAGCAGCTGCACGGTGAGCTGGAGTCCCTGGGAGCCCGCGTGGCGGGCGTGAGCGCGGACACCTGGGCGGCGCTGAACGCGTTCGCCGAGCAGAACGGGGTGCAGTTCCAGCTGCTCTCGGACTGGCCGGCGATGAAGACGATCGAAGCGTTCGGCGTGCGGCGCGACGGTGGCCCGACCGCGATGCGCGTGACGTTCGTGTTCGACGCCGCCGGGGTGCTGCGCGGTGTCGTCGATGACCCGCGCGACATGAACGCGCACGCGCAGGGGGCGCTGAAGGTCGTGCGGGAGATCGCGGGCGGATAGCCTGCTGCTGCGTCGCGCGGGCGGCGTGCGGCCGCCGCCGGGACGGGCGAGCTCGCGTGTGCCCCGGCCGAGGGGCGGCCGGCTCCCGGTTCGGCGAGGGCTCGGGACGGCGGTGGTCGCGGGGATGGCCGTGCTCCTGCTGGCGTGCGCCGAGGGGCGAGAGGCCACGGCCATCGAGGCGCGTCCCACCACGGCATCGCAGGACGCGGTCGAGGACCTGATCCGTCGCGGGCTCATGCCGCAGCACGAGCGCGCGGCCGCGCGGCTCGCGGCGGTGGCGGAGGACCTCTCGCAGACGCTCTACTGCGTTCGGCACCGTTCTCGGTGGCTCGGCGGGCGTGACACCGAGCGGGAGACGTGCCACCGCGCTGGTCATCGCGCGGACGGTGCAACGAGTCCCACGTTCTACGACGCGTGCTTCCGCTTCGTGGTCGGCGGGGAGCGCCTCCCCTCGGCGTGCGCTCCGTTCCTCAAGGTGGAGCACTTGACGATGCACGGGCATCCGTGAGGAGGGATCCTCGACTGGGCCGTGCGCTGTGGTGCGAATTTCATCACAAAGAACGGTTGATCTCGGTGAGGGCTTTACACAGCGAAGTAGGATGGGTCCTGTAGAGCCGACCTCGTCGTCGAGGCGAGGTGTAGGTGATCGTGCAGGGGAGGGGCTGGATGTTCGATAGCAACTACTGGCAGCGGCGGTTCGGACGCCGCGCTGCGCTGCGCGGCGCGGGCGTCGCCGGCGTCGGGATCGCCGGAGCCGCCCTCATCGGCTGCGGTGGAGGTGAAGAGGCGGCGCCCGCGAAGACGGGCGCGGCCGCTCCCGCGAAGGCGACGCAGGTCGCTGCCGCGAAGGGGGCGGGTGAGCAGCCACAGACCGGCGGGACGTTCACGGTGGCGACGGGCGCGGAGCCGCGGAGCCTGGACCCGCACTTCGACGTCTTCATCCCGTTGCGCATGACGTACAACACGCTCACGCGCTTCTCGCAGGACCTGAGCCAGCTCGAGCCGGAGCTCGCGGAGAAGCTGCCCGAGGTCCCGGACGCGAACACCTACATCTTCAAACTGCGCAAGGGCGTGAAGTTCCACAACGTTGCGCCCGCCAACGGCCGGGAGTTCACGTCGGCCGACGTGAAGTACAGCATCAACCGGCAGATCACCGACGAGCCGGGGAAGTACCAGCACGCGTACTACTTCAAGGACAAGGTCGTCGACATCCAGACGCCGGACGCGCACACCGTCATCTTCAAGACGGGAAAGCCGTTCGCGCCGTTCCAGAACTACGTCGCCTCGCCGTGGACGCTGATGGTCAACCGCGAGACGGTGGAGAAGCACGGCGACCTGACGCAGGTGGCGGTCGGCACGGGGCCGTTCGTCTTCGAGCAGTGGCAGAAGGAAGTCCAGATCAAGTGGCGGAAGAACCCCGACTACTTCGTTCCTGGGCAACCGTACGTCGACAACGTCGTGCTGCTGATGGTGAAGGAGCCCGATACCCAGGCGACCATGTACATCGACCGCAAGCTCGACGCGGTGGCGGTCGGGCAGTCACAGCTGAAGCGCGTGCAGGACGCGCGCAGCAAGGACTCGCAGTACCAGGCGGTCCCGAGCCAGTTCTGGCGCGTGTTCCGCTTGATGCCGACGCAGAAGGACAAGCCCTACAAGAAGCCGTTCGACGACGTCCGCGTGCGCGAGGCGGTGGTGCGCGGGATCGACAAGAAGGCCGGCCTCGACCTCATCTACAACGGTGACGGGCAGCTGGCGCTCGGGCCGATCCTCTCGCAGTTCACCAACTGGGCGCTGAAGGAGGAGCTTGCGGGCTTCGACCCGAAGAAGTCCGCGGACCTGTTCGCCGCAGCCGGCAAGCCCGAGGTCAAGGGCCCGATGGTCTGGGCGTCGACCGGCCCGGAGCCGGACCAGGTCGCCGAGGTGATCAAGCAGCAGCTCACGAAGATCGGCGTGCAGGTCGAGCTCAAGCCGATGGAGCTCGCCGCGTACTACAACCTGATCTACCAGTACGACTACACGTTCTCGCACCACGTCCCGCTGAACAGCCCGGACCCGGACGAGAACCTGGCGGCGTACTTCGGGAAGAATGCGACCTACTTCAAGCACTACAACCCCGAGATCTTCGACCTCGTGGACAAGCAGGCCGCGACCGTCGACTTCAAGGAGCGCCAGAAGGTCGTGCTGGACGTGCAGCGGAAGATCGTGCTCGACTTCCCGCAGCGCTTCATGTGGACGACGAACGTGCACCAGTTCCTGGACAACCGCGTCAAGGGCTGGTGGTTCTCGCTCGACCGCTACGAGAACTACTGGGCGCCGCTCTGGATGTCCAAGAAGGCGTAGCCGGCGAACGAACGGAGCTCTGCGCGCGCCCGGCGGGATTGGCACACTTGCCGCCCGCCGGGCGCTGCGTGTACGCGGGGTGTGGCTCCCGGCCGGGGCGCGGAGGCAGCGGTGCAGAGGTACATCATCCGGCGGGTCGTGCTGGCGATCCCCACCGTGTTCCTGGTGGTTGCGTTCACGTTTTCGATCGTGCGGCTCGTACCCGGGGACGTGGTGCAGATCATGATGTCGGAGCGTCCGTACGCCACGGCTGCCGACATGGAAGCGATGCGCAGGGACCTCGGGCTCGACCGGCCGATCCCCGCGCAGTTCGTCTCGTACGTCGGTGACGCGCTGCGCGGCGACCTCGGTGAGTCACCGTGGACGCAGCGCTCGGTGACCTCGGAGATCAAGGGCCGCCTCCCGATCACGCTCGAGCTCGGCGTCTACTCGGTGCTGATCGGCCTGCTCATCGCGATCCCGATCGGGATCGTCGCGGCCATTCGGCAGGACACCATGCTCGACTACGTCGCGCGGAGCTTCGCGATTTTCGCGCTCTCGGTGCCCTATTTCGTGACGGCGCTCGCGCTCGTGATCTTCCCGGTCATCTGGTTCGGGTGGGCGCCGCCGCTCAAGTATGTTGGATGGAACGAGGGGCCGGTCGCGCACCTCTACTTCTTTTTCTGGCCGGCGTTGCTGCTCGGGATCAACTCGACGGGGAGCGTGATGCGCACCACGCGCACGATGATGCTCGAGGTGATGCGGCAGGACTACATCCGCACCGCGGAATCGAAGGGCCTCACCGAGCGTGCCGTGGTGCTCCGGCACGCCATGAAGAACGCGATGATCCCGGTGGTGACGCTGATCGGGCTGCAGGTGGGGTTCGCGATCAGCGGCACGCTGATCATGGAGCAGATCTTCAACATCCCAGGAATGGGTCGCTACTTCATCGGCGCGATCTTCTCCCGCGACTACTGGTCGGTGCAGGGCGTCGTGCTGGTACTCGCGATCGTGGTCGTGTCGGTGAACCTGCTGGTCGACCTGATGTACAGCGTGATGGACCCGCGCATTCGCTACGGGTAGGCGCGCAAGCGCCGGTGAGGGCGGGGAGTCAGTGACCCGCCGCCGGCGGACGGATGAGTGAGCGCATGAGCAACGTAACAGGTGCGGCACAGGGCATCGCGACGGGCGAGGTGGGCGGCCGGCACCGCTCCCTCTACCGCGACGCCTTCATCCGGCTACTCAAGGGGAAGCCGCTCGGCGTGGTCGGGCTGGCGATCGTGCTGGTCTTCATCGCGTTCGCGGTGTTCGCGCCAATGATTGCGCCGAGCGATCCGAACGAGCTTGCCGCGGGCCCGCGATTCTCGTCGCCCTCGTTCTCGCACCCGATGGGGACCGACAACCTCGGACGAGACGTGTTCAGCCGGGTGGTCTGGGGGGCCCGGATCTCGATCACGATCGGGATGATCGCCGTGGTCGCGGGGACGGTCATCGCGCTGTCGATCGGGCTCGCGTCCGGGTTCATCGGCGGCTGGGTCGACAGCATCTTCCAGCGCGTGGTGGACGCGTTCATGGCGTTTCCCGGGCTGGTGTTCATCCTCGCGGTGGTCTCGGTCTTCCATCAGTACAAGATCCCGTTCTTACCGGCGACGGGGATCATCCGTACCGAGAACATCGTATTGATGGCGACGATCGGGACGTTGTTGGGGGTCGGCGCGTCGCGGGTGATCCGCAGCAACGTGCTGTCGCTCGCGGCGACCACCTACGTGGACGCCGCGAGGGCGCTGGGCGCGGGCCCGATGCGGTTAATGCTCGTGCACATCCTGCCGAACATCCTGCCGCTGACGATCACGCTTGCGACGCTCTGGCTCGGGGCGGCGATCCTGCTCGAGGCGACGCTCAGCTTCCTCGGGCTCGGCGTGCCCCCGGACGTTCCGACGTGGGGCGGGATGCTCAGCCGCGAGGCGCGCCAGTGGATGGACCGCGCTCCATGGCTGCTGATCTCGCCGGGGATCGCGCTGAGCCTCGCCGTCTTCGGCTTCAACATGCTCGGGGACGCGCTCCGCGACGTGCTGGACCCGCGCCTGCGCAGCTAGGCCGCGGGGCGCGCGCCACCCCCCTGTCCCTCACCGCGGTCTGCGCCGGCACTCGCCCCCGAGGGCATGGCAGGAGCTCTGCGCGCCGGCGGGTGGAAGCGTCGCAACGCCCGGGAACGCCCCGCCCGCCAGCCGCTGGTCCTGGGGCTCGCCCAGGAGCCACTCGACGGCCACCTCGGCGCTGACGCAGCGCGGGCTGGGCCCGATGACCGTCACGGTCGGCTCGAACGCCGAGATCGACGGCGGGGTGGCGATCCGCTGGTCCGCGGGCTCCCCGGGCCGTCACGGGCGGCGCGGGCTCGCGGTCCGGGGCTGCCGCACACGCCGCCGCCGCCAGCACACGGAGCGGACGCCGCTATGAAGGCCCGTGGGGGGGGGGCGGCTTCGTCCCACGGGTGCAGCGTCCGGGGAGGTGCGTGGCGGCGGCCTGCGCGCGGCCGCCGCGCCTAGTGGTCGAGCGCGACGCCGCGCTCCATCGCGTCGATGATCTCCTGGCGCCGGCGCCGCACGTTGCTCAGGCGCTCGCGGAGCTCCTTCTGCATCTCGGTGAGCTGCTCGACCTTCCGGTCGACCACCGATAGCTGACGCTCGAGCGCGTCGGTGATCTGCTCGGTGCGGGCCTTGCGGGCGGGGAGCTCCCGGTCAGGCCGGAAGGTGTCGACGATCTGCTGCCGGAGCTCTTCGGCGTCCACCATCTCCTTGATCTCGGAGAGGGTGAAGCCCAGCAGATCCTGCAGGCGCTTGATGAACTCGATCCGCTTGATGTCCGGCTCGGAGTAGAGGCGGAAGCCGCCGTCCATGCGCTCGGGCGGCTTGAGGAGGCCCTTCTCCTCGTAGAAGCGCAGGGTGCGCTGGGTGACGCCGGTCAGCTCGGCGACCTCGCCGATCTGGTAGCGCGCGCTCCGATCGGTGGGCTGTTCACTGGTCATGGGGGGATCCTACGGACGGCGGAAACGGGGAGTCAACGAACCGACCCGCGCCCGCGTGGGTGTCTCTCGTTGAGCGCATCTTACGTAAACGTACTGGGGATCGCAACACAGTCCAGAGGGCGGCGGTCAACGGCACTGGGTGGCCCCGAGGCCCTTGCTAGCGGCGGTCGTCCTCGTCGTCCCCGTAGTGTCCGGGCAGCAGCGGCACGAGCGCGGGCCGCTCCCCGCGGGCACGACGTGGGGGCGGCACCTGCGCGGCGGCCTCGCGCGTCGCGCGCACGAGCGCCGGATCGGCTCCCACGAGCGCGATCGGAGCGCCGGCGTCGCGCCAGACCTGCAGGCCTTGCGTGCTCGGCGCTTCGGCGATCGCCGCGATCAGCGGGACGGCGGCGAGATCGGTCAGGCGCCGCAGCCGGATCTGCTCGCGCACGGTGATCGCCGAGCCGAGCCCCTCCACGATCATCGCGTCGAGGTTGATCGCGGCGATCGCGCGGAGGCGCTCCTCGCTCTGGTCCTCGCCGAGCCGCAGCACGCGTCCGAGGGTGACCACGGCGGGGACGTCGTCGCGCGGGAGGAGCGCGGTGGCCGGCGTCTGCGCGTCGTCGAAGAGGAAGAAGTCGGCGCCGGCGCGAGCGGCGTCGGCGACGCTCTCGACCGTCACGGCGTCGAGCCGCGCGCCGACGGGTCGGTCGCCGGCTGCCCTGACTGCGGCCTCGACGGCACCCGGGGCGGCGAGCAGCGCGTCGGCGCCAGCCTCCAGGGCGGCGGCGGCCTGCTCGGCAGAGGCGACCTCCGCCACGACGAGCACCTGACGCGCGCCGTCGCCGTCGCGCGTGGGGGCGAAGCCGATGCCGCCGCTCGCGGGCCGTCCCAGCTGGCGGATGCGACGCCGGAACTTGCTCATGGCTCTCCCGTCGTGCGCGTCGACCCGGCGCGAGCACCGGAGGAGGGGGATGGATGGAGCCGGCGGGGGGATTCGAACCCTCGGCCTGCTGTTTACGAAACAGCTGCTCTACCACTGAGCTACACCGGCTCGCGCGCAACCGCGCCGGGCGAGATCGCGCGATCAGGTCGCCTCGCAGCTTCACCTGCAGGGGGACCATTCTTCCCGCCGCCCCCGGCTCAGTCAATCGGGAGCCGGCTCCGCGTGGCGCGCCGAGTCGCCCTGCGGACGTCAGAAGCCCGGGGGCGGAACGAACGCCTGCCACTCGCGCTCCAGCAGGGCGGCGAACGCCAGCGGCGTGCGGTCCTCGAGGTACGGGCCGATCGCCTGCAACCCGAGCGGGAGCCCCTCTGCGCTGAGCCCCGCGGGGAACGCGGTCGACGGCTGGCCCGCGAAGGTGGCGAGCATTGGGTACGTGAGGTTGAGCTGCGCGGGCACCTCATCGCCGTCGACGAGCAGCACGCGCCGCGGCAGCGGAACGTCCGAGTGGGGGAATGCCGCGCCGAGCGCCATCGGTCCGATCAGCACGTCCCAGTCACCGAAGAACTCGCGCCAGGCGACGCGCGACCGCTCGCGCCGCTCGAGCAGCTCGAGGAAGCTCGGCGCGTCCAGGATCAGGCCGTCCGCCCGCGCCCGAGCGATCCCGTCGCCTTCCGAGCGGATCTCCTCCGCGAGCGCCGGACGAAGATCGCGGGGGATCGCGGTCGTGGTCATCGCCGTCAGCAGCCGCAGGTAGTCGTGGAAGTACGCCTCGAGGTCGAACGTGGGCATCGCGACGCGTACAGTCGCGCCGCGCGCAGACAGGAACGACGCGAGCGCATCGACGCGCCCCTGCATCTCCGCGGCGACCGGGCAGAAGGCGAACGCCGGCATCACGGCCACGCGGAAGTCGCCGAGGCCGCTCCGCCGGCTCGCGGGGATCGCGATCGACCACGCGCGGTCCTCGCCGGCCTCCGCCCCGCTCATGAGGTCGAGCAGCAGCTCGAGATCCGCGGCGCTGCGCGCGAGCGGTCCCTGCACGCCCATCAGCGCCGCCGGGTTCGGCAGGTCGCGCGCGGGGAAGCCGCCGGAGCGTGGGACAGCCGTCTCCGATGGGCGGTGTCCCCAGACGCCGCAGTACGCGGCCGGGACGCGGATCGAGCCGCCGATGTCGCTCCCGACCTCGAGCGGCGTCAATCCCGCCGCGAGCGCGGCGCCTCCGCCGCCGGTGCTGCCCCCGGGCGTGCGGTCGAGGTTCCAGGGGTTGCGCGTGCGCCCGTAGTTCGCGCTGTCCGCCTGCCAGTCGCCGAGCGCGAACGGGATGTTGGTCTTGCCGAGCAGCCCGGCGCCGTTCCCCAGCGTCGCCAGAGCAGCCGCCCCGTCGGCCGCCGGGCGGTATTCCCTGCGCTCCGGGAAGCCCGCGGACTGCGGCAGCCCGGCCACCTGCTCGGACTCCTTGAGCGTCATCGGCAGCCCGAGCAACGGCGCTCGCTCGCCGCGCGCACGGCGCTCGTCCGCGGCCGCCGCGGCCTGGCGCGCCCGGTGGAACGTGCGCACCGGGATCGCGTTGAGCGTCCCGTCGTGCTGCTCGATGCGCTCGATGTGCAGCTCGGTGAGCTCACGCGACGAGATGGTGCGGGCGTCCATCGCCTCGAGCATCGCGGCCGCCGTGCTGAACGGGCCTACCTCGTGCGGCATGCGTCGCGTCCCACCGGTCGGTCGCTCTCGCACGCTTCCTCAGCCCCGCAGCAGCTTGAGGAGCGTGCGCGAGGCGAGCGCCGCCGCGGTCGAGGCGAACGTGATTCCCGCGAGCGTGATGCGGGTCTGGTCGTACACGGGGTGCACGCGCACGCCCTCGGGCGCGAGCTCGATCACCGCGACCCCCGCGCGCGCCCGCCAGCCCCGCCGCCGCCCGCGTCCGGGGGGCCCCCGGACCCCCAGCCGAAGCCCACGCCGTACGTCACCTCTGCCACCGGGATCACCGTGCGGTCGCCCGCGGACACGGCCGTGCCGAAGCAGTGCGACGCCGGCGCGCGTTCCAGGACCTGGGCGAGCTCCCTCATCGCCTCGGCGTTCTCTATCGGAACCTCCGTTTGGACGCGGTCTCGCGGCGGGTGCCCGCGCGCGCACGTCCCGCGGGACCGCGCGCGCCGCACCCGGCGGACCGGCCACAGTCTATCGTGCCCCGAAGCGCGCGCGCGGCGGCGGTCGACCCACCACCCGAGCGCGAGCGCCGCTGCGCAGAGCATGAGCGTCCGGCGCACCGAGGTCACCCAGGGGTCGGCGACCGCCGGGATCGCGACCTCGTCGTCGCGAGCGCCCTCGTGCACCTCGACCACCACGGGGCGGAGCCGGCCCAGGGACAGCCGTACGCCGAAGCGTCCGCCCACGCCGAGCCGGATCTGCCGGCGCTCGACGCGCGGGCGCAGCTCGCGCGCCCGAAAGCGGCCCAACTCGACGTGCTCGACCTCCGTGATGACGAGGGCGCCGAGCCCGCTCGTCGCCTCCGCCACGCTACAGGTCCTTCCGCCGGAAGACCCAGATCGAGGTGAAGAGCGACGCGGCGGTGAGCGATGGGAAGACGACGATCACGCGGGCGACGTCCCAGCTCGAGCTCTGCCCGCGGAACGTCCGGGGCAGCGCCTCGATCACCGCGGTCGTGCTCATCCAGGTCAGCCCGAGGAACTGCAGGACCACGCCCGACAGCACGATCACGAGCAACACGGCGAGCACGGCCATCAGGACGTTCGACAGGAGGGTCGACATCGTGAGGCCGAACGCGGCGAGGAAGGCGAGCAGCAGCGCCACCATCAGCACGCCGGCGACGACCCCTGCGATCGAGGTGTCGGCGGCGGCGTAGCGGATGATCAGGTAGGCGAACGGGATCATGACCGCGAGGTAGACGGCGAGCGTGAAGCCCATGCGCGCGATGATCTTCGCGGAGATGTACTCGGTGCGCGTGACCGAGCGCGACATGATCGAGTCGGCGATGATGCTGGCCTCGCCGGAGACGGCGCTGCTCGCGATCACGGCGACGGCGAGCGCGGAGAACGGAGCGAGCACCGCCGCGATGTAGGCGGCCATCGTCTCGGACGCGAGCTCCTTCTCGTTCGCGGCGACCGCGACCAGGAAGAGCGCGGGAACGACCAGCAGCAGGATCCAGACGCGCGTGACCCAGGAGCGGGTCAGCTGCTCGACGTCATACCGCAGGATGGCCAGGAATGCCTGCATCCGAGGTCTCCGATCCGTTGGGGCTGGCGCCGCGTCGCGCGATGTCCTGGGTGGCCGCCCAGGCAGCGGCGCGCAGGAAGCCGCGCGTGCGGTCCTCCTCCAAACGCCGGAGGAAGGCCTCCTCGATCTCGTCTGCGCCGGTGTTGATGTGAAGGAGATCGACGCCCGTGCGGTCGACGAGCTGGAGCACCCGTTCGACGTACTCGGGCAGCGGCTCCGTGCCGAGGAACGTGATCCGGAACTCGGAGCCGAGCCGCTCGTAGCGGACGGAGCCGAGCTCGTCGAGCGTCGGGATCTGCTGCTCGAACGCGGCAGTGTTGCCCTCGATCTCGACGGAGATCGTGCCCTGCCGCGCGAGGCGCCACATCTCCGCCATCGGTCCGGAGTAGATGAGGCGCCCGCTGGAGATGATCCCGACGTCGGTGCAGACGCGCTCGACGTCGCCGAGGATGTGCGTGGCGATGATGATCGTGCGATCGCGGCCGGAGAGCTCGCGGATGAGCTCGATCGTCTGCTTGCGGCCCGCGGGGTCGAGTCCCGAGGTCGGCTCGTCGAGGATCAGGAGCTCGGGGTCGTTCATCAGCGCCGCGGCGATGCCGAGGCGGGTGAGCATGCCGGTGGAGAAGCCGCCGATGCGCTGGGACGCCGCGGCGGTCAGGTCGACGGCCTGCAGCAGCCGCGCGAGCTGGATCTTCGCTCGCTCCCCCGGGAGCCCCAGCACCGAGCCCGTGAACTCGAGGTACGAGATCGGCGTCATGTACCGCGGGAAGCTCGGGTTCGCGGGGAGGAAGCCGATGCGGCGGCGGATGTCGGCGCGCTCGGCGGTCATCGGCTCGCCGAGGACCGTGACGTGCCCGGCGGTCGGTCGCTCGAGGCCGAGCAAGATGCGGAACGTCGTGGACTTGCCGGCGCCGTTGGGGCCGACGAGCCCGAAGACCGACCCCTTCTCGACGCGCAGGTTGAGCGCGTTCAGGGCGATGTACCGCTTCTCGTAGATCTTGGTCAGGTCGGACGTCAGGATGACGTGCATCGCAGGACCTCCAAGGGTCGCCGAGTCCGCGGTTCGACCGGCCCGAGCGTCCGCCCCAGCGAGACGGAGTGGCGATCATATCTGGGGGTCGCACGCAGTGAAAGGTAGGGTTTCCCCCTGCCGAACCACCGATCTGATGGCGGCTTCCGGTCCACGACTCGTGGCCGCAACATCCGGAGCCTATAGTCTCGGCATGCAGCGGGTGCTGTTGCTGTCGGACGACGTCGCGAACGCCGCTGCGGCCGCGTCTGCCCTCCGTCAAGACGGGCGGGGCGTGCGCGCCGAGACGAACGCCGAGCGTTTCCTGCTCGCGGCGCGCGAGTGGCGGCCGGCGCTCGTACTCGTCGACCTCGACATTGGGCTGACCGCGGGCGGACTCGCGGCGCTCTTGCGCGATCCGGTGCTGGCTGACGGGGTCGGCGTGATCGCGATCGCGAGCGAGCGCAGGCTCGAGCTTGTCGGCCCAGGCGTGAAGATCGACGACTTCATCGTGCCCCCGATCGACGAGGTCGAGCTGCGCACGCGGATCTCTCGCGTGCTCTGGGTGCGCACCGGCACGGACGACGGTCACGTGCTGAGCGAGGGGACGCTCACGATCGATCTCGAGCGCTACAAGGTGAGCATCGACGGCGAGGCGGTGGACCTCACGTACAAGGAGTACGAACTGCTCCGCTTCCTCGCGACGAATCCGGGGAAGCCGTTCACGCGGGAGGCGCTGCTGAACCGCGTCTGGGGCTACGACTACTACGGCGGCTCGCGGACCGTCGACGTCCACGTGCGGCGGATCCGAGCGAAGATCGAGCGCGGCCAGCAGTTCATCGAGACCGTGCGGAACGTCGGGTACCGCTTCATCGAGCGCGCTCGCTGAGCGTTGCGGGGTGCGCGCCGCGCGTGCTCAGGCGGCGCGGTCGCTGCGCAGCCGGTAGCCGACGCGCGGCACGGTGTCAATGCAGTCCGCGGCGCTCTGCCCGAGCTTCGCGCGCAGTCGCGAGAGCATGACGGCGCCGATCGCCTGCTGCGGGCCGAGGTGGGCGTCCGAGGTCACCAGGCGCACCCCGGAGAGCCCGCGTGCGCGCAGCGAGCGCAGGAACTCCGCCCAGAAGGCGCCGTCTTCGCTGTCTCCGATCGCCAGGCCGAGCACCTCGCGGTCGCCGGTGAGCGTGACGCCGGTGGGCACGACCACGGTGAGAGCCGTCACCGCTCCGCCTGAGCGTCCCTTCAGGTAGGTGGCGTCGAGGAAGACATAGGGGAAGGCGACGTGGTCGAGCAGGCGGTGGCGGAAGACGTCGAGCGACTCGTCGAGCTCGGCGCAGATGCGACTGACCTCGCTTTTCGAGATCCCGGCCTCGAGTCCGAGCGCCTGCACCAGGTCGTCGACCTTGCGGGTGGAGACGCCGTGCACGTAGGCCTCCATCACCACGGCGAAGAGTGCGCGGTCGATGCGGCGGCGGCGCTCCAGCACCGATGGAAGGAAGCTCCCGCGGCGCAGCTTCGGAATCTGGAGCTGCACGTCGCCGGCCTTGGTCGAGAGCACGCGCTCCCGGCTGCCGTTGCGCAGGTTCGTGCGCGTGGGCGTGCGCTCGAACGGCCGCGCTCCGATGAACTCGCTTGCCTCGGCAGTGATCAGCGCCTGCAGCACCAGTTCCACGCCGCGACGGACGACGTCAATCCCGCCGCCGGCACGCACTGCCTCAAGCAGCTCCGATGGCTCAGACTGTGACAGGGTCACCGGGTTCCCTCCTCGATGTGTCCCTGGACGTTCACACTGAAGATCACCCGGTGATCCACCCTTACGAGCGAGTCCAGGCTTCGACACCTCTCCGTGTGGCATCAACCTCCGGAGTCGTACCGCCGGCCCCCGGGTAGCGCGAAGGTCGCGTCGCCACGGTGTGCGGCGCGGAGCGGCGTGGCCCTCGCGTGCTCCCGCGCAGCGCGGATTCGCTGCGCGGGGTTGTCGTGGTCACCGTAGAAGCGGCGCGTCTCGTTCCGTTGTCGCTCCTGTGAACGCGCGGTTTCGCGGACGTCACGTTCGAATGTCGGGGGGGGGGGGGGGGGGGGGCGCCCGGCGGCGGGGGGGGGGGGGGGGGGGGGGGGGGGGGGGGGGGGGGGGGGGGAGGTCACCAGCGGCCGTGCGCGTGCCCCGGGCGGGGCCGCGGTGCGCTTGCAGCCGGGCCCATCGGGCCTCACGATGGCGCGGGCCGCAGGGGTGGGGGTGAGGCGTGGCGACGCTGTACGAGGTGAGGCAGCTCGCGGAGTCGAGCGGCGCGCGCCGCGTCGACCTGAAGGTCACCGACCTGGCGGGCCGCTGGCAGCACATCACGGTGCCGGTCGAGCGGCTCACCTCCGAGCTCGCCGACCGGGGCGTCGGCTGCGATCGGGACGTGCTGGAGGGGGCGCGCACGGGCGGCGGAGAGCTCGCGCTCGTGCCGGACCTGGACACAGCCGTCCTCGACCCCGTGCTCTCCACGCCGACGCTCAGCCTGCTCTGCCGACTCGTCGACCCGGTCACGAGCGAACGCCACACGCGGGACGCCCGGTACATCGCGGAGAAGGCGACGGCGCATCTCGAGTCGACGGGCATCGCGGACGCGGCGATGTTCGGGGCGCGGCTGCAGTTCTTCGTGTTCGACGACGTGCGCTACCAGCAGGCGAGTCACACCGCGTTCTACTTCGTCGACTCCGCCGAGGGGGCGTGGAACACCGGGCGCGATGAGGCGCCGAACCTCGCGGGGAAGGTCCCGCCTGGGCGCGGCTACCTGGAGGCGCCGCCCTTCGACACGCTCGCGGACTTCCGGCGCTCGGTCGCGCAGGCGCTCGCCGGGCTCGGCGCGGTGGTCGAGTCGGAGCGCCGTGAGGCGGCGAGCCCCGGCCAGGGGGAGGTCGCGCTGCGGCACCGACCACTCGTGCAGAAGGCCGACGAGTTGCAGTGGACGAAGTACGTGGTCCGCAACCTGGCGCGCGCGCAGCGCAAGGTCGCGACCTTCATGCCGAAGCCGCTGCACGGGGAACCCGGCTCCGGCATGCGCACGCACCAGTCGCTGTGGAAGGCCGAGGCACCTACTTTCTTCGACAGCAACGGCTACGCGGGGCTCTCGCAGATCGCGCGCTACTACATCGGGGGGCTGCTGCGGCACGCGCCGGCGCTGCTCGCACTGTGCTGCCCGAGCACGAACTCGTTCCGCCGGCTGACCGCGGAGGAGTCGGCGGTGCACCTCATCTACTCCGTGCGGAGCTCGTCGGCGGTCGTGCGCATCCCGGCGCCGCAGCCCTCGCCATCATCGACGCGGGTCGAGTTCCGGCCGCCGGACGGCTCCGCGAACCCGTACCTCGCCTTCGCGGCGATCCTCATGGCCGGGCTCGACGGCGTGCAGAGCCGGATCGAGCCCGGGGACCCGCTCGACAAGGACATCCAGCAGCTCACGGCGTCGCAGATCGCGCAGGTGCAGACCCTGCCGCGCACGCTCGACGCCGCGCTGGACGCGCTGGCCGCCGATCACGCGTTTCTGCGCAAGGGCGACGTCTTCACGCAGGACGTGATCGACCGCTGGCTCGACGTGAAGCGCGCCGAGGTGCGCGAGATGGACGCGCGCCCGACGCCGTACGAGTACGAGCTCTACTTCTCCGGGTAACGGCCGCGGGGCACGGCGCAGGACGCCGTCAGAGCACGAGGTAGCGGTCGATCTCGTACTGGGTGACCTGCGATCGGTAGGCTTGCCACTCGAGGCGCTTGTTCGTGACGAGCGTCGACCAGACGTGCTCGCCGAGCGCCTCGCGCATGAGCGCGGACGACTCGAATCGATCGATCGCCTCCTCGAGCGACGTGGGGAGGGCAAGCACGCCCATCGCGGCGAGCTCCTCTGCGGAGTGGTCCGCGACGCCCCGTTCGAGCGGCTCGGGGAGCGCGTAGGAGTTGCGGACGCCGGCCATTCCGGCGGCCAGCACGGCCGCGAACGCGAGGTAGGGGTTGCAGGCGGAGTCGGGGACTCGGTACTCGATGCGCGTGCCCTCAACCTCGGTGCTCGGGCGGCGTTCGGGGACCCGCACGAGGTCCGCGCGGTTGCGCGTGGACCATGTGGCGTGCGTCGGCGCCTCGTACCCGGGCACGAGGCGCTTGTACGAGTTCACCCACTGGTTCGTCACGAGCATCAGATCGGGCGCGTGGCGCAGCAGCCCGGCCATGTAGTGACGTGCCGCGGCGGAGAGGTGAAGCGTCTGGCCCGCGTCGTGGAAGGCGTTCGACTCACCGCGGAAGAGCGACTGGTTGAGGTGCATCGCCGAGCCGTTCTCGCTCGCGAGCGGCTTCGGCATGAAGGTTGCGTAGACGCCGTGGCGCATCGCGACCTCCTTGACGACGAGGCGGAAGGTCATCACCGCGTCGGCCATGGTGAGCGCGTCGGCGTAGCGCAGGTCCATCTCGTGCTGGCTGGGCGCCGCCTCGTGGTGGCTCTCGGCGACCGCGATGCCCATCTCCTCGAGCGTGAGCACGGTCTGCCGGCGCAGGTCGGAGGCGGTGTCGAACGGGGTGAGGTCGAAGTAGCCGCCGCGGTCGAGCGGCTCGGTGCCGCGGCCGTCCTTGAAGTAGAAGTACTCGATCTCGGGTGAGACGTAGAAGGTGTAGCCGGACTCGGCGGCGGCGGCGAGCGTGTGCTTGAGCACCCAGCGCGGGTCGCCCTCGAACGGCTCGCCGTCGGGGGCTCGGATGTCGCAGAACATCCGCGCGACCGACTGCTCGCGGGGCCGCCACGGGAGGATCTGGAAGGTCGCCGGGTCCGGCACCGCGATCATGTCGGCCTCGTCGTGCCGCGCGAAGCCCTCGATCGCGGAGCCGTCGAAGGAGACGCCGTCGACGAGGGCGTGCTCGAGCTCCTCGGCGGTGATCGCGACGGACTTGAGCATGCCGAGGATGTCGGTGAACCAGAGACGGATGAACTTCACGTCGTGGTCGCGGCACGACTGGATCACGTGCTGTCGGGAGTCGAGGTCGTTCATGCGCCCGAGGGTACCCCCGGGGGTGTTTCAGCCGTATTTCTCGTGCGCGGGGTGTGCCGCACGGGTTGCGTGAGGGCGGGGACCGTAGGCTATGCTGCCGCCCGCACGCCAGCGGCGGCGTCGGCGGCAGCGTCCCGAGCGCGGCCGCAGCATCGCTCGACGAGGAGGGGGACTTGGTTACGGAGCTTGCGGATCTCACCGCTGACATGAAGGCTGCGATCGGGCAGAGCGGGCCGACCACCACGTATGAGGTGACCACGCTCGGCATCCGCACCTTCGCGCGCGCGGTCGGGTATCGGAACCCGATCTACTTTAACGAGGACGAGGCGAAGAAGAAGGGCCACCGCGCGCTCGTGGCGCCCCCGGGCTACCTGGGCATGCCCGTCTTCGACCCGAACCGCCAGGAGGGGGGCCGTCGCGCCGACTTCGAGTCGCCGTTCAAGCGCAACCTCAACGGCGGCACCGAGGTGGAGCCGCTGGAGACCGTCTACGCCGGCGACGTGCTCGAGTCTGTGACGACTCTCGCGAAGCTCGAGCTCACCAAGGGCCGCCTGGGCCAGATGCTGATCCGCACCTCGGAGACGGTCTACACGCGGCAGTCCGACGACAAGGTCGTCGCGAAGACCCGCGGCACCGGCATCTCGTACTGAGCGCGCAGCGAGCGAAGGGAAGCACGCGAACGATGGCACAGGTCTACTGGGACGACGTCAAGGAGGGGCAGGAGCTGCCGGCGCTCGACGAGGAGATGTCCTCGCAGCGACTGGTGGTGTGGGCGGCCGCCTCCGGCGACTTCTACCAGATCCACTACGACGACAACTTCGCGAAGGGGAACAACCTTCCCGACATCATCGTGCACGGTGCCCTCAAGGGGATGCTCATCGGCCGGCTGCTCGACGAGTGGGTCGGCGAAGAGGGTCGCATCGTGAAGTGGGGCGTCTCGTATCGCGGGATGGACCCGGCGCGCCGGAACGTGAAGGTCTGGGGCAAGATCACGAAGAAGTACGAGCGGGGCGGCGAGGGGCTCGTCGACCTGGACGTCGGGGTCGCGCAGCCCAACGGCACGCAGACGACGCCCGGCACGGCGACGGTGATGCTGCCGAAGAAGAAGTAGAAGCGGCGCGAGGCGCGCGCCGTTGGCGCGCAGCTCGAAACGCGAGGAGCCCGGCGTGAGCCGGGCTCCTCTGTGTGTGCGACGGTCTCGCGTCCGCGGCTCAGACGAAGAGCACGCGCGTCGCGCGGTCGGCGAGCGTGTACAGCGGCGTGGCGTAGACGCCGAGCACGACGGTGCCGGCGAGCAGGACGGCGGTCGTCAGGTAGCCCGTGGGGCTGAGCCGCCACCGGCGCGCGTCGCCGTCTGGCTGGTAGAGGTACATCTGCTTGATGACCTGCAGATAGTAGTAGAGCGACACCGTGCTCATGATGACCGCGAAGGTGGCGAGCCAGAGGAAGCCGCCGTCCGCGGCCGCGGTGAACAGGATGAACTTCGTGAGGAAGCCCGCCAGCAGCGGCATGCCGCCGAGCGAGAACATCCCCGCCGTGATCACGAGGGCGAGGTACGGGTTGGTCTGTGCGAGGCCGCGGAACCCCGAGATCTCCTCGGTGCCCGTGCGGTTGTAGAACGCGATCACCGCCATGAAGACGGCGAGGTTCGTGACGAGGTAGCCGCCGATGTGCAGCAGCAGCGCGGAGGCGGAGACCACCGAGACCGTCGTGATCGCCATCAGCATGTAGCCGACCTGACCGATCGACGAGTAGGCCAGCAGCCGCTTGATGTTGCGCTGCTGCAGCGCGACGAGGTTCCCGAGCCCCATCGTCAGCACGGCGATGAGGGCGACCATCCACTGCCAGTCCGGCAGCGCCGGGAGGAGTGGCCCGGAGAACCAGCGCAGGAAGAGCGCGAGCACCGCGGCCTTCGAGGTCGCGGAGATGTAGGCGGTGATGGGAAGCGGCGCGCCCTCGTAGGCGTCCGGCGTGTACATGTGGAACGGGACGGCCGACGCTTTGAAGCCGAGCCCCGCGACGATCAGCACGAGGCCGAGGATCAGCGGGAGCGTCATCCCGCCGGTGCCGGCCGCGAGTGCACCCGAGATCTCTGTGTACTGGGTGGAACCGGCGACGCCGTAGAGCAGGCTGAGCCCGTACAGGAGCATCGCGGAGGCGACGCCCCCGAGCAGGGTGTACTTCAGCGCAGCCTCTCCCGAGCGCGGGTCGTTGCGCGCGAGCGAGACCGCCACGTACAGCGAGAATGAGAGCACCTCGATCGCGACGTAGGCGGTCAGCAGGTCCCGCGCGGCGGCCATGTAGATGGCGCCGACCGTAGAGAGCAGGATCAGCGCGTAGAACTCGCCGATGTGCCCGATGTGCCGCTCGACGTACTCGTGCGAGCCGACGATCACGACGATCGCCGTCGCAGTGAAGAGCACGCGGAAGAACGTCGTGTAGTTGTCGATCGTGATCAGCCGCGCGAAGTTCCGCTGTGTGTCGATCCAGAGCAGGCTCACGACGAGCGCGGCGACGAGCCCGATCACCGAGAGCCACGGGAGGATGCGCCGACCGAGGCGGAGCTCGTTGCGGAACGCGTCCGCCCCGACGACCAGCGTCGCCGTGATCGCGATGATGATCTCGGGGAGGAGCAGCTCGTACTGGAAGTTCAGCGAGTGCCCGAGGATGTCCCTCACCGCGCGCCTCCGATGACCGCCGCTCCGCGTGGGGCGCTCTGCCGCGTCACAGCGTCACGCCCGGGATCGTGTGGATGATGGTGGGGGCGATGCGGTCGATCCACGGCGAGGGCCAGAGCCCCAGCACCACGATCGATCCGGCGAGCACGGTCGCCCCGGCTCGCTCCGGCCACGTGATCTCCTTCAACGCGCTCCAGCGCGTGGAGAACTCCCCGAAGAAGACCGACGAGAACATCCGTAACAGGTAGGTCGCCGTGATCGCCGCGGTGAGCACTGCCAGCCCGCCGACGACCGGGTAGGCGCGGAAGGCGCCGATGAAGATGTGCAGCTCGGCGACGAACCCCGAGAGCCCGGGGAGCCCGAGCGAGGCGAGCCCCGCGATGACGAAAAAGATCGCCCAGACCGGCATCTGCCGCGCCATGCCGGAGAAGTTCGGGATCTCGCGGTCGTGCGACTGGTCGTACATGCCGCCGATCAGGAGGAAGAAGAGGGCCGTCATCACGCCGTGTGCGAACATCTGCAGCACGGCACCGTTCCAGCCGATCACGTTGAGCGTGCCGAGCCCGAGGAAGACGTACCCCATGTGCGAGACGGAGGAGAAGCCCGTGAGCAGCTTCAGGTCCGTCTGCCGCAGCGCCGAGATCGCGCCGTAGAGCGCGGCGGTGATTCCGAGCAAGATGAGCGCCGGCGCCCAGAACGCGCCTCCCTCGGGCATCATCTGGAAGCCGAGGCGGATCACCCCGAAGGCGCCGAGCTTCATCAGCACCCCGGCGTGCAGCATCGACACGGCGGTTGGTGCCGCCGCGTGCCCGTCGGGCGACCACGGGTGGAACGGGAACAGGCCACCCAGCGTGCCGCACCCGACCGCCACCATCGGGAAGAAGATCTTCTGGAAGGTCGGGTCGAAGCTCGCGGCGAAGTACTCCGTCATGTCGAAGCTGCCGGTGCCGAGCTCCACGAACATCGCGAAGATCGCGGTGAAGATCAGAATGGAGCCCGCGACGAGCATCATCATCAGCTTCATCGCGCCGTACTCCTTGCGGGTGGACCCCCACACCGCGATCAGGAGGTACATCGGCAGCACGGCGAGCTCGTACAGGAAGAACCAGAAGAAGAGATCGAGCATCACGAACGTGCCGTACACACCAGCGACCAGCACGTACAGGAGGATGAAGAAGTCCTTCGTGCGGTCGGTGACCTTCCAGGAGACCCAGGTGCCGGCGAGGATCACGATGCCGGTGAGCAACACCATCGAGACGGCGATGCCGTCGACGCCGACCTTGAGCTGCAGGCCGTGCTCGCCGAGGAGGCCGACGTTTTGCATCCAGCCGAACGTGAGAACGCCCTGGAACTGCTCGCCGACGAACGAGTAGCGGACGAAGGCGTAGACGGAGAGCACGAACATCGCGAGGCTGGCGAGCGCCGTGAGCCCGATGATGGCCGTGCGCTCGCGCGACGGCGTGAGCATCAGCAGTAGCGCGCTGCCGAGCGGCACCAGGAAGAGCGCCAGCAGGACGTAGCCGTCAGACTCGGTCATCGCTCCCTCTCGTCGCTCTCGTCGCTCTCGTCGCTCTCGTCGCTCGCCGTCCCGCGGGTTGCCCGCGGCCTACTGCGTCCCGAACGCCAGCAGCGCGATGGCGGCGAGCCCGACGGCCATCGCGAGCGCGTAGTTCGGGATGCGGCCCGTCTGCAGGAACTTCAGCCGCAGGCCGAAGTAGCCGATCGTCTGCGCGCCGCCGTCGACGCCGGTCTCGTTGATGATGCGTTTGTCGAACCAGGCGACCACGCGGGCGAGGCCGAGCACCACGCGGTCGATCGCCGCCTGGTAGAGGTTGTCGAGGTAGTAGCGGTTGACGAGCAGCGCGTGCAGCTCGGGCGCCCATCGCCGCGCGCGGGCCGCGCGCTCCGCGGCGCCGCTCCAGTACGCCCACCCGAGCGCGATCGCGACGAGCGACGCCGCCGTCGCGCCGAAGGCGACGGCCGGGTCGAGCTTGAAGTGGTGGCCTTCCTCGAGGAAGACGAGCTCGCCGAAGCCGCCGGCGAATCCGAGCGCCTTGCCGACGCCGTCCAGCGCGACGAAGCCGGCGACCGTGGCCAGCGCGGCGAGCAACACGAGCGGCCCCGCCATCGAGGTCGGTGCCTCGTGCGCGTGCTCGTGGGCGTGGCGGTTGCGGGGCTCCCCGAAGAACGTCAGCACCACGAGGCGCGTCGTGTAGAGCGCGGTGAGCGCCGCGGTGAACGCGAGCGCCACGTACGCGGCGAGCGGCGCGCCCTTGAGCGTCTCGAGCAGGATCTCGTCCTTCGAGAAGAAGCCCGCGAAGATCGGGACCCCCGCGAGCGCCAGGCTGCCGATCGTGAACGTCGTCGCGGTGAGCGGCAGCTTCCGGCGCAGGCCGCCGAGCTGCTCGACTGTCTGCTGCTCGGTCGCGTGGATCACGGAGCCCGAGCCGAGGAAGAGGAGCGACTTGAAGAACGCGTGGGTGAAGAGGTGGAACATCGCGGCGGTGACGGAGCCCACGCCGAGCGCGACGAACATGAACCCGAGCTGCGAGACCGTGGAGTAGGCGAGCACGCGCTTGATGTCGCTCTCCACGAGCCCCATCGTCGCTGCCATCAACGCCGTCAGCAGGCCGATGTAGAGGACGACGTCGCGCGCGATCAGCACCTCGGCGTAGACCGGCGAGAAGCGCGCGACCAGATAGACGCCGGCGACCACCATCGTCGCCGCGTGGATGAGCGCGCTGACCGGGGTGGGGCCCTCCATCGCGTCGGGGAGCCACACGTGGAGCGGGAACTGCGCCGACTTCCCGGCCGCGCCCGCGAACAGCAGGATCATCGACACCGTGAGGTAGGTCTCGCCGATCGCGCCCGCGCGCGCGGCCTCGATGATGGTCTGGATGTCGAAGGACCCGGTGGCCCGCCAGAGCAGGATGATCCCGATCAGTAGCCCGACGTCACCGATGCGCGTGGTGATGAACGCCTTCTTCGCGGCCTCCGCGGCGGTGCGGCGCTCCCAGTAGAAGCCGATCAGCAGGTAGGAGGCGAGGCCGACGCCCTCCCACGCGAGGTAGAGCAGGATCATGTTCCCGCTCACCACCAGCGTGAGCATCGCCGCGGTGAAGAACGAGAGCAGCGCGAAGTACCAGCCGTAGCGCGCTTCCCCGTGCATGTAGCCGACCGAGTAGACCATCACCATCAGCGCGACGATCGAGACGACCACGATCATCGTGACCGCGATCGCGTCGACAAACGTGCTGAACTCGATCGCAAAGAAGTCATCGGCGACGCGGATCCAGTCGAAGGCGAAAACGTTGTTCCCGTGCGCGTCGAAATGGCCGCCGGTGAACGAGCCCTGGAAGTCGATCAGGACGAGCACGCCGAGCACGGTGACCGTGATCAGACCGAGGATGGCGAGCCAGTCGCCGCCTCGGGGGAGGATCCGGCTGAAGAGGGCGATGACGACGAAGATGCCGGCCGGGATCGCCGGGAGCAACCAGACCTGCTCCATGCCCATGTGGCCGGCCTACCCTTCGACTACCACTTCAGCGTGTCGACCTCGTCGACGTTCGCCGTCTGTCGCTCGCGGAAGATGCGCAGGACGATGCCAAGCGCGAGGCCGACCTCGGCGGCGGCGACCGTGATCACGAAAAGCGCGAAGATCGCGCCGCTGAACGCCTGGGAGTCGAGGTAGGTCGCGAACGTCACGAAGTTGATCGCGACGCCCGCGAGCATGAGTTCGACCGAGATCAGGATCAGGATCGCGCTGCGCCGCGCGAGCACCCCGTAGAAGCCGATCGCGAAGAGGACGGCCGAGAGGAGGAGGAAGTTCTCCATCGGGATCACGAGCGCGCCTCCCCTCCGGTGGGCGCCATCTCGTCCTCGTCGCGCGAGCGACGCGCGTTCACGAAGGCGCCGGAGAGCGCGATGTCGAGCAGGATGGCGATGAGGATCACGGGGATGAGGAAGTCGCGGAAGAGCCGCTCACCGAACGCGGTGAAGGAGACCACCGCCGGCACGCGCGCGCCCCAGTTCGCGTCGATCACGGCGGCGATGAAGAGGCCTCCGATGATCACGGCCACGCCGAAGGCGAACGGCTTCTGCGAGCCGTCGCTGACCACCGGCTCGTCCTGCGCGTTCGTGAGCATGAGACCGAAGAGGAGGAGGATCGTGACGCCGCCGCCGTAGACGAGCACCTGCACGAGCGCGATGAACTCGTTGGCGAGGAGCAGGAAGATCCCCGCGACGCCCAGCAGCGTCGCGATCAGCGCCAGCGCGGCGTGCACGATGTTGCGCAGGAGCACAGCGCCGAGCGCGCCGGCGATCACGACGGTGGCGTCGAGCCAGAAGACGAACTCGGGGGCGCTGATGCGGCTCAGCAGCAGGAGCGCGAGCAGCACGACGAGGATCGGGGTGCCGAGCATCCCGGCGACGATGCTTCCCTGGACGATGATGCGGTCGAACTGCGATGGGAGCGGAAGTCGGTCGAGCAACGCGGTCCCTCTGTCCCCGGTCAGCCTCTTGCCCGGCCGGGCGCACCCTCGCGGGGCACCCGCTGGCCCGGCGCTAGTGTGCCGGGCTCTGCGCAGTGCGCAACCCTCGGACTACTGCGCCACCCACTCCTTGATGTCCCCCGCGCGGTGCTGCGCGAGCAGCTGCTGGAGGTCCATCACGAGGTCGGAGCGGTCGTAGACCGAGAGTTCGTGGCCCTGCCAGGTGTTGTTCATCGCGATCGCGTCGAAGTTGCAAACCTCGACGCAGATGTTGCAACGCATGCAGCGGGCGTAGTCGATCCAGAACTTGTCGATGATCTTGCGCCGGCTGGAGCTGCCGCCCTGGGAGGTGTGGTTCGGGTTGTCCTTCATGAGGACGGTCATGCACTCGACCGGGCAGGCGCGCTCGCAGGCATGGCAGCCGGTGCAGAACGGCTCGTCGATCTCGGTGTCCCAGAGCAGCAGCGGGAAGGCGCGGTCGCGCTGGGGGATGGGGCGGTGGACGTCCGGGTACTCGCGAGTCACGGGCCGCCTGGTGAAGGTAGAGAGCGTCGTGAGCAAGCTCTTCGCGATGCCCCTCATCGGGCAGCCTCACTTTGCGCTACGAGCGCGGGGCGGGGCCGCGGGCGCCGCACCGCGCGGTCGGTGACCCAGAAGAGGAAGCCGAGGCCGACGACGCCGGTGGCGAGCAGCACGACGTCCGGCCAGTCGTACACGAGCACCGCCCCGTTCACCACGATCTGCACGAACGTGAGCGGGAGCAGCACCTTCCACGAGTAGCTCATCAACTGGTCAATGCGCAGGCGCGGCACCGAGGCGCGCACCCAGAAGACCAGGAAGATGAGCCCGCCCGCCTTCGCGGAGACGAGCACGAGCTGCCACCAGCGCCCCAGCTCCTCGCCGAGCGGCCATGCCCAGCCCCCGAGGAAGACCGAGGCCCCGATCAGCGCGAGGATGAACAGCGCCGCGTATTCCGCGAGGAAGAACATCGACCAGCGGATGCCGGAGTACTCCACGAACGGCCCGCCGACCACCTCGGACTCGCCGACCGGGATGTCAAACGGCGGGCGGTTCATCTCGGCGAGCGCCGCGACGAAGAAGATGAAGAACGCGAGCGGCTGCCAGACGATGTACGGGATGTGCGCCTGCGCGACGACGATGGTGTTCAGGTTGAGCGAGCCCGCGAGCATGGCCGCCGCGAGCAGCGCAAGCACGAGCGGCAGCTCGTACGAGATGCCCTGGGCCGCGGCGCGCAGGCCGCCGATCATGGCGTAACGGTTGTCCGACCCCCACCCCGCCATCACCCAGCCGACGATGTTCACCGACGACACGGCGACGAAATAGAGCAGGCCGAGCTCGAGGATGCGGACGTGCCAGTCGAGGAGGAACGGGAGGATCACGAAGCCGAGGAAGATGGGGACGAACACGACGTACGGCGCGAGCTCGAAGGTCCACGGGTCCGCCATCCGCGGCCGCAGGTCCTCCTTGCCGACGAGCTTGAGCGCGTCCGCCACCGACTGCAACGTGCCGCGCGGCCCGGTGCGCGTCGGACCGAGCCGCATCTGGAAGCGCGCCAGGATCTTCCGCTCGATGTAGATGAGCGCCATGACGGTCACCGTCATGAAGCCCACGATGATCCCGACGCGCGCGAGCGCGTCGAACCAGACGTTGATTTCGAACCCGAAAAGCTCGTTGTTCACCGGTCGACCTCGCAGAGCACGATGTCGATCGACCCGAGGATGACGACCGCGTCCGCGACGTACTGGCCGACCGTCATCTCCTTCAGGGCCTGCAGGTTGGAGAGGCCGGCGGAGCGGATCTTCAGCCGGTAGGGGCGGTTGCCGCCCTTGCTCACCAGGTAGATGCCGTACTCACCGCGCGGCGCCTCGGTGCGGATGTAGACCTCGCCGGGCGGCGTGCGCAGCATGCGTGGCATCCGCTCCGGAAGGATCGGGCCGGGCCGCAGCCGCTCGAGACACTGTTCGACGATGCGGATCGACTGGCGGATCTCCTCGACGCGCAGCAGGAAGCGGTCGTAGACGTCCCCGTGCTCGCCGACCGGCACATCGAAGTCGACCTGGTCGTAGTAGAGGTACGGCTCGGTCTTGCGGATGTCGAGGTCGACGCCCGAGGCGCGCAGCGCGGGGCCGCTCATCCCGTAGTCGATCGCGTCCTCCGTGGAGATGGTCCCGACGCCGCGCGTGCGCGCGATGAAGATCTCGTTCGCCGTCATGAGCCCGTCGACGTCCTTGAGGCCCTGCTTGACCTGCGTGAGCACTTCGCGGACGCGCTCGACGAAGTTGTCGGTGACCTCCCAGGCGAGCCCACCCGGTCGGAAGTACGCGTACATCAGGCGGTCGCCGGTGATCTCCTCGAAGAGGTCCTGCACGATCTCGCGCTGGATGAACGAGTAAGTGAACGCGGTGCCGAAGACGCCGACGTCGGTGCCGAAGGCGCCGGTGAACATGAAGTGGCTGGAGATGCGGTTCAGCTCGCACAGGATCATGCGGATCCACTGCGCGCGCTCGGGCACCTGGATGTCCATGAGCTGCTCGACGGCCATCACGTACGAGAGCTCGGCGTTGAAGTTCGCCAGGTACTCGGTGCGGTCCATGTAGCCGATACCCTGGCGGTAGTCCATCGTCTCGCAGAGCTTCTCGGCGCCGCGGTGCATGTAGCCCACGTAGGGGACGACGTCGCGCACGACCTCGCCGTCGACCGTCAGCACCATGCGGAAGACGCCGTGCGTCGAGGGGTGCTGCGGCCCCATGTTGATCATGATGTCTTGGGTCTCGAACTCCTGGTCGGGCAGGCGAGGCATCGCCATCTACTGGCCCTCCGCGGTGTAGCCCATGCCCTCGCCCTGGAGCACCTCGATCTCGGCGAGCGGGTGGTCCTTCCGGAGGGGGAAGGTGTCGGTCATGTCCTCGGGGAGGAGGAGCGTGCGCGGATCCGGGTGGCCGGCGAAGGTCACGCCGAACATCTCGGCGGTCTCGCGCTCGAGCCAGTTGGCGGCGCGCCAGACGCCGGTCGCGGTCTCGATCCGCAGGTCGTTGTTGGGGAGCGTCGCCTTCACCGTGAGGTTGAGGCGCTTCGCGGTCGAGTAGAGGTGATAGACGACGTCGATGCCCTCGTCCTCGTTGTCGACTGCGGTCAGGGAGCGGAGGTAGTCGAAGCCGAGGTCGGCGTGCCGCTTGAGCGCGCGCAGCGCGGCGACGACCTCGTCGCGTGGCACGTGGACGATCAGGTCGAGCGAGCCGCGCTCGGGGGTGGCGGTGACGCCCGCGAGCGCGCGGTCGACGACGGGCCAGATCGTGTCGTCGAAGGAGGGAGGGGGTGGCGGTGATGCCGGCTGGGCGCCGCCCCGCCCGGTGGCGCGCGCGGGCTGCGTCTCGTCGGTCGTCACGCGCGGCCCTGGGCCTTCCGCTCCTCCATGATCATCCCCTGGAGGGCGAGGAAGGCGTCCATGAGCGCCTCCGGCCGCGGCGGGCAGCCCGGCACGTAGACGTCGACCGGGATGACCTTGTCGACGCCCTGCAGCACGCGGTCGTAGCGCGTGTAGGGGCCGCCGTTCGTGGCGCACGCGCCCATCGAGATCACCCACTTCGGGTTCGGCATCTGCTCGTAGAGCAGCTTCACGGCGGGCGCCATCTTCTTGGTGACGGTGCCCGCGACGATCATCACGTCCGACTGCCGCGGTGACGGCCAGGGCACGATGCCGAAGCGGTCGAGGTCGTAGTGCGACATGTAGGTGGCGATCATCTCGATCGCGCAGCAGGCGAGCCCGAAGGTCATGGGCCAGAGCGACGACTTCCGGGAGGCGGCGAGCAGCAGGTCCGCCGGGACCTGGAGCACGCCGGGCAGCACCTCCTTGTAGAGGGCGCGGCCGGGGACGACCTCGACGGGCGTGAGGCGCGGGGCCTCGTTCGGGTGTTCGCCGGGAACCGCCGGCGTCGTCGGCTCGGGCGCCGGCGGCGCCGCGGGGCGCGGCTCGGTGGCCGGCTGGGTCGTGACGTCGGCAGGTGTTACCGCCATTGCAACGCACCCTTCTTCCAGGCGTACCCGAGGCCGGCGCCGAGGATGGCGATGAAGGCCACCATCACCCAGTACGCCTGGGCGCCCACGCCCACGAACGAGAGGGCCCACGGGAAGATGAAGACGGCCTCGACGTCGAAGATGATGAAGAGGATGGCGTACAGGTAGAACCGTACGCCCACGTTCGTGCTCGCGCGGCGGATCGGCAGCATGCCGCACTCGTAGGTGGTGGCCTTCTCTCGCTCGCGCGAGAACGGCGCGAGCAGCCGCGAGCCGAGCAGCGCCGAGATGACGAGGACGAAACCGACGATGGTGGCGATGAGAACCGGCAGGTAGTTGCTGTAGAGCTGGTCGATCGACTGAGGTTCCACCAGTCTCCTGCTCTCACCGCGGCGCGGGTTGGCACGTGATCCGGGACACGATCAGAGGTCGCGCTCACGCACACGGGGCAGCCCGGGGACGACCCTAGCAACGGCCCCAACCAGTGTCAACGAAACGGACAGGCACGCGCGCGTAACGCGCCGCGAACGCCCCTCAGCGTCGCTCGCGACCCCTCTCCGACGCTCGGCCGGCATGCGCGCCCGGTCCGCGGGGGGGACGGTCGCGGAGGCTAGCCGAGCTCCGCGAGGCTCGCGCGCAGCCCCTCGAGGCGCCCGCACGCGGTCGCGAGCCGCTCCTCCTCCTTCGCCACCACGCCGGCCGGCGCGCGCGAGCGGAACTGCTCGTTCGCGAGCTTGCGCCCCTGCCGCTCCACCTCCGCCTCGGCCTCTGCGATTTGCTTGCGCAGCCGCTCGCGCTCCGCGTCGAGGTCGAACAGCCCCGCCATCGGCAGCACCACGCGTCCGACGTCGAGCACGCTCGTGACGATCCCGTCGGACGGGGTCTCCTCGGCGGCGTCGACGATGTGAAGCGGCCGCGCGCGCGCGAGCGCCTCCATCGCCGGCTGCAGCGTGCGCGCGGTGCCCGCCGCCTCCGCGCCGACGACGTACGCCTCCACCCAGCGCCCCGCGTCGACGCGCTTCTCGGCGCGCACGTTGCGGATCGCGCGCACGAAGTCCATCACCGCCGCGAGCTGCCGCTCGGCCTCCTCGTCGCGGGGCAGCGCGCCGGGCCGCGGGTAGGCGGCCACGATCAGCGCCGGGGCGCCGGCCGCGTCCGGACGCAACGCGGCGATCCGCTGCCAGATCTCCTCGGTGACGAACGGCATGAACGGGTGCAGCAGCCGCAGCACGCGGTCGAGCACGTGCACGAGCACCGGCATCGGGGTGCGATCACCAACGCGCACGCGCACCTTCGCGAGCTCGATGTACCAGTCCGCGAACTCATCCCAGAAGAAGTCGCGCACCTGGCGCAGCGCCTCGGCGAGCTCGAACTTCAGCATGAGCGCGTCGGCGTCCGCGATCACGCGCTCCAGCCGCGAGAGGATCCAGCGGTCCTCGATCGCCTCCGGCGCGGCCGGCAGGGCGAGGTCGTCGCCCGGCTCCACCAGCGTGATCGCGAAGCGCGAAGCGTTCCAGAGCTTGTTCGCGAGGTTGCGACCCGCCTCGAGCCGGTCGTCGGTGAGGCGCTGATCGTTGCCGGGCGAGGTGCCGGAGACGAGCGCGTAGCGCAGCGCGTCCGTGCCGAAGCGCTCCGTCAGGTCGAGCGGGTCGATCACGTTCCCGCGCGACTTCGACATCTTCTGGCCGTCGGGGGCGCGCACGAGCCCGTGCAGGTAGACGTGCTCGAACGGGACCGCGCCATCCATGTTGTAGAGCGAGAGCATGATCATGCGCGCGACCCAGAAGAAGATGATGTCGTAGCCGGTCTCCATCACCTGCGTCGGGTAGTAGCGTGCGAGCGCCTCGGTCTGCTCCGGCCAGCCGAGCGTCGAGTGCGGCCAGAGGCCCGACGAGAACCACGTGTCGAGCGTGTCCTCGTCCTGCCGCAGCCGGTCGCTCCCACACGCCGCGCACCGCGAAGGGTCCTCGATCGCGACGGTGAGCTCCGAGCAGGCGTCGCAGTACCAGACCGGGATGCGGTGCCCCCACCAGATCTGCCGGCTGATGCACCAGTCCCGGATGTTCTCCATCCAGTGGAGGTAGGTGCGCTCGAAGCGCTGCGGCACGAACTGGGTGCGCCCCTCGCGCACGGCGGCGATCGCCGGCTCGGCGAGCGGCGCCGCGCGCACCCACCACTGCAGCGAGAGGATCGGCTCGACGATCGTGCCGGACCGCTGGCAATGGCCGATCGCGTGCGTGTACGGCTCGACGCGCTCGATCAGCCCGCGCGCCTCGAGGTCGGCGACGATGCGGCGTCGCGCCTCGAAGCGCTCGACGCCGCCGTACGGCTCCGCCGCGTCGGTGAGCGTGCCGTCGAGCGCCATGATGCTGACCACCGGCAGGCCGTGGCGCTCGCCGATCTCGAAGTCGACGGGGTCGTGGCCGGGCGTCACCTTCAGCGCGCCCGAGCCGGCCTCGCGGTCGACGGCCTCGTCGGGGATCACCGGGACCGGGCGTCCGTTCGTGGGCACGGCGACGCGGCGCCCGAGGAGATGGCGGTAGCGCGCGTCCTCCGGGTGCACGGCGACCGCGGTGTCGGCGGGGATGGTCTCGGGGCGCGTCGTGGCGATCACGATGTGCTCGCCGGTCTCGGCGCCGGCGTCGTCGAGCACGGGGTAGCGCACGTGCCAGAACGATCCCGACTCGTCGTCGTACTCGACCTCGAGGTCGCTGAGCGCGGTGCGGCAGTCGATGCACCAGTTGATCAACCGCTCGCCGCGGTAGATGAGGCCGTCGTCATAGAGGCGCTTGAACGTCGTGCGCACGGCGCGCTCGCGCTGGGCGTCCATCGTGAAGGCCTCGCGGTTCCAGTCGGCGGAGGCGCCGAGCCGGCGGTGCTGCTGCGCGATGCGCGAGCGGGAGCGGCCGACGAACTCCCAGACGCGCTCGAGGAACGCGTCGCGGCCGAGCTCGTGGCGCGTGAGCCCCTCGCGCGCGAGGTCGCGCTCGACGAGCGCGTTCACGGCGATCGCGGCGTGATCGACGCCGGGCAGCCAGAGCGTGTCGTCGCCGAGCATGCGGTGCCAGCGGGTGAGCGCGTCCTCGATCGCGACGGTCAGCCCGTGGCCGAGGTGGAGCTCGCCGGTGAGGTTCGGGGGCGGCATGATGATCGTGAACGGGCGCTCGCCGCCGCGCGGCTCGAAGAAGCCGGAGCGCTCCCACCACGCGTAGAGCGGTTGCTCGACGTCCGCGGGCGTGTACGCGGTCGCCATCTCGCGCGGGTTGATCTCGGTGTGCGGGGTGGTCATCGCGCCCTCGCTGCCTCGGCCGGGTAGCCGTCCTGGCGGGACCTCGCGGTGGATACAAAAACGCCCCGCTGGGCGGGGCGCGCGCGGCAGTGCGGGCGACGTCTTCGTGGACGCCCCGGGCTGCCGCCTACCGTACTACCTCGAGATTCACGTGCCGATCGTAGGCACCCCCTCCACGCGGGTCAACGTCGGACGCGGGCGGGAGCGCGGGGTCGAGGTGCGCGCGGCCACCGCGGCGCTGTGTGAACGCGTTCGTGGTCGCGCGCACCGCTCCGGGGCGACGCTCTTCACGAACCGCGGCGTCCGGCCGCGGGAAGGGAGACCAGTCACGAGCGCACGAACCCCGCGACCAACGACACCGAGCGCGTGACCGTCGCCGAAGATCCAGACCTCGACATGATCGACCGCCTGCTGCACGAGGTGCTGGGGTTGGAGCAGCAGAGCTGATGTTCGTTCGTCGCGTCGTCGAGACGCGACCCACGAGCACGCGACGCGCCCGCCGAAGGCCGGGGCGCGTTCTGAATCTGACCGGGGACGCGCGGCGCAGCGCGCTCCCGTGTGCTGTCCCGGGCTACTTGCCGACCTTCTGCCGGGCGTCGCGCGCGACGCGCTTCGCCGCCTTCGGTGCGCCCTAAATCGCGTCGCGCGAGGGCGCGGCGCCGCCGACGCGCTTGCCGATCGCGCGCAGCGCGCCGAGGGACGCGGCCGCGGCGGCGA